>Ga0163144_10001193_pt1 | contig 61503 bp, 53 predicted proteins | sample OliLak19BULKMAT1_FD_123175 | JGI IMG/M metagenome (GOLD analysis project Ga0163144, IMG submission 123175) | Freshwater microbial mat bacterial communities from Lake Vanda, McMurdo Dry Valleys, Antarctica - Oligotrophic Lake LV.19.BULKMAT1 | ecosystem: Environmental > Aquatic > Freshwater >...
CCAAATTAGACATAACCACACAAGGTGACCAAATAGAAGCCGTGAATTTATCAGTACTATCCGATGCACAACTTAGAAACTTAATTGAGATTCAGAATAGTTTTGGAATAACCCACTAACTGAAATTATTTTTACCGTGAGCGACTTAGATAGGTCGCTTTTTTTATGCCTATCCAAATACATACTTATAAGTGGTATGGTACTCGTTTTTCAGCCATTTTGTCCCTCCCTTGTCCCTTAACAAAAATTATAATTTGTAACTCATTGATAATAAGATATTTAATGAGTGTTGTTACTTTTTGTATCGGAAAATAACCACTAGTGCCTAAAATTACGACCTCAAATATTTTACGATTGCTTCTTTGATATTGGTGAATATTCGCTTTAGTTCTTCTTCATTTTCCTCAAGCAATGTAACCCTAAACCCTTTTAGGGCGGAAGAGAACGAGGAAATCGGCACTACACATATTCCTGTGGCACCAAGCAAATAATATACAAATCGTTTGTCGAGCATCACATCTTCTTGATTTACCCAGCCTTCAACCAAGCCTTTGATTTTATTGTCTGAAATCTCTAATTGCTGATTGGGCTTCAAAACGCCATCTTTAAAAATGATGGTGTTGTAAAAAGCCCCAAAAGTGGGATTGAAGGTCAGTTCTGGCACTGTACCCAATATTTCAGATACAATAGAGCTTCGTTTGCCAATAGTTTCGTTCAGCGCTAGGCGGTAAGGCATGTACCGTTTGTCGCCCATTATTTTTGGAATTACCAATTGAGGAAGTTTAGTGGCACTTACTTCTATCATTTTGGCATTGTCGATAGCCGAACAAAGGCGGGCAAATTCGCTGTCTTTGTCTTTGTTATAATATTCCATCCAGCCGCAGCGGGAACCCGGCCATGGAAATTCTTTAGAAATACCTTTCATGGCGATGCCCGGAACTTCGCCAATCACTTCCGCCAAAGCATAAGACCTGATACCATTGTATGTGATATTGATATATATTTCATCGCTAATTATAAATAGATTAAACTCTTTGGCAATCTCTACAAAGCGTTTTAAAATCTCCAACGGATACACCATTCCAGTGGGGTTGTCGGGGTTGATAATGAGAATGCCAACCACATTGGGGTTGTATTTTATTTTCAAATACAAATCGTCCATGTCGGGATACCAATGGTTGTTGGGATCGAGTTTGTACGTAATAGGTTGGGCGTTGGCATGGGCGGCCTCGGCAGAGGAGTGGGTGGAATAGGCAGGAGAAGGCCCAATAATGCGTGAGCTAAACCGCAAAAACTGATATACTTTGCCTATGGCATCGCCAGTACCGTTGAAAAACAAGATATCATCGGCAGCGATTTGAGCTCCACCGCGTTTATTGTTCAGGTCTGCCAAAAACTCCCTGGTCTCAAGCACACCTTTCGATGAACAATAGCTATATGAATCGTCTTGGTGCACGGTTTCAGAAATTATTTCCTTCATCCACGCGGGCAATTTGGCATTTTTGGCAATTGGGTCGCCAATATTTTCCCATTGAATTTTTAGCCCAAGCTTGCTCAGTTGGTCCGCTTTTTTTACAATTTCACGTATTTCGTAGCTCAGTTCCTTTGCTCCGTCACTTAATAATCTTTGCCTCATTGTCTGTCAGGTTGCTGAATATTGGCCATGTAACCAAACTCAAATTTGGGTTGCAAAGGTAGAAAAAAATTAGCCATTCAAATGCTGCTGTGCAATGAGCGGAATTTATAACCACATTGTAAAAGTATTATAAGCTTGTGTTTATGTATTTGTCACAGTTTTGCACAAAAAAACCATACAAATTCGACCAACAGATTCTACATCGTTTTTATCGTAGAGCACCCTACGCATTAGCTTGGGTAAGAATCAAAAAAACAGTTGTTGAGAGGGAATTTTGGACAAAGCATAATTTGTTCACTAGAGACCTGGAGCCTAAATTACGAACTCACAAACTTTCTACAAAACTGAAAGACCTTTGGAGCTTCCCAGTAGAATATAATACCAGTGTAGATTTTTATTTTACCAGCAAAAACCCTTAAAAGGCGGTTTTGAAAAATACGGGTGCTATTAATGAAGTCTATTAGTTTTGGTCATTTCTTCCCCAAATAATGGCTATCCTGTATACTGTCGGTCATATTTTGGTAAATAGATTGCATGAGGCTTGAACTATGCAGCATTTTTAGATGGGCTTCAATTGTTTTTATGTCATTTCGTGCTGCGGGGCCACTTTGCGATTTTTCAGGCCCGTTTGCAAAGGCTTTCTGCACCGTTTCTTCAATCAATGGTTGCAGTATTTTGAAGTCTAGGTCTTCTTGTTTCAGTATGTTTTTGGCCATTGTAAACAAATGGTTGGCGAAATTGCAAGCAAATACAGCCGCTAGGTGTAGCACTTTTCTATCATTTGAATTTACAAAGGCTACATTTTCACAAATGGTAAAGGCCAGCTTTTCCATTACCTTTTCCAAGGCTTTTTCATTTGCTTCCAAGCAAATAGGTACTTTCTCGAAATTTACAGCCTTGGCTTTTGTAAAGGTCTGCAACGGATAAAACACCCCAATTTTTACACCTTTAATTATATCTAAAATTGCCAGCGGTTTTGTACCTGAGGTGTGCACCACAAGGCATCCAGATGGGAGTTTTAGCTCGGCAGCTACTTGCTCTATGGCATCGTCTGGTACGCAGATGAAAAGTACTTCAGCCTTGCTTTGCGAGAAATCTAGCTTATTGGTGGCCATGGCATTGTAAAGCTTGGCTGTGAGCTTTTTGGCATTCGACAGGCTGCGGCTATACACCTCCAACACCGAGTGATGGTTTGTTTTTTCAAACGCCTGTGCCAAATGCCAAGCCACATTGCCAGAACCAATGAAGGAAAGTCTCAATTTTTAAGCCAAATAAACATGGGAAAAACTAGGCGTATTGCCCATCGTAGTACTTCTGATAGGCACCTGAGGTCACGTTTTCGAGCCATTGTTCATTTTCCAAATACCACATAACTGTTTTTTCCAGCCCTTGCTCGAATGTTACCGATGGCTCCCAGCCCAATTGGTTCATTATTTTATGTGCATCGATTGCATAACGTAGGTCGTGGCCGGGTCGGTCTTTCACATAGCTTATCAGTTGGGCAGATGTGCCTGCACTTCTACCCAATTTTTCGTCCATCACCTTGCAAACCAACCGCACGATGTCAATATTTTTCCATTCATTAAAACCGCCTACATTGTAGCTCTCGCCAATGTTACCTTTGTGAAATATCAAATCGATGGCGCGTGCATGATCTACTACATAGAGCCAATCGCGCACATTTTCACCCTTGCCATACACTGGCAATGGCTTATTGTTTTTGATATTATTGATCAGGAGTGGAATTAACTTTTCGGGAAAATGATTGGGGCCATAGTTATTTGAACAATTGGAAAGCACTACTGGCAAGCCGTAAGTATTGCTGTAAGCCCTCACAAAATGATCGGAGGCTGCTTTGGAGGCTGAATAAGGCGATTGCGGATCATAAGCGGTTGTTTCTAAGAAAAAATCTTCTGGATTGTGCAGCGAGCCAAACACTTCATCGGTCGAAATATGGTAAAAACGTTTGCCTTCCCAATGGCCGTTCCACGAATTTTTAGCCGCATTTAACAAATTGACCGTGCCTACCACATTGGTAAAAACAAACTCCATGGGGTTAGTGATCGATCTGTCAACATGCGATTCGGCAGCCAAGTGCAGCACCCCATCGAACTGATGCTCGGCAAAAAGAGCATCTAAAAATGCACCTTCAACAATATCTCCCTTAATAAAGGTATAGTTAGGCTTGTTTTCTATATCCGTCAGATTGGCCAAGTTTCCGGCATACGTCAGTTTATCTAAGTTAAATATCTGATAATCAGGGTAGCTGTTTACAAAAAGGCGAATTACATGCGAACCAATAAATCCGGCACCACCAGTAATGAGCAATTTTTTAATTGGAGAAGCCATAGCATTTTTTTAAAATTGGACACGAAAATAATAATAATAGTTCAACTTCTGCACCTAATCGATGAAACCCTACGCGAGCCAGATTGATCGATACAATTTGACCAAACAATAATAAGGCTCATCGCGGCTATGTGAATGCCATTACAAGCAATATTTTGTAATTTTATGCCATTTGTCCTGCCAAAACTACCTTATTTTATTTAGCTTTGAAAACCGACCATACCCGCCATGACGACTTCCAAAGAGCAAATTCTAAAACAATATTTTGGCTACGATGCCTTCAGGCCTCTGCAAGGCGATATTATCGACAATTTATTACAGGGCAACGATTGCTTTGTGCTAATGCCTACGGGCGGGGGCAAATCTATCTGTTTTCAAGTGCCGGCACTTATGAAGGCGGGTGTGGCAGTGGTAATTTCTCCCTTGCTATCGCTGATGAAAGACCAAGTAGAAGCATTAAGAGCCAATGGCGTATCGGCAGCTTTTATCAACAGTTCGCAGACGATGCAGGAGCAAAATTTGATAGAACAACAATGTAAAACAGGCAAAATTAAATTGATTTATATTGCTCCTGAGAAGCTCTTTACGAATGGATTTTGGCAAAACGTGAAGCAATGGAATGTGAGCTTTTTTGCGGTGGACGAAGCCCACTGTATCTCGTCATGGGGTCACGATTTTAGGCCGGAATACACCAAACTAAGCCTGCTAAAAAGAGAGTTTCCCAATCTGCCAATCATAGCACTCACCGCCACAGCCGACAAAGTGACCCGTAAAGACATATTGGCACAGCTTACGGTGCCTTCGGCCAAGGTATTTGTCGCTTCGTTCGATAGGCCAAATCTTGCCCTCAATGTGCTTTCAGGCATAAAGAGGCTACAAAAAATCGAAGATTTCCTGAAAAAACATAAAAACGAATCGGGCATAATCTATTGCATGTCGAGAAAAATAACCGAAGAAGTAGCGGAAAAAATGCGGGCATTGGGCTTTTCGGCCAAGCACTACCATGCCGGAATGCCGCAAGACGAGAGAAACAAAGCCCAAGAAGACTTTATTAATGACGAAACGCAAGTCATTTGTGCTACCATCGCTTTTGGCATGGGCATCGACAAATCAAATGTGCGGTGGGTAATTCATTACAATTTGCCTAAAAATATGGAAGGCTTTTACCAAGAAATCGGTCGGGCTGGGCGAGATGGAATGCCTGCCGATACGCTGCTGTTTTATTCTTATGCCGATATAATTTTTCAAGAAAGGCTGATGCAAGAAATGCCTGCCGACCGCAAAACGCTCCAAATGGCCAAGCTAGAGCGGATAAAACAATATGCAGAAACTGAAATTTGCAGGCGTAGAATTTTGATAAGCTATTTTAATGAGGAGTTCGACCGCGATTGTGGCAATTGCGATGTGTGCAAAAACCCACCTACAAAATTTGAAGCCACCATTATCGCTCAGAAAGCCCTTTCTGCTATAGCCAGAAGCGATGAAAAGCTTACGATGACCAATTTGGTAAATGTACTTCGGGGAATAAAAACGCAGGAGGTAATGGAAAATAAATGGGATCAACTCAAAACATTTGCTGCCGGACGAGAACTAAAAGTTGAAGAATGGGCAGATTATAGCCTCAAATTGCTGAATGCCGGATATATAGATGTAGCCTACGATGAAGGCCACAAATTGAAACTCAACAACCTGAGCTGGCAAATACTGAAGGATGGTAAACAGGTATTTTTGACAAAATTTGAACCTTACAAGGCGAAAAACGAGGATGAAAAACCTATTAATAAATCGGCTGCCCGCACCGAGGCCAATAAAGATCTTTTCGAACGCCTTCGCATACTCCGAAAAAGTATAGCCCTCGAGAAGGAAGTGCCTGCTTTTGTAGTATTTAGTGATAAATCGCTAGCAGAGATGGCCACGCTGCTTCCCACCACGTTGGGTGAGTTTGAAAAAATAGCTGGAGTTGGTGCACAAAAATTGAACGAGCATGGCGATACTTTTATTCAAGAAATCAGATCTTTTATAGGCGAAAATGGGATCAAGGTTGCGCCACAATCGGCAAAGCTCGGGGGCGAAACGCAATTTGTAACGTTAGAAATGCTCAAATCGGGAAAATCAAGCGAGCAGATTGCCAGCGAACGAGGCTTGTCGCCTGTCACCATCAACTCGCATTTGGCTAGCCTCCATGAAAGTGGCCACGACATAGGTATTGAAAAAATGATAACAAAAGACGAATTTGCAACAATTGCCAAAGCGTGGCAATCGGTAGGCGTAGAAACCGAAGCCCTGAAACCAGTATATGATCTACTGCTGGAAAAATACCCCTACGACAAGATAAGGTTAGCAAAAGCCCTAATTAAAAGGTCGTGGTAGAAATCACAATTTCAATGTTATGAATTGATAATCAATGCACTGCCGACAGTAAAACTACGCTTTCATCTGGTCGTACAGTTTGTTTTGCACTTCCATCAACGATTCAAAAAATTCTTCCGAACTGGCATCAATATCGTTTACAATACAGCTTTTCAAGCCCGTTTCTAGCACATCTTTATCGAGATGCTTTCCAATGAACACGATCTTGTTTTGTCGCGTTTCATCGCCCCATTCGCCACCCGATTCTGTCATAAACTGGTTCATCACCGATTGAAAAATCACTTTCTTGTCAAAATCTTCGACAAACAAAATGCCTTTGCCCCTGTAGAATAAGCCCGATCCCCAATTGAGCATCACATTGAGCCAAGCATCGAGCTTCAGCACATCAAGCGGCTCGGGAAATACAAAACTCACGCTCGAAACAGCCGAACTGTGCAGGAAATGTGTGTTTGTTAAAAGCGATACTGAGTGTTCGCTATCCTTACTAAGCGAAAATTGCCTTGGTTTTGGGTTTGCATACTGAGTTTCAAACCTTGTTTTCATCACCGATTCAGCACCAAACCCATTGATTTCCAGTATATTGAGCCCTGGCACTTTACCAAATTCACTTTCGTAAATGGCAGCCAAACCATTGATGCTTTTTATCGTGTTTTTAGCTACCTCTTTTTGGTAGCCATCTACCACATCTACTTTGTTTAGCAGAATAATATCGGCCAATGCAATCTGCTTTGCGGCTTCTTGCTGGCTTTCCAATTGAGTTTCTATATATCGAGCATCTACCAAACACACCACGGCATCGAGCCTAAATTGAGCTTGTATTTTATAATCTGAAATAAAACTTAGGGCAATTGGGCCAGGGTCGGCTATGCCAGTAGTCTCAATTATCAAATGCGTAATGGCTTTGTTTTCAGCAATTTTAGCTAGCGTTTCGCTCAGTTCCCCGCTCAACGAGCAGCATATACAGCCATTTGCCAATTCAAACAGGCCTTCATCTTGCCTAATCACCAGCTCGCTGTCTATTGATATTTCTCCAAACTCATTTTCAATTATGGCTATTTTTTTGCCCTTGTTTTGTTCAATAATGTTGTTGAGCAGGCTTGTTTTGCCACTGCCAAGGAAGCCAGTGAGAATAGTTACGGGTATGCGGTTGAAGACAACAGAATCGCTCATTGGCAGCAAATGTAAAGTAAATTAAAGGCTGATATAGTATTGTAGGCTCTGTACCATTTCATTGGTAGAAATCTCAATATCAAAAGTACATTTGCCCACTTTTTCTAGCAATGAAAACTTCACTTTGCCAAAACTGTTTTTTTTGTCTTGAAGCGTAAGTGGCACTATTTTTACTATTTCATCAGTGGCTATTAGTGGCTTACCGTACAACGAAACGATGTAGCTCACAATCGGTTCTAGCTCGGTTTCAGAAATAAAACCTTTATGTTTTGATAGCCAAGCCTCGGCAATCATGCCTATTGCTATGGCCTCTCCGTGCAGCAATTTGCGCTCAGTATTTTCTAAAAAATTAGTTTCTACGGCATGGCCAATAGTATGGCCGAAATTCAAGATTTTTCTCAATCCTGCCTCCTGGGGGTCGGCTTCTACCACCTTGGCCTTTATTTCTACTGATTTGTGTAGGAGAGGCGACCAATCAAAATGCGTATTTTCAATGTCTTGGCGTGATATTTGTTGAATATTTTGCCATTCCGTCTCATCTGCAATTAAGCAGTGTTTGATGATTTCGGCATAGCCCGATCGAATTTCTCTTGGGCTAAGCGTTTTTAAAAATCCAGGATAAATAAATACAGATTTCGGTTGCTGAAACACACCAATATGATTTTTCAACCCATTGAAATCTACGCCCAATTTACCGCCCACACTCGCATCTACCTGCGATAAAAGCGTGGTAGGTAGCTGCACAAATGCAATTCCCCTTTTGTAGGTAGCGGCACAAAACCCGCCCATATCGCCTATAACGCCACCTCCAATGTTAAGTAGCAGGCTTTTTCGGTCCATTTCAAAGTCGGTGAGCTTTTGCCAAATTTTGGAAGCAGTTTTCAGGGTTTTCTGTTCTTCGCCCGATTTTATTTTGATTACATGATGCACCGGAAGCACACTGAAAAGCGGGTAGCAATATTTGTAGGTGTTTTCATCTACAAGCACAGCAGTTTTCGAATAGCTATTGCCCTCGAACAAGGGAAGAAGGCCTAGTAGTGAACTATCTAAAAACTTGATGTTGTATTCTTCCAGTTGCATGAGTGTAGATGACGAGCGAAATGCTGGCAATAAATTTTCCTACTAATAATGGGCTGGATATCCAAAAAACCTTGAAAATTCCAGAAATAAATGTTCTGTTTTTTATTTCAAGGCAAATCCTCCACGGCCGATCAATCCGCCCTCACAATAAATTTCTATCATGTGTTTGCCGACCTTATATGCAGAGCCCTTGCTGTAAACGAAAGAAATGGTTTTGCTCGCTTGTTCGTACAAAAGTTCTTGCTTTGCGGTGTAGTACACGTCTTGTCCGTTTACTTGAAAGCTTCCACCACCCGTACTAAGGTCGTACAATGCGGCACCATCGGGCTCTATCAGCCTGATGAAGAAAACTTTATTCTCTATTTTGGCCACTTTATTTTCGAGCACTTCAAAAGTCACTTTCAACTTTTCTACTTTTTTGGCTTTGTACGTGAGTTCGTCTATTTCCTTATCTTTCCTGATGAAGGTCACTTTTACATTAGCGGCTTTAAGAGCTTGTGCCTGAGCCACTTGTTTGGTGAGTTCTTCGCCTTTGTACTTCAATTGGCTCACCGAATCGTTGAGCGACACTTGTTTGCGCTTCAAGTCATTGTTTTCTTTAAACAAATTGTCTCTTTCATCTCTGAGCGTCACTATTTCTTTGTCTTTGTTGGTCATTATGTCGTCATACTGCGACTTAAGCTGGTTGTATTTGGCTTGAACGGCAGCCATATTTACCGAAAGACTTCTTTTCTCTTTTTTCAACTGGCGAATCAATTGCCCCATAGCCGATGTGTCGCCACCCAACTGGGCTATTTCCCTGTAACGACTTTCTAGTTCGTTTTGAATAGAATCTACTTTGTAGCCGTATATTTTCAGCTCAGCGTCTTTGTTCGATATCACTACCGTTTTTTCTGCAATGTCTTTTTTGCTTTGATTTTGGAGATAAAGCTGTATCACATTGATAATTAAAAGTGTGATGATAATTGCCATTAGCAACCACCTCTTACCCGAAGTTTCTGTATCAGAATTGTTATTTGACATAGGATGAATTTTTTACGAAAGTGCAAAAATAGAATTTTAATGTAAATACTTGTAACCTCAACCAGTAATATCTCAGAATCGCAACCTAAAATGCTGCTTAGAAAATTTATTTGAGAACAATACTATGCCACAGCTAAATAAGTCGATTGTCAATCGGGATTTCGGATGTGCGATTATTTCTCGCCACGCCTCCGTCATTTCGCCCGACCAATAAATGTCGTCAAGCACCAATACCGCATCGAGGTGCAAATGAGGTAGTAGCAGATAAAAATACTGTGTTGTAGCGGCATATTTGTGGTTGCCATCTAAAAATACAAACGCAAGAGGTTGCTGCAAATTCTGAAGTAAGGCAGGCAAGGTGCTGTTAAAATTCCCTTCAACAAATTGCGTATTTTTCAAATTTAAGGCTGCAACTGTGTTTTTGGCATGCATAAGCAAATCCACATTACCTTCCAGACTATAAACAGTAGTTTGCTCACCCGCAGAGGCTAAGTACGCGGTGGAAATGCCCAACGAGCTGCCAATTTCTAGTATTGAGTTGCAAGCCAAATATTGTATTATCCGGAAAAGCAGCTGTGCTTTCTTAGGAGAGGACAAAGAGGTATGAGCCAAGTTTTTCACCGATTTAAACTTTATATTCGTCCTAGTTCCGGCACCGAAATCAGAGTTTGCAATTGGGCTTCGGTCTTTGAGCAATTTTGCTCTCAGCAATTCAATGGCCTTAAATTCAACCTGTTGCTGCTTGTTTTTGATTACTTTCAGATAAAAATTGTATAGAAAGGGTGCTTGAATAGCGTGTTCATTTTTAGCTTCGAAAAAGTAGTGGAGGTATTGTATAAAGGAATAAAAATGCAAACGAAGATTATCAGAGGTAAAAATGCAATTGTACTAATTGGCAAAACGAGAAGTTTGCAACAGTACTTAATTCAATCGATAAGGAGGAATCAAAACAAACTCCGGAATATTTACCTTGAATTTCTTGCCGTCCATTATTTTCTCTAACAAATACGTGCCTTTCATTTTTCCAATAGAGCTTTTTAGGTTGCAGCCCGACACATACTGGTGGCTTTCGCCCGATTCCAGGATGGGTTGCTGCCCTACCACTCCCTCACCCTCCACTTCGCGAATGCTGCCATCAGAATCGTATATAAACCAATGCCTTCTGAGCACCTGAACGGTGTTCTCACTATTATTTTCGATAGTAATCCGGTACGCAAACACATAGTGCATATTCATGGGGCTAGAATATTCTTGCTGAAACTCGGTCTGAACAGTAATTTTAATTCCCTCAGTGATTGCTGCTACCATGGTATTGTCGAATTGGAAAATTTCATGACATTGTAAATCAATGTAGATTAGTTAGTCTCTAACATCCCCGCTCATTTCGATAGGGTCAGTGGTGAGTTTAAGAAAAAGACTTAACTAGACCGCATTTTGTTGTAAATTAATAAAAAAAATTTATTTTTAACAAAAAATAAGTGGATTTGAGCATTTCTCCAAGCACAAAAAAGATCAACATGTATTAACTGTGCCCACCGACTATGAAAAAAGTACCTAACCATTGTTGCTTAGCCTTAGCCTTTTGGCTTGTAAATGCAGGAATTGCAACAGGCCAATTCGACCCTGCATCGGGCAAACCTATCAACATCTGCACCCCAACCTTCGATGAATTTGCTCCCTCACTCAGTGCCGATGGCAAAACACTCATTTTGCAATCCAACAAAGAAGGCGAATACAAACTATACGAATCGAACCTAGAGCCTAATGGCCAATGGTCGGAAATGAAACCAATTGCGGCAATTAACAACTATGGCAAAAAGTACGATCTAGTGGCTGGCCCAAGTATAAGCTACGATGGCAACACTTTGTACTTTTGTGCTTCTTACGCAGGCGGCTGGGGCGACCTTGATATTTATTATTCGAACAGAACCTCCGAAGGCTGGGGACCACCAGTAAATATGGGCAAACCCATCAACGGCAAAGAATATGAGGGTTTTCCGAGCATTTCTTCCGATGGAAATAAAATGTATTTTGTTTCAAATCCGAAAAACCTAAACGATGGCACTACCTGTTTTAAAATATTGGTTTCGGATAAAGATAAAAATGGCAAATGGAATGAACCTTATTACCTGCCGTCACCCATCAACATCGATTGCGACAAAGCACCTAGAATAATGCCCGACAACAAAACGATTGTTTTTGCTTCGATCAGGGAAGGCGGGAAAGGTAAATTTGACCTCTACACTTCGAAGGTCAACGATGCCGGTGAGTGGGAGGAGCCCACGCCAATGGAGTTTGCAAACAGTGCCGAGAATGAACAGTACGCAACAGTGCCAGCCTCGGGCGATTACTTATTATACCACAGCAACAACAACATTGTGAAACTCACCATTCCTTTCAAGTATCGGCAAAATAAAAATATCACCGTGCAAGGTTACCTCACCGACTTAGATTCCAAGTTGCCTTTGGAAGCATACATAACGGTTAAAGATGCGGGAACAACCCAAATACTGAGCCAGCAGACCAACAATGCTGCCGATGGGCGATACACGGTAGTATTGACAGCTGGTAAAAAGTATGAAATCACTTTTGAGAAAGCAGGTTTTTCTACTTACACGTTAGAATATGACCTCACCGACTTGCAAGAATACAAAGCATATGAAGCTAATGTGGTGCTTTTTTCCAAAATTAACTTGGAGCTCTCGGTTATCGATCACGAGTTATTTTTTCCGCTCGATGCCCAAGTGAGTATTAAAAATGCAACCACTAAGGAGGCTTTAAACATTCCTTTTGTAAAAAATGATAAGGGCAACAAAGTATATCAACTGATAGTGGGTAGTAAGTATACATTTGAAGTAAAGCTCAGCAAATATGCCAGCTACACATTTAATTTCGATTTGACGGCAGAAGTGAAATACCGTGACTTAGAAAAAGAAATAGAAATGAAGCCCAACACCAAAGCGTTTCAGTTTTCAATAGCAGATAATAGCAATGGCGAAGGGCTGGCGGTTGATGTGTACATAACTGACCTCGACCTCAATGAGCAAGTGGTAGCCCAAGGCTATGTGACTCGCGATGGGAAATTTGCTATCAACTTGCGTGAAGGAGGCAGGTATAATGTTGAGGTAAAAAACCCGAAAGGCTATGCTTTTTATTCTACCAATATTGATGTCGATGGAAATGCCAACACCAATGTGAGCATCGGCTTAACTGCTCTGAAGCCCGAAGCGAAGTTGCTGTTGAAAGATTTGGTGTTTGAATACAATTCGTTCGAGCTGCGTGAAGACTCTTATGATGAATTGCTACGCGTGATCAAGCTAATGAAGCAAAATCCCTCACTGACTATAGAAGTGGCAGCCCATACCGACAATGTGGGAAGTGCACCATTCAACAAAAGGCTTTCCGAGCGAAGAGCAAGGTATGTGGTTGATTTTATGAGCGTTAGAGATGTTTCTGATGCCAGATTGAAGGCAATGGGCTACGGAAAGGAACTCCCTATGGTGCCCAACGATACCGATTTGAACAGAGCAAAAAACAGACGACTAGAGCTCAAAGTTCTCACCATTAGCAACTAACCTAAACACCCATTAATTATGAAGCGTTCTTTACAATTTTGTCTGGTTTTGCTCGTGTTTACGCCATCGGTTCATGCCCAAAAAGTGCGATACAAAGATGTGTATGAGAAAATTAAAGTCAAGGACCTGGCAGGCGCATATCCATTATTGAAAATAGTGTTAAAAAACGACACCGCCATTCCTAGTGCCAATTTGCATATTGGGGCTTATTTGTATTATCGTGCCAAAGCTTACGATGTGTTGAAACTAAACGATGCAGCAAAGATCGACTGCGACTCAGCTTTGTATTATTTGGAGCGCGCCAAAAGGCAAATCAATGAAAAAGAGTTGCGAAGAAATGACGAATATTATACAAAATATGCCCGCAATGCCAAAGACACCCTGAAGCCAATTACGAATAGAGACACGATTTTTAAACGTGTTACTAAAGATTTGGAGGCAATGCTCAAAGATATTCCTACACATAAATCAAACATAGAACACATATTTTTTAACTTCAATAAAAGTGTAGACTACTATGCACAAGCGGCTACGATTTACAAAAACGTCAACACTAAATATGCCACTATTAAAGAGCTAAGTCTGCTGTCGGATTTGGCATTGGTAGCCGAGCTCGGTAAAATGCAAGTAACATACGACTCGGCTATTTACTACCTTGAAAGCTACAAAAAGGCAATTAAAGCGTATCCAATTAAGGGATACGACCAACGATATGAGGTAGAACCTATAGAAACGTACAGGCTTGACGGCATTTCGAAAACAGATTTTTTAGGGGCTAAACTTAGGCTGTGGAACTATGCCCAATGGGCAAAAGATACCAAAACTGTTTTAGACAAAGAAATAAAGAAACTCCGCGATGGCATACTCAAATACGATCAATTATACACCAACACTTTTGAGGAAATAAACACCAAATTCATTAGCTACGATTCTGTAATGAATATTAAGGTCGATAAAAAACTGTATTCCCTTATCAATAAATATGATTACAACTCTTTGGCACTGCGAATGCTCGATTATAAACAGAAAAGAGTGGAGTTTTTAGGAAGTTTGCTCAGCAAATACAACGATATTGAGAATAGTACTGGGGCAAATTTCGAGCCTAAAGCCCAGTTTTTCTATGGTTTAAGCAAAAAAATAGCCGCTTGCGACAGCAGTTTGGCCAAATTTGAAAAGATCAATTTTGCAAAAGAAGCTGTGAAATATGGGTTTTTTGTCAACAAACGGTTTGCAGATGTGGCTGGCATAAATGCGTATGTGAGCAAAGAAAAAAATATGCTCAGTGAAAGTGCCGTGCTATACAAAGAGAAATACATTGACGTGATGTACAACTACCACATGAAATATTCCGATACCACACTTTATGTGCCTTATGCCAATTTTCAAATCCCGCTTTTTCCTGGTTACGAATATTGCAAATCGACAATGAAAACCACCGTAGTGAAGGAAGATATAAAGGGAGACATATTTGTAGCAGGCTATATTTACCAAACCAATGGCGTGTCTAATGCTTTTGTGTGTAAAATTAGCGATAGCCGCCAAGTGATTTGGTTTAAAAACATAGCACTAAAGCCAGAAAACAAGGCTACTGCAGGTGAATTTATAACTGCAATCGAGCCTAGCAATGAAGGCTGCATAGTGGCCGTAAATTCCCGTTTGCCAGGCGGTATCAAGAATTTTCTCATTCGTTACGATAAAAATGGACAGGAGTTATTCAATAGAAAAGTAGAATCGAATGCCGTTGCGAGGCAAATGATTTTTGATGAGATAAACGACAATTTCTTATTGGTGACCAAGGGCGAACTGGCCTTTGATTTTACCGAAAAAGAAGAGCCGCTAACTATCGTCTGTTTCGACAACTTGGGCGTGGCCAAATGGAATCACAAATTCAACTTGAAAGGCACAGTAGCGGAATATAGCAAGGTATTTGAGGGCTATTTGCTCATTTGCAACTTTGCCAGCATTAGCACCGGCAGCAATATTATTCAATCGAAAGCAGGGTCGGGAGTGGCACTCAGCAATGTGTTTCTGTTAAAAATATCGACTGCAGGCGTTATTTCTAAATTCGAAGCTTTGGCAGCAGACAATAAACCTGTGTATGCATTAGGAAGTGTGAAAATAAGCAATAACAACATCAACATATTGGGTGTTAATAGCCAGTTTACCAATCAATGGCACTTTTTGAAGCCTACGCGCGAGCAAGATCGAAACTTAAATGTAATCAATTCCAATGTCGAAATTCAGCATTAGTACGCTTTTCGTTTTGATTTGTGCGTTGTGTGGTGGCGAAATTGACGCTCAGATTTCGACAGCAGATTTGGCAATTACTAAATCGATATGCAATTCCACAGCGGAAAGCCAAACAAATATTGTCCATAAGAAAGGATTTTTTCTTTTTAGTTTGTACAAACTTTTTATATCCAGTCAAGATATTCCTAACGTTTGCCGATTCCATCCCTCTTGCTCAGAATATGGGCTCAACCAAGTAAACAAAAAGGGTTGGTTTGTGGGCAGTTTGGCGACTTTCGATCGACTGTCTAGGTGTGATGGCAGGCAGACCGAACAACTGTATGCATATGACAGAAACAGAACAAGGTTTTTAGATTGGCCTTGAGTTTTATATCTATTGGCAAGGGTTTCAAATAACTTTTATATTAAATTGGTATTTCTAGAATTAATATTCGAGATGGGCTATTTTAAGCGTGGAGCCTTAAAAACAATAAAAATAGAGTTTTGAAAATGCCGAAATAATAATAAATCGGGCATAAACCAAAGTGCAAATTTACAAACGCTACACATTAGTGAACCCTTGCTCAAATATGCTATCTATCGAATTATTCTTTGCTACTATTGCTAAAAATACATCTCTTCGCAGCATTTCGGCACCTAGGCTTTCTAAGTGCGGGGTGTGCAGCTGACAATCTACCAATTCCAAGCCCTTAGATGCAAAATGTTGCACAAAGGTTATAAATCCTGCTTTTGAGGCATTGCTTACCTTCGAAAACATCGATTCCCCAAAAAAGCATTTCCCTAAGGCAATGCCGTACAGGCCGCCAACAAGTTCACCTCCACTCCAAACTTCTACCGATTTGGCAACGCCTATTTCATAAAGTTTGCAATAGGCATCGATCATGGCTTGGTTTATCCAAGTGCCGTTTTGCCCAGGCCTAGATTTACTGCTGCAATTTTCTATTACTGCTTTGAAATTTTGATTGAAACTAATATTAAAAACTTGTTTTTTAAGCAGTTGTCGCATCGTATCAGATGCTTTCAGCTTCCCTGGATAAAGCACAAATCGCGAGGTCGGACACCACCACAAAATAGGGTCATTTTCGCTATACCAAGGGAAAATACCTGATCGATAAGCTAAGAGCAAACGACTTGGCTCCAAATCTCCACCATAAGCCAACAGGCCATCAACTTCTGACGACTCCACTGGAGGGAAAATTAGTTTTTTATCTAGTTGATAAACAGACATGTAATATATATTGACTCAACTTTAATTGAAGAACAACTTTTCACGGCATGAATTGCGTTGCGAAACAGACTATTCATTTTGTTTGGCTAGTACTTTGCTAAAATCTCTTTTTTTAATAAGTTCAAGGCTGGGTGTTTCAGACAGTTTTATGGCTTTATTAAAATCTATCACTGCTCTGCTGTAGCGTTCAATTTTCATATGAATGTCACCTTTCAAAATATAAGCATCTGCCAAATCGGCCTGAAACTCAAGAGCCTTGTCCAGTTGTATCAGTGCTGTGGGGTAGTCTTCAGCTTCGTAAAGCAATAAAGCATTGCGATAATGGTCTTTTGCTGCAATGCTATTCATCATAAATCCAAAAAGCAAGGCGGCTGTGGCAATGATAATAAATAGGGTGAGGGCTGAGATATAAGTGTCGGTAGGCCTTTCTTTCTTCTTTGGCCTTGGTTGTTCATAGTATTTGCCTTGGCTTGCATAGTCGCCTGCGGCCGTGTTCGGTGCGGTAAAGGTATATTTATTGTAGGTTGTAGCATTGCCAGGTGTTGAAAACTGGCTGCCATTCGAAGTCTGTTGCGATTGCTTGGGTTGCTGCGCTTGTTGGGCGTACAACTTCTGGTTGTATGCCCAGCGTTTGTTTTCATTACCTAAAGTTTGGTATGCCTCGTTTATTTTCTTAAAGTCCTCTTCCGCCTGCGGGTTGTTTGGGTTTTTATCTGGATGGTATTTGAGAGCGAGTTTCTTAAAAGCAGTCTTTATTTCTGCTTGTTTTGCCGCTGTGGCTACGCCTAATATAGTATAATAATTAATCAAGGAAGCTGAGGAGAGATGGTGCCTAAAAGTATAAATTTCAACATAAAATAAATGATTTTCAACAACAATGGGTTTTTTGTGTGTAAGCAAGCCTGAAATTCTTTCCGAAAATTGGAGCAATGTTTCAGCATCTCAAGCTACAGAAATGTAGGCAGCCGTCACGGTGATCCAAATTTACAAATGTTCGTAAGATGGAAGCTCGGCTATTGGAAGCAATTCTGGTTCTATTTTGTAGCAGTGGTGCTGAAGCCCATTGGTGAGTACCATGTACTTTGGCTTCAGTTCACTTATATATACGGAGGCTTGCTGCAAAGTTCTGGCACTGATTTTTACAAAAGGTGCTTTGCATTCTACCAATACCGAAGGTTGGCCATTTTGTGAAGAATAAACAATTATATCGGCTCTTTTGGTCTTTTTATGATATTCCAAGCCTTGTTCTGATTTCACCAAACCTTTAGGATAATGCAAATAATGAAGTAAATAGTTGAGATAATGCTGCCTTACCCATTCCTCAGGCGTGAGTTTGAGCTTTGCTCTTCGAACTGGATCATATATGTACAGGTCACCATTTTGCTGTGATATTTGGGGTTCATAACTTGGCAAATTCAGGGTCAACATGAGGGAACAAAAAGTTTTCTACAAATATTATATTTAATTTGTGTTTTAATGTTTCAACTTCTAGCAGCCATCCTGCCGATAGTACCCTCGATTCGCACCATATTGCGATTCGTTGTTTTAATTGAAATCCATTAATTGGGTTTGCATATTTTCTTGCTAAGATTTAACTCCAAAATGCAAAATAGCAGAACAAGTAAAATATAGTCTCACATGTGATTATCTAAAAAAAGCATATAAAAATGAAAAGATTATCTGTCATACTCGCAATTTTTTTTATCCCCACCATTGCCAAAGCTCAAGAAAAGCCGCTGAAAGAATTTTCAAAGGCGGGGCATGAAATTATCTGTCTTGGTTTTACGCAAGATTGCCGGTACGTGGCTACTGGCGGTATGGATCACCAAATCAACCTTTGGGATGTGGCCACTGCGGCCCAACTAATTACCTTTAAAGGGCATACCAACTGGGTGGAGAGCATCGCCATTAGCCCCGATGGCGGCTATTTGGTATCTGGCAGCAAAGACCATACCGCCAGGGTGTGGGATATAAAAAGTGGACAACAGTCTGCGCTTCTTAAAGGGCATCAAGGTGCTGTGGTGGCAGTAACTTACAGCTACGATGGCAAAATAATTGCCACAGGCTGTAAAGACGGTATAGTTCGAATATACGATGCGTATAGCGGCACACTATTGCGAGCGCTAGTGGGGTATAAAGGTGAGGTGACTGCCATTTCCATTAGCCATGACGACAAACACGTAGCTTCGACAGGGTCAGATAAGCAATTAATAATTTTTGATTTGGTCGAGGGGTCTCGATTGCGATCTGCTTTTGCCCACGATCAGCATGTGCGTGCAGTATGTTATAGCCCCGATGGCAAATATTTGGCTACTGCCAGCAACGACAAAACAATTAAACTCTGGAATGTAAACGATGGCACACTTAGTAAAACAATAAAGGGACATATCCATTGGGTGCAATCGCTACATTTTAGCCCCGATGGCAAATATTTGGCAACTGGTGGCCACGACAAAGCCGCAAGGATTTGGGACATAGAAACTTCACTTGAAGTATTCAATATCATAAAGCAAAATGAAGTAGTTTATGATGTCGAATTTAGTGCTGACGGCAAGTACTTAGCCACTTCCGATCTGAGTGTGAAAATTAAAGTATGGGATATAGGCAGACTGAAGGTACAACCTAGAAAAATTGTCGAAACTATTAAAACCTCAAAAGTGGACAGAGGGGGCAATCCTGGCAACAAATCATTCCCGATGGTCGATCTCTCGTCTGATACAACGGAGCATAAAAAGTAATTCTCAAGCAGAATTAGCCACAGTTTTTTTGGCGCTTTTTTTTTAAACCAAATCGATTCTTCTCCTACATATTGTCGAAGCACTTATTCAACCTTCGCTCCACCTTTTCAGTACAAGTCAAACATGTTTTTACATCTTTTCAACAATAGCGGCTTGCAGAGATGTTTAATGAGGTCAAACAAACCAGTAGAATTTGTTTTTGTACCAGAGAGAAGTTTGAAAGAGTCGATTGCTTTTCAGCCAAAGCTTTGCCTCAGCCCCGCTTACTTTGTATGTGGGTAATGAGGACGTTTTTTCGCCTAATGCCTTTTGATCTGTACAGCTTGTGAAATCGATAATAAGTAGATTAAAAAGTATGCAGTATTTTCATCGGATAGGTGGGTTTAAACGGATAGGAATTTTTGCGTTAAACTTTGTTTCGTAACCATTTAGTTCAATGGCTTCTCAGTAAAATAAATCATATAAAAGACAGGAACTATTGTGTGGCTTTTTTTGTATTAACTTTGCGACATTATTCGTTCATTAAATTTGGGGTCGACCGGTATTGACGGCATGTGTGGCTGTGGGTAAAAGCATGCATGGAGCTGAAATGGACTCCATTCAAAAAGCCGTTTCGAACAATAACAGGCGAAGAAAACTACGCCCTAGCTGCTTAGTCAGAGACTAACCAGCTTGTGTCCCTCCATCCTACTTCCTGATGGGTGGGTCGGGGGCATCGAAAATCAGGAATGCTGCTCGAAATGCTATTAATCGGGCTCAAGATAAAGTAGCTAAGGTGCAAATTGGCCGTCTCCAGCCTGCTTGCACTCGAAAATCAACGAGAGACTAAGCATGTAGAAGGCTCATCGGTGGCCTTGTCCGGACCAGGGTTCGAATCCCTGCGACTCCACACTAAAAAAGCTTCTGCAAATCGCAGAAGCTTTTTTTGCTTCTGTGCAACAATATTCATCGTTCGTTGTTCCCACGTTCGTTTGTTGCCCAAGCCACTTTTTGTCCTTTCCCGTTTGTGTTACATTTTTGAGCATTTAAAAAAATATTTTCAGTACTTTGTAAATAGATTTGGCGTTTATAGTAAAACAAATGGGACAAAAAAAAGAATGAAGGGGCAGAACAAAAGAGCTAAGAAAGACGGATAGGAGCAGTATTTTAAATCAGATATGGAAAGATTCGATGCACTTACTGCCTTGATGGAAAGGAACAAAATAAGGAAGAAAATGAAAATTACCCAGAAATAGATGGATGTCTTAAATAAAGAGATAGGTGTTTAAACCGTTCTAGTTATAAACAAAGCATAATATAATGTGATAGGCGGTTTTGCAGCTAATCTGCATGGTTTTCACCGATTCACATTGGATATGGGTTTATGCATAGTAGATTCATCAGAAACAGACAAAATCTAAGAAATGCATTTATTTAACCGGGCAATGGGAGATTTAGCTTCATTAGTAGCGATAAAAGTAAGATAGACTTGCTTGACTTCATCAAAATTAAAAAAGTCAAAGCCGTTTGGGAAAATTTTGATTAATTTTCATTTGCTTTCCCCAAAAAACAACATAAAATTAATAACTATGCTTTAGATCGATGCCAGCCAACAATCTTTTCCAAAATCTACATAATTACAAGCGGAAGTTTTACCTAAACCGCTTGCTGAAGGGCAGCATTTTTTTTCTTGCTTTACTCTTCGCAGCCTATTTGCTATTCAATACCCTTGAATATTATGGAAATTTCAACACCTACTTGAGGGGTGTATTTTTCTTCGGGTTTGTTGGTTTGGCTCTCATTTTCGGTTGGCTATGGGTAGGTGAGCCTTTGTACAGAATTATCAACCTAAGCAAACAAATAACTGACGAAGAAGCGGCTAAGCAAATTGGGAGTCTAATTCCCGAAGTGAAAGACAAGCTGCTCAACACGCTGCAACTGTCAAAACTCAGCGATTCGGACAACGAATTGGTGTTGGCTGGCATAGCTCAAAAATCAAATCAGTTAGCGGTTTTCAAGTTTTCAGATGTCATCAAGCTTGACGCCAACAAGCGCTATTTGCCTTACGCCATTGTTCCTTTATTTACAATTTTGGCACTGCTAATTTTTATACCTCGATTTTTAAGCGAGGCAACAAACCGTATTGTGCAATACAGGCAAGAATTTATTCCCCAAGCCCCTTTTGCATTCATATTAGAAAATCAAAATCTTGAAGTTTTTAAAAATGAAGATGTAGAAATTAAGCTGCGATTGGAAGGAAGTTCGCTACCCGAGGCTGGCTATATCGTAGTCAATGAGTTGAAAAATAAAATGGAGCAAATAGATGAAACACATTATACTTTCTATTTCCGAAAGGTCGATAAACCTATCAATTTTGCATTTGAGGCCTCTGGTTTTGAGTCGCAAAATTTTAAGGTAGATGTGAAAACAAGGCCAATTCTCAATTTTTTCGATGTAAAACTGAGCTATCCCACCTATTTGGGCAAAAATTCAGAGCGATTGAGCAATACAGGTAACTTGCTTGTTCCCGAGGGCACTACGATCAATTGGCTGTTTGATACCGAGGATTGTGAAAAATTAATACTCACCACAGCCGACAAAGCCTTACCTGTAGAAGCCAGAAGCTTCATGGGTAGCGGCTTCGAGATCAAAAAACAGCTTTTTCAATCTACGGCTTATTCCATTCAGCTTTTCAATTCTTTTGGGCAGAACAAAGAAAAAATGGAGTATTCCATTACCGTTATACCCGATGTGTTTCCAAAGATTTCAGTTGAGCAATTCAAAGACACCACGCTTTTTAATTTTCTGGTTCTAGGTGGCAATTTGGCAGACGATTATGGGCTCAGCGAACTCAAATTATTCTACAGAAAAAATAAATTGCCAAGCTACAATTTCTCTTCCGATTTTGTGGAACAGCCTGTAAAACAGCTATTTAAACCCATCAACATTCAAATAAATACCAACCAAAGCAACCAAAGTTTTTATTTTAGATGGGATATCGATTCTCTGCATCTTTTACCAGGTGAGACATTGGAATATTATCTCGCAGTGTGGGACAATGACGGTGTAAATGGCCGGAAAAGAACCCAGTCAAGTGCTTTTGAGATGAAATTGCCTACCAAAAAACAGATCGAAGAATCGATTCGAGAGAGCACCACATCTGCAGAAAAGCAAATCAATAACACTTTAGACAAAGCCGAAGCGCTTAAAAAAGAAGTGAAAAAGTTAGAGCAACGCTTAAAAGGGAAAAAAGTATTCGATTGGCAAGATAAAAAAGCGGTAGAAGAGATGCTCAAAAACCAACAATCGCTGCAACAAGAGGTGGAGAAATTGCAGGAAAAGCACAAGGAACTGGCCGACAAAAAAGACCGCTTTGATAAAACTAATGAACGACTGGCAGAGAAAACCAAATTGCTGCAACAGCTAATGAATGAAATGCTTGATGAAGAAACCAAGAAATTGTACCAAGAACTAGCGAAACTATTGCAAGAGAAAAATAAAGAAAATGAAATACGTGAAGTAGTAGATAAGCTAAAAAATAAGGACCAAAACATTGAGAAAGAGCTAGATAGGGCGCTGGAAATGTTCAAACAATTGAAATTTGAAACCAAACTTGAAGATGTACAGCAAAAGCTTGAAGAATTGGCCAAGAAACAAGACCAGCTAGCAGAAAAAACGGAACAAAAGGCGCCCGAACAGGAAAAATTGAAAGAGGAGCAAAAAAAGCTCAATGAGGAATTTGGAGAAGCAAAAAAAGATTTGGAGGAACTAAAGCAAATGAATGAAGAGCTGGAGAATAAAAGTGAACTGGAAAATACCGAACAAAAGGAAGATGAGATAAGCAAAGAACAAGAAAAAAGTAGCGACCAATTAGACAAAAAAGACAACAAAAAGGCCGCCAAATCGCAAAAGAATGCAGCTCAGAAAATGCAGCAAATGGCTCAGAAAATGAAGGAAATGCAACAAAGTGCTGAAAGCCAGCAAATGGATGAAAATGCCCAAGACTTACGTGCAATTCTAGAAAATCTCATCAAACTGTCTTACGATCAAGAAGATGTGATGAAGGAATTTAAGAAAGTAGCCCAAAGCGACCCACGGTTTGTGCAGCTGTCACAAACGCAACTAAAATTGAAAGATGACAGCAAAGTAGTTGAAGACAGCCTCCATGCGTTGGCCAAAAGGGTCTTTCAAATTCAGTCGTTCATAACCCGCGAACTGGAGCAAATGAACCAACGTATGGACGAAAGCACCGTTGCCATCAAGGCGCGAAGAGCCGATATGGCTGCTGGCAAGCAACAAATGGCTATGACCTCGATGAATAACTTGGCACTCTTGCTCAGCGATGTGCTAAAGCAAATGCAAGACCAAATGCAAGAGCAAAAACAAGGCGGAAAAAGCGGTAGTAAACCAAAAAAAGGGAAGGGAAAAGGAAAAGGCGATGGACCAAGCATGAGCCAATTGCAGAAAAATCTTAACAAGAATATAGAAGAACTGAAAAAAAGCGGAATGCAGGGCAGGCAACTTTCTGAAGAATTGTCCAAATTGGCCCGCCAGCAAGAGCAAATAAGAAAAGCTATGAATCAAGAAGGTGGCTCAGAAGGAGGCAGCGGGGCGGGTGGCAAAGAAGGTAAGGATGAAAATGATGAAAAACAAGGAAATAAAGAGGGAAAAAACGGCAAAGATCAGGGCAAAGCTCAAATGGAGCAATTGAAAAGAGAAATGGAGCAAACGGAAAACGATTTGGTAAACAAGCAACTTACGCAAGAAATGCTAAACCGACAGCAAGATATTTTAACCAGACTTCTGGAACATGAAAAAGCCCAGCGAGAGCGAGAGCAAGACCCAAAACGAGAATCGCAAGTGGCCAAAGATAAGCCGAGGCGAATTCCTGCCTCATTTGATCTGTATTTGAAGGAAAAAGAAAGGCAGGTGGAATTATTGAGAACTATTCCGCCATCTCTCAATCCCTACTACAAAAGAGAAACCAATGAATATTTCGAAAAGATAAACCAATAAATCAAAAATACGTATCAGCCATAAATTTGTATAAATTTGCAAACACCTAACACCTTTTTTAACACCTAATTCAATGGAAACGCTAAAATTACAGTTTCCTTCCGTAATGGAGAACATAAGGCTTGTAGAAAGCTTTATCGACAATGCGAAAGAAAAATTTGACATCTCAGATGATATTTATGGCAATATAATGGTTGCCATTACCGAATCGGTAAACAATGCCATCATGCACGGCAACAAAAGTGACATCAACAAAAGTGTGTCACTTTCGCTAATGCTCGACCAATCGCTCTTAAAATGCTTGGTAGAAGACGAAGGTACGGGCTTCGATTTCGAGCATTTGCCCGACCCTACCGCCCCCGAGAACATCAACAAAATTGGTGGTAGAGGAGTGTTTTTGATCAGAAACTTATCAGATGAAGTTTCTTTCTTTGATGAGGGGCGAAAAATTGAAATGAAATTCAATATGCAATAGTTACAAATCAATAAAGCCCGACTTTTCGATTGGAGAAATGGTACTTATCTCAAAAGCTAATATTTGCTACAATTTGGCGTTTGTTCTACTTAATAATTCTTTTATAATAATGCATTTCAGTTTACATGGAAAGGTTAGCAATACAGGATGATGAAAATCAAAGGATCGTGAAGTGCAATAAAAATTAAATTGACCCTAACTATATGATAGTGCTTTTAAAAAGGCCGAGATTGGAAGAATTAGCTCAAAAAATCTAATTTAAAACCTGATTTATTGATAGTTGCAGCACAAATTAATACAGATTGGAGCAACGAGAATTTCATAAATTTTTTTACGAGTAAGGTAAATGACTAGCGCGACTGCATAGAAATTAAATTAAATGCCCAAACCCAAAATCAATTTTTTTAACGAGGAAATAGATCATTTCCTCTTGAAGCAGAAGCAAAAACACAAAAACTGGCTTATTGCTATTGCCCATCGTGAGGGTTTTACCATCTCGCAGCTCAACTATATATTCGCTAGCGATGAATATGTGCTGAAAATAAACCAAGATTTTCTGCACCACGATACCTATACTGATGTTATCACTTTCGATACCGCTTCTGATAGAAAAAACATTGCTGGTGAGATTTACATTTCCATAGTTAGAGTAAAAGAAAATGCCCAAAGACTGAAAACTGATTTTGAAGAAGAACTCCATCGGGTAATGGCGCATGGGCTGCTACATCTATGCGGCAATGGAGACAAGACTGATGCCGAAATAAAAATTATGCGAGAAAAGGAAGAGGAAGCCATAGGGGAGTTTGTAAATGCTTAATTTGCGATTAACAAACCCGTGCTATGAGCCTCCTCACCCATACCAAAGCCCTAATTGTCAAAGAAATGCAACTTGAATGGCGAAATCGCTACGCACTGAATGGGATATTGCTGTATGTGGCAGGCTCGGTGTATGTTTGCTACCTCTCTTTCCATGTGAAAAAAGGGGCTGTTCATCCCATCACATGGAATGCCCTTTTTTGGATCATCATGCTTTTTTGTGCAATCAATGCCGTTTCAAAAAGTTTCTCTGGCGAACGGGAAGGTCGTAGTTTGTATTACTACACATTGGCTTCTCCTCAAGCCATTATCATCTCCAAAACTATTTACAACACTTTACTATTGTTGATTTTAGGGTTGCTTGCCACCGCCTTTTATAGTTTGGTAATGGGCAATCCGATACAAGATATGTTGCTGTATATGTGTTGCATTGTACTTTTTGCTTTGAGCTTTGCCGGAACACTTACGTTGATTTCTGCAATTGCAGCAAAAGCAAATGGCAGCACCACATTGATGGCTATTTTGAGCTTCCCTACATTACTGCCTTTGCTACTATTAGTCATAAAAATTTCGAAAAATGCAATGGACGGTTTGGAGCTAGCATCGAGTTTTAAAGATTTGACTATGCTGAGTGCCATTACTATCATTATTTTTGCATCCTCCTTGGTTTTGTACCCATACGTGCACAAATCGTGAAGAATTTTTAGCACGGTTTAAGACCCATGCTGTTCTAAAAATCAACCAAAAGCAGCTCCATCGGGGTTGGGGTCATTAGTTATGAAAGGAATTGCCTGGAAAATCATTTGCATTATCTTAATTATTTATACCTGCATTGGAGGGTTGTTGATGGATGTTCCACGCTTACCCATATTGAACGAAACGGTTAGAAACCTCTATTACCATGTGCCCATGTGGTTTGGAATGCTGTTTTTATTCTTCATGTCGTTTTTACATTCCATTCGTTTTTTACGATCAAACGAGTTGGGGCAAGATGTAAAGGCCATTCAGTATGCCAACATCGGTTTGGTATTTGGCATATTAGGCTGCATTACGGGCTCTATTTGGGCCAAATTTACCTGGGGGGCGTGGTGGACAAACGACCCAAAATTGAACGGGGCGGCAATAGGAATGCTGATATATTTGGCTTATTTTGTGTTGCGAGGTTCGCTTCCAGACCAGCAACAAAAAGCGCGTATTTCGGGAGTGTACAATATTTTTGCTTATTTGATACTGATCCCACTCTTATTCGTGCTTCCTCGCCTCACCGATTCTTTACATCCTGGCAATGGAGGTAATCCCGGTTTCAATGCCTACGATCTAAACAGCAAAATGAGGCTGGTTTTTTACCCTGCCGTGGTGGCTTGGTGCATGTTGGGCTATTGGATAGCCGAATTGAACATAAGAATACAGCTGCTTGATGAAAAATCGCAACCAAATACTTAAATCTGCTAAGTACTATTGGTTACTGACGAAAATAATTATCTGGCAGCGAAAAACATGCCTCGATCGCATATATAAATATTCAGTTAACATTATTGTATTAATTTCGTGATATTGTTCTAAAAAGAAGAATATTTGGAAATTATGTTAAGCGCAAAAGAGGAAAAAACAATAGACAAAAGTATATATGTAAGCCGCGATTTGAGCTGGCTAAAGTTCAACTACCGCGTGCTTGATCAAGCCAAGATAAGGAGCAGGAGCATTTTCGATAGGCTCAAATTTTTAGCAATTTGCAGCTCCAACCTCGATGAATTTTGCATGATTCGCATAGGCTCACTTTACAATTATCTCGATTTTCACAAAGATCGAATTGATTATTCTGGGCTCAACTCCCATTTATTTCGCAAGAAATTGCTGGGCGATTTACAAGATTTTACCCGAACAAGAAATAAATATTATGAATCAGATCTTGAGCCAGAGTTTGAAAAAAACGGCTTTAAGCTGGTGAATGTTGCCGAAATTAAAGATGAGGATAGGGAAAAGGTGTATAAGTATTTCACCAAAACTATCTTTCCTATGCTCACCCCAATGCTGTACGACAACACCCATGCCTTCCCAGTGCTGAATAATAAAGTGTTGACATTTGCAGTAGTAACTAAAGCAGAGGGCGAAAAAGAGAAGGAAAGCAAAAGAGTGACCTTTGTGCAAGTGCCACAAAACCTGCCACGCTTTTACGAAATCACCGAAACGGGGGAAAAAGTATGCTATTTACCGATTGAAGAGATTATTCGTTGGCAGATACAAAAAATGTTCAGAAATGTAGAAATACTAAGCACTACATTGATGAGAATAACTAGAAATGGCGATTTTCTAGAAGAATCGGAAGATACCGATGCCAATTTTCTAGAAGAAATGAAGAAAAAGGTGAATACACGCAAAACTGGTCGAGTAGTACGGCTGGAAATAGAGCCCAACCACAACAAATGGCTAGTAAAACTGCTCTCTGAAAAATTTGAAATTGACGAATTTAACATTTTTGAGACTACATCACTGTTGGATTTCACGGGTGTAGGGCAAATAATGAAGCACGCAGAATTTAAAAGCAAAATACCTGCACTTCCAAATCCTGTACAGCCCATTAGTTATGACAATCCTAGCCAAGAAAGTTGGTTTGATTACCTGAAACACAAAGATTTGCTGATGCACCATCCCTACAATAGTATGGAGCCGGTGATTCAACTGGTGGAAATGGCTGCAAGCGACCCTGGGGTGCTGGCTATCAAAATGACTATTTACCGGCTAGCACATGAATCGCGCATTACCAACGCCTTGCTGAAAGCTGCCAATAATGGTAAGAATGTGTCTGTATTATTTGAAGTAAAAGCCCGCTTTGACGAAGAACATAATATGTCAGAAGCCGAAAAGCTGCAAAAAGCTGGATGTTTTGTGATTTATGGTGTAGGCAAATTCAAGACGCACACCAAACTTATGCTCATTGTAAGGCAGGAACCCGACCAGTCCATTACCCGTTATGTGCATATTTCAAGCGGAAATTATAATGAGATCACTTCAAAATTTTATACCGATTTGGGCCTGTTAACCACCAACGAAGGGTACGCTAACGATGTGTCGGAGTTTTTCAACGTCATTACGGGGCATTCGCAGCCCGAAATTTACCAATATTTGATTACCGCACCGCACAACATGCGCAGGCAGCTGATACAACTAATAAGAAACGAAGGCGAAAATGCAAAAAAAGGACTTCAAGCAGGTATTGTTTGGAAAGCAAATTCATTGCAAGACAAAGAAGTGATAGACGAACTTTACAAGGCCTCACAAGCGGGTGTTACCATCAAATTGATAGTGCGAGGAATATGCTGCATTAGGCCGGGAAGAGAAGGATTGAGCGAAAATATTGAAGTAGTATCCATTGTGGGCGATTATTTAGAACATGCACGAATTTTCTATTTTGTAAATAATGGAGAGCCTTTGGTGTACAGCGGCAGTGCTGATGCAATGGTACGGAGCTTCGATAGAAGAATAGAATCTTTGTACTCAATAGTAGATGAAAACCTGAAGAAGGAAGCTATTAATGTGCTGGCTTACAACCTTAAAGACAATGTAAATGCGTACAGAATGAATGAAGACAGCACATACAGCAAAATGGAGGTTACCAATGGAAAACAATTCAATGTACACCACGAGTTCTACCATGTGTCGCAAGATGCCCTTATGGATATCGGCTTTTGTTTCGAAACCAAAAAGGAGAAAAAAAAAGATAGCAAAAAACCATTAGAGATTGCCTAACCCCAAGCACAAAATTTGATAGAACGCTTAATTAAAATCGATAAGATTCCCCTATTAGATTTTTTTGGTGTGCAAAACGCCAACATCAAGGAAATAGCCAATGCATTTCCAGAGACCCGCATTACCTCCAGAGGAGATGAAGTCTTTTTGGCTGGCAAGGATATTGAAATTGATAAAATTGCAGAGATTATCAACGCACTTATTGCCCATTACAAAAAGTTTGGGGAGCTATCTAGCCAGCATGTAAAAGACTCGATAGCAGAAGAAATTTCGCATTATTTGGAAGCATCAGACGATGTGATCGTAAATGGCAAAGGCGGGAAGATAATCAAAGCCAAGACTGCCAATCAGGCCAAGATCGTGAGCTCAATTAAGGAGAATGATTTAGTTTTTGCACTTGGGCCGGCCGGAACAGGCAAAACGTATGTGTCTGTGGCTTTAGCCGTGCAAGCATTGAAGTCAAAGCAGGTAAAAAAGATAATATTTACCCGGCCGGCAGTAGAGGCAGGCGAAAGTTTGGGCTTTCTGCCAGGCGATATGAAAGAGAAAATTGATCCCTACATTCGCCCCATCTACGATGCCCTTGGCGACATGATAGAGTCAGATAAACTGAAACAGTACCAAGAAAGTAACATAATTGAGATAGCTCCGTTGGCTTATATGCGTGGCCGAACTTTAAGCAATGCCTTCATTTTGCTCGATGAAGCTCAAAATACCACACCCATGCAGCTCAAAATGTTTCTGACCAGAATGGGGCAGGGTTCAAAAATGATCATAACAGGCGATAAAACCCAAATTGACTTGCCTTTAAAGCAAAAATCGGGGTTGATTGACGCTATCGAAATATTGAAAAACGTAAAAGGAATTTCATTTGTAGAACTCACGTCCAAAGATGTGTCTAGGCATTCGCTGGTGCGGGAAATTATCAATGCCTATGATGATGCGAGTACTGGGCAGCCATCGTTGTATCACCGATGAGGCTACCCTTTCCTAAAAATCTCAATTGTTCTATGTTGAGTCAAATACGTTTGGGTAGGCAGTTCCGCTGGTTTCCCCTCTCTAAAGGGCGGGCTAGGATTTTAAAAAATACATGTGCCGAACTAAAGCACAATACATGCTAAATGTTGAATGTTGAATTTTTCTTATGTTCTAGAAAACCAAGTAACACTATTCTTTTGAAAACGCTGCTTTCCTTCATCTTCATCTTTTTTGTTTTTAAGGCTTTTGCTCAAAATGAAACTGATGTCGTAAGATGTGGCAGCGTGCAATATCAAGATAAACAAAGAGCCCGACTAGGATCATTTAGGCAAGCATCTACTTTTAAAACAACGGAAACTGTTAGTTTCTCTGGTATTATCACCATTCCTGTAGTGGTACACGTAGTTCACAATACCAAAGATAGTACCATTGGTGGCAGCAAAAACGCCAATATTACCTTTGAGCAAATATCATCTCAAATAAAAGTATTGAATGAAGACTACAGAAGAAAAAAAGGCACCAGCGGATATAATACCAATGCTGTAGGTGCAGATGTTGAAATCGAATTTGCATTGGCTCAGATCGACCCCAATTGCAGACCCACCAGCGGCATTACCCGTCACTACGATGCAGCCCCTTCTTTCGATCCTTTCACAAATAATGTAAAACGATTTGACCCTTGGCCAGCCAACGATTATTTGAATATTTGGGTCTGCAATGTAGCCAACAATACACTGGGCGTGGCTCAATTTCCGAACTTCACTGGGCTACAAGGCATTGATAATGTGAATGGAGATGATGCCACCGATGGCATTATTGTTAAACACACAGCTTTTGGAAGCCGGACTGGCACGGCAAGTAATAGCAAAAGCTTCTATACATACGGCAGAACGGCAACCCATGAGATAGGACATTGGCTAGGGCTTATACATACTTGGGGTAACTCAAGTTGTGGAACCGACTTCTGTGCCGATACGCCTCAGGCAGAAGATGGAAACTTGGGAGGCGACTGCAGACAAGTAAATTCGTTTTGCAACAATATTTCAAGCATTGCGATGATTGAAAACTACCTAGATTATTCGCCCGACATCTGCATGAATATTTTTACGCAAGATCAAAAAACAAGAATGTGGCAAACGATGACAACCTCGCCAACTAGGGCCAATATTTTAAAATCGATCAGGAACGGAATAAATCAAAAAACAGTAGCACCCCCTATGGCGGAACTGCCAATCTTGGAAAATTTTGAATCTAAAACTAACGATGTAGCAGAAAGGAGTGCCAATTGCCAAGGTTACAAGGCAGCAATATTAAGGGAGGCAACGGCCAATACAGGCTATTTTTATCATTCCAATTGGGTGAATAATGTGCAAAAAGCCAGTTACAAACTTGCTTTTGATTATGCTTATCCCGCTGGCGAAGACACATTGTTGGTTTACGGTTACTTGGGTTGCAAAGAAAGTAAATATTTAGTAGCCTCATTGACGGGCAAAAACCTGCAAACATCAGGCTCAAGTGCAAATAAATTTGCTCCAGAATGTGAAGAATGGAAGTCGTTTAATTTGTCGTTTACTGTGCCGCATGACTACTTTGACATTCAAATTGAAACCAACAAAATATTGAAAAAAAATATGTATGTTGACAATATTGAAATCTCCCAATTTGGATTTACGCCAAAGTTGCAATCAAGATTGGGGGGAAGCTATGTAAACAGGGTATTGGCAGGCTATAGTATTGATAATCAGAAAATTACCGTAGAGGTGTTGTTTAGCAAATCTTCGAATGTAACCTTTGAGTTGATTGATGTGCTAGGTAAAAAGATATGGATCGAGAGCTTCTCTGAAGCCTTGCCCGGCATATTTGAAATACCAGTATCTGGCTTGGCCTCAGGAATATATATGGTAAAAACAAAGGTGGACAATGAAATAGTTGTCGCAAAAGTATTGGTGATATAATACAATGCAATTCATGGGCTCAAAGACATAAATAGTTTTTTAGGGCGGTTGTTTGCAGGGCTCATTTATTTTTGCTCGTGAATATAAAATTGTTGAAGCTTTAAATGTCTCACACGGATATAGCTTGCATTAAACCCGATGTAAGAGCGATACAAAATCGTAGTAAAAAGGACATTTCGATAGATAAGTATTTTTGATATGCAATTAAGCCCAAAGACTCAGGTTTCAAATATGAGTTGAGCGACAACTAATTCTTAAAGCGAAAAAATAATCAAGATGAGCGAGCTTTATATTCTCTTAAATTTAAAAAAAGCCTTCGATGCTTCGGTTTATTACCAACAATATGTGCTTGACACGGATGCTCGACTTTCCCTATGCACAATACGAATTCCAAATATAAGTTTGTATCCCATTAAGAAAACACCTAGGAAATATCTCGAAAATATTGAAACTTTAGTTCCTTACTTTTTAATTGCAATATTTTCACAAATGAGTATTTTTACACAAATTGAGTCAAAAATTAAAGAATATTTTGAGGCTTGTGAAACAATTTGGCTTACAGAGCCGCAATTGGAATAAGTAGATATTTATACCTCTACAACTAAAGTCGAGATTTCAGCGCAGAATAATGATTGTGCTGCAAACCCTGCTCCATTTTAGCAGGCAGTTGAATATGATTTTTTCTAAAACTACGGTCTAAGTTTCGCTAGTCCCATTTAAAAACGCAACATGCAATTCGGGTCGATTCCGTTTTTTAGGCTAACATTTTTTTTGGTTTTGGGCATATTGTTTCAGATAGAATTTTCCTTCCCATTGCCTTACTTAATACCATTATTTTGCGCTTCAGCGGCTCTATTTATTGTGGTTTTACTCGTTCTTCAGCACGATTTGAAACATAAACTGAGGCATTTTATTGGCTTATTTTCTTTTACGATGCTATTTATGCTTGGCATCGTAATTGTCGGCTTACACGAGATCAAAAATAGAACAGATCACATATCTAAGCTTAGTTATGCTGTTGATGCCTACCAAGCGGTTATTTCCAGCGAGCCAGAAGAGAAAGAAAGGAGTGTGAAAGCGGAAATGCAAATTGTAAAGGTGAAAGTGAACCAACATTGGCAAAACGCATCGGGCCAAGTGATGACCTATTTTGCTAAAGACACCCTGCGTAGGAAATTTAAATATGGCGACATACTAGTTGTAAAAGCGGGAATTCCACTTGTAGAATCGCCTAAAAACCCTTTCGAATTCAATCTGAAGCGCTTTTATGGTTTTAAAGGAATCACGCACAGGCAGTTTTTGAAAGCTGAAAATTATATCCATATTGGCAACCAACCACCAAATCGGTTTATATCATTTGCCATCGGTATCCGTAAAAAAGTAGATGCCATTTTCACAAAATATATCGCCACTGAAAGAGAACGCAACATCGCATCCGCACTTATTTTAGGGATAAAAAATGAGCTTGACGATGAAATTCAGTATGCCTACTCTGCCACTGGCACTATGCACGTACTAGCTGTTTCGGGCTTACATGTAGGTATTATTTATGGCCTGCTGGTATTGCTAACCAGTGTTTTGCTAAAGTTAAAGCATGGCAACTTCATTCAATCGGCTTTGCTTTTCGTGTTGATTTGGCTTTATGCCTTAGTTACAGGGCTTTGTCCTTCGGTGCTGAGGGCTGTGACCATGTTGAGTTTGGTTATTGTATCCAAACTTTTTGGCTTCAGATCGAATGTTTTCAACACGCTATTTGCCACCGTATTTTTTTTGTTATGTACCAATCCATTCATGGTAATGGAGGTTGGTTTTCAACTTTCATTTCTTGCCGTTTTCGGCATCGTCTATTTATATGAGAAAATTTACCATCTATTCGAAATTGAAAACCGGGTGTTAGACTGGGCTTGGAGCATTACCGTCATGTCTATATCGGCTCAGTTGGCCACCTTTCCACTAGGTATGCTGTATTTTCACCAGTTCCCCAATCTGTTTCTTATGTCAAATTTGGTCGTAATTCCCTTTGCGATCCTAATCATGTATGTAGGGTTTGGCTTTATGGTACTGAGTTGGTTGCCCTTTGTAGCAAATTGGCTAGGCGTATTAGTTGAAAAAATGGTTTGGCTTCTCAATCAGATTATTCTTGGCATTGAAAAAATCCCTCATTCACTTTGGTTGGGCATTCACATTTCAGTTTTTGAAACATGGCTCATTTACACCGCCATCGTTGCCATGGTATTACTTTTAAATCAAAAATCATTTATTTATGCTCTCTCGTCTTTTATGTTAGTTTTATTTTTTTGTATTATTCAAATTTTCAAAATTCAAGGTTGGCAAAATCAAAACAGAATGATTGTATATAATGTGAGCAAAAGTTACGGATTAGATATTATATGTGGCAGAAATGCAATGTTTATATGCGACAGTGCTTTGCCAAACGACCGTCAAAAAATGCAGTTTCACATTCTTAATCACAGGTGGGCAAGCGGTATACGCTCGGTATCAGCAAGTTCGAATGCTGTTGATGCCCCATTTGGCAAATTATTTCATGCCAATGACCTTTTAGTTGCTCAAGTAACCAAGCCATTTTATGCTTCATCTGCAAAACGGATAAAAATAGATTATTTGATTGTTTCAAACAACGCAGTTAAGTATTTGAAATATTTACGTAACACTTTCATTTTCAATAAGATAATAATAGATAATTCCAATAAAACCTATCTCGCCAATCAATTGATTGAACAAGCTCGTGTGTTGGGAATACAGGTTCATTATACAGCTAAAGAAGGGGCATTCGTAAAAGACATCTGAAATTGAACTACCTTTGCGGTCGTTTATCGCAATTTTTACATAAGAATTTCATTTCAATACTGCTTTGTCCAATCCCAATTTTATAGATTACGTTAAGATTTTCTGTCGCTCAGGTGCGGGTGGCAATGGTTCATTGCATTTTTTCCGTGCCAAAGGCTTACCACAAGGTGGGCCAGATGGTGGCGATGGTGGCAAAGGCGCTCACATTATCTTGCGGGGCAATGAGCAAATGTGGACTTTGCTCCACCTAAAATACCGTAAGCATATACTGGCTCAACCGGGAAAAAATGGAAGCGAAAATAGATCGACTGGTTCTTCGGCCGATAATATTATTTTAGATGTGCCGCTTGGAACCGTTGCTAAAGATGCAGAAACCGGAGAAGTGCTTTTTGAGATTACCGAAAAGGGAAAAGAGGTGGTTTTAAAACGGGGTGGAAATGGCGGCTGGGGCAATTTTAGGTTTAAAACGGCTACAAACCAAGCCCCACAACATGCCAATGAAGGCCAGCCTGCCGAAGAAGGTTGGGTAATATTAGAACTCAAAGTATTGGCAGATGTAGGTCTGGTTGGCTTCCCAAATGCGGGAAAATCGACCCTGCTCTCCGTAGTTTCGGCTGCCAAACCTGAAATTGCAGATTATGCTTTCACTACGCTCGTGCCCAACCTAGGAGTGGTAGAATATAAAGATTACAAATCATTTATCATGGCCGATATTCCTGGAATAATAGAAGGTGCGGCTGAAGGTAAAGGGCTGGGAGTGAGGTTTTTAAGGCATATTGAGCGAAATTCTATTTTACTTTTTGTAATTGCGGCCGATGCCAAAGACGTAGCCAAAGAGTATAAAATATTGGAAAAGGAGCTCAAGAAATACAATCCCGATTTACTGCAGAAAAACAGAATGATTGCCATATCGAAATCAGATATGCTTGACGAAGAATTGACAGTGGAGATTGCCAAAACGCTGCCCAAAAAAATCCCACATATTTTCATCTCATCAATCACAAATTATAATCTCGACAAACTCAAAGATCTGATTTGGAGCCAACTGAATAGATAGTTTTTGTGGATAACGTTGTATTTTTTTAACCCCTTTTTATAGTTGTCAAATGGATTTTATCGAATACTGTCACAGCAAAAGGATAGATGCCTCAAGATTTTTAGCGTTAGAACATGCTCGTTTTAGCGAATGGGAGCATATTTTCAACCAGTCAGGGGCAACAAGCTTTACGCAGCAAAAGCTGTTTTTGATAAATGATGTGCGAAGAAGGTACACATATATACCTCCAATTCTAGAAAAAAATGAAAAGGAATCTGATTTGAAAACTGCTTTGGTGCCGAGCGCTGCACCAAAACCAGCAGGTTTTAAACCTAAATTCAAGTGATAAGAACATTTCAATTGCCCTTGGTCGCTAAGGTTTCCTGAGCATAAATTTCCAAATTATCAATTGCCTCGCAAGCAAATGCTACCCAGCCAACTGCGAAAATTGGAGGCCGATAAATTGATTGAAAGAATTTTAGAGGCCGTGATTCCTCCTCGAGTCGATTACTTTCTAACCGCAAAAGGTAAATCCCTTTTGCCCTTTATATCCCTGTTGGGAGACGATAGATTAGAATGTGGAATTGCAAAAAAAGCTGCCGCAACTTTACAAATTTAGTGCGTTTTTAAGTAGGGGTTTTTTCGAAATCACTACCTACAAAACCGAAGTACACAATATAGCCATAGCAAGCAGCTGCTACTAAAAATGCCATTTGAAGCCCCACAAAATCGGCAAAAGTGATCACTATCAAGGGAATTATGGCTCCACCGACAATAGAAGAAATCAGCACTGCCGAGCCCTCTTCGGCAAAATGACCGAGCCCATTTATTCCTAGTGTAAAAATTGCGGGGAATAAAATAGAGTTGAAAAATCCAACAGCTACAATTGAGACAACAGAAATATTTCCAGTAGAAAAAATGGAAACCACCGTAAAAAACATTGCCGCTCCTGCAAATCCGGCTATTACTTTGCGAGGCGAAAGGTCGCGCATGATAAAACCGCCAATCAAGCGGCCGATCATGGCACTTCCCCAATAGTATTGTAGCATTTCTATGGCCTTTTTTTCGTCAATTGCGTCTCCGCCCACATTCGGCAATGTCAAGTATTTCACCAAATTGGTCCCTATCGAAACCTCTGCCCCTACGTAAGCAAATATGGCTAGGGCTGCCAACAACAAATGCTTGATTTTGAATAGGTTATTCATCGAATTGGAATCCATTTTCACCAATATTGGCATTCCTTCCGTTTTGTATTCTGGCAATTTAGAGGTGTAAAATAGCACACCTGTTACAATAATCAACCCCGCCATAAGCAAATAAGGAGTTTTAAAAGCCGTAGACTCGGCCCTTATGTAATCCTCAGGGGAGAGCAAATTTAAGTTTTCAGGCGATATATCTGACATTACATAAATGATATAAGTGCCAAATAATATGGTTACAATTCTGCCAAACGAATTTAAAGCTTGTGCAAAAGTGAGATTTGAGGCTGCTTTGCGTGGTGTACTTTGCAACACCACATAGCCATTGCCCGCTATTTGTAGAAATGTAACACCCGAGGCCACTATAAATAGTGATGTAAGCAAAATGGGGAAGTACATATTGCCCATGCCATAATAAAAGCCCAAACAGCCAATAGAAGCTAAAAACAAGCCGAAGATGATACCAGATTTGTACCCAAACTTATCTATGAACTTTGCGGCAGGGAAAGACACCATTAAGTAAGTGGTGAAAAAAGTAAAATTGAGCATCAATGCCTCGGAATAGCTGAGGCCAAATTCGTATAAACGAGGAAGTAAAATATCGTTCATTTGGGTGAGAAAGCCCCAGATGAAAAACAGCAACCCCAAGGTGAAAAGGTCGAATATCCCTACTTTTTGTTTGAAATTTTTTTGTAAGGAATCGTAAAGCTGCATAGGTTTACAAGGCGATTTAAAAATGTGACAACCAAAGCCCACACCAGTCACAAATATATAAGTATTTAACACTACTATTCAACATTCACTTAATATTCTAATGCCAGATATTTACAAATCTTTGTTCAAGCTGCTTTTATTCAAGCTTAACCCCGAACAAGCTCACCATTTTACCTTTTTCTTGCTAAAAGCAGTCGGATACATTCCTTTTGCCAACTACCTTTTAAGAAAATCATACAATTTGAACGCGCCCAAGCTAGAAAAAACAGTGTTTGGCATCCGATTTCCAAACCCGGTTGGGCTGGCAGCCGGAATGGATAAAAATGGTGTGGCATTCGATGCACTAGCCAATATTGGCTTCGGATTTGTGGAAATAGGAACTGTGACACCCAAACCTCAATTTGGAAATCCGATGCCACGCCTTTTCAGGCTGCCAGTTGATAACGCACTTATTAATAGAATGGGCTTTAACAACGATGGAGTTGACGAAGTGGCAAAGCGCCTAAAAAAGCGAAACAAAAACCTGGTAATAGGCGGAAATATTGGCAAAAACAAAACTACGCCCAACGATAATGCGCTTGAAGATTACAAAATATGCCTTGAAAAACTTTACGATTGTGTCGATTATTTTGTGGTGAATGTAAGCTCACCCAACACGCCTGGTTTGCGCGAACTACAAGAAAAAGAGCCACTGATGCAGCTACTATCGTCTTTAAAGCTGTTTGGAAACGAACTCGCAAGCCAAAAAAACACCGATGCAAAGCCTATTTTACTCAAAATTGCTCCTGACCTAACCGAAAGCCAGCTTGATGACATTGTAGCAATAGTACTTGAAACTCAAATTGCGGGCATTATTGCCACAAACACCACCATTGGCCGAGAAGGCCTGAAAACGGATAGTGAAGAAATTGGTAGAATAGGAACAGGTGGATTGAGCGGCAAGCCAGTCAAAAACAGATCGACCGATGTCATCAAGTACATTCACAAAAAATCGAACGGAGCGTTTCCAATTATTGGGGTCGGAGGTATTCACTCCGCTGCGGATGCGCTTGAAAAATTGCATGCAGGAGCCTCCTTGGTGCAATTATACACAGGTTTTGTGTATGAAGGACCTCAATTGATTGGAGATATTAATAGAGCGGTTTTGAAAATGGATAAATAGTTTGGAAATAGTAGGCTACATGTTTGCATTTGCCATTGGCATTTTACTGAGTTTGCTTGGTGGTGGTGGCTCCATTCTAATGGTGCCAGTTTTGGTTTATATTTTCCAATTGGAGCCACAATTTGCCACTGCCTATTCCCTTTTAATAGTGGGCATTTCCTCTCTGGTGGGTGCAATTTCATATTTCAAAAAGGGCTTGTCGAGCCTAAAAACGGCCCTATTTTTCTCTTTCCCTTCGTTTGTGATGGTGTTTCTGATGCGTAAATTTGTAGTGCCAGCTATTCCTGACATCGTTTTTAATACCGAAAATTTTGTAATGCACAAGAACACCTTGACCATGTCGTGCTTTGCCATTCTGATGGTAATAGCTTCGTATTCAATGATTAAAAAGCAGAAGAAACTAGCTGAAAACATAGAATCTATCCGAAAACGTATCAATTATCCAGTTATATTTTTAGAAGGCTTAATAGTAGGATCACTGACCGGATTTGTAGGTGTTGGCGGGGGTTTTTTGATAGTGCCCGTGCTCACCTTGTTTCTCAACTTGCCTATGAAAATGGCCGTAGGCACCTCTCTGATGATTATAGCGATCAATTCATGCTTTGGTTTTCTAGGCGATTTAGGCAAGTTTTCTATCGATTGGCAATTTATCTTTACATTCCTGTCATTTACGCTATTTGGGGTTTTTACTGGCACTAACTTATCTACCCATATCAACAATCAACATTTGAAGCCTGTTTTTGGATGGATGACACTTATACTTGGCTTGGGCATATTGATGAAGGAGATCGTATTTTGATTGTATCACGGCACGATGGCCACTTTACACAGCTTTTGAAAGAAGCATTACCATTTTCTGAACTGATTTTGTGCCAACTTTAAAATTATTCTTCACACATGGGGCAGACCGCCAAGAAGGTAATGCTATGTAGCAATCTTTTTCTCAATAAATTTAGAGAATCATTTTTTATATTTTATTTTGCTTACAATGCCAATTTGTGTTTGCAGAAACATAATATAATTAACAAATTAGCCTTTAAAAACGTAGTACTGCAAAAATCAACTTTTATATAAAACCATGGAAATAGCTACTAAATCTGCCGTACGTGGCGGGCATTTTTTAATCACAGACATCGAGGCTCACGACATATTTACTCCAGAAGATTTCAATGAAGAGCAAATAATGATAGCAGATATGGCGAAAGATTTCCTTGCCAAGGAAGTAATGCCAAACCTTGATAGAATTGACAAGTTAGAAGAAGGATTGATGCCATCATTGATTGTCAAAGCAGGCGAACTAGGGCTGTTGAGCGCCTCTGTGCCAGAGGAATTTGGCGGCTTTGGTAAAGATTTCAATACTACCTTGAAATTGACTGAGGCTGTGGGTGCCGGTCACTCTTTTGCTGTTGCATTATCGGCCCACACTGGTATTGGCACTTTGCCTATCTTATATTTTGGTACTGATGCTCAAAAGGCAAAATACATCCCCAAACTGGCTACTGGCGAATTGAAGGCCTCTTACTGCCTCACAGAACCAGGTTCGGGTTCCGATGCCTTGGCCGCCAAAACAAAAGCAATACCCTCGGCCGATGGCAAATATTATGTGCTAAATGGGCAGAAAATGTGGATAACCAATGCCGGTTTTGCAGATATATTTATCGTGTTTGCACAAATTGATGGAGATAAATTTACAGGATTTATAGTTGAGAAAAACACTGAAGGGCTTTCGCTAGGAAATGAAGAGCACAAAATGGGTATCAAAGGCTCATCTACTCGCCAGGTATTTCTCAATGATTGCAAAGTGCCAACAGACAATTTGTTGGGTGAAGCAGGAAAGGGCCACTTGATAGCGTTCAATATTCTAAATATTGGTAGAATAAAATTGGCCGCAGCTGCATTGGGAGCATCAAAAGCGGTGGCTTCACAAGCTGTAAAATATGCAAATGAAAGGGTTCAATTCAAGCAAACTATTGCCAATTTCGGTGCTATCAAATATAAGCTGGCAGAGCAGGCTATCAAAATCTACGCCATAGAATCTACGCTATATCGTGCAGGTCACGATATAGAAAGCAGCGAAATATTCTTGAAAGCGAAAGGTAAATCTTACAATGAATCGGTGCTGGGTGCGGCTGAAGAATTTGCCATCGAATGTGCCATTTTAAAAGTAGCAGGATCAGAAGCGCTAGATTACGTAGTAGATGAAGGTGTGCAGATATTGGGAGGGTATGGATTTTCAGCCGATTACCCTATGGATAGGGCATACCGCGATTCGAGAATCAACAGAATATTTGAAGGTACTAATGAAATAAACCGCATGTTGATTGTAGATATGTTTATGAAACGGGCTTTGAAAGGCAAAATCGACCTACTAGGCCCGGCTACAGCTGTACAAAAAGAATTGATGTCGATGCCTGAGCCTGATGCTGGCGAAACTACCTTGTTTTCTGAAGAACACAAAGCGATCAAGAATTTTAAGAAGTCGGCTTTAATGGTGGCAGGCTTTGCAGCTCAAAAATTTGGACAATCCTTGGCTACGGAGCAAGAAATATTGATGAATATAGCAGATATAATTATTGATACTTATGTGGCAGAATCGGTATTGCTGAGAACTGAAAAAATGGCTGGTGTGAGAGGTGAGCAGGCTGCTGAGGTGCAAATTGCCATAGCCAAAACGCTAATTTTTGATACTGTGGACAAAATTAGCATTGCAGGAAAAAATGCAATCAATTCGATGACTGAAGGCGATGAACAAAGAATGCTTCACATGGGGTTGAAGAGGTTTGCAAAATATGGCAACATCAACACCAAAGAAACCAGAAGGAGGATCGCAAGCAGATTGATAGAAGCCAACGACTATAGTTTATAGCGCGGCTATTTTTATTGTGAACTTTCGTTTGCTATTTCTTAATATGATTCTGCAAAATGGCAGTGAAATAATAGAAAGTAGGGAAATTAAAAATTCGATCGCCTAGCCAAACGGATATGGGTGGCAGCATTAGATCCTTGTAGCTTCAACTGCAAGGATCTAATTAAAAATTGTTGGTTACGCAGCTATCTTAGCTACAAAATGTGCCAATTTTGATTTTTTGTTGGCAGCATTTTTCCAATGTATTATGTTTTTCTTTGCCAATTTGTCAAGCATGGAAGATACTTCATTGAATAATTTATCAGCATCGACTTTTTTGTCTGAGGCTTTCAATCTTTTGATGAAAGTACGGGTAGTTTTCAACTGATATCTGTTTCTTAATCTTTTAGCTTCGTTTGTACGAATCCTTTTGATTGCTGATTTGTGATTTGCCATTGTATTGTTTTCTGAAAAAGGATTGCAAAGATAGGGGAAGCTTTTTAATTAGCAAGGAATTTTATTAATTCTGTTTTGGTGCCTGCCGCCTTCAAAAGAGGTGTTCAAAAACTTTTCAATAATCACCAGTGCGGTTTGTTCGGTTACAAACCGGGCCGGGATACCTACAATATTAGCGTTGTTATGTGCTCTGATTATGCCTGCCACCTCTTCATTCCAAGCCAAGCCCGCCCTGATGCCTGTATGTTTGTTGGCAGCCATTAGCATTCCATTGGCTGTGCCACAAAGTAAAATGCCATAGTCAAACCCTTGATTTTCAACAGCTTGGGCTACAGGATGGGCATAATCGGCATAATCTACCGAAGTTTCAGTGTCGGTGCCAAAGTCTTTTACTTCATGGCCTTCTGCTTTCAAAAAAACTACGATTGATTTTTTGTAAGTTACACCTGCGTGGTCAGATGCGATGGCAATTTTCATTCAGAATGATTAAATTTTTGAAATTGGTATACAAATATAACTGAAAGTAGATTTTTATGTTGCTTTGACCTATTTTTATATTTTTGTTTGTTTAACACTAGCACATGACAAAAAGCGAAATAAACCCAATGCCTAAGTTCTTCGACAGATATATTAATGTAGTTCAAGAAGAAAATCTATTTGAGGCTTTTGCAAAATCGGTGGCTGACATTGAAAATATTGATCGGGAGAAACTTAAAGCCTTGGGCGACAAAATTTACCAACAAGGAAAATGGACAGTAAAAACCATTTTTCAGCACTTGATCGATAATGAGAGAATACAGGCCTATCGTGCTTTGCGGTTTGCGAGGAGCGACAAAACAACCTTGCCTTGATACGATGAAAATTTTTTGGCCGATCACGCATTTGCGCAAAACAGAGAATTGGACGAAATATTAGATGAATTTATAGCCGTAAAGCATTCAAATCTACTCCTTTTCAAAGGTTTCGATGCTTGCGTTTTGCAAAACTCAGGTATGTGTTTCGAAATTGAAATTTCGGTTTTAGCACAAGGGTTTCAAATGGTTGGCCATCAGCAACATCACTTCAAAGTATTAGAAGAGAGATACTTTCCACTTTTAAACTAACCTAAATTTTAAAGAGGGTGACTAACCGCTAAAGCAGAGCATCAACAAATAGTTAGGTGCGTAACACCGATTTTTTTAGTTATTGAAAGGTAGATTGCCAAGCTCGTCTTCTTCATCATCGCTATTTGAAGGGTTGAACATGCTGGAAAACAAGTCTTTGAAACTATGCCCTGTTTCTAGCCTTCCTTTGCTTATAAGCGAGTATTCGGCCAAGCCATACAATGCAAATTCCATGAAAAACAATTTGGTTTCGTGATCAAGGCCGGGCTGATATTGCTCTACCAATGCTTGTAATCCAGGAATGGATTTTAATATTTGCTCGTACTCTTTGTTGGTAAAATCTATTAAAATATCGGCTTTGTTCCCATCGCCAAACCAGCTTACTATTGGCTGATAGGGGCTTGGCTTTTCAGCTATTGCTTTCTCAGCTTGTGCTTTGGAAGGTTTTTTCTTTTTAAATTTTTCAGGATCTGGAAAATAGCCCAAAAACAAGCTTCTAATGGCCTTACCCACCAAACTTTGAGCCACGATATAAGAGCCCTCTTGCTCCCCTTCATATACCAATTCTATCTTGCCTGTAATGGAGGGTATCACTCCCCAAAAATCAGACATACGAACGAAGGTCTGTTTTTCATCGTTGATAATGATTCTTCGCTCGGCTGCACTCACCAAATTTTCCATCGCAGAGATAGTCAATCGGGCAGATACACCGCTTTTTACATCTACAAACTCACTTTTTCTGGCCTCGATTGCTATTTGCTCGATTAGATTGGTGGCGAGGTCGTGGTATTTTATTTTAGATTTTTGTTCTGGTTTAATGTGTGCTTCCTGTTGGGTTATCTTTTTTCCCGTCTCTAATGATTTTGGATAGTGCGTTAAAATCTGGCTCTCGATCCTGTCTTTGAGTGGTGTAACGATGCTACCGCGATTGGTATAATCTTCGGGATTGGCAGTGAACACAAATTGTATGTCAAGTGGCAATCGCATTTTGAACCCACGAATTTGTATGTCGCCTTCTTGCAAAATATTGAACAAAGCCACCTGAATACGGGCTTGCAAATCGGGCAACTCATTAATGACGAAAATTTGGCGATGCGAGCGTGGTATCAATCCAAAATGTATTACCCTTTCATCGGAATAAGGCAATTTCAAAGAGGCAGCCTTGATCGGATCGACATCACCTATCAAATCGGCTACCGAAACGTCTGGTGTTGCTAGCTTTTCAGTGTACCTGTCCGAGCGGTGCAGCCATGCGATGGGTGTTTGCTCACCATGTGCGTTCAAAATGTCTTCAGCCTGCCTTGAAAGCGGAGCTAAGGGATCGTCAAATAGTTCGGCACCAGCTACGTAAGGTACATATTCATCCAACAAATCGACCATTAGGCGTGCAATACGGGTTTTGGCTTGCCCACGCAAACCCAGCAGTATAAAATTGTGCATAGAAAGTAAGGCACGCTCTACATCGGGCACCACGGTATCTTCGTAGCCCCATATTCCCTCAAATACTTTTTCTTTATTTTTAAGTTTGTGAATGAGATTGTCTCTCAATTCTTGCTTTATAGACCGTGCTTTGTAACCGGTGGCTCGGAGCTCTTTTAAGGTTTGGATAGTTGCGATTGACTTTTCAGAGTACATGCGTAGAAATCGAATAAAAAGTGAAGTACAGTTTCAACTAGGGAAAGGCAAATTAAGTTCGAAAGCTTGGGGAAATACCCTTTGGGTTGCGTACAGCCTAAGGCATGATTCAGTTTACATCTACATTTTTTTGTGTTTGTCGCAACGGCAGCACGATCCACCACAGCGCTAAAAGAGCAAGTAGGCCAAGAATGATTGGCTTGTAAAAATCGAAGCTTTTGAATCCTGTGACATTGACCAGAAAAAGGGCTACAAAAATAAAAGTGAGTAATATGTTGAAAAGGAAATTGAAGCTGTTGAGCCAAGTCTCGTAAATTCTGTGCAAAGCCTCTTTATGTTCCATTTCTTGGTTCCAATAGCCTTTATTTAAGGTAGGCAAAATGGAAGCTGGCAAGTTGGAAATTATTTTTTTCAGTGCCTGAATAACGATGTTAAAAACAAAGAACAAGCCCCCGCCAATATAAAAAAGCCACTCTTTGCTCCTGAACTCCTGCATCTCGATATTACGCGAATAGCCAATGGCTACCACGGAAGGGAATTGATAATAGGTGTAAAGTAAAGTGACAATAAAGAACATTACCGATAGATAAAACAGAAATTTTACAGCCGCTGACATAATATTATTTGCTTATTTTGCTGCAAAATTAACCGAAATACATGGAACTCATTGCTAAATACTTTCCTAATCTATCTGCTGAGCAAAGAAAGCAACTTGCGCAGTTAATGGATCTTTATTCTGAATGGAATGAGAAAATCAATGTAGTTTCCAGAAAAGATATAGAAAACTTATACATCAACCATGTATTGCATTCGATGGGCATTTCGAAAATTATACAGTTCAAACCTCAGGCAAATATCTTAGACGTAGGCACTGGAGGGGGCTTTCCAGGCATTCCGTTGGCTATTTTATTTCCCCAAACCCAATTTCATTTGGTAGATAGCATTGGTAAAAAAATTAAGGTAGTGAACGAAGTAGCCCATGGAATAAAATTGAAAAATGTGGTTGCCGAGCAATTGCGTGTTGAAGAATTAGACACCAAATATGATTTTGTAGTGAGCCGCGGTGTGACTTCACTCAAAGAAATTATAGGCTGGAATTTGAAGAACATCAAAAAACAATCGCAGCATGAAATGGAAAACGGCCTCATTTGCTTGAAAGGAGGTGATAGATTGATAGAAGAAATTGGCGAAATAAACCTACCAGTAAAATCATGGCTTTTGAGCGATTTTTTTCAAGAAGAGTTTTTTGCGGAAAAGAAAGTGGTGTATGTGAAGCTGGTTTAGCTGCTGCAATTACCATTTATTTATTGCCCTCGACACAGCTACTTGGCTCTTAGCTCTTCAAAAAAATCTGTAATCAATTTCCTGCTTTCCTGCTCTAAAACTCCTCCAACTATTTGTGTTTTGGGCGAAAATAGCTTTTGGGTATATACGCCAAAGCCTGCCTTCACATCATAAGCCCCAAACACAATAGCAGAAAGTTGTGCCCACTTTGCCGCTGAAGCACACATGGTGCAGGGTTCGAGCGTGACATAGAGCGTGCAGTCGGGCAAGTACTTCGCTCCCAAGCCATGGCAGGCGGCAGTGATTGCTATCATTTCGGCATGGGCGGTGGGGTCGTTGAGCTTTTGCACTTGGTTGTAGCCCTTGCCTATCACCTTTGCTCGATGCACTATTACTGCTCCCACAGGAATTTCGCCCTCTTCAAACGCCAACACCGCTTGTTTTAAAGCCAACTTCATAAATTTTTCGTGTTCCGTTGGCATTATCGGGTTGAAATAGTGTGCATAATGTTAGCCTATTGCTGCTGCGTGCAGCAATTAATGCAATATCTGCATCAATGTATTGCCTCATTGCTTTTATTTCACTTGGCTCCTGTTAATTTGTGTTACTGTTTTGTCAGTCCAACTTGGTTTCTTTTATATTGGAGTCAGCTTTTTAAATTATAGACCAACCAAAAATATCTGGAATTTCTTCAATATTCGCAGAGCAAGGCAGCTTACTAGTCATTTGATATTTTTTACAATACCGTTTTGAAAGGTAGATTGGCCAATAAACTATTTCTTCACAAAACTTGCCTCTACTGTGGCTATTTCTTCGGGGGTGAAGTTGTACAGTTGATATTACATTTGGTCTATTTGCGCTTTGAAAGCTTCAGAATTGGCTTTCAGTTGGTTAAAGGCGTAATGCATTCAAGACGATGTCTTTAGTATTGGGATTCTTAATCGTAATGCTGTCATTGCTTTTTACGGTTTTGGTTTCAATAATTGCGCCTACAGTATCTTTGGCAGCCTTCACATTGTGAATTACCAAATCTTTGCTCTCTTTGGTATTAATTTCAAATTTTCCTTTGTACCAAATGTTTTTGAATAAATCAGCAATCTAATTTTTAAGGTATTCTTCAAATTCTTCTTCATTGAATCTTTCAAAAAACAGGTGGAGATGGCGTTTAAAAAGATTTATTTCAGCTAGCAAAGCACCTAATTTCAGATAGGTGCTATTAGTGGCAGAAGAGATTTGAATTTCAGATCGAAGACTTAGCGTAGGCCAGATAATGGCAAAATTAGCTGATTAATTTCAAAGCGTATCCACAAGTAGGATAGATGTATTTCGAGCCCATTTTGATCTGAAAATTTCATTTTATTTAAGCCCTAGTTACAAAAGGATTGCGATCGCACAGCAAGAGGAACTGTTCCGCTATGGGAGTTGATAAAGCTGAAAAGAGTGCTTTTTATATTTTTCTTGCGGCCACGATAAGCCTATCGGATGTTTGTGGATCAAAGTTACTGAGCATATAATTGCCATAGGAGGCCACAAATTTCAAACCAGCCTCTTGCAGCAGCTTTTGAAAATCATCTAAATAAAAGCATTCTACTTTCTCTACAAATGAATAAGTCTTACCTTGATCGGAAAATTCAATATTTTTGATAATATGCTTTCCTTCTACTTTTTTGGTGATATTAAATGTTATTCCTTCTATCGTTTTTTCTTGTTGGGCTGTGATTTCCTGCAGTACTTTTTCGGCATTGAACAAATCGATGATGAAAATGCCGCCACTTTTCAGGCTATGAGCTATGGCAGCGATCGTTTGCAAATTTTCGGCTTCGCTTTCGAAATAGCCAAAGCTGGTGAATAAGTTCAGCACAAAATCAAATGCTGCATTTGCTACGGGCTGTCGCATATCTTGGACGGCAAATTTGAGTGTCTCGGTTTCATATTGCTGGGCAAATGCAATGCTCTGCCCCGACAAATCGACCCCTAACACGTTTACCCCAAGCGTATTTAAAAAAATGGAATGCCTGCCTTTGCCACAAGCCAAATCCAATACTTTGTGGTATGGTGCGATATTAAAATGGCCCACCAGATTTTGAATAAATAATCTGGCCTCATCATCGTCTCTATTTTTATATAAGATATGATAATAAGGCGAATCGAACCATGAGACAAACCAATCGCTAGACAAACCAATAGGGAATATAAAGTGAAGAAATGAAAGCGCAAATTTTGCAGCCCTGCTAAACTGCCAATTGAAACTCAGAAGTAATGTGAAAACGCACGTCAGGATAGTTTTCTTGCACTTGCTTCAAAGAATATGGCGAATCTGCAAAAAAAACAGGGTTTTTGTCCTTATCGTAGGCGATATTATTGTACTTCCGTTTGATAAAGTCATCTAATTTTTTTTCATCATCGCAGCTTAGCCAATACGCTTTGAATATTTGCATCGGGCGAAAGCTACATGCTGCACTGTATTCGTGTTGCAAACGGTACTGAATTACGTCAAATTGCAGTTCACCCACCGTACCTACTACTTTTCTATTCCCGATTGAAAATGTAAATAGCTGTGCCACTCCCTCATCTGTAAGTTGCTCAATGCCTTTCTCAAGCTGTTTGGTTTTCATGGGGTCGTTGTTGACCAGTTCTTTGAATATTTCTGGCGAAAAGCTCGGAATTCCTTTGAAGGTAAAGTTTTCGCCCTCGGTGAGGGTGTCGCCTATTTTAAAATTGCCGGTGTCGTAGAGCCCAACCACATCGCCCGGATAGGCTTCGTCCACAATATCTTTGCTCGCACCCATAAAGGTTACCGGTGCCGAAAAACGCAGGTTCTTATCGAGCCTCACGTGATGAAAAAATTTGTTTCTTTCAAATTTCCCCGAACATATACGAAGAAATGCAATTCTATCTCTATGTTTGGGATCGAGGTTGGCATGGATTTTAAAGACAAAGCCGCTGAATTTTTTGTCGAGTGGCTCTACAGGTTTCACTGTTGTTTCTCTTCCCTGCGGTTGGGGGGCTATGTGAATGAAGGTTTCTAGCAGTTCTTTTACCCCAAAATTATTTACCCCGCTGCCAAAAAATACGGGAGCCAATAGCCCCTGCAAGTACATTTCTTTATCGAATGGCTCGTAGATGCCCTCGATTAGCTCTACATCTTCACGCAACTTCTTTGCATTTCTTTCGCCTACTATTTTGTCTAATTTGCTCTCAGTCAGGTCTTTAAATACAATAGTTTCTGAGGTATCGAGCTTTTTTCTGGGCTCAAATAACAGCAAACTTTTATCGTATAAGTTATAAACACCCTTGAAATCGGTACCCATGCTTATCGGCCAACTGAGGGGCCGGACGCTAATACTTAATTTCGCCTCCAATTCATCTAGCAAGTCGAAAGGATCTTTGCCATCTCGGTCGAGCTTGTTTACAAATATGATTACTGGAGTATCGCGCATTCGACATACTTCCATCAGTTTTTCAGTTTGCTCTTCTACTCCTTTTACACAATCTACCACCAGCACTACACTATCTACTGCGGTAAGCGTACGATAGGTATCTTCCGCAAAATCTTTGTGCCCAGGTGTATCTAACAGATTGATAGAGAAGCCTTTGTACTCAAAATTCATTACTGAAGTAGCTACCGATATTCCCCTTTGTTTTTCTATTTCCATAAAATCGGAAGTAGTAGCTTTTTTGATTTTGTTTGATTTTACAGCCCCAGCAGTTTGTATGGCTCCTCCGAATAGTAAAAATTTTTCTGTTAGGGTTGTTTTTCCCGCATCGGGATGGGCAATGATGGCAAACGTTTTACGCTTGCTTACTTCTTCTTGAAAACTCACTTTAATATTTGGTAAAAATGTGTTCTTAGCTTTGTAAATGCTTAGAAACACAAATTTATACAAACCAAATGAATACTATAATTATAAGAAATATTGCTGCTTTGTGTAATCGCGGCATATTGCCAAAAGTGTTGTAGAAAGGAAAATCAAAATCGTAGGGTCAATATTTTACATCGCCATTGGGCCTACAGCTTTAATGATTGAAGGTGGTATTAAATGCACTATCGAAGCAGCAATGTTCATACATACTTGGAGTGGGTTTATTGGATGCGATTTTACCTTTTGTTAAATGTTAGGCCCTAAATTGACAAATTGACTACCTAAAAATATTTTCTAGGTAAGTTTGAGAGGGTAACGAAGCAAAATTTTGTTTTTTTCTAAATGTTTTTTTTAGCACATTTACAAAATATTATCACCTTACTATACTCCTGCCACTTCTACCTAAGCCTTATATATGTCAAACATTATCAGAAAATTTTCTAAACTTTTGTCTTTTCAAACCTGTATTTTTCTTATCACAAGCTCTTTTGCCCAAGAGCAGCTTATTCATCAACCCAAAGTTTTTGTTTCAAAAAGCGGTAATGTATTTTGGAATAAAAAACTACCTGTATACATGAAACTAGCCACTAGCCCAGACGATACTGCCAAAACCTATTGGGTGAAAAGCAAATTGACGGCCAAATATGCCGATCCTTTCTTCTTCGACACTGAAGGCATAAATTTTATTAGAACTAAATGGGCTGTAGATAAAAATACTGGTCAAACGGTAGAACCAAAAATTGAAGTGTCTTGGGGCGTGTACAACGACAGTAAAGCCCCGCTAACCCAAATCAAATACCTCAACTCTAAATATTATGAAAAGCAATTTAGGCTCTATCTCAACAGCGGATTAAAGGTAACCTTGGCTTCAAAAGACGAGCTTTCAGGCATTCAAAATGTATATTATTCCATTGACAAAAGTGAATACTTGCCTTACAACGATACACTTACTTTCAACGAACCGGGCGATTTTACACTCAAATATTATGCAGTAGATCAAGTGGGTAATGTAGAAAAACCCAAAACTGTGTTATTGAGCATTGACAACGAAAGCCCAGTAACTGAAATGGAAAATACTGGGGAATGGAATGAATCGAATGCTTCTGCACGTGGGGGCATAAAACTTTCGGCCAAAGACGACAGGTCGGGCGTCAGGAATATTATTTTTTCGCTTGATGAAGGAAAAGAACAGGTGTACAGCAGCCCTATTTACACCAATAGTTTGCAAGAAGGCAGCCACACCCTCAGTTTTTTTAGCATCGATGCAATTGGCAACCGAGAAGAAATGCAGCAGTTTGATTTTTATGTAGATAAAAAAGCCCCATTAATCACCATGGAAACTGTGGGGGATAAATATACTATCAACGGCAAAGAATTTTCTTCAGGTAGAACAAAAATTAAATTGACAGCCATCGATAATAAGGCTGGGGTGAGAGAAATATGGTATTCGGTAAATGCATCGAAATACAAGATCTACGACAAACCATTTTACCTAGATGGCAAGGGGGGAAACAGGAACATTAAGTTTTACGCGGTAGATAATGTAAACAATAGAAATATTGATTCAGATGCCTCGAGACAGAATTTTAGTACACCATACCTCGACTTGACAGGCCCTAAACTGAGCAATAATTTCTCTGGCCCAACTTACAGATCGAGAGATACTTTGTTTTTAAGCCCCAGAACAAAAATTATATTGGGCGGAAACGATGCAGAAGCTGGGCTTCAAAAACTAACATACCAAATCAATGGAGGGGAGGAACTTGATTATTTGGAACCCTTTTTAATACAAAATTCAGGCTTTTATGAAATTGCGCAAACGGGCTACGACAATGTAAATAATAGCAATAGAAAGGAATTTTTTGTGGTGGTAGATGCTGATGGTCCTGCAAATTTTCCTACGTTTAGTACAGCAGTTTTCAGCCAAAGAACCGATGAAAGTGGCACCACAGATATCTATCCACAGCAAGTAGGCGTGTACTTGGCAGCAACAGACGGCAAAGTAGGCAGTCAGAAAATAACGTATTCGATCAATAATTCGCCCGAAAAAATATATACTTCACCCATTGTTGGGTTTGAAAAAGGGAAGCTTTATAATATTGATGTGATAGCTTATGACTGGCTTGAGAACAAAACAAAATCGAGCATTAAGTTCGAAATATTGAAGTCCAAATAGTAGCAATTGGTCGCGGATTTTATTTTTTCTAACAAAACATTTTTATCCACTCACACCAGAAGTACCAAGTTTGTTAGGGTTGGCAAGCGTTTACAAAGCTGATATTTTGAGTTACTAATCCCTAGGCCAAAAATAAAGTTCGGTTCTTAATTATCAGGCAAAGAAATAGCCCAATTCTTTCGACAGGTTGCAAAAAATCTATCTAAACTGCGTTTATTTCTTTTCGTACCGCCTTTTCGCAATAAATGGCAAAAACAATCCAAAAGCAGATAAAAGTAAAAATCTTTATAAGCTGCACCAGATAAGATTTGAAATGAAAAAAATTTGGAGATAAATGAAAAAAGTAATGGATAAGGCTAACGGAATATCTAGATACTTGGCAAAATTAATAAACATATTGTGGGGGGCATGTATCACCCTTCCAGCAAAATGAGTGTTGTAAAATTACTTTACTACTTTATTCCCGTCTAACAGTCCTGTGCCTTTGAGCAGGTTTTCTTTTACAAGCACAATGCCAATATCCATGCTCAAAAATCGATCCCCATGGTGTTTGGCATATATTGCTTGCTTCATGTGATCCACTGTTTGAGTCATTTTCATTTTTATAAAAGGCGAAAAATTTTAAGGCTTCAAGTATGGCTGCAGCAGAAATGGCCGTAGTAAACAGTATAAGTTTTAAATTTTTGAATGCCATGGAAATGATCAAGTACAGACTGAGGGCGTAGAAAATTAGTAGGCCAACCCTTACAGCGATCAATGCAATACAACGATAAGAAATAGAGCCATAGCCCCAAGGACAGTAAATTCAATGTTCTTAATCTGAAGTACCCTTCTTTTGTCGAATAAATAAGCAAACAAAATGCAAGCAAACGCAAAGTAATACAATACAGAATGGTGTACTTTTTTGAATCGCATTTGATCGTAATAAACGTCCAATATTTAGTAAAAAAAATTGGTAATGGTTGTGTCTGCATTTAATTTTATAATTCTTACCACAACATATATTGCCAAGCAAAACACAGTTGATATAAAAGCAAAAAACACATATTTTAAGTGTTGCACTTATAAAGGGGGTACAAAAATAAATATCGAGGCATAAAATGTGGCCACAGTTCGTATTTGAAAATAATAATTCCAGTTTTTATTTGCAATGGGATGTAAATGGAGACTCATAATATATGAGAGGAAGCAAAGCAATGCACAAGTGGCGCTCTGTCGAAAGCCAAGTTACCAAATATTGCAAAATGCAGCATAGCAGTAGAAATAGCCACTGCACCTGCCATATTAGGAACTGCAATGTGATTAGGATATAAAAAATTGCCTACTATAATGGTACATAAGGCTAAAACAGACAGGCCTTAAAGAATATTTTTGAATATTTGAGATTGGAAAAAATCCATTTTTTTAAGAGAAATGATGCTACCTATTTTAGTAAGACTTAAGCCGCAATTAAAAACTAAACCTTAAGCCGGGCCCAAACAACAAAAACCAATCGTCTTGGTTTATTAGGTAGCCCCCACCTAAATATAAAGGTATGCTCAGTTTGCCACGCTGCAGTGGCGTGAGAGTGCCCAATGCCACTACTCCCAAATCTCTATTTGTACTATTTTGGCTAAAATTAAAAGCATCGAAAGCTATGAAGCCGGCACCAATACTGTAGGGCTTAAATTTATTCACATTATTTTCATCGTAAAACTGGAGCTGGGCTATAAAGGCAATACTGATACCCGACAGATTTCTAAATTTACTCTCCACACTGGCGTTGTCGCCAAATTTGTAAAGTAGGAGACCTGCGGGAAATGAAACCTGCACATCGAGGTTGTATTTCTTTTTGGTTATCAATTTTATTTTTCTGGTATAGCCATTGATGCCATGTTTTAATTCATTGTGCTTTACTGTGATTATAAGCTGCGTAAAAGGGTCGAAAGTATACGTTTTGTGGATTAAAAAGTCGTTTAGACTAATTGGTAAAATTCTAGTGTCTTTTGAATCGTAAAACGAGCCTCTTGGCGAAGTTTCGTTGGGCACTACTGCCAAATTATATATATTTTGCACCTCTAGTAGGTCGTTTTTGCTGTTGAACATTTTTATTTCAATGTCGAAATATTGCTTCCCATTCAGCTTTCCGTTTTCATCGATTTTTGAAGGGTCGAACAAAATATTTACATCTTTGATGCTGCCTTCATAAAAAATAGGTTTGTTGAACACATCAGAATTGAGCGGTATATTTTTTACACCATCGAAGTTTACGATTAAAAAATCGAAATCAGCAGGCAGCTGGTACTCTTTTATTAGTAGCGAATATTCGGTGCTTCGCTTATTCATAAAAACATTTACTTTCTTTTTTGGAAGGTTTACTGGCACTTTAACGATAAAAAAAGCCACCTCGTCAGAAAGCCTTGTGGTATCACGAATCACATTTTCAATTCCCTCAAACTGCAAGCTCGATTGCTGCAAACCTGTTCCTTTTATGCGCACCTCAAATTTTTCGCCCGGATACACACTCAGGTTTCCACTCCAATCTTCGCCATCGTGCATTATGGCTATTTCGTCTATTCTTGGCTTTTCTATGATATTGAAATTGGTCAAAAAGCGGGTTTTATCTCCATCTTTAATGTACAAATAGCCTTCATTGACCCTGTGAAGGGCAAATGTGCGAATTTTACACAGCACTTTATTGCTGTTGGTAAGTTGCGATTGGGTGAATATTTCGGCTATTAAGTTTCCGCCTGTCTCTTGTTGGTCTTCAATTCTGTAGGTTTTTCGTAAGCCCATATTGCGATTGAGATCAAATTGCAAGTCGTCTGAAGCCTTAAAATCTGAATTGAAGTAGACAGTAAATTTTTCAGGGTTTATGTAATCAATTCGATTGGGCTTCACATTAAATTTGATTTTGATTGGTGGCAGATCAAAGCTCAGTTCATTTTGTGAGTTGATAAAAGGGCGCAAAGTTTTCAGGTGTAAGGTCAGCGATTTATTGCCTAGCACTTTGGGTTTGATGTTTATTTTTAGGGTATTTACAGCTTGTCCGAGTTTAATATCGTAATCATTCACTTCAGAAAAATCGTTGTCTGTCCTTATATTATATACATTTTGGCTTGGCATTTCTATCACCTTTTCTTCATCTAAAAACAATTCCAAAGGCTCGGTGTCGGAGCTGATGTAGGTATCTCTGTAAGGCAGCAATTTATACTCTTGGTTTATTATTTTTCCTGATTTTAGTTCAATTACAAATACAAGCGATGCGTATTTGGCATTATCTAGATCGTTGAACTTGATTTTTGCCCTATAATATTGCTCACTGAAATGCCTCAAAGAATCGATTACTGAGAAATCGCTTGAGTGCACCAACTTGATCGATTGCACCACTGTATCTTGCTTGGGATGCACAGTTAGCTCAAACAAATCTTGATTGGTAAAGGCTTTAAAAAAGAGATACTTTTCTTTTTGGTAATCATGCGTGTTTTTTGCCGAAGAATATACCAAAGTATCTATCCTTAGAGTCAATTCCTCTATAAATCCTTCGCTAGCGGTATTTTTTGATTTTTGGGCTTGCATGGCAAACACAAAAGCATAAGGTGCAAAGCGCAAAAATATTTTTATAAGTTTCATTCTATCTCGATATAATCGAACCATTATTAAGAATAGCTTGCTGTCAACTACCTTTGCAAAAATAACAATTATATATCTTTACCAACTAATTATCGATTTCGTGAAGCCACTTCAAGAAAATAATTAAATTAACTTTTATATTCGTTTTAATTTTCTCTTTTTTACGCTCAAAATCACAATGTACCATGGGTTTATTCGACTTTATATTCAAGGATAAAAATGTAAATATCGCAAATGAGAAAGAGGCTTTCTATGCCATTCTCTACGCATGCGCTGCCGTAGATGGCGATATTGCAGATGAAGAAATCGAATTTATGAATACCGTAGTGGCCAGCAAAGACCTGCTGAAAGGCACCGATATGCGATCGTTACACCAGAAAGTGATTCAGCTTTACAAGGAGGCAGGCTCCAGCAGCGGCACTTTGGTGATGAAAGCAATTCCTAAATTAAACACAGTGCAGAAGGAACAATGTTATGTGGCCGCTTATGAAATATTTTTGTCGGATGGAAATGTACAGGGGAGTGAACGAAAACTCCTAGAAGACCTTCAAGAAGCATTGGAAATAGCCGATGCTCGTGCGAGCGAACTTTCGAAAACAATTAAATAAATAATATACCTATTTAGCAATACGCAACCGCAATGAGTGTTATAGAAATGAAAGTCCCAACCGTGGGCGAGTCGATCACTGAGGTAACCATTGCCAATTGGTTGAAGAAAGATGGGGAGTTTGTAAAATTAGATGAAATAGTGTGCGAGCTAGAATCAGACAAAGCTACCTTTGAACTAACCGCTGAAAAAGCAGGAATTCTACACCAAATAGCCAAAACAGGCGACACCCTTGCCATTGGAGCCGCCATTTGTAGTATAGACACAGAAGGAAAAGGTGCACAGGCAACAGAAATGCCTAGTGAGCAATCTGTAGCAACAAAAGCTGAAGCAAAACCCACAGTTGCAGAGGCAACTAAAGAAAGCTATGCCTCTGGCACGCCTTCGCCTGCAGCGGGCAAAATATTGGCAGAAAAAGGAATAGAAGCAGCAGCAATAAAGGGCAGTGGAATTGATGGCCGAATTACCAAAAACGATGCTCAAAATGTAAATGCAAAACCTGAAGCTGCTCCTGATCCGGCACCTACTGTAAGTTTGATCCCTGGGTCACGCTCTCAAAGAAGAGAAAAAATGACCTCCCTTCGCAAAACAGTGGCCAGAAGACTGGTAGCCGTGAAAAACGAAACCGCAATGCTCACTACTTTCAACGAAGTGGACATGAAACCTATAATGGAATTGCGTGGCAAATACAAAGAGGCTTTCAAGGAAAAACATGGAATTGGCCTTGGCTTTATGTCTTTTTTCGTAAGAGCCGTATGTGTGGCCTTGAAAGAATTCCCGACAGTAAACGCTTACATCGATGGTGAGGAGTTGGTTTTTAATGATTTTAGTGATATCTCGATAGCAGTATCCGCTCCTAAGGGCTTGGTAGTGCCTATTGTTCGCAATGCCGAAACATTGAACTTTAACCAAATAGAAACGGCCATTTCCAATCTTGCCAAGAAAGCTAGAGAAAACAAACTGACGATAGAAGAAATGACTGGTGGCACCTTTACGATCACCAACGGAGGCGTGTTTGGTTCTATGCTCTCTACACCTATTATTAACGCTCCGCAATCGGCCATTTTGGGCATGCACAATATTGTAGAGCGGGCTGTAGTGGTTGCTGGTGAAGTGGTGATTAGACCTATTATGTATGTTGCCTTGTCGTACGATCATAGAATCATCGATGGCAGAGAATCGGTTGGCTTCTTAGTACGGGTAAAACAATTGCTTGAAGATCCTGCTCGATTGCTACTATTGGTTTAATGTTTTTTTAGTGCCGTTTCAATGCAAAGCCTTAGAAATTTTAACATTTCTAAGGCTTTTATATTTTCTTTAAATTGGGATGTGAGGGTGTTGTTTCTTTCAATTGTCTCTGAGGACGCAAAAATGATAAATGTGCTGCATTTGGCGTTATCTACCTCACCGACTGTTGTAGGGCTCTGAAACTTACAAGTCAGATGAATTTTTGCCATTTATCCATAGTTTGGCAACGCCACTGGCCGTGCTATCTGCCTATCTAGCCCATTTGGGTTAGCATAGAGGCGCTGTGATTAAAATCAGTGCTGCTTTTGCTTTCCTTTGCCTACTTATTTTCTACCTTTACTACATGGCAATCAAAAAAATCACCGGAAAAATTATACCTCTGTTTAGGAATTTTTATTTCTCTACGGGTATTTTCCTATTATTCTGGATGATATTTTTTGATGCAAACGATTTTATAAGCCAATATAGGCTTACAGGTAAGCTTAGCGACATGCTCAAGGAAAAGGCTTTTTATTTGGTGAAAATCGAAGATGTAAAACAAGAGAAGCAAGAGGTTTTTGGCTCGCACGATTTGCTTGAGAAGTTTGCACGCGAACGGTATTTAATGAAAAAGCCCACTGAAGACATCTACATTTTGAAAGAAGACTAATTTTTTCTGTCATTTACGCATCACACTTCTTTGTTTCGTCTATTCATGATTTACAACCCTGCACTTATTTCCTTTTTCGTTTCTTTAATTGTTACCCTGCTTATTGTAGTAGTTCATCTATTGCTCGGTATAAATATTACTAAGAGCGAAGGGGTCATCTTCTCAATTTTATTTGCAAGCACTTTTGCCTCTGTCTATGTTACTCTTGAATACTTGATTTTTAAGGAGATTAACAAGATTTATGCCGTACTTGACAAAATAAAACTCAAAGAAGGTGAACTGAACCTTAAAAGCTTTAGAAAAACCAAGAATATACCGATCAAGAGGAAAAAGATTTACGAAGAAGTATATACTTATGTTACCAAGAAACAAGCTGAGATCAGAGAACTAAAGAAGCTAGAGGTATTCAGGCGCGAATTTCTGGCCGATATCTCGCATGAATTGAAAACCCCAATATTTGCTGCGCAAGGATATATTCTTACACTTTTGGATGGTGCAGTGAATGACAAAGAGGTGCGAGATAAATTTTTGCGTAAGGCTGCTAAAAGCCTTGAGGGCCTCAACGAAATGGTAGCAGAGCTGCTCACCCTGTCGCAATTAGAGACAGGCGAACTCAAAATGGTTATCGTAGATTTTGATGTAAAACAGCTGACCGATGATATATTTGATATACTAGATGGTATAGCGAGGAAAAGAGATATAGATCTTAAATATGCAGATAATTACAAGGATGTAATGGTGATAGGCGATCCTTATCAGATAAAACAAGTGATGAAAAACCTGTTGGAGAATGCAATATACTATGGCCACCTGAAAGGGAAGGTGACTGTGGGCTTGGATACTGACAAAGATAATGTGATAATATCGGTAAAGGATGACGGTATGGGAATAGAGCCTGAACACCTAAAACGAATATTCGAAAGGTTTTACAGAGTAGAAAGAAGCCGCTCAAAAGACAATGGCGGCACCGGTTTGGGGCTATCAATAGTGCAAGAGATCGTTGAAGCCCATAATTCAAAAGTTTTGGTAACTAGTAAGGTAGGAAAAGGCACTACTTTCGCCTTCATATTGAAACGAGGGCAGATGGATCATAGCCATCAATTAACCCGTTATGCAAAGTGATAAACGACCCACATTTACAACCAATACAAGCAACATGAAGAAATTGAATTTCGCTGACATTATAGTGTTTGAAGATCAGAATTTTATCGCCATCAATAAACCCTATGATGTATCTACGTTGGAAGACAGAGATAAGACCAGACAGCACATTTTGCAAATGGCGAAAACCTATACCAGCGATGCACAAGTGTGTCACAGGCTAGACAGGGAGACATCCGGTGTGTTGCTAATAGCAAAAAACCCGGAAGCCTACCGCCATGCCAGTATGGAATTTGAAAACAGACAAGTAACGAAGATATACCATGCTGTAATTGACGGGACCAAGAAATTGGATAATGAGATGGTAGATTTGCCCATCTTCATTACCAAAGATGGCTCTGTGCGCATCGACAAAGCCGAAGGAAAAGAATCGGCAACTATATTCAATACACTTCACGCATATAACCGCTATAGTTTAGTGGCTTGCTTACCCATTACTGGCCGCATGCACCAGATCAGGATTCACCTTTCAACAATAGGCTACCCTATAGTGGCGGATGAACTGTATGGCGGGAAGGATATTTTCTTGTCAAGTATAAAGCGTAACTTCAAGTTGAAGAAAGATGCCGAGGAGCAACCCTTGATGAAGCGTGTAGCACTGCACGCAAAGTCGCTCACTTTTCATGCCATGGATGAAAAAGAAGTTACCGTGTCGGCCGATTACCCCAAAGACTTTGCTGTCTTGATCAGGCAATTAGAAATCAATACATAGGCTATCTTTTTTTATAATTTTGATAAATGCAAAGGGATAAATATGAGTTGAGGCACCTATGGTGATTGGTTGCTAAGTGGATGTAAGCACCTTTGATACGGTGAGTAATTCATGATTCCAAAAAAGAGGGCAACACAAACTTTTAGCAGCAAATGCGAACGGTATGCCTCATTGTAAAAAGACAGCCAACCGGACCAAATGGCACCACTTGTCCCGAAACTTCGGGATTTGGGTTGTATCCGACACAACAGTCAAAGCTGCGGAAAACCAAAAAGCCTATCCCGTTTTTTCGGGAAGCCATTTTTTTGCTCCCAATAGCTATCGGGACACCGAACAGGATAGTAACATTCAAACGAATTGAATAAGAAAATAGAAAATGTTTGAACAGACCTTTAAAAATATAGACGATATACTGCACAAAGACGCGGTTTGTGGCAGTGAATTAGATTATGTGGAGCATACCTCTTGGGTGTTGTTGCTCAAATATCTGGATCGCTTAGAAAAGGGTAGAGCCACAGCAGCCGAACTAACTGGCAAAGCCTACACCAAGATCATTGACGCAGCATATCAATGGAGCAAGTGGGCTGCACCCAAAAGCTCCTCTCCCTTCGGGGGAGGCAGGGAGGGGGCACGTGACCACCACAAAGCCTTGACGGGTGACGACCTTTCTGACTTTGTAAATATTAAACGCTTCCCCTACCTTAAAAAAGTTAAAGTATATATCGTAAGTTTTGATACCATTGAATATAAAATTGGTGAGATTTTTAGAGTACTAAAAAACCGCATACAAAGCGGCTACAATTTGCGTAAAGTAATAAACCGCATTGACCAACTCCGTTTTCGAACCC
>Ga0163144_10001195_pt1 | contig 61450 bp, 61 predicted proteins | sample OliLak19BULKMAT1_FD_123175 | JGI IMG/M metagenome (GOLD analysis project Ga0163144, IMG submission 123175) | Freshwater microbial mat bacterial communities from Lake Vanda, McMurdo Dry Valleys, Antarctica - Oligotrophic Lake LV.19.BULKMAT1 | ecosystem: Environmental > Aquatic > Freshwater >...
AACAAATCCCGCGATCGCAACAAATCCCGCGATCGCAACAAATCCCGCGATCGCAACAAATCCCGCGATCGCAACAAATCCCGCGATCGCAACAAATCCCGCGATCGCAACAAATCCCGCGATAATACGCAGTACATGTCTAACCTTTGACGTTAGGATGTTAAAAAAAACATTTTCATTTTTCAGTGAACTGGCTAAGCTAATAACAAATTTTAAAGGAACACTTATGAAAAAAATCTTATGTTTATTTATTTTTCTACTTAGTGCCTGTGCGCTGAAATCAAATATGCCAACGGCAAAGTCAAAAGACTATTCTGGCATTGGAGCGGAATCAGTTGCCGCCAGTGATATCGGCAAATACGCTGCGCAAAATCCTGACAAAAAAATTATGAACGAAGTACAAAAAGGCCTGGACATAAGGACACCTGGAATGGGGTACCTGACAGAAGATGGAAAAAATCTTTATGTTGGCTGGAACGTGACTGGCTCACCGCAAGTATGGAAATTAAATGCGCCGCTCAGTTTTCCGGTGCAATTGACCGGCGGGGAAGATCGCACTGCTGTTATTGGCATTACTCCGCAAGGAAAAATGCTGCTTAGTCGCGACGTGGGAGGAGAAGAAAATCCTGGCATTTATATGATGGATAAAGACGGTGGGGCCTTGGTTGAACTTTTCAAAAAGAAAAAAGTGCAGGCCAGCTTAACTTATCTAGCGGCCGATGGAACTTATTTTCTTTTTTCTGCCAACGATCAAGACCCGGCCATCTACACCCATTACCGCTTTGATATGGAGACAAAAAAAATCACTGAGTTTTTTAACCAACCTGGAATTTGGGCGATTAGTGATGTGTGGCATGATGAAAAAAATCTAATTATGACTAAAATTTTGGGCAATACGGCTTCAGAGCACTATCTCTACAACTTAGACGACAAAAAATTAATTCCTATCATTGGCACCAACGAACAAGAAGATTACACCGTCTCTTTTGCCACCACTCCCGAAGATTATATTGTGCAAACCAATAAGCTAGGAAATTTTCAACGTCTTTATCATTTCAAAAAAAATGAGCTAAAAGCGATTTCACCAGAAATAAAATATGATGTAGAAAGTTTTCAGATTGATGAAAAACGCCAGCGCCTTTTGTATGAAGTTAACAAAGAGGGCTACACTGAACTTCATGCGCTAGAGCTGCCCGACTTTAAAAATCTTCCGCTACCAAAATTTCCATCCAGCGCGGAACATGTTTTTGCCGGCAGAACCACACGCAACTCTCGCTACACGACGTTGGGCGTAAGTTTTTATAACGAACCAAGACAAAGTTTTGTTTATGATTGGGAAAATCGCTCGCTGGTGCGTTGGACAAAAGCTTCCACACCTGAAATTGATACGAAAAATTTCACCAAAGCAAAATTAGATTTTTATCTCTCGCGCGATGGAGTTAAAATTCCTTATTTTGTACGCATTCCAAAATCCTGTGAAAAAAAGAATTGCCCGGTCATCGTGCATTTTCACGGCGGCCCGGAAGGCCAATCGCAACCGGGATTTTCGCCTTATCACGAAAATTTTATGCGCGAAGGATTTATCTTTGCCGAGCCCAATGTTCGCGGTAGCTCGGGTTACGGAAAAAAATGGCTCGACTCTGACAATGCCGCCAAACGCTTAAACGTGATTACTGATATTGAAGACGCGGGAATTTATTTAAAACAAAAATATCACGCCGATAAAATTGGTGTGATGGGCGGATCTTACGGTGGCTACTCCACCTTATATGCCATGACTCGATTTGCGGGAACTTATGATGCTGGCGCCGCCAATGTGGGCATGAGTAATTTAATTACTTTTTTAATGAACACTGCTCCTTATAGAAGACCGCTGCGCATTTCTGAATATGGCGACCCCGTTAAAGATCATGACGCTTTAGTGGCGCTCTCGCCTATTTCCCATATTGATAAATTAAAAGCGCCGCTAATGATCGTGCAAGGTGTGAATGATCCGCGAGTGCCTGCAGGCGAAGCGATTCAGTTTAAAGAAACTGCCTCGAAAAAAGGCATCGATGCTGAACTTATTTTATTTGCCGACGAAGGCCATGGTTCAAGTAAGCGCGCCAATCAAGCGATGGAGCTGACTAAGACCCTGCAGTTTTTTAATAAGCATTTGAAATAACTCACTTTCCTGGCAGGTGCCTAATTTTAATCAATTCAAAGGTTTGGCCTGCCCAGTAATCTCGTCATGTCTTATATAAATATTATATATTTAGTAAAATCAAGCAAGTAAATTCAAGAAGTTACAAAACAATCAAGAAGCCCTCTAAAATGACGATTAGTAACTGATTATCTTCCTTCAAGGAATGTTTATGAAAACAATTTATTTACTATCGCTACTTTTTTGCTTCAATCTTTTTGCCAACGAGGCGGCCACCGTGCTCATCCTCCACGGCACTGTCACCGCAAAAGCTGCTGATGGAAAAAGTTTTAGCGTTAAAAAAGACGATAAAATTAAGGTCGGAATGGTGCTCGAAACCGGCGAAAAAAGTTTTGTAAAATTAATCTTCATTGATAAATCGCAAATGAACTTAGGTCCCAATAGTAAAATGGAAGTCACCGCATTTCCAAAAAATGAAGCGGGAATTATCAATTTAGTAAAAGGTGAATTGCGCTCTAAAGTATCTAAAGACTATATGAACATGGATAAAAAAGATCAGTCGAAACTTTTTATTAAAACCAAAACTGCCGCCATGGGTGTGCGTGGTACAGATTTTAAAGTGATCTATAATGAAGACAACAACATTACTTCCCTTGTAACATTCGAAGGACGAGTGTCAATGGCGGCCGTTGACGAAAGATCTGCACCTGATATCAATGTAAATCAAAGAGTACTAGAACAGGCAGTGTCGGCACCAGAAGCGCAAATGGTTACCCAAGGGCAATATTCTGGAGTAAATCCGACGTTAGGCCAAGGTCAGGCAACTGAACCAGTAAAAATTAATCCGCAACAATTAGAAAGTCTAAGATCAAACGATACAGGTATCCGAGAAAAATCTCCAGACTCAGCGAGTAGCGATGGGACAAAAAGTTTTAGAAGTCCAATACCTCCAGGTGTTGACTCAAAAACATTTGCCAACACTTCTAATGCTCTAGAGAAAAAATTAGAAGGCTCGGTTAATGCTCAAGTAATGCCTAATACTGCAGATGGTAAGCAACCTGAGTCACCAACTGCTATTAACTCACAAATGTCAGGCGGTTTTATTGATTTAAAAACTTCGCTGTATATTCCACCTCCACCAGGAAGTGCTTATGACCCTAATACTGGTATGTATACACCACCACCAAGCTACGGCTCAGTGGGAACTAATGGCGAATATATCTCTCCCAAAGGATTTGAATTAAAAGCAACTGGTGAATTCGTAGAAGTAAAAACTGAAATTCCAAAAGATGGCCGTGCACCTGCCAGTCAAACTGCTGCAGCACCTCCTGCACCTATGAACGTAAATACTCTACAAAATATAGCGTTTAATAGTTCAAATAGTGAGTTTTCAGGACTAGCAAATCAACCATTAAATGGCCCTGGTCGAATTCTAGGCAATATTTGTATTGAATGTATGCAAAAAGACATTCAACGTGAGGTTGCTGAAAGACAACAACAAACGATACAGGAGGTTTCCACTCGGGTAAGATTTAATGTTAACGCAGGTCCATAATTTAATTGTATAATAATTTAAGTAAACAAATATAAGGCCCATCATGATGATGGGTTTTTTTTATGGTCAGGGATGACGATGCAAAAGTTATTTTTTCTATTATTTTATTTAACTTTATTTAACTTTGCATATGGTGAAGATGAAACTTTTACTCCCACCTACAAAGAATACAAAGCAGGACATTACCAAGAAGCGATTAATCTATTAGAAAAGATTCAAGCGGTAGATACCAATCAAACGGCCATTAAAGATTACTGGAGTGGACTTTGTTTTAGCAAGTTACAACAATTTGATAAGGCCATCATCGCTTATAAAAATGCCCTAAAAAATAAAGGTGTTTTTGAAGATCTTTATTATGAATTAGGTCAAGCACTTTACGCCACCAACGATATGGAACAAGCGCGAAAAGCTTTTGCCCTCTCTGCTAAAAAAAGTAATTACAAGATAGACACTTCTTATTATTACGTTGCCCATATTTCTCAAATTTTAGAAGAATACAAAAATGCAAAAGAGTATTACGAGCGAGTCCTCGACTCAAAAAGCGACGACATTAAACTTTTGCAAGTGGCGCGTTTTCAAATGGCAGAGAGCATGCTTTCTCTGGCCGAAGAAAAGTATCCAGAGCAAAAAAATGAAATCAGGCCCATCATTAAAAAATTTATTATCCCTCAATTAGAAAAGGCAAAAAAAGCTGATGAAAAAAATAGTGTTGCAAAGGAAATTGAAACACGAATTGCTGACATCAAAAAAGAATATGGACTTGATCCAAATTATTTATTAAATGGTAAGAAAATCCCTGAAAAAAGATATGAACTTAGTTTTGGTCAAAAAATAAAGTATGACAACAATGTCACTCAGGCCAATGATCAACCGAGCACAATTGCCAGTCAAAAAGATTCTTATGTTTTTGAAACAGCAACGACCGCACGCTACCTTTTCGCTTTTAAACAACGCTATTTAGTTGAACCCGAAATTCGTTATGTCTTTATTCGTTACTCTGATCAAGACTCTCCAACTGTCTATCAAAATGACTCCTATACTTTAACTCCGTCAATACGTACTAAATACGAGCATAAAATTAAAGATAAAGAAGCCGCTTTTTTAATGGATTACGATCAAGCCTACACCGAAAGAGATCGTCTGCAATTGCACGATCGAATCATGTATTCAAGAACGCATACTTATACCTTTGGTGAGAGATTAAAAATTTTTGAAGGCGACTCCAACATCAAATTTAAAATCAAAGACTATAATGCTTATATTAAAACTTTAGATTCTACCACCACCACGATTAGTTATGATCAAAGTATCATTACTGGTGGCGGTAACATTCTTCTCCTGTTATTTAACGCCGACTACGCGAGACTAGAGGCCAATAACAACTCTGATACCAATACTTATTTATTTCGTCTTGATTACGTTATCCCAAATGTTCTAGAGCGCTACACTATCTCCATGGCCTACTCACACACACTGCTAGACACTCTCACTCAGTACGAAACACGCGGTACTGAAAAAACCATGAGTCCGTCGATTAAAATTTCTCAATCATTTGGAAATCTTAAAGCAACTATAGGTTATGACTACACTGACAACTCATCGCTCAGTAACACCTACACTTACTCCAAACACGAAACACATTTTGAATTAAAATATTCTTTCTAGAAGGACTCGTTATGTTATTTAAAGTTATTCGAATTTCGGGGTTAGCTTTAATCATCAGTTTTGCCATCTTAAGTGTTTTTTTTACTTTGGCCGATAGGCAAAGTGACAGAGAATTTCTAGTTAAAATGGCGCGCTTTACTTCTTATTTTGAAGATCGTTTTTATGATTTTCGAATGCTTCTAACTATGAACACAAGCGCACAAGAAAATAAAATTGTCTTGGCCGCCATCGATGATGAATCCTTAAAACATATTGGAAGATGGCCGTGGACCAGAACTGTGCATGCTGAACTCTTAAAAAAATTAAAAATTTTTGGCGCCAAAACAGTGGCCTTTGACGTGTTCTTTTCAGAAGAAGAAAAGGCCTGCAATGCCGTGTCGCCGGATCTTAGTTTGGCCAGCGCCATTGAAGACTTTCAAAGTATTGAAGGCAATACAGTCATTCTCCCCTATTCCGTAAATACCTCTGGTACCGAATATTATAAAAGTGGTGAAATGCCAGATGTACTTTTTAATTTTGTCATGGACTCGACCGTACAGGGCGGTGCAGAGTTAGCTGGCGACGCTTTATCAAAATCGGTTTTTCCTCTGCCGACACTTCTAGAGAAAGCGCCCTTATTAGGTCACATTCAGGCCACTGAAGACGCTGACGGAATCATGCGCCACTATAAGTTGGTGGCGACCGTTGACTCATTAAATCTTCCCGCTTTTGCGCTGGAGGCCTATGAGGCCTTTACGGGAGATAAACCCAAACTAGAAATTTCTCAAGTTGATGCGAAATTAAAAGTTAAGTCTGGAACACTAAAACTTAATAGTGAAGGTGAATCAAAAGTGCGCTGGTTTGGTGGTACTGACAATTTTCCCATCGTGCCGATTTATCAGATCATTAATGCCAAAGATGATGATGCCAATATGATCAAAAATTTAAAAGGAAAAATGGTTTATATCGGCTCCACCGCTTATGCTGCCCACGATTTACGTCACACTCCCATCGATGCCAAACTGCCCGGAATTTTCTTTCACATGAACATGATGAAAATGTTACTGGATGGAAACTTTTTTAAATCAAAAGAAGATTCAACTTTAATTTCCTGGGGCATTTTAATTGGCGCGACACTCATCATGATCACCATTCAGTTATTTGGTCATGCCGTGTGGGATCTTTTAACCGTGAATTCTTTAGTGCTGGGACTGTTTTTATCCGACACTTATTTATTAACTCCTAATGGTTATGAAATTAAACTCTTCTTTTGTCTTTTTTCAGTGGTGGCCTGCTATTCATTTACCACGTTTTTAAATTTTTATATCACTAGCCGCGAAAAGAAAAAAATTCGTGGAACCTTTTCGCGCTTTGTTTCTCCTGCGGTGGTAAATCAAATGTTAGAAAATCCTGATAAAGTAAAGGTGGGGGGAGAAAAGAAAAATATCACCGTGTTTTTTTCCGATATACGCGACTTTACTTCTATTTCAGAAAAATTAACTCCAGAGCAATTATCTTCATGCTTAAACCAATACATGGGAATCATGACAGATATTATTTTTGAACACAAAGGCACGCTAGATAAATATATTGGTGATGCCATCGTGGCCTTCTGGGGGGCCCCTATAGCGGTTGAAAATCATCCTTATTGGGCGATTAAAGGTGCGCTTAAAATGATTGAAGAGTTGCCCAAGCTAAATGCTAAATTTGTAGAACAGGGTTATCCCGAATTAAAACATGGTATCGGACTTAACTCTGGTGAATGTTCAGTCGGCAACATGGGTTCTGATAAAATCTTCTCTTACACCGCCCTCGGCGATAATATGAACTTAGGCGCTCGTTTAGAGAGTCTTTGTAAATTCTACGGCGTGCAATTAAATATTTCTGAAATGACTTTACTGGCCGTGCCGGAAGATCTTCGCAAAGAATTTAGCTATCGACTTTTAGATAAGGTAAAAGTTAAAGGTAAAATAAATGCAGTAAAAATTTATGAAGTTTTTCACCCCAGTCATCACCTCACTAATGATATGGAAGCTCAGATGGGTTACAATAAATCGTTTGAACTTTATCAAGAAAAGAAATTTGAAACGGCAGTGATGCTTTTAGGCCCCATTCATGAAAAATATCCACAGGACAAACCAATTAAAAGAATAATGGAGATTTGTGAAGAATTTATAAAAAACCCACCGCCTGAAAATTGGGATGGTGTGTTTATTCACACTGCAAAATAAATATGATAATACTCTCGCCATTTGATACTTTTGCCCTCACTGCGATTAATTCTTGGGATCAAGAACAAGAGCATGGTCTGCATCAGTTTAAGCACCGTCATAGCGAACACTTCTCTTCTGATTTTTTAATTAGAGATTTTTTTCTTTCTCGCCAGGCCTTGCTGACTTGTCTGCGTCACCTGGGCACGGCACCACGCTTTGATGACTTAATGAAAAAAGAACTTAAAAGACGTTACGAAATAAATGATTATCATTTTTCTCTCACCCACTCTCGCACTGAACATGGTGAAGTCGCCGCGGCCATTTTATGTACGCAAAAAAATATCCATGTGGGAATTGACATCGAACCTTATGCACGAAAATTGCAAGATGGTGCCGCTAAATTTTATGTCAATGCCGATGATCTCTCTCTGAAGCCCATTGAACTTTGGTGTTTAAAGGAAGCCGCCTTTAAATGCACTTCTAGTTTCTTTGGCGATATGCCACTATACAAAACTTTAGTTTTAAAAGATTTTACCATTCATAAAAACTGTTTTTCATGTAGTAATACGCCAGATGATAAACTTCTATTTGGCGAATACTCCATGATGAAGAAAAAAATAAATAATGTGGAATATGTTATATCTGTAACGTGGATTATGCCACAAAGAGATTTTTAGGTAGATTATGGAAAAAGATTTTTGGTTAAAAATTTGGAGTGAAGGGAAAATTAATTTTCACAAGGACACTTTTAATGAATACCTGGAGCAATTCTTCCCCAAGCTAAATATGGGTTCAGGCGATGTTCTGGTTCCTCTTTGCGGCAAGACCAAAGATTTATTTTGGCTCGCCAATCAAGGTCTAACGGTGTGGGGCAATGAATTAAGTCCCATTGCCTGTGATGCTCTCGTCAAAGAAAACAAAAAAAAATATATCAAATACAAATACAACGATCATTTAAATCTCTACGACCTTAATACACTCAAAGTTTATCAGGGAGATTTTTTTAAAATGAATCCCGATCTAATGAATGATTTACCTAAAATGGATTTAATTTATGATCGTGCGGCACTAGTGGCCCTACCCTTTGATACCAGAAAAAAATATGTTTCCCATCTTTTAAAATTTTTAAAGCCTGAAGGGAAAATCTTTTTAGTTAGTTTGCAATACCCATCCAATGCCATGGAAGGCCCACCTTTTTGTGTCGGTGAAAAAGAAATCAAAGATCTTTATCACGGCCTTAAAATAGAAAAGTTGCAATCACATCGTTATCGCCACCCTAATCCTGATTCTTTAAAAGACCCCAAGGCAGCGAACGAATTTTATAACGAAGTTTATATTTTAAGTCGCTAAAATTTTCTGAATCATCTCAAAAAGATTTTTCGAAATCTTAATGTCCTTAATCATCATTTCTAATTGCGGCCGCATTAATTTTTGCAAATGATCTGGCAATTTTTTTAAATCCTCAAAAGACTCCACGAACCTAGTCGATAATTGTGGGTTAAAGCGATCAAACTCTAAAACTTTCTGCGCCATGAATTCATAGGAAGCCCCACTAGCATCATGAAAGCGTACATAATTCATACCGTACGCGCCCACTAATGATCTCGCCAGATTGGGAATAGTGGCATTATACACACTATTTTTTTCCAGTTTTTTTACCAGCTCAAGCGTCCCTACCTTAGGGTTACTTGCCTGTACAGAAAGCCATTTAGTCATCACTAACATTTCATGTTTCCACTTATGGAAAAAGCGATCCAGCGCCTCGTCACCTTTTTTATAATTGTAGTGGGTCAGCGCGCGCAAACTTGAGAGCTCATCAGTCATATTTGAAGCATGTGAAAATTGTTCCCACAATAATTCTTCAATTTGCGGCGACTCTTGTGCCGCCAAATAGCCGGCAATCATATTGCGCAAACTTCTTTTACCAACTGAAACTTGATCTAGTTTATAATCACCCGGGATCATCATGTCGTGGTACAATCGAACAAAAGTTGATTCAAGCCTTGAGACTAATTCTTTTTTTGGCCACTCACGCACAAAATGGGTATTGGCGTGATCAACAATATTTTGCTGCGCATGCAGAATTTCTTCCGCTGGAAAACGTAGCATAGTGGCCTTTAACGCAGGATCGAGTGATCCATCAGTTAAAATTCTCTCCATCGCCATCACATAACTATGCTCTAGTGTTAATTCCGCATTTTTTTGTTTTTTACTTAAAAGATCCAAAAGCACTCTCGAAGTTAAAACTTGCGTCGCTTCATAGCGATTAAAAGCATCCGAGTCATGTGAAATCAAAAAATATAATTCATCTTGCGTGTGCGCCGATTGCAAATGAATGGGAGCAGAAAAACCACGGTTAAGTGAAGGGATCGGTTTTGATTTAATATGATTAAAAACATAAGTCTGCTTTGGCGCATTCAGTTCTAATAATTTTGTCTCAACATCCACACCATTTTTATCCAGCAGTCCTACCCTGATAGTCATCGGCATCCAATCTTTAGTGGGCTGGCCGGGAGTCGCTGGAACAATTTGCTCTAAAGTTAAATGAAACTCTTCTGCGTTAGGTAGGTATTTCCAATCGGCTTTAACTGTGGGAGTTCCCGCCTGATGATACCATCTTTTAAAATGTGTTAAATCAAGGCCGCAAGAAATTTCAAACGCATGTAAAAAATCTTCCGTCGTCACCGCTTGTCCGTCATAAAGCTCTACATATTTTTTCATTCCCTTACGAAAGCCCTGCGGGCCAACCATTGTGCGCAGCATACGAATCACTTCAGCACCTTTTTCATAGATAGTTGAAGTATAAAAATTATTAATTTCAATATAGGAGCTGGGGCGAATAGGATGAGCGGTTGGGCCTGCGTCTTCCACAAATTGGCGCTGTTTTAAATTCATCACTTGATGGATTCTTTCCACGTCACTAGAGTTCATATCTTGAGAAAAAAGTTGGTCGCGAAGAACTGTCAGTCCTTCTTTTAAGGTTAATTGAAACCAATCGCGGCAAGTAATACGATTTCCCGTCCAATTGTGAAAATACTCATGCGCCACCACTGATTCAACGCCAGAAAAGTTATCGTCAGTCGCGGTTTTAGGATCGGCCAAAACATAAGCGGAGTTAAAAATATTTAATCCCTTATTTTCCATCGCTCCCATGTTAAAGGAGTCCACCGCCACTATCATATAAATATCTAAATCGTATTCTAAAGCAAAAGTATCTTCGTCCCATTTCATGGATTTTTTCAAAGACTCCATGGCGTGATGACATTTATATTCATTACCTTTGTCGCAATAAACGCGTAAATCAACTTTGCGTCCCGACTTAGTCACGTATTCATCTTTAACTAAACCTAAATCACCAGCGACTAAAGCATAAAGATAACTGGGCTTAGGAAAAGGATCATTCCACTCCGCAAAATGACGTCCTTCACTTAAGGCGCCTTTGCCGATTAAATTTCCGTTAGATAACAGCACGGGATATTTTTTAGCGTCAGCGATTAATTTGGTGGTGTACCTGGCCAAATTATCCGGGCGATCGACAAAATAAGTAATGCGGCGTAAACCTTCTGGTTCATTTTGTGTACATAAAATTTCGCCCGATTTAAATAATCCTTCCAGCGCTTTATTTTCACTGGGCACAATGACATTTTTAATTTCTAACACAAATTTTTTCGGCACATCAAAAATGGCCAAACTATCAGTGTCTATTTTAAAGCGTTCGGTGCCAACAACATTGCCATCGATCTTTATTTCTAACAGCTCTAAATTTTCTCCATTTAAAACTAGTGTGCTCACTTCTAAATCAACATTTTTCTCCACATTTAAACGCGATTGCACCACCGTTCTAGTTTCATTTAAATCAAAAGTTAAATGCACATCTGAAATGCGATAATGAGGAACTTGATATTCTTTTAAATAAATGGTTTTTGGAGCAGCGTCTTTTTTCATTCTTCACCTGTTAGTATAAATTCGTATCCCGTATGTTTTCTTAAATTAAAAACATATTGATCGAAAAATAAATATTGTCCCTTAATTCCTTGCAGTACACCTTCTACCAGAGCTTGGTCGTCAAAGGAAACGGATTTTAAGACCTGAGGATAATGCAAAACGGGATAATTAATTTGCATCTCTAGGGGATTTTTAAGCCACTCTATTTGTGACTCTCCATCAGTGCGATGAATCTCATCCTCCAGACTTTCGATTTCATCGCCTAGTTCGCGCAATAAATTTTGCAACTCTCGTTGCATATCTACTTTTTGGCCAGCAGACTTGAGCATTTTTCGCCAATCAGTTTTATCCATCACTTTTTCACTTAAAAGTTTTTCCATGCGTCCCGATTGAAAACGCGTTTTAACTTTTAAAGGCCAGACCTTGAATCGCCCCTTGATCTATCCAGCGCGTAGGGATTTGATTTTCTCTGGTGATTCCCACTTTTATGCCAGAGGTATTAGATAAATAAACATAATGAGGTGCAAAACACACGCTCAATCCCCAATCTGGTTCGCGGCAAGTGCCTTTAGCAAAATGACAAAGATGCGGCTGCATATAACAAAGATCAGCTTGCGCCAAACTGATGGAGTGTTTATAACAAAATCCTCCATAAGATTTTTTAGTCAGAGCGCCGCAATGACTACAACGAATCACACCCTTATATTTAAGCGAGATCTTTTTTCCTAAATAGTCATTGAGTTTGCCCTTTCCCGGCAAAAGGTACTCGGCCATTCCATTAACCAACGAGACCTCGAATTTTTCCAATAGACCTTCGGCCAGTACTTTTTCCATGGTGGGTTATGATGCCTTAAATTCTTTCATTTGATAAGTTCTTTTTCAGGCAAATCACTCTATCTCATGGTAATCATTAATTTTTGCCACGAATAAAAAAAACTACAGGGCATAAGAACTTATTGACGTTAATGCACCTATAATGTATTCAATCACGCTTACTCAAAAACAAAAAACAGGATGACCGAAGTGACGGATCAGTTGGCCCTTATTAAATCTTATAGCGACACGAAGACCATGCAAAAAGCGCGTTTTTTAAAAGAAAACAACCTTTATCCATTTTTTCGCACTATTGAAGAAACAGAAGGTGGCATCATCACCCACGAAAAAAAAAGATTGTTCATGATTGGTTCTAATAACTATCTAGGTCTAACTCACCATCCTTACGTTATGGAACAAGCTAAAAAGGCCATCGAAAAATACGGAACAGGTTGTACTGGTTCGCGTTTTTTAAATGGAAATCTTAATATTCACGAAGAATTAGAAGAAAAACTAGCGGCCTATTTAGGCCAAGAAATGTGTGTGGTTTTTGCCACTGGAATGCAGGCAAACTTAGGCGCACTCTCATCTTTATGTGGTCCTAAAGACTGTATGATTTTTGATTCTGAAAATCATGCCTCATTAATTGATGCTTCTCGCTTAAGCCTAGGCGCCACTTTTAAATACAAACACAATAATATGGCCTCATTAGAAGACCAGTTAAGTTCTAATCAAAAACGTTTTCAAAAAATGATTATTGTTGCCGATGGTGTTTTTTCGATGACGGGCGATATTTTAAATCTTCCAGAAGTGGTGCGCTTGGCGAAAAAATATGGCGCTTTAATTTATGTCGATGACGCTCATGGACTGGGAGTTCTAGGTCCACGCGGAGAAGGCACAGCGGCCCATTTTAATTTACAAAAAGAAGTACACTTTACGATGGGTACATTTTCTAAATCTTTTGCTTCAATTGGTGGAGTTATCTCGGGACCGCGCGATGCCATTGATTATGTAAAACATACTGCCAGATCATTTATGTTTTCGGCCGCCATGGCCCCTTCGGCGGTTGCCACAGTTTCAGCGTGTCTGGATTTAGTGACCAAAGAGCCGGCCATTTTAGAAAATCTATGGAAAAATGTTGCCTTCATAAATAAAGGCTTCAAAGAAATCGGTTTTTATACTTATCAATCGCAAACTCCTATCGTTCCAGTTTTTATTGGAGATGAAGTTAAGGCGATGCAAGTGACCCAATTTTTAAAAGAAAATGGAGTTTTCGCTACTCCAGTTATTTCTCCGGCGGTGCCTTCTGGCGAGGCCTTAATTCGCACTAGCTACATGTCCAGTCACAAAACAGAAGAACTACAATCGGTTCTAGAAGTTTTTGCTAAGGCCAAAGAGATTTTCCAAATCCCTTCGACTCACCAGTAAAATACCCGAGAAAATTACAAAGAGAAAATTTATGATTAAAATTAAAGAAGTTCAAACTAAGTCCGAACTCAAAAAGTTTATTGATTTTCCTTGGATGCATTATAGAAATGACATCCATTGGGTGCCACCGCTAAAAATGTCAGTCAAAGCGCTCTTTGATCCTAAACATCCTTTTCATAAAACTAGTGAAATGAAATCGTGGTTGGCCTTGGATGAACAAAATAAAATTGTCGGCCGCATTAGTGCCATTGACAACCGTGCTTATAATGATTTCCAAGGGGCCAGCGCTGGTTTTTTTGGATTCTATGAAAGCATTGATTCAATCGAAGTAACTAACGCTCTTTTTGCGACTGCCGAAAAATACTTAAAAGAAAAAGGCGCCACTGAAATGATTGGCCCCATGAGTCCTTCAACCAACTATGAATGTGGAATTTTAGTCGAAGGTTATGAGTCACCGGCCTATTTAATGATGTCTCACAATCCCAGCTACTACGATAAACTTTTAATTAATGTAGGCCTTAGTAAATCGAAAGATCTTTTGGCGTTTCTAGTTGATACCAATACGCAGTTACCTGAGCGAATGTTAAAGGCCGCTGAACACAACGAAAAAAAGGCCAATATCACCTACCGCAAAATTAATGTTAAAAATTGGAATGCTGAAATCGAACTCATGCACAAGATTTATAATAGTGCGTGGGAGAAAAATTGGGGATTTGTCCCCATGAATAAGGAAGAGTTTTTTCATACGGCAAAAGATCTTAAGGCCATTGTCGATGACAATCTGATTATCTTTGTTTCCGTGGGCGCCGAACCAGTGGGTTTTGTGGTGACACTGCCTGATTATAACCAAGTTTTTAAACAAATTCCTGATGGCAAATTGCTGCCCTTTGGAATTTTCAAACTATTTAATGCTAAAAAATATATTACACAAGTGCGAGTGATTACTCTAGGCATCGACCCACGTTTTCAAAACTTAGGTCTAGGCAGTCTTCTATATAAACAAGCTCAGGTGGAAGTAACTAAGAATCCTCGCTATAAAAAGGCCGAAATGAGTTGGGTTCTAGAAGATAATGACAGCATGACGCGTCCCTTGTATGCTATGGGATCGACTGTGCATAAGCGCTTTCGAGTTTATAACAAGAATATTTAAAATTCATGAAAGTATTAGTCACTGGTGCCACAGGATTTGTTGGTTCACATTTATGTGAAAAGCTCGCCTCCGAAGGCCATGAAGTTTTCGCTCAAGCGCGCTCCATTGAGAAATTCCAGAGTTTAAATTTACCGGCGACCTTAATTGAAGGCGATTTAAAAGCTTCTGGTCACAATGGTTGGGTAAGTTATTTGCCGCATGATCTAGATGTCGTGATCCATACTGCTGGAGTGGTGCACTCTTATCATATTCGCAAATTTTTTGATGTGAATGCTGATGCCACACTGCAATTGATGGCGGACTTGAGTATTCGTTATAAAAAATTAAATTTTATTCTCTTTTCTTCTCTGGCGGCAGCGGGTCCTTCAAGTAGCGATCACATGCGCTTAGAAAGCGATCAATCATTTCCGGTTTGTGAATACGGACAATCCAAATTTCTAGCTGAAATGTATCTGCATAAATATGGCCCTGCGACTTGGAAAAAATTAGTGCTGCGTCCGCCGGCGATTTTAGGTCCGCGCGATGAAGGTTTTTTAGATGTATTTAAAATGGTTAAAAGTGGCCACATCATCTACCCCGGACTAAAAGGCAAAGATAATACTTATAGTTTTATTTGTGTCCACGATCTAACCCAAATTATAGTTAGCTATTTGCAAAACAAGGCAGAAATGTCGCTCTCGTGGGAAGTGATTTACCCCGCCTATCCCACACCATTTCGCTATGCAGAGTTCGTGGGGAAAATTCAAACCATCTTAGGTGTGACAAAAGTAAAAAGTTACTCCGTTCCGCTACTCTTAATTCGTACTCTGGCCCGCATAAATTTTTTAATTAATCTTTTCTCTAGTAAATTTGATCTAAGGCTGACACCAGATAAGTATAAAGAAATCAAACAGGCGCACTGGACTTGTGACTCTTTAAAATCGCAAGAGCTATTACATTTTACTTATCAATATGATTTGGAAAAATCGCTGCAAATAACCGCGCAAGATTATCACAGTAAATTAAGTTAAATTATAACTCTACGCTATCTTTTTTTGGGCCGGAGACAGTACCAAAAATATAATCCCACAAAGGTGAACTCACACCATACTTGGAATGCTCATGAGAAAAGTGATGCTTTAAATGATACGAGCGCAAATACTTGCCTACTTTTGAAGTCATGGCAAAGTGATGAGTGGCGTAGTGAATGTAATCATAACAAAGATAACCAATTAAAAAGTTGGCCATAAAAACATCCAAATAACGAGTCGCAATCATCAAGGAGAAAAATTGCGTTAATAGAAATACCAACAAAATCGCCGGCACTGGTGGCATCACTAAACGAGTTGGATCATTCGCGTCGTCATGATGAAGGCCGTGAAATAAATAAACAAAACGTTTGGTGAAACGATTTTTGGCCGGAAAATGAAACACCAATCGGTGCATCAAATACTCAGTTAGAGTCCATACAAAAATACCAATAAAAAACCAACTCACAAACTCAGTCGTGGTTAATCTGGCATAAGCATAAGCACGATAAAATAAATAAACAATGTAGGGACACCACATAATTAGGGGCGTCAGAGGATGCACATGCGTACATAACTCTAAAATAGGGCTTTTAAAAATTCTGATGCTTTGATATTTTTCCATGAGGCAAGGTATAGCACATTTTTTTTTGAGATTTAAGCCCTTATTTTGCTCAAGGTAGCTGGTTTTTTAAAGTGCTGACGCAGCGATTCATTGAGCGTAAAAATTTAGGAGGTCACAGAATCGCAAAATTTAGTGCCGTTGGGCCTTAAAGCGGAACTTATATTCGTTTACAATACAAGCAAATAATATCTGACTTTTTTTGCAACTAAGTGCATATTAAGAAAAATTAGCGAGTTACAATTTTTTAATTTTTTTTCCAAAAATGTCCAAAAATAATCTTTAAAAAAGTTAGAAAAATAGCTTGTGTAAAATGGCATTTAAACTTTAAAATTTAAAGGTAGAGACACATCACATCTTCGGCGTTGAAAAAGGATTTGGATACGTCGATTTCTTTACTTGTTTTACCGGACGATAATCATCAACTTTACTCAGCACATTATCACCCAATCCATACTTCTCATTAGCGTTCACTAACTTAAAAAATTGCTCATTAGTAATTCGCTGTAAAAATAAATCGAGATGGGCCTGAATTTTTTTTGTCAACTCTTGCGCTTTTTCATTCAGTGCTTCAAAACGAAATTGTGAGACACCAGCTTTTTGCATTTCGCTAAAATACTTCGCGCCCGACTGTGCTTGCCCGTTAAACATAGTGTTGCGGCACTCTTGATCGGCCTTAATAAAATGATGATTGCCAAATTGATCTTTAAGAGAAACTTGATGCTTCTCGCACGGCTTGCCACAATCGGCAAACGAGCTGCCTTTACTTAAGAACGCCGCAAACACACAATGCTCCATGTGAAAACTGGGCATATATTGATACAGCGTCACCTCTAATTGGTGCTGATGTCCCTTAAGTCCAGTCGCTTCTGCCATTAGTAGCAAACGCTCAATATTAAGGTCATAAGAAGGCGTTAAAGAGCGAAGGCCCTTATTTAGGAGATATTCAGCACTCCAGCTATTGGATGCGTTTAAACTAAAGTCCCCGCATAATTCTAAATCTGGGGCATGGGTTCTAAAATATTCGATCGCCCCCAGATTTCGCACTAAAATAAAATCCGGTGAAACGTTTAACAGCATTTTGAAATTATAATATTCTTTAGGCTTTAAAACACGTGTGGTGGCAACACCAGTTTTTAAACCCAATTTTTTAAGCAAAATCATGGAAGCTTGGTAGTCACGGCCAAATTCAAAATCTAAAGTCACCTTGCTGATACAATTTTGCTCCATGGAACTTAAATTTTTAAAATAAAGGGCAAAGTCACTCGCCTGCTCAGCATTTCTAAGCAGAATATTAAGTTTTGGTTCACTGCCTGGAATATTATTTGTTTTTACTTGCGGAAGATCTAAATCAAAAATCTCGATTGCTTTGCGATATTTTCTCGCCTCCATCAAACCTTCCACAAATTTGCGGCGAAGAGTGCGCAAAGTTTTTTCATTACAAAAAACTGGCGATGACATCTCTACCACTATTTCATTGAGCGAAAAAGGTGTATGAGCGAGACTAGAAAATTCTGCTTTTACTCGATCAACAGATAAAGCATTTTCAACTTTTTGTGCCGCAGGCATAACGTCATCGCTCCACAGCGTCAGCACGTTGCCAGTTAAATCACTGGCGATGATTTTCATTTTTTCACCAGCAGCAATTTCCACTTTTAAGCTAATTTTAATTTTCTTTTGCGCTTTAGTTAATTCTTTTTCTACAGAAGGAGCACTATTAATATAAACTTCATCTCCAATTTGGCAGCGTCTAAAATCATTTTGCCGACCAAATTTTAAAATAAGATCAAGGCCTTCTTTTGCCACTTCATAAATATTCGCGCCAAAACTTCTTTTACTGGTATCATCAACAATTAAAACGCCCATACCATTTTGCGCGCCTGATCCTGAAACCAAAAGCCCATCAGCTAAAACTTTTTTTACTACACCCATTTTTTGTCCGCGATGCGCACTATAATATCCATCGACTAATTTTTGGTGATCCACTCCCTGCATCCATCCGTCAAAAAATCCGCGAGAAAAAGTATAGGCCATATCACTCACGGAATAATTTTTTCCATCAATAGCACTGCGATAATTTTTAGCGGCACCGGCAACATAACTTGGTGACTTAAGTCGTCCCTCAACTTTGTAACTATCCACACCAATATTCATTAGCTCTGGCACATGTTCGATGGCGCATAAATCTTGCGGCGAAACTAAAAAGTTGCGGCCCTTTAAATCAATTTTTTTATCATCAACAATCAAATCATATTCAAAGCGGCAGCTTTGAGCGCACTGCCCACGATTAGCGGAACGACCACCAATACTCTCGGAAGTAAAACATTGGCCAGAGTAGGCCACACACAAAGCACCGTGCACAAAAACTTCTAATTCTTTTTCTGTTTCATTTTTAATCAGACGAATTTCTTTTAAGGAATTTTCGCGGCCTAAAACAAATCGTTTGATATTTAAATCATCTAAGAGCGAAATGGCGTCAGCATTTGTGATAGTCATTTGAGTGGAGCCGTGAATGTTTACCGTTGGCGCCATCAGGCGAATCATGCGCGCCATCCCTAAATCTTGCACAATAATAGCGTCCGGCGATAGCGCGATCACTTTTTTTAAGAGATCATGAGCTTTAAAAATTTCGTCTTCAAAGATCACCACGTTAAAAGCTAAATTAACTTTAACTCCATACAGATGGCACAAATCAATCATCTCTTTTAATTCATCTAGGTTGTGATCTTTAGTTCTGCCTCTGGCGTTAAACTCTGGCACTCCCACATAAATAGCATCGGCACCATTATGAATGGCGGCCAGGCACATTTCCATGTCGCCCACAGGCAGCAATAGTTCGGGATTTTTAGACATAGACTAGGCTTATGCCAAAGTCTGGGAGTTATGGGAAGCAAGAACGTAAAAACGACGCACAGCGCAGTGCGCAAATCAAAAGAGCAGATACTCCAGAGGAAGCTGATAGATTCTTTCTGCGATTTTTTGCGATCGATTATTTTTTAAACTGACAAGAATGATTTTTGAATGGGCATATGTTCTTAAAAGGAATTTTGATCAGGATTTAAATATTTTTCATAAAACTTCACTAGTGCCATTAAATCTTGTTTTTCATAGGCGACGGTCATGTTTTTAAAAGCTCCGTTTTAGAGTGCCAAACACATTATTAGGCCCATGCAGGTATATAATAGGTGAACTTCATAGAACTATTATGTGGATCGCCCACTTTAATTTTTCCTTCTAGAGCTGCCTGCTTGAAGATTTTCAAGAACTATGGGCCAATTAAAAACATATAGGGGGGGCAGCAGAGCGTGTGGAGAAATAGTCTTTAAAACAGCGAATCAAAACGCTGAGGGGAAAAGAATCTTTTTAGGCCGGACAGGGTTTTAATTTTTTGTCCAAAGGACTTCTCTTCATAGCTGATGTCATCCAGTTGTCTCAGATAGGCATCTATTTTTTTCTTCGCTGTTTTATCAGTTTTGGCATAAAAGTTTTGGTACATAGAGTCGCGTCTAAAGGATTTTTCTGCGTATTGCAGCTCCATCAATTCTATCTCAAGATTTTTGGTTAAGATGGCGATGTTTTTTTTCATATATTCTGAAAAAGAATTTTGATCAGGATTTAAATATTTTTCATAAAACTTCACCAGTGTCATTAAGTCTTGTTTTTCATAGGCGACAGTGATGTTTTTTAAAAGCTCAGTTTTATCAATTTTTTTATTTTCATCGCGCTCACGATCAGGATGTAGTGTTTTGACTAGGAGGTGATAAAGTTCGCGGCAATCTCCAGCAAAGTCGATTTCATCAGGCGATTTTGCATGAGGCGCGTAATCTTCCTCCTCCTCATCAGAAGCACCAGCGAAGTGATGCTGCGAGGACTCATGGTCTTGGCTTTTTTGCTTAAAATCTTCTTCTTGAAAAAAACTTTGCTCAGAAAAATCCTCCGGACTTTTTTCTGCTTGTCCCCAAAGAAGATAATAATCATAGAAATCCTGCCCTCTAGGATCATGGAATTGATCAAGCAGTTGGCGCGATTTCTCTAAAATAAAATCGCGAATGTCATCTCTTATTGCGGGAGGGATTTTTTTTGTCTTAAAATGTTGGTCTAAAGTAACCAGGTTGTTAAAAATCGTATCGGCCATAGCTTGATAAAAGGGTCTGGCCTCATTTTGAAAACTGGTGATGAGAGAGGAGAGCCTTTCTCTGGATTGTGCAAAAGCATGGGAGCGCAGTTGTAATTCTTTTTTTAATTTATGATAGAGAGACATTTCTGGTGACTCATAAGGCACAGCTTTAATCTTTGATTTTTGTAATGTATGCAAAAGCATTTCCATGAGATGTCTTTTATCGCAAACCAGCAATGGCCGCAAGATAACTTTGAATCTCATCTGAAAAAATCACCTTTATTTGTAAAAATTATGTCATTTATAAAGAGGAGTGATTTTACACCATGATAAATCATGAAATACGACTTATCATGGTGTAAAAAAAACAAGTTTGTGATATTATAGCGCCATGTTTAGACGAAATATGGATTATTTTATAGCATGGCACCAATCAAGAATCCGCAAGCCACTGATAATACATGGCGCGAGGCAAATTGGTAAATCATATTTGGTCCGCCTCTTTAGTCGTCAGCAAAAATTGACCTTAATAGAAATAAACTTCGAAAAAAATACTACCGTTATCGCACTCTTCAAGACTTGGACGGCGGCGCAAATCGTCAGTTGGATTGAGGCCGAATACAAAATCAATTTAAAAGAAAAAAATCATTTAGTTTTTTTTGATGAAATTCAATTGATCCCTCATTTAATAAAAGAATTAAGATACTTCAAAGAAGACTTTGGCCACATCGCAGTTGTTGCCGCTGGATCGTTGTTAGAATTTGCTTTTAGTGATGCAGAGTTTTCAGTTCCAGTGGGGCGCATCGAATTTTTGCATATGTATCCCATGACATTTGAAGAATTTTTAATCGCCACCGAAGAAAAAAAACTACTGGAAGCTTACGCTTCATTTTCCGGAAAAAAACCGATAGATCCGGCACTACATCCCATCTTTCAAAAAAAATTTAAAATTTATTCTTTTTTAGGCGGCATGCCTGAAGTATTGAGTCTTTATTGTGAACAGCATCAAGATTTATTGGAAACGAGTAAGGCCTTAAGCTCTATCAATCAAACTTTTGAACAAGATTTTCATAAATATCGCAGAAAAATTGCCTTTGAAATTATGCTCAAAGTATTTCATCGCATTCCCTTAATGGTGGGAAAAAAAATTAAGTATAATGAGATTGACCCAGACCAGCGCTCCTTGATTGTCTCTCAAGCGATCACTCTTTTAAATCAGGCCAAAGTAGTACATAAAATTTCTGCTGTAAGTGGCAATGGCCTGCCTTTACGGGCAGAAGTAAAAGACAAATATTTTAAGGCGATCTATCTTGATGTCGGTTTATATCAATCTATTTTAGGTCTGCGTTGGCACGAAATTGAAAATATCCAAGATTTAAATCTTATCAATCAAGGCGCCTTAAGCGAACAAATTGTCGGGCAAGAACTCTTGGCCTCGGGCGAGCACTACGCCCCTTCTGAGTTGTACTATTGGTTTAGAGAGGCGGTTAGTTCAAATGCAGAACTTGATTATCTTATCTCTGTGGGAGAAAATATTTTGCCCATCGAAGTTAAATCTGGCGCCCGCGGTAAACTAAAATCTTTAAACCTCTATTGCCAAGAAAAAAAACCGAAAGTTGCGATTCGTTTATATGCAGAAAATTTTAAGATTCACAAAAGAGCTTTTGCCGAAACCACACTTCTTGACATCCCACTTTATCTGGCGGGAAAAATCAGAAGCTTAAAACTTTGAAGTTAAGGAGTCGCCTGATACTCCCAGGCTATATCATTGATATAGGTCATCGGAATATTAAAACACTCTTGATAGCCCCATCCAGCTGCGCAGCCACCACCACCAGCGGTGATGCCTGTGGCCTTACTTAAGTTGGCATACCAAGTCGGCGGCCCATTAAACCCCCCCGGCTTATTGTAATTACAACCGCTAGGTCCTGAGTGGCGAATGGCGACTAATGTTGGCTTGACGTCGGCCACCTCGTAAATATCTTTTAATGCAGTATCAACCCTTAAGGCATTACAACCATTGTTATCAGCGGCGGCCCAAGCAGTAATTTGTGACAGTGATATAGCAGGACGAAAAACGACTCTCCACTTGGCACATGGTCCTGACGCCGTTTGACATAAAGAACTAGTTGATCCCACGGCTGAGCCGCAACCAAGAATGGTGGAGACGCCTGAGGCATCAGTCGACATATTAATTCTTAATGAAAAGTCTTTTACCATTGATTTTGTTTTGCCTGGACTTAGGGCCTTGGAATATTTAAGTCTTAAAACTCCTACATCAGAATGCGCGGGATTGACTGTATAATTTGTTCCACTGCCATTATTTAAAACCAATTTAATTGAATCCATTTTCAGCGCGCCAAATTTAGTAAAATTGGCATCACTGGCAGAAACTCTTTTACTCTTACGTGCAGTTCCGGCTTGATCAGCCACCCATAACTCCACATCTAATCCTTCGGTCGCAATATCATCGATATTTATTTTTTGAAAAATTACAGGACTGGCCACCGGATCATTGCCGGCCAGACTGACTTTGCAATCCATAGCATCAGTAACAATAAGATTCACCAGATTTGCCAGATCCGCCTCATCCACAACCCCCCTAGAAGAAGTCTGTATAGAAGATAAATTGCCAGTTAATTTCATCACACCTAAAGAAACGGCACCAAGCATGGCGACGGCAAGCATGATTTCTACTAGTGTAAAACCTGTATTATTATTTTTCATTTTGATAATCCTTTAATGTTGATTATCACACACATGAAAAAAAAAAAGAAGATCTATTTTTTCATGATTAGTTTAGCAAAAAAGTCACCTAAAAAAACTGTCGTTGCCGCCGTGACATTTAAGCTCTCCACCGCTCCTGTTCCAGGAATCGTCAGTAGTACGTCACAAAGTTTTGAGATCGGTGCGCTCAGTCCAACACTCTCGGCACCCATGACTAAAACGGACTTTGCAGTCCATTTGTAGTTAAAAAGATTTTTAAGTCTTACATCTTCCACATGCCCTGAAGTTCCAATAATGGTATAACCCTGTGTCTTTAAATTTTTAAGAGCATTAAAAAAACTATCGGTAGTAATAAAATTTAAGCTCTCACTTCCCCCCTGTGATGTGCGAAGAGCTGCTGCAGAAAAAAAATTATTGGCCTTCTCTCCCAATAAACTAGTGACACCAAAATGTGCGGCACTTCTAATAATCGCTCCCACGTTATGTGGATTGCTGACATCTTCTAAGGCCAAAATAAAACCGGACTCAGTCTTTAGCGTGGATAATTCTCGCTTGCGACTAACTAAAACCACACCCTGATGATGACTCGTTCCGGAAATCTTTTCTAATTCTTCTACTGTCACCACGTGATAGGGACGTTTATTTTCCACTGCAAAACGCACTAAACTCTTTACGCGACTTAAACTTTCTTTAGTTACAAATAATCTTAAAAAATCATCGCCTCTTTTTTCCAATGCTTTTTGAGCAGCATAAATACCAGGCACGATCATTTCTTCTTCTTTTTGACGAATATTGTTTTTCATAAGTTGGCGTTATCGCTAATTTAGTAGGGTTTGAAAAGATCGCAAGTAAAAATGCCAATGATTACTTTTGGCCAGAGAGACCATTAACTCTTTGCAACTGCTGACGTATCGAATCTTGGACCATTTGTTCTTGAAAAATGCGCCAATGCGCCCCATTTCCGGACTTTTTCTCCACCGACGGCTTGACCAATACATTTTTACTGGCGCCGGCAACAGCTGATCCGTTTAACCCCACTCTCCCGCCCCAACGACTATCACTCTCCTGCCAAAAATTATCCCACGGAGTGCTGGCCGCAATACTAAATGTTGCAGGAATTTTAGAGTACTTACTCACAGGCACAAACTTAGCGACTGTCTCGCCCAGACCTGTTGGCACTGGATCTACCGTCACTCCTTGAGAAATAACAATTTCTTTTTTATTTTTATGGATGGCGTCTGCAAATTCGATCGCACGCGAGCCACCGCGACTAAAGCCCATCACCATTAAGGTAGGACGATGGACACCATCATAGCGATTATTATTATGTTCGGTGACACATTTTAAGGCCGCATCAATGCCTTCTTCTTGTCCCCATAAAACCACTTCGGTCTCTTGAAAATTAATGCCACTGCGACAAAACCCTTCTATAATAAAACTTTTTAGTCCTACCGGTGAACCACCCGTTTCGGGTCTCACCATATTATCAAATTGATCCTTAATACTTTTGGCCAAAATCCATTTTCCGTCAGGAAAAATAAAAACCTCTTCGTTTTTTTCATTTTTGATACACTTGGGATTTTGCGCCTGAAATTTTTTAAATTCTATTAATAATTTTTTTGACAGGCCACTGCGTCCTTCGAACAAATAAATTAAATGCTGTGGTTTTTTATGGGGGGATGAGTAAGCACAACGATCAACATCGACTATCACTTTTTCCACCATCTCTGCCAAAGTTTCAATTTTATTTTCAATGGTTAATTGATCATTGTTATACAAACAATCAGTCGCCATTACCAACGAGGAAAATAAAAAAAAGCTAAAATACTTCATACGTTTTTTATCATACTAGGCAATTTCTTAAAAAAATCGCTTCTGTCATAAATTATCCTCGACTCTGATTGAAAAATATAGAGGGAACTATCTCCCAAAATGTGTTATTTTGCTTTAATCAATTCCATTCATAAGGTATAAAGTAACTCACATGAAAACAGTTTACTTGGCCCACGCTGACTATATCGCGGATCTAGAAACCGAACTAAAGCGTCAGGAACCGCAAAAAATTGAAATCTTTGATCGACTGATGATTGTGGATGACCAGCGCACTCTCAATAGTGTGTGGGCACAAAATATTTGGTTTGATGCCACTCAAACACCCATTGCTTCCATTGGGGACGCGGCCAAAACATTAAAAGAGCACGGCCGCAATTGGGCCTACTACTCTCCCAAACTTCTGCGCCGAAGTGAATTAATTAAAGAAAAATTAGGTCATTATCCAGAAAAACTTTTAAATTTTTTACAACCGATGGCGGAAGCTCCTATGGGTGCCTATGGACTCTTAGATGAAAACACCATGATCTTTTCGCCGCAAACTTCTTCTAAGTTACCGCTTGGGACCGCCAGATTTAATGAAAATCATCACACGCCTCCTTCGCGTGCTTATTTAAAACTGTGGGAATCCTTAACCGTTGATCAATTAATTCCCCAACGAGATAGTTTCTGCATTGATTTTGGCAGTTGTCCTGGCGGCTGGACTTGGGTCTTGCAACAAGCTGGGGCGAAAGTTCTCTCCATTGATAAAGCGCCGCTCGATGAAAAAATTGCGGCCCTTGAAAATATAACGTTTTGGCAAACCAGTGCTTTTTCTCTTAAGCCTAAAGACGTAGTAAAAAAGTGGAGCAATCCACAAGGCAAAGTTGATTGGTTTTTCTGTGACATTATTTGTTACCCTCAGCGCTTATTGGAATATATTCACGAATGGCGTGACTCCGGACTTTGTCAAAACTTTGTCTGCACCATAAAATTTCAAGGCGCCACAGATTTTGATATTGTCGAAAAATTCTTAGAAATTCCTGGCTCAAAGGCCAGACATTTATATAATAATAAACATGAAATTACTTGGTGGGTTGAAGGAGATAAAGTATGAGCACTAACATTATTGAAAAATTAAATTGGCGATATGCTACAAAAGTTTTTGATAGCGCAAAGAAAATTACGGAAAAAGATTTTGATATTTTATTAGAAACTCTAAGACTGGCCCCCTCATCATTTGGCCTGCAATCTTGGAAATTTGTCATCGTAAAAAATCCAGACTTGCGCGAAAAATTAGTCGCCGCCAGCTGGAAACAGTCTCAAGTCAAAGACTCCAGCCACTTGATTGTACTTTGTGCTCCCATTAACTTTGGTGCGGATGAAGTGCAAGCTTATACCGATGATTTAGTTAAAACTCGTGGTGTCACTGCTTCGAGTGTGGAAGGCTACAAACAAATGATGGTGGGATTTTTGTCTAAAATGAATGACGAACAAAAATTACAATGGATGAAAAATCAAATTTATATCGCTCTGGGGACTCTAATGACGGTTGCGGCCACCATGAACATCGACACCTGTCCGATGGAAGGATTTGCTCCCGCGCAATATGATGAAATTTTGGGTCTTACGAAGTTGGGACTTAAATCTGTGGTTGTTTGTCCGGTTGGTTATCGTTCTGATTTGGATAAATATGCTGCGGCAAAAAAAGTACGTTTTGCTAAAGAAAAATTAGTGATTACGATTTAAAAAATAATCCAGTGTAAATTTAGTCTTTTTAAGTTCAGTGGGACAAATATTAAGTCCTACTGACTTAAGCTTTGCTAATTGTTTTTGATAGATTGCTCCTAAGTTGCTCCCTTCACCCTTCCAAGAAATTTCACGAATAGAAGTTTTTTCATCAAATGACCAATCTTCTAAAACCCAATCATTACTAAATTCAAACTTAACAGCATCAACTGCTCCCAATTGACGAAAGTCCACGGCAGATAAATCTATTTGATAATGTTGCAAAAAAACTTTTTGCTCCGCGGATAAAATCTCTATTAACTTTTCAGGATGAGTGATCAAGATATTTTTTTCTGCGTCCGTGATTTCTTTTTCTACTACGCAAGAGCGTTGTTTGCCTCGGCGATAAACATCCCATTCACAATCGCCGTAGTCTCTCTTGCGCCCGCTCTCAATGGTGCGGAATTTTAAAGTAAGCTCATTTTTATTATTCTTTTCTCGCAGACGCACAATCAAATTTTTGCCAAAGACTGACAACCTTGAGTCATCAAAATAAGAAATCCTCATTCTTTTTGTTGCATTTAATTCTACATCGATGTCCTGCATTTTTTTCATAATGGTAGAAACATCATCTTCACAAACTTGATAATGAAATTCGGCCGCGAATGAGCGCGGGCCAGCGGTGCGGCCATAGACGGAACTCACCAGCATTAAGCACAAAAGTAAGAATTTGTTCATCCCCGCAGTATTCCAAAAAAATTTGAATTTGCAAAGCCCCTGCTTCTAAAAAACAAAAATCTAATGGTTTAGAGTTTTCAGACATCCAAAAATAAGCATAAACTAACAATTCATGAAACAAAACGCCCTGCTTTTATTGCTCTTGACCACCACTGCTTATTTTAGTGTCGGCTTTTATCATCCCGATGAACATTTTCAAATTCTGGAGCTACTTAATATTAAATTAACCGGAATAACTCACCCACAAATTGTAAATTGGGATTTTACTGAAAAAATGCGCTCATGGGTGCAGCCCGGATTATATTTTCTCGTCGCAAAATTAATACCGAGTGATGCTTTTTTTCTGGCGTTCATTTTACGCTTACTGCACAGTCTGTTAGGTTTTTTTGCTTTAAAAAAAATGTGTGATCATCTTTTTCCAGAAAAAAATGAACAAAACAAAGCGCTGGTTTTTACTCTGTGCACTTGGTTTGTGCCCTTTATTTTAGTCCGCACCAGTTCTGAATCCCTTTCTGCTTCACTTTTTTTATTAGGTGCTAGTGATTTTTTAAAAAGAAAAAATAATTTCACAGTGGCCTTTTTATGGGGCCTAAGTTTTTTTGTGCGCTTCCAAATGGGTGTCGTGATAGCAGCGGCCATCGCTTGGTCACTCTTGTTTGATCGCCGCAAAATAAAAGATTATTCCATCATGATCGCAGGTTTTACTCTCGCATTTGCAATCGGCTTAGCTTGCGATTGGTGGGGCTATCAAGAAACCGTCTTTAGCGTTTGGAATTATTTTAAGCAAAATTTTATTCTTCAGCGCGCCAAAGATTTTGGAGTCGCGCCCTTTTATTATTATTTTGTGCTTATTTTTATTAAAGGCGTGCCGCCCTTATCCATTGTCATTATGGCCAGTGTCCTGATTTACTGGTGGAAATTTAAAAAAGATTTTTTAACCAGCATCACTTTTATTTTTTTTCTCACGCATTGTTTTATTGCCCATAAAGAATTGCGTTTTTTAAATTTTATTTATCTGGTATCCCCACTGATGCTTTATCGTTTGCTAATTGGTGTTAAAAATAAAAAATGGCAAGTCCCCTTAATCGTACTTAATTTTTGTTTACTGATCTATTTGGCCTTCACACCGGCCCACTCTCCCGTTCGCGCCTATAAATATATTGCTGATTACATGCCAGATGTTTCCACTTTTTATACTCCCCTTGAGGAAGGAAAAAAATTAGAGTTCTCCCTCATGTTTTACCAACCCCATCTGCTACAAACCAGCGGTTTTGCTTTAAACACCACTAACCAAGCTGAATTAAATCAATTTAAAAATATCATCACCAGTAAATATTCTGAAAAGTTACAGTTAGAAAAATTCTCTAGCTGCCACTCGCAGTTTCAGTTATTTCCCGATTGGAGCTATCAATTTAACTATTTTAACTGGATTTCTCGCTCATCTTTATGGATAATTTGGAAGTGTCAATAATACAAAGGAGAAAATATGAAATACCTCATGCTATTTTTGCTCATATCAATAAACGTTTTTGCTGATACAACGGCCTCGAAACAATTTAATTATAATGGCAGCGGCCAGCACGAAAGCTTTGCCCTACGTACCGAAAATACCCATACTGAGTGGCGCTCAGAACAACGCGAGCGCACTTGCTGGCGCCGAGTCTTTGATGGTTATCGCCGCGAATGTCGTACTGAATATCGCCGCATTTGCCGCCGAGAGGGAGATCGCACTATCTGCCAAGATGAGCCACATCAAGTTTGCCAAGACGTTCCAGTCTATCGCAACGAGCCTTATACTTGTTATGAAACAGTGCAAGTTCCTTACGAAGTTTTTGATTATTTCGTGCAAGGAAATTACAAAATTAACTTCCTAAATGAAGTGGGAAGCGCCAATGAAAACTTTTACCTAGAGCAAAATGGCGATGACTATGGAATTAGCGTGCGCTCTTCTGGCAGTTTTTTAATTGCTGCTACTAAAACAGAACAAGAATCTTACGCTGATCAATTAAAAACATTAGATGTTACTTACAATGTTTTAATGAGCGACCTTGCTGCCGAAATTAATGTCATTCGCGGTGGAATTACTAGTTTAGTAACTCCAGATAAAAAACTCATCACTTTTCAAATGAATGAGCACACGGGAAAACTGCCGCTAGTCCTGCATTTAAAAGCAGTGATGCCAATTCGTTGGGGATCTGACGTACTCATGATCAATCGCGATTTAAAATTAGTGGATTACCAAATTAAGACCACTGATGGTGTTTCGGTTGTAACTATTAATCCTTTTCAAATCATCGAAAACTTTAAAGAAAAATATTTCTATGATTTTACGGTTTCAATTAAATTAGAAACCAAAGGCGCAGGCATTATCAATTTACGTGATATTGGAAGCCTTGAGGCAAATAAAACAGCTAGACTTCAGTTCTAAAAATAACAAAGGCCCTAAACTCTAAAAAAGTTTAGGGCCTTTTTATATTTTCAAAAATTCTTTTAAGCTTTCTTTGCAAACTTATTACACCAGCCACAGCCAGCAACAAATTTGTTTCCGGCCATAGTACAAGGGGCATAACCACTCTCACCTTTTGCCGCTTGATAAAATTTACATTTGCCGCAAGTATCGCCTTTTTTATATTTTGCATCTGTTGCAGCTGCTGCATCCACCACGTAGTGCGATGATTTAGCAAATGGATCAGTGGCAGCAAGTACTTTTTTACCAGCAGGCGCAGCTGCAGGACAAGCGTCAGCTGCAAATACTTTACCTACGGAATTTTTAAGTACTGCCAGTGAACCTAAACCAAGGGCAAAAAGTGATAAAAATTGTCTTCTGTTTTGCGACATAATTTCTCCTATAAGATGTTATTGATTAAAGCTTAACACTCACAGCGTGTTCTAAAAACAGTCTTTAATAGTGAAATTTTGTTTGAGTGCTCAAACGTTAATATTTATTTCATCAGGATAAGGTGAAAAATAACTCTGATCTAGCAGGTACTTAACCTGATATTTTTCGCTCAAGTGATAGAGAATCCGCAGCGGCACCATTAAGGGCACACGGCCATTTTTAAAGGCAAAAATTTCCTGCAGAATGAGTTTTTTTTCCTTGGCCGTCAGGTAATTTTTAAAATAACCCAGAATATGCTCCAATACATTTACTTGTCGTACGGGTTTCCAAGGTGAAGCTAATAATAAGTAGAAAATCTGCTGGTATTCTTGGCGGATATCTTCCCAACTTTTTGTTTTATGTTGCGCCAAAATTTTCCCCAAATCCTTTTGCTTTTGTGGGGCCAGTCCCATCATGAGTAATTTATTGGTGCGCTGAAAATCTTCTAGGGCCTGATAAGTGTTTTTTAAAGTTTTATATCTCGAAAAAAAGTACAAACGAATGAGAAAAAATTCTCGTTGTGCCAGATCGGTGAGTCTTCCTTCCTCAATGCAAGGCACCTGCGAAAAATGGGTTTTAAAATATTCTGCAAAAATGCCAGTTCCCTTTTTTTCAGGCATGCCGCCCTGTGGGCGATGTATTTTTACTTTTTCCAGTCCACATGAAGGTGAATTTTTCTTCCAAATATAAGCATCAACAGTAAAATTTTGTGGATAGATTTTTTTCGCCGTCTTTTGCGCTAAAAAAGTTAAATCACTTTTATTTTTTGCGTTCACCAGAACAATTTCTTCTCCCTGGCGCTCTAGATGAATCGTATCTCTTGGAGCGCCCAGACCCATCGCCATTTCCGGACAAAGCGGCAACCACTCGACAAACTTTCCCAATTCATCAACTAACCAATCATCCCGTTTGTGTTGTCCATCATGTCTTACTTTTTCCCCTAAGAGACAACTACTAATGGCAATGGTTGGTCTAATCATAAAATTTTCCGTACTCTTTTTTTATATTCAATGAACTCGGGATATTTTTCTAATGACTTTTCCTTAGGTCCAATGCCCGTCACAAAGAAAATTAAATAAGTTAGCAAAAGAGGCGAGACCACACTCCAAATAGCTGAGCTATTAAAAGATACACTCATCAACCATACCCCCCACCAAAACATTAACTCTCCTAGATAATTTGGATGCCGACTAAAATTCCACGGCGGCACCATACAAAGTTTACCTTTATTTTTTATTTCTTTTTTAAACTCACCTAACGAATAATCCGCAAATGCTTCCAACCAAAGCCCCACTAAACTAAGAGTAAACGCCACTTTAAAAAGTATCACATTGACGTCAATACTTTCGATCCAAAAATAAAAAGGTACAGCAATTAATATTGAAAAAATTCCCTGTCCGATAAAAATTTTAAAATATAAATCTTTCCAATCCCATTGATTGCGATTTTTCATCGCCAGATAGCGCGGATCATCGGGCTTACCTTTACTTCGTAAAAATAAATAAAAAAAGAGTCTAAGCCCCCACAGCATAACCAAAAAAGCACCCAAGCATTGGTAGAAGTTAAATGAAACTTTAAAGAAAATGATTAAGTAGAGAAGTGGTAACATAAGACCAAGCGGCCAGAATAAATCGATGATACAAATTTTGTTAAAATATTTAGAGACGACAAAGGCCATCGTAAAAAATAAGAAATGAGATAAAAGAACATAAATCATTTTATTTTATTTTTTTCTTATTAATTTTTACCTTGGGACCCCTAGGCTTACTGAAAATCTTTCTGGATTGCTCCATTACAGAAAGAGCATGAAGAGGAATCATTGATCCATTTTGCATTAAATACACTGGCCCGATTTTACTCGCTTTCATAGTCCTCCTTTATAAACCACTCATTATAAAGTAGTATAAAATTCTATATTTACAAGGGTGATGGGATGAAAATATTTCAGACAACAAGAATCTCTGCTTCGATCGAAACAGTTAAGGAAAATTTTAACCAAAAACTCTTTGAGTATCTCAACCCACCGGGCGCGAAAGTCGATATTCTGCGTTTTGATGGAACCAAAAAAGATGATGTGCTGATCTTAAATTTAAAAACTCCTCTGCTACAGACCAAGTGGCAGGGCCGAATTATCGAAAGACAAGAAACATCGAATGAGTTTTATTTTATCGACATCGGCGAGATTCTACCGATGGGCCTTAAAACCTGGCACCACAAACATTTAGTGACAAAAATAAATGAAGACAGCTGTCTTTTAATCGATGATGTGAACTTTACCGCGAAATCAAAAGTCGCTGGCCTTATTTTGTATCCCATGTTTTGGTCTATGTTTTTTTGGCGTCGCCATCGTTATCAAAGATTTTTTCAAGTAGTTGTGAATTCTAAAAAATAAGCTATAATATTATCTATGAGCTCATTAGAACTTATCAAAGCTAAAATGAAGAACTATCAACATCTAGAACAGATGCTCACAGATCCCCTTTATCAACATTTTTTATCTCTTGAAGATACGCCAGATTTTGCTCTTGATTTGGCCCTAACAGAATATGAAACACTGGAAAAAGAACACTCTGCTAAGACAGATTTTTTTGAAACGCTAACCCTCGATATCATTCACTGCTCACTTTGCGCCACTTTTTATCAAGAATTATTAAAAAATTTATCGCAAGATTCAGACAACTACATCGGACTGATTGAAGAATTTGCCCAAGATTCAGAAAATCGTGAACAAATCATCGCTCCTCTGGCCGAATTACATCTACAATATGTGCAAAACCGCAACGAATGCCTAGGCTGTGAGGCCTGCGCCGACCACGCGGACCTAGACGACCTAGTAGCGCCCTATCATCGCGGTGATATTCCTTTTTTCATTAATTTATTTATTGTCAGTAAGACCATCCAATTTGCAGCAGAACAAATTATTTACGATTTACTACCAGAGAATCCTGAACTTATTTACGATTTAACTGGTGAACGAATTGAGAGATTAAGACAAAGTATTGCGCAATTTGTAGAAAAAAGATTAGAGTAATTAGCGGCCCTGCATGCGAAAAGTATTCGCTTTTGGTAGAAGATCCAAAGGACGTTTATTATTTTCACGACGAATGTCAGAAAAAACTTGTTGTCTTCGTCTCATATGACGCATTTCCGCGTCCGTTGCATCAGACTCCACATCACCGTGACCAAATTCACCTACTGAAGCTGGACTATGCCCACCGACACTTCTACCCGGATCAATCATTTGACCCGCTATGCTTCCCCCTTCTGCCCTAGCATCCAGCACCATTAGGGTGTTAAGCACTAAAATTGAAAATAACATTAACTTTCCAAACATGATCTTTTTACTCCGTTATGCTAATTATGACGCAGTCAGTTGTTAGATCAAGCCTAAAGGTCGACTTTTGATGAAACTGAATAAATTTGATAGGATGGACTCGACGCCCCGAGCCAATTCAAGGACATTCAAGCGGGAAAACACAAATTATTGGCAGTTTTGCGGGACCAGTAAATATATTTAGTTTAATAGCTCTTCTATGTCTTTACTAATAGATTCAGGTTTATCAGTGGGAGCATAGCGCTTAACCACTTCACCTTTTTTATTGATCAAAAACTTAGTGAAATTCCACTTAATTCCCTCAGTGCCAAAGATCCCAGGGGCATGCTTTTTGAGATAAACGTACAGCGGATGAGCGTTATCGCCATTCACATCTACCTTAGCAAACAAGGGAAATTTCACGTCGTAAGTTAAGCTGCAAAATTTTTTGATTTCATTCTCATCGCCGGGCTCTTGAGCACCAAATTGATTGCAGGGAAAACCCATCACGACTAGGCCTTTTGCTGCATAAGTCTTGTGCAAAACCTCAAGGCCTTCATATTGTGGTGTGAAGCCGCACTTGCTAGCAGTATTTACGATTAAGAGCACCTTTCCTTTGTAGTCATTCATAGAAACTTCAGTGCCGGCGATATTTTTTACTTTTAGGTCATACAACATAAATTTCTCCTTATTTACCTCCTCATTCTAAACCCAGGTAGGCAAAATTTGCCACTAATCATTCACAGAATTAAAAAATATCTAACAGAGACCAAAGAAGTGTTAAATATTTTAATTATTTTAAATAATATAGATATATTTTGAATAAATTCTAAGTATATCCAATGTAATTCTTTTTTGTATATTAAATGGAGCATTTTGGTATATAATTTCCAGGCCACAAACTTTTCAAGGAGAAAATGTCATGTGCGGAATTTTAGCAGTCATCGGAAGTAAAAATGTAAAACGCGACACCGAGCTCGCGCGCGAATTTGCCAAAAGACTCTCTCACCGTGGACCAGATGAAAGTGGCATTCATATTGATGATTACGGAAATATTTTATGTCACGAAAGATTATCTATTATGGATGTCGCAAGCGGCAAACAACCGATTCAAGGATCAGGTAATGCTTGGATGATTCACAATGGTGAAATTTATAATTATCCTCAATTAAGAGAAAGTTTAACTGAAACAACTTTTAGAACAAAATCTGATAGCGAAGTCATTGTGAAATTATGGGAGCGCTACGGAGAAAAAGCGCTTGAAAAATTAGATGGTATTTTTGCTTTTGTCGTAGTTGAAGGCGCGGAAGTTTTTGTCGCTCGTGATCCAATGGGAATTAAGCCTCTTTATTACGGCCAAGATACTGATGGCGCTTGGTGGTTTGCCTCTGAAGCAAAAGCTTTAATGAGTGTTTGTACTAACGTCAACGAATTTGCGCCTGGCCACTACTTCACTCACCGCACAGGTTTAGTGCGCTACTATAATCCCACTTGGAAAACCGCGACACCAACTAGCGACTCAGCTAAATTGCGCGCAACTCTAGAGCGAGTGGTAAAAAATCAATTGATGAGCGATGTAGAAGTCGGCGTTTTATTATCAGGCGGATTAGATTCATCTTTAATAAGCAGCATCGTAGTACGTGAAATGAAAAAAATTGGCAAAAAAGTAAAATCTTTTTCTGTTGGAACCAATAAGGACGCGCAAGATATCGTTGCCGCCAGAAAAGTTGCAGCTTATTTGGGAACAGATCATCACGAAGTGATTTTTTCGGTAGAAGAAGGTGTAAAAACTTTAGATGATATTATTTATAAGTTAGAAACTTACGACATCACCACTATTCGCGCTTCAACTCCCATGTATATTTTAGCAAAATATATCGCCAAACAAGGCGTCAAAGTGGTGCTCTCTGGTGAAGGGGCCGACGAAATTTTTGGTGGTTATTTATATTTTAACAACGCTCCCTCGGCGCAAGATTTCCACGAAGAAACGATTCGCCGCATTTTTAGATTACACACAGCAGATGTGTTACGTGCCGATCGTTCTACTGCTGGTGCCGGTGTTGAAGCTCGCGTACCTTTTTTAGATGTAAACTTTTTAGATGTGGCCATGAGAATTCGCCCCGAAGATAAAATGATTGTAAAAGGTGCGCGCATGGAAAAATTTATTCTACGTGAAGCTTTTGATTTAAATGATGATCCCTATTTGCCACGCGATATTTTATGGCGCCAAAAAGAACAATTTTCTGATGGCGTGGGTTATAACTGGATCGATACCTTAAAAGCACATACCGAAGAAGCTGTGACTGATGCGGTGTTTGCCACACGTGATTCTTTATATCCACATAATACACCGGCAACTAAAGAAGCTTTTTTCTATCGTCAAAAATATGCCTCGATGTTTGCCAACACTAGTCTACAAAAACTAGTACAAAGATGGGTGCCGCGTTGGCAAACCAACACCGATCCTTCTGGTAGAGCAAATGCACATCACGTGGAAGCTTATAGGCCAGGTGTGTCTCTTTAAGTTTTAAAGCGGCGCTGTTGTTGCAAAAAACGATCTAAATCAGAAAAAGTTTCCAGAAATTTGATGCCATCAACTTGCAGGTTGCGGTTTCTGGATTTATGACCGCCAATTAATAAAGTCGTTTTTCCTTCTACCTGCTGCTGCAAGCTCACTAAATATTTATCTAAGGCCTGCCGATTATTTGCCGCCCAGGCGCTAGAAATTCCAATGACGGTAAACTCTGGCCTAATTTGCGCGATGGCATCGGCCAGTGATTGCAGCGGCATATTGGCACCCAAATAAAGTGTGCGCATGCCATAGTAATGACAAAAAAGTGCTCCGATTAAAATGCCAAATTCGTGCAATTCTCCCTCGGGAGTGGCCAGTAAAAATAAGGGCGCCCCGGCTTTTTCTTTGCTGACGCCTTGAAACATCACCTCACCCACATGGTGACGAATAATTGCCGATAAGGCATGTTCTTGCGCCACACCTAATGTGCCATCAAAAACTTTGCGACCCACTTCTTGCAAGAGTGGCCATAAAATTTGCAGCGCAAATTCTTTATAGTTTAATTCACTCTTATACATTTTTAATTCGTGCGAGAGTTGTTCTAGGCGATAATTTTTAAGCGCGCCAATCATGCGATCAAGAATAATTTTTACATCATTTTTTTCGTGAAACTCTAATTTTATTAATTTTCCCGCGCGCTGGTACTTTGTATAAGTGCTTTTAAGATCATTGTTCGATAAACGCGCCACTTCAGAAATATTATTGCCTAAATCCACCAGACCTTTGAGCATGGTTAAGCGATCAATATCGGCTTGATCAAAATGACGTTTTCCTTTTTCATCTCTTTTGGGAACGATCGCCTGATATCTTTTTTCCCAGGCACGGATAGTATGAATTCCCACACCACTAATGCGTGATACAAATTGAATGGTAAAAGTTACGGATGCGATTTGTTTGCCCAAAGAAATCTCTACAAATATTTTTTATATAACATCAAACATCTTGCCCTTTGTTCGGGATAGTTGACCATGGGCGATGCGCCAATTTTAGGAGCATAACGAGCTAGATACTCACCTTCGGGATCAAATTTTTCAGTTTGAGTGTAGGGATTAAAAATCCGAAAATAAGGAGCGGCATCACAGCCTGATGAGGACGACCATTGCCACCCACCATTGTTAGCACTTAAATCAAAGTCTAAAAGTTTTTGCGCAAAATAGGCCTCACCTAAGCGCCAATCAATCAATAATATTTTACATAAAAAACTGGCGGTAATCATGCGCACGCGATTATGCATCCATCCCGTGCTGTTAAGTTCATGCATTCCCGCATCGATAATAGGAAATCCTGTCTCACCCTGGCACCAACGCTCAAACCATCTTTTATTATTGGGCCAAATAATTTTATCATATTTTGCTTTAAAAGCACTGGTCACCACATGAGGGAAATTGCCCAGAATCATCATATAAAATTCGCGCCAGATAATTTCCGACAGCCACACCTCACTGCCTTTACCAGTGAGCAAAAAAACTTTGCGCACCAACTCCCGTACACTCACCGTCCCAAAACGTAAATGAATGGAGAGCTTGGATGTTCCGGCCTGTGCAGGAAAATCTCGTTCAGTATGATAGTGATTAATTTTTTTGAAAAATAAATTAGTTACTTTAGTAGCATCGATATCGACCATTCGATTTGATTTAAATTTTATATCCGCTAAAGATTTAACTTTTGTTTTAATTAGATCTTTATCCATCAGAAACTTTATCTGCGGTGAATAATTGTTAATAATCTCTTGATGCTGATACAAATAGGAAATCCAGGCCTTCTTATAAGGAGTAAAAACTTGATAAGGCTTACCTTGTAAATTTTTTAATTCGCAGGGAGCTATAATCACTTGGTCTTTAAAACTAAAAAAATCAATGCCTTTTTTCTGTAATTTTTGTTGTACCAATTGATCTCTAGCAATGGCACTCGGTTCATAATCTTCATTCACAAAAACCGCTTGAATTTTATATTCTTCACAAACTTTAGGCAGCACTATTTCTGGCGTACCATATTCAATCAGAATCGTTTTATTTTTCTTCTTTAAACGCTCTTGCAATTCTTGCAGAACATCAAAAATAAAACTTACTCGTGCATCACTTTTATCACTTAATTTATTTAAAATGTGAGGATCAAAAACAAAAATTGGTAAAACTTCCTGCGACTGATTGCAGGCCTCAAACAGCGCGCGCTGATCTTCTAAGCGCAAATCTCTTCGAAACCATATTAATGATCTTTGATAGCGTTTCATTTTCGCACAATATTTTCTAGCGCTCCAATAAGACCAGGAAATTGAAATTTAAAACCCGCTTCAATCGTGCGATTGGGTTTTATTCGCTGCGAATCTAAAACAATGCAACTCATTTCTCCCATCATTATTTTCAGCATAAAAGTCGGCACTGGGAAAAGGCATGGTCTGCTTAGGGCCTTCGCCAACGTTTTAGAAAAAATCAAATTGGTAATCGCTTCAGGCGCGACACCATTGTAGACCCCTTGATATTGAGATTGAGTGGCACAGGCAGCTAGTAGCTCCGCCAAATCTTGCACATGTATCCAACTCATCCACTGCGAGCCGCTGCCAATAGGACCGCCCAATCCAGCTTTAAATATAGGCAATAACTTTTCTAGCGCTCCACCTTTTTTACCAAACACCACTCCAATTCGAACAATCACCTTGCGTGATATTTTATCACTGGAAAAATCTTGCACGACCTTTTCCCACTCCTGACAAACTTCACTTAAAAAGCCTGCTCCGTGAGTAGTTTTTTCATCGAGGATTTCATCGCCTACAGAATTTTTATAAACACCAATGGCCGAAGCAGAAACAAACACTGATAGCGGTTCGCGGCGTTTACCAAAATAATCGAGTAGAACCTTAGTTCCTTTAATCCGTGAATCTAAAATAATCGCTTTTTGCTCCTCACTCCATCTCTTGGTTGAAATATTCTCACCCATTAAATTAATCACACCTTCAATCTCACCGAGAGCGATGTCTTCAGTCATCACCTCACCATTCCAAATGATGGCCCCCACTTTTCCTGAAAACTCTTCAATCACTTTTTTTTTCGACCTAGAGAGTATCCACACCTGATGACCGTCTCTAAGCAGCACTTCCACCAATTTTTTCCCGACAAATCCAGTTCCACCAGTCACTAGAATCTTCATTGATACTCCTTATTTTTATTTAACTTGATAATACTACAATCAAAACCATGGTATACAAACTTTTACCAGACAAAATGTAGACAAAAAAAACTTTTCCTTGGAGTTTCTATTGACACTTAGAAACTCGCCACCATATTGCTAACAGAAAAAGGAACTGGCCGGTACCTTGAAATTAATTATTTTTTAACAAGGAGACGTTATGTCATTTTCGCTTATTAAAAGACCCTTTGATTCAGTTTTTTTCGATGATTTATTTAATTATCAACCAGAGTTCAGTGCTCGTAATTCTGACAGCGACCTAAAAGTTAATATCAGCGAAACTGATGATGCTTATACGCTTGAAGCGTACGTTCCTGGCCACAAAGATAATGAAGTAAAAGTAAAATTGGAAAAAGATATATTACTTATTACCGCCAAAAAAGCTGAAAATACTGAGGAAAAGAACAAAAATTACTTAAGAAAAGAAATTTCAACACAGGAAGTTTCTCGTTCCTTTAAGTTTCCCACAACAGTGGATAGCAGCAAATTAGACGCGAGTTTAAAGCACGGCGTTTTAAAAGTAGTATTGCCCAAAGATGCCAGTAAAGATACGCGAGAAATACCCATTAAATATAGCTAGGTATTGCGCTGAATGATGTGTGTGTCTCTCTCCAGTTTCCGATTCAGCAGCATAACTGAGAGGCCCAATCCTGGGCCTCTCTTTTTTAATCACGCTTATTTCAATTTTGTTAATACAATATTTTTCATATTTATGTTTTTAACAACTTAGGCGTGACCCTATTAATGAGCTTCATGCATTAACACAGTGATCACTTGACGTAAGGTAAAACACCTTATAACGTATAATGTGTATTGGTGCAGGAATGTGTCGTTGAAATCTCTCGCTTTGCAGAAAAACAAATAAAGAAAATTCCCAAAAACATTAAAGAACATTTATATTTTTGGGTTAAATTAGTTGAGACGGAAGGATTGACCAAAACAAGAAAAATAGCCGGTTTTCATGACGAAGCATTACAAGGAAAAAGAAAAGGATAAAGATCTGTGCGCTTAAACCGTGCCTATCGAGTTATTTATAATGAGTATAATACTGGTGAAATTTTAATTATTGGCGTTTTAGAGATAAATAAACATGAGTATTAAAAGTAAAAAACTTCTTCCTTTACTAGAAAAAGATTTGGGGCCAATGACGTTTGGTATGTATTTACGAGTCGCCAGAAATTTACGACTACTCACCCAAGTTGAATTAGCAAAAAAACTAAAACTCTCTACCGGAACCTTGTGTGATATCGAAAAGGGACGACAATTAGTAAGCGTAAAACTAGCAACCAAGATTGCAACGATATGCGAACTACCAGTGAACCTCGCTGTACAAGCGGCGCTGCAAGATCAAGTCTATAAAGCAAAATTAAAACTAAAAGTTAAAGTCGCTTAATACAATAAACTTGTCTTTTGCTTTCAAACTATGATGAAATTTCCTTTTTACTAAAGGAGATTCTTATGAAAAAAATTATCGCAGGTCTAGGACTTATTTTATCCACTGCTATTTTCGCTTGCCCAAATCTTGAAGGAGTATTTGTCTGTACTGATGCACAATCCGGTCAGTCTCAAAGAATGACTATCGAACAAGATGGCAATGTCTATACGCAAATAACATCTGAGGGTGAAATCCAAATCAATGCAGATGGTGCTGGTCGCAACTTTCAAGTTGATGTTGGCGGCGTTACTCTCAATGGACTTTTAACAGCATCGTGCTCTGCATCTCAATTACTGATTGATATTAACGGACGTGGCAATTATCAAGGAACAGAGTTCACCTTTACTGAAAAGAGTGAATCATCAATCAATGCTCAAGGTCATTTGATTCAACATGCAAAAGGAAACTCTGCTGGGCAAGAGTTTGAAACCAATACCGTTTGTACTAGAGAATAATATTTTTTAAGACGTGCTTCTTCATAAAGCACGTCTTACTACCTGGAAAATTTCGCAAAAAAATTTAAAATTGTTTTGTCACCCAAAAATGCGGCACATCCAAGAGCGACTTTAAATCATCCAAAAATTCCAGAAGATCGATGCTTGGTTTAAAGATTGTGAAATCGGCCCGAGAAAAGTACAAATCGTCCGAATTAGTGGTGCTGGCATGTTTGGCGCTATTGTTTAAAATATATTGGCGGGCATTTTTTAATTCTTTGAGCGTATTTAAAATGTGCAGATGATAACGATTTTTAAGCGCCTTAATTTTGCGATTTAATAGAAGGGAAAATCTTTTACTGAGAGAAATTGACAAAGCTCGCATGGCCTTTCCCAGCACCAATTTATTTCCCGATTCAAGTAAAAAATGAATGTGATCTTTTTGCACGCTAAATTCAATTAACCTCACACCCTTGACACGCAGACATCTGAAACTTTTTCGAATTTCACGGTAAAATAATTTATTGCGAAGACATCTGATTTCATTTTTATTGAATTTTACCGTCACATGAAGCGGTCGATCACTAGGCAGTGTGGGTCGAGATTGGTGATAGACGCGTGACATTCGATCTTTGACAGTTAAAACCTTGGGCCTTCCTGCCGCGCGTGGATTGTAGATGGTACTTTGTTGCTTATTTTTACGGTTATTCACGAAGTTTAAATATCAAAAGCAGGTATTATTGTAAAGTTTTAAATAGTGGCTTATGTCAAATGGACATTTTGCGTTCAAGTTATAAATGCAACGTTTAAATATGAGAAAATTGGAAAATTTAACAAGTATTTTACTTTTGACCTTAGAGTCACTTATACGATCTATAAAAGTATGAGGTTATAACTTTCATTTAAATGAATTTAATGCTACATCTTCAAAGTGCAAAAATTAAAAAAAATCTACTTAGAAATTTCCAATATCTGCAATCTTCAGTGCACGTTTTGTCCTGAAGTGGAGCGCGGAAAAAAAATTCTTTCGGCACATGACTTTAAAATGGCCATTGAAAAAATCAAAGATCACACTGAAGAATTAGCGCTACATTTAATGGGCGAGCCTCTGGCGCATCCAGAATTTCCTATTATTTTAAATAGCACGACCCTGCCTTTAAATATAACGACTAATGGTATTTTACTACCTCGCTTTGCCGATTTACTGTTGAAAACTCCTCACCTAAGACAAATTAATTTTTCTGTACACAGTTTTAAAAATAATTTCCCCGACAAACCTCTGGCCGAATACCTCACACCACTTTTAGATTTTTGCCACAGGGCCGCGAGCGTTCGCCCCGATCTCTATATTAATTTTAGATTGTGGAATCAAACCGAGACCGATCAGATTAATAATGAAAATGAAGATATTTTAATTAACTTAGAGGATTTTTTTCAAACAAAAATTCCCCGCCTCATCGATGTCAGTTCCATTAAAAGTAAAAAATTAACTGGCCGAGTTTACGTTCATTTTGATTCACTTTTTAATTGGCCATCGCTAAAAGAAAAAACTTATGCCACCACCGGAAAATGTTATGGTTTAACTCATCAAATCGGTATTCACGCCAACGGCGATGTAGTCCCTTGTTGCCTGGATAAAGAAGCAAAACTAAAACTAGGTAATATTTTTGAAAGCGATTTAAAAACCATTCGTGAATCAGATCGCGCTAAAAATATTATAAAAGGCTTTAAAGAAAATAAATTAGTCGAAGAGTTATGCCAGAAGTGTCAGTTTAGAACGCGTTTTAATTAAACAAATTTTTTATCTGGGCCATGAATCCATTTATGCTGCTGCCCAATCACGCGAAACGGCGCTCCGGCTTCTTCATTGAGATTAACAATTTCTTGAAAACGAATCTTGGGGAATTCTTCTTGCAGATTGTAGCAAGGAGTTAAAACCCATGGCTCCTGCGTCTCACGCCCGACTAGAGTTCGCACTTCTTCACGCACTTTTAAGGTGGCGTGAAAATCCAAATCATCGGCAATCACTGCTTTAATTTGAAAGCGTCCAGGATACTTTAGATGCATTTCTGTTAACGTTTCGGCCTTAGTCACTACTTGTGTTGAAGGCGTTTTAAAATCGATACTGATAAAATCCATTTGAGCAAAAACATCTTCTACAATTCTGGTGCCCGCGGCTTCTAAATTTAAATAATAACCCAACTTTTTTAAAGCAATCGCTAACTCTAAAACCGCCGGAACATTTTTAGGATGAAGCGGATCACCGCCAGTAATAGAAACGCGTTTAATTTTCCCCAGGTGACCAACTTTATGCACTTCACTTAAAATATCGATAATATCCCATTCACGCACAATGGTTTTAAATTCCCAAGTATCTTTCGAATCGCAATTCACACAACCCACAGTACAGCCCTGAAAGCGCACAAATACTTGCGGCGTGCCCACGTGAACGCCTTCGCCTTCCGTGCCTAAATAGATGGAGTTAATGAAATACTGAGTCATAGGCATGGATGTAACATAGAAATCAGGACATGGCCCTACTGAGGGTAAAAAGGGACCAATGACGCAGGGGGTCAGGAGCTATCTAGCTCTTGGTTACCTGGCAGGACTGTAGATTGCGTAGGTCTTGAGTTTCGTTCGAGAAATACTCTGGCCGATCAAAATAAACATTTGGGCAATCCCCTCTGCCTGCCGACGTCATGCCATGTTCGATTTTGGAATTGTTTTGCTCAAATTAACCAATATCTTCACAGTTTTCGCATTTTTTCGTAAGAGCATAACTTTACACCAAATAGCAATTATCCATTTGGTGTAATAATTGATTTATGATATATTTTACACCAAACGGCATTTATCCATTTGGTGTAATATGTTTATTGGTAGAAAAGGTGAGCTAAAAACTCTTGAACAATGTATTAATTCCAAGCAGGCCCACTTGGTGGTATGCACTGGTCGCCGCCGAATTGGGAAAAGTTCCTTAATTGAGCAAGCGGGCGAGAAGGCAGATTTCTTTTTAGAAATTCAGGGCCTGCATCCAAGTGAGGCGCCACGTGAAGTTGATCAGCTTAAACATTTTGCAGAAGTAATCAGGGTCAAGCTTAAGCGCCCTAAAATGGTTTTTCTTTCTTGGACAGAGGCCTTTAATGAGCTATCAATTATCTTACCCAAAAAAAAGTCTTTATTATTTCTAGATGAGATCTCTTGGATGAGTAGTGGTTCAAAAACCTTTTCTTCTGAACTTAAAGTGGCATGGGATACTCTTTTTAAAAAAAATCCGGGACTTACTTTAGTTCTTGCTGGATCAGTATCATCGTGGATAGAGGAAAATATCTTAAACCAAGGACATTTTTTTGGGCGTGTTTCAGTTCATATAAAATTAGAGGAACTACCGTTAAATCTTTTAAAAAAATTTTGGGGAAGTCGTGAAAAACAGGTTTCAAGTTATGACTTTATAAAAATAATTTCTATTTTTGGGGGAGTTCCTCGTTATCTAGAGGAAATTGATCCTAAGTTATCAGCGGAGCAAAACATCTTAAAATTATGTTTTTCCAGTTCTGGGTTTTTAGTGAATGAGTTTGAAAAAATATTTAAAGATGTATTTGATAGACGAAGTGAAACTTATCGCAAGATAGTTGAAGTGCTTTTACTCAAACCTATGACACTCAATGAAGTGGCAAAGAAGATGAAAAAAGTAAAAAGCGGTATTTTTACAAAATATCTTGATGATTTAGTTAGTAGTGGGTTTTTAGTAGAGGATAAAGTTTTTGATTTTGATGGAAGAAAAACCAAACTTTCAAAATTTAGAGTTAAAGATAATTATTTACGATTTGCCCTAAAATATATTCTACCTTATTCTGATAAAATTTTGGCGGGTCAGTTTGTTTTTAAGAGTCTAACGCAATTGCCCTCATGGAGTACAATAATTGGATTACAGTTTGAAAACTTAGTACTGCAAAATCGTTGGATTTTCGCTTTGCAGTTAGGCATCAACCGCAGTGATGTGATAAATTGTGGCCCTCATTATCAGCAAAAAACTACCAAAAACAAAGGTGCTTGTCAGATCGATCTAATGATCACAACAAAGGACAACCAGCTATATCTTTGTGAAATTAAATTTGTCAAAAAATTGGGGGCTGAAGTTATTCGTGAAGTAAAAAGAAAAATAGAGGTCTTGAAACGACCGAAGATTTATACCATTCATCCAGTCCTTATTTATGCAGGAGAGTTGGCCCCAAGTATTGTCGATTTAGATTTTTTTAAATTAATTTCGATTGAGGATCTTGAGTATTTTTAAATGGTTTTTTTAAAATAAGTCAAGAGCTAGGCGGACTATGTGGCATAAGAAGAGGGAACTTTATTGTTTATCTGGATTCATTTTAGCTACGTCTGTTTTTGGTGCCGCATACGAAGCAAAGGATATTAAATCTTCTTGCGTTAGCACCGCTACCCTTGCTGGTAACTATTCAATTAAAACTGAGTTTGGAAATGGTCTTGACTGTATGAATGCTAACTACGGTTTGTCAGAGTCAGTATGTAAGCTAAGATTAGAGTCTTTGAATGTATCCCCACATTTTTTGGAGCACCATCTGAATTTCTAGCAAAATATATTGATATGGAGACACAGTTAATTTCTACAACTGTTAGACTTGAAGCTTGTGAAGCTGGTAAATCATCTGTTAACCAGGCAAAACGAAAAACAGTTAAAAATGTCGGAGAGCAATCTATTGATACGCGCGTAAATGCTCCGGCCGTTACTCGATAAGTTTTCTCATACCATAGTATGAAATTTTTAAAATCCCGCGATCGCGGTTTTTTTTTGCGAATTGGCCTCCAGTATCAGCTGCTTAAATAAGAAGCAGCATGAATTTTAACACCAAGAATGCCGATGTGAAGGTTTAAGTGGGATGTGCTCAGAAAAATGTGGGTAGCAATTACACACTAAAATGACAATCTTGGCCTTTGATATTTCTAAATGATAAATACTTATTTTTTGGGAGCAAATATGAAATCAATAATATGTATAGGCCTAGTATTTTACTGTGCAAACTCCTTTGCCGCACCTCTAACTTGTGCACAATTACATAATGCTTACATCAACGATCAAATCGATGCCAAAACTTATACCTGTAATACTGACGATAAAGCGTGTCAGGATCGTTTACATTCACAATTAGTACAGACCATAAATTTTTATCAGGCCGACTCTACGCTGCCCGATTTAGCAGGCGAATATAATCCTTATTATTTTCAATATAAAATTGGCGATTTACTGTTAGAAGGCGCCAATATTGATTTAGGCGGTAATGGTCATGAACTTTTATTTTTTTCACAAACGGCCACTGCTGCTAAAATTTCCCAAGTTGATAGCGACTTAAGTGTGAACGGTGAAAACTGCATGGAAGAAACCTATATGGAACCATATATCACTACCGTCAGAACAAAAAATTTGTGTGCAGCGATTGTTCCGGTGGTGCAAAATCTTTTACCCCAAACAACTTTTTCGATGACCGACTGCCTAAATCGCCAAACTAGAGATATGGATTTTTATGTGGGTGATTTTGATGCTGATAAAATTGACGTCGTGGTTTCCCGCAATTTAGAAGATCGCAGCGCTTGGTACTTTAAATGTAAAACCACTATCGGAAGAATCGATGGAGCCGTTCGCGCTGTTAGTTGTCAGGCAGAAGCCGCTCAAGCAACGACCAGCAAATAATTCCGACTAAATTAATCCAGATTACAAATCCTTACTTCAGCTTTCCAGACTGTTCTTTTAGTGAAAAGATTTTTTCACTACTAAGGATGGTTTATGTTTCGATTCGTTATGCTTTTGATAGTAACCATTTTATTGTTAGGGAACGCCCATGCCTTTACCGATGCTGATTGGAGTACGGACGCTGTTATTCCTAGTGGAACTGACCGAGGTAACATCTACCAACTCAGTGATCCGGATCTGGCCGAATATGTACGCGCTGGTAGAACGCATGCTTTAGTTTATCCCGTCAGTGTTACCGGAGTAAAGGTTCCCTATTTGGCCTTCAAAAACTTTTTAGATTCTGATCAAAAAAATCCTCTGCGAAAATTATTATCTGAATTAAGTCAGGACATTTTTAACATTCAGGGTATGGCCGGTTTTTACGAATGGGTCGGGCTTCGAGAATTTCCGAAAACTGAAGGCGAGGGCGCTTATTTTGTGCCACGTCCAGCGCAAGGTGGCGATACTCACATCGGCGCGACGGTGATGCAAACTAAGAATGGTCCAGCATTAACCTTGGCCTGCACCACTTGTCACGCCAGTGAATTGTTTGGAAAAAAAGTTATTGGCATGACTAATAAAGTCACTAGGGCCAATCAAGTTTTTCACAAAGGCCGCAGTTATTTTCCGCGTATACCAACTTCACTTTTTGCTGCCGCCACCGGGGCCAGCAGTGGCGATATAAAAATGTTTGATCAAATGCGAGAGAACTTTTTATATATCGACAATCAAATGCCTCAAGCCTTGGGTCTAGATACCTCGCTCTCAGTAGTGGCGCTCAGTTTAGCGCTACGAGGGAATGATCCTTATGCACTTAAATCTTGGGAGTCTCGCCATTTTCCTAATCCCGATTTATCGCGCGCAAGAAAACATCATTTTGATTCCAAGCCACTGCCTTGGTGGAATGTAAAATACAAAACTCGCTTTTTAGCTGATGGCTCCATTGTCAGTGGAAATCCTATCTACACAAATTTTTTATGGAATGAAATTGGCCGCTCCGCCGATTTAAAAGAATTACAAACTTGGTTAGATGACAATCAAAAAACAGTGCAAGAATTAACCGCCGCAGTTTTTGCCAGCCAAGCTCCGCGCTATACTGATTTTTTTCCGGCCAGCAAAATTGATCTGGCCGCTGCCCGGCGAGGCGAACATTTATTTATTAACAATTGCTCTGAGTGCCACGGCGATTATGAAAAGGCCTGGAACAAAAGTGATGCTGATCTTTTAACTGATGCAGAAAAATTAGAAACTACTCGAGTCATTTACCACGAAAAAACGCCAGTCATTAATGTCGGAACTGATCCCGCCAGATATCAAGGCATGCAGTATTTTGCTGAACGCTTAAATCAACTCGCTATTTCAAAATATATGAAAACCGTAGTGGTGCCGCAAACAGGTTATGTACCGCCGCCCTTAGTCGGCATTTGGGCGAGATGGCCTTATTTTCACAACAACTCAGCACCCACCTTGTGTGATGTCTTAAGTGCCAGCAAAAATCGCGCAAAAAATTATTACGTGGGTGAAGCGAAGAACCCTGACACCGATTATGATGATGAGTGCAATGGTCTTCCTCGCGGCAATAAAGTGCCCAAAGAATGGAAAACGGCAGAGAGATTTTTTGACTCACGCTTAGAAGGTTTATCCAACGTGGGGCACGATGAGAAAATTTTCTTAAAAAATGGCCAAGAGTTATTATCGATTCAAGATAAAAAAGATTTGATTGTTTTTTTAAAGACGCTGTAAATTTTGATAACGATTGATCGCTCTTAAGCTCATAAAATAAGGATCCAGTTCATAATTGGTATAAAACATACCTTTGGCCACAACTCCAGCAAAAGACTGCTCATTAATACTTCCATCATCGGCGATATTATTTTGTAAAAACTCTATGGCGCGAATAATATTTAAATAATATTTGGAATGTGTTTTCTTAGCGGCAAAATATTTTTCATCAAAAGTTAATAGCGCCTGCACAATATAACTAGTCTGCATCATGGTTGATTTCCCGATGATATAAGTATTCGCGGCAAAACTGGCCGCCTTCTCGCCCCAGCCGCCATCCGCATTTTGTTTACTGATTAAATAGTCTAAACTTTGGTTGGGCAAAACGTCTGTCACGTTCACGCAATTGGCACTCAATAATCCATTTATGACTTCTGCCGTGCCGTAACCGTAAGCAATAAACCAACGTCCTTCCCATATATAGGGAAATTTATCGACATGATTTTCTTTTAAATACTGACAAGTATTTTTGATCACATCAGCAGGAATCATGCGAGCATATTTTGAATTTTCTATACGTGAGAGCATCTTTAAAATTCTGGCGGAAACATCAACCTGTGAAAGATCAGAAAAATCAGGAGTTCTCGGATCATAAAGAGTAATCATTTTAAAAAAAGTTTTAGAAACATCTTTTTCAAAAGAAGGAAAACCACCATCACTATTTTGAAAAGATAAGACCCACTTTAAACCATCTAACATGGCCTTACGGGCCAGCGGGTTATTACCGGCATTGGTAACAAGGCCTCAATCGAAGCCGCCGCACAATCAGTATCAGGATAGTCAGTATTATCCGGATCAAAGCTCCAACCAGCTGGAGGAGTTTCTGCATTCACCACAGACCAATCGCCGCTTGCAGTAACTTGCGAGTGCAACAAAAAATCATAGGCGGAAGAAATTTCAGGGAGACTGCGATCAACCGCTGGATCACTATTGAGAGACATCAAAATATGCGGCGTATCCCAGCCGGCGGTCTTAATGACTTGTTGTACTTGATGTCCGTGAAGTAATTGCCGCTTCGATTTCAGCGCCAAAACTCCCTGATCAATTTGTGCTGCAAAAAATCCCTCACCCGCATCTTGTGCGGCTTTTAGCGCCAATAAAGAGAGAAAGGAATTATAAAAAAGATACCAACTGCCATCTTTAGTTTGGTGACTTAAAATCCATTCAACGCCCCAGTGGGCCGCGGCGGAATTATTTCTCCCTGGCCTTTCGAACCAATTACCATTTTTAAGCGTGTCGTAATGTTGCCAAATAATCAGCGGCACCGTCAGCATACGCATCGGCCCTTGATGCATTAAACTACCAGGAACGAAATCAGGTAGATTAAAAATTTTCACATCTAAAACTGCTGATAGATTTGTTTTAATTAGTTTAAGAGGAGTTAAAAGAATTTTTGCTCCAAGATTTAAATTATCTTCGCCGCCTTTTGCCTCAAACCATTCCCATGATTTTTTTAGCTCGGGATTTTTTTTATCTAAACCTAAATCGCGCAAACAATATAAAATAATTCCAGTTATATCAAAACTAGCTCTACCATCAGGAGTTTCGCGCCAGAATGAATCGCTCCCTTTCCAATCAAAAATTTTCTTTAAAGATTCTTGTTCTATCTTTTTGTCATCATGTCCCAGACGTTTGAGCATAACTAAAAAAAGTGCATCGACACTTGGGTCACTTTCAAAAACACCTTCAAAGCGGCCATCAGATTTTTGATAAGAAAAAATCTTCTCGGTTAAAAGCTGTTTTTTTTGGTTTAACAATTGTTCATCAAGGCACCATGCAGACGACATCATCATCATCAAGCTCATGGCAGTAAAAAAAAGACTTCTTATAAACATGCTGGGCTTATATAAAATTGCGTCAGGTTTTGCTGCAAGATCGGTAAAAAATTCCACCCCATGCGCAGCGAGTCATCAAGAAATGACATGACTGGTGAAAAAAAACTAGCATAAGATGAATTATATGGACCAACTAAACACTCTCTACCAAGACATCATTGCCTCTTTAAAATCGGGTAAACGACCTCAGCAATTGCTAGATAAAAGTATAATCGAAGAAATTAAGCTCGCCTTAAAAAATCCTGACCAAGTCAAAGCAGCGCTGTGTGTTTTAGATCATTCACAAGGTCCCATTCCAGAAGTTACAGAACTTTTAATTGATCTATTAAAAATTACAGAAAAAAAAGAAATTTTAATTTTTACTTTGGAAGTTTCTCATAAACATATTATTACCGAGCATTCTAGAAGAGGGATTAAACTGCCACTAAACTATCTGCAAGCGATCCAAAAATTATTCGCAACAGATGATTGGGAACTGCGCGAGTGGCTACTAAGAACTGTCGAAGCTTGCGCTTCCAGTGCCAAATTTTTTCGCGCCGAAATTTTACAAATCAAACCAAACTTACTCTCCGTTTTTAATGTTCATGCACGCTACTGCGTAGAAATCATCCAGCTGTTAGAAACACGTTTGAAATGAATTTTAAATGTAAGATTTTCAGCATAGTGATGCTAAATGTTAATATTTGTTAGAAAAATGATGCTCTTTAGCATTTACTTCAAAAGACATTTTCTTGTATCTTTTTAGAACACATATTGAAGGTTTAACCGCCCCATCGGATTAAGGAGCAAGACATGACCGTAAAGGAAATTGCCAATAAAGCGACTAAAACTGCCACCAAAACAGTGAAAGAAAAAGTAGAAGTTAAAAATGTCATCTCCCTAGTGCACCGTGAAAATGCTTATTTAAGCGACAAGCAAATCGAAAAAATTCAAAGAGTACTACTCTCAGAAAAAGAAAAAATTCTAGGAAAAAAACGTGATGAAGAAAGTTTCCACTTAGATCGCAATGAACTAAGCGATCCTAATGATGAAGCCTCCATGAATCAATTGGCCAGTCAGGAACTACGTTTTAGAAATCGCGAAGAATTTTATTTAAAGAAAATTAATAAATCATTATCTTCAGTCGAGCGCGGCGCTTATGGCCTGTGCGACGATTGCGGCGTAGAAATTGGTTTTGAAAGATTAATAGCGCGTCCTACTGCGGAAATGTGTATTACCTGTAAAGAAGAGGCCGAACTTACTGAACGCAGTAATTTCTTCCTTAAAAAATCAAAATCATTAGGTAAAAACTTTAATGAGCAAATGAACGGAAGAGCTTAATTCATTTTTAAAAAAGAGAGAGTGAAGTTTCCTTAAGCCCTTAAAGAAACTTCGCTCTCAGTTTGAACCGGGATTAGATAGTATGAATAGATCTCCCGGGTTGACGATGGCGCCCTCTGGTTCACAGACGCCGTCTTTATCGCGTGCCTTGCCTTTGGCAGAGAGCACCCAATTATTTTTTTTACGTAATAACCAAAAGCATTCGTTCACTTCGTTGCGTTTAATTTTAAAAATAATGTGATGACCGTAACCAGAACAATCAATCGCCGACTCTAACACTTCAACGTTTTCACCTGGGTATTGATTGCTAAAATAATTACCTGCAAATTCCACATAGTTCATACTGTAGGTCTGATTAGAACTAAAATCGCTAACCGCTAATAATTCTTGCTCTACTTGTACCCAACACTTATTAAAATTTAGTGTATAAATACTAAGTTTTTCAGCGCCGAAGACCTTGGCAGTGAACACTATTGTCAAACAAAAATAAAAAAGTATTCTATTCATTCTACTTAACTTGTCGGCAATTTATAAAACAAGTTTAGTCGGGAAGGATATGCTTTAAAATTGAGCACTTATGATTGAGAAAATGGTCGATAAATTCTATCAAACAGCGATTCAGGACATCCTGATTGGATATCATTTTAAAAAAATTCCTGATTTCTCTACCCATCTGCCGCGCATTTATGCATTCTGGAGAAAAATACTTTTAAATGAACCTAGTGAGATGTTTAATTCCATTGATCTGATGCGCGCTCACCTGCCGCTAAATATTAAAAAGGCCGAAGTCAGGCGCTGGGGCATGCTATTCAAGGAAGTTCTAGAACAAAATTTAACTCAAGACCTGCAGCTTAAAAAAAACTGGCAAAATAAAATAGATGAGTTTGTGGAAATCTTTTTAAAAAATAAAAAATTATTTTAATTCGATGGCGTGTTGAAAAAAGTTTTCCAGAAAAGGCTCGCCTTTAGTATCATCAATCAACCAATTCAAATAAGCGTATTGTTTTAATCTTTTGGCCTCTTTAGAAGCTGCTTCTGGCGTTTTAAATTCCACCAGTGAAAAGGTCACGAGCTCCAACTTGCCTCGAATAACTCCCACACAGCCTGCTGCGTAGGTGGTACAAGTCACAAAATTTTTAGTGTCGGAATGTTTTGCCAGGTGTAATCCAGAATGATGAGCGGCCGTTTCTAATTTTTGCCACAGTATATCCCCTTTCACTAATTCTACTTTCTTTTTAGAGCAAGAAAGAATGAGGAGCATTAGCAGCAAATATTTCATTTTTTAGCTTTGCGCTTTTTTGGGGGACGATTTTTTATGACTTTTCTCTTCACCACTTTAACGCCTTTACGTTTCATTAAATTGCGACGACGATCGGCCAGAGAAAGTGGTTTTAGATCTTCTTTTTTCTTTTTCGCTTCATTCGATTTTTTCAAATACTCTTTGGCATAACCAGGTACTTTTAAAAGATCTAACTTAATGGCGCTCTGACCTTGGATCGCTTCGTTAATACGAGTCACAATATTTTGATCCATCGGCGAATAAAAATTATAAATGATGGCGCTTTTGCCGTCGCGTCCTGCCCTACCCGAGCGATGTACATAATAAACCGCTTCAAAAGGTAAATCGTAATTTAAAACCCAACGCAAATCCGTTACATCTAAACCGCGCGCCAATATATCGGTAGCGATAATAAAAATAGCTCCAGTGGCCTTCTTTTCTGCGCGAAAGTTTTTGATGATCTCTTCGCGTTGCTTAGCAGCGATGTCTCCGTGAATGACCGGAATATTCATATTACCCATCATTTCTGAAATTTCTTTGCCTAGAATAACGGCATCGTCGCGCTTATTAACAAAAATAATGCCTTTGCCACTGGCCTGTTTTTTTAAAAAAGTTTTTAACATTTGTTTTTTTTCATCAGGCTTAACAAAAATATTAAAAGTCTCTAAATGTGTTCTAGCTTCGCTCACGCCCCCCATGGAAATCGGCAATAAATCAAATTGCGGAAAAACCACTTGCGATCTTTCATCAAAGTCATCAGGAGTAGTAGCGGTACATAAAACTAATTGTTGTAAATTAGGTAGTTTTTCTAAGATCTTTTTCCAATCCGCTTCAAAGCTTCGATCTAACATTTGATCGGCCTCATCAATAATCATAGTGGTGGCCACTTCACCGCTGAGAGTCCCCGAGGTTAAGGCACGTCCAAAACTTCCGGTCACTGTCACTAAAATATCCATGGTTTCATCGGCCGGAGAGACTTTCTTTTTACTTTGATCCGAACCCACTAATAAACGCACGCGTAAACGAGCGTGATGAGTGATCCGTTTTAGAGTTTGATAAACTTGCCAAGCTAATTCTCGGGTTGGCAGAACAATAATCGCGCGCGGCATTCCCTTTCGGCTGATAAGTTGGCGGCGAGATTCCTCGTCTTTGAGTCTTTGCACTAGCGGTAAGCAATAACTTAAAGTTTTGCCGGTTCCGGTGGGGGATGAGATTTTAAGAGACTTGGCCTCTAGGAAATCTTTGAAGACTTTTTCTTGCACAGGTCTTAGCTGAGCGAATCCCTCTTCTTTTAGGTAATCTTGTAGAAAATTTGCGATTGATAAACTCATAGACCGTGACCTTTTTGTATCATAAAATAATAGAACATTAATCAATATAAGTCTATGGTATGTCGGAAAAAAGTAATTTAACTCTTAGTTCCTTAAAAATAGTTTTTCATCTAGAAATTCACCAAGGTGAACAAACTCATATACTTCCCATCGATAAAAAAATTTTTATCGGCAGTGGCGAAGACGCAGAGATAAAACTGAGTGACATCGGTTTACTACCAAAGCATATCTTAATTCAACTAAAAAATAACCTGCCTACAGTAAAACTGGCGGCCCAAAGCATCAACGTTAAACTTAATGACGCTGAATTAAATCCCAACCAAGATTATTTATTAAAACCAGGCGATCAAATTAGTATCGCCGATGTCTTAATTAAAATTTGCCAAGACAATGAAGATGCCCTGGAAATTATCGGTAACAAAACAACAGTGCAAAAAATTGCTGAGGCCTTCACTTCAGTTTCTAGTATTTTAAAATTACGAAAAAACTCGGCGGCAAGCACCGGATTGAGCCTTGAGGGAACGCGTACTAAGGTCAATAAAGCGCTAACTGCGGTTAAAAAAAACCAACAATCAATAGCTCCAAAAAATACCAACGTTCAAAATTCCAAATATTATGCTCCATCTGGCCTCATCGTGCGCACTCTGGCCTTTATCCTTGATGTCGCCATGGCCTACGCTTGGGCGGTAACAGTTCTGCCGATGCTGGGCCTATCAGAATTGTGGCCCACCCTTTCGCGTGAGTTGTTAAAACAAATTCCACTGCCTCAGGAATTTTTAGTCCTGCAAGACATTTTTCCCAGCTACTTAATTTTTTTCATGACCAAACTTTTTTTTGTGATTGTTTTTAAAAGAAGTTTTGGACAACTCGTCACCGGAATGAAGCTAGCAGAAAAAGGGTTTCGTGAAAGAGCGAAGGCACCCCTCGTTTGGCTCGTGGATTTTTTATTTTCATGGACCATCATTGTCAATATTCCGGCCCTGATAAAAAAACGCACACTAAAAGAATTTCTGCTGCGAACCTCTTTTAGCGCTCCTCCCAAACTTTGGGCCACACTTAATTTTATTTCTACTCCACTGATTACTATCCTGCTTTTTTTATCTCCTATTTTTTTAACCACCAATATTGTTTTCACGCCCATAGCTGATATCAATATTAATCCGGGAGAATTTGTAGAAACACCCGATCCTACTGCCCAATATCTTTTCATAGCGCAAAGTGGTTTAACTAAATGGATTGGGCCTGGCGCTTATTTTAAAGACCTGCTGGAAAAAAAATATTTAATCCTACCCACTCTGCAAAATAACAAAATGCAAGTGCAGATTTTTGATAAGATGAAAAATACCCAGGTCACTTATTTTCCTGAAACCACTAAAATGGCCTTGGCATTTTTTTGGTCAGATTTGATGGAAGATATTTTTTTAAACAACTACACTCCTTTTTTAAGTTGTCATAACTTGCCAACAAAGATGACGGTTGACTCTCCGTTTGTTTACGATAGTGCGGCTAAGACTTGTTTAAAGGAATTAATTATTAGCTCGCTTAAAATTTCCACAGAACAATTTATGAATATAGATTTTTGGGAAGAGTTATTATTAGAAAGAGGTCCCTTTCCCACCACCCTAATCACACTGCAACAATATCTAACCACGACTCTGCCTCAAAAATTGGGTCTTGAGACTTTAAATAGTGTACGTTTTATTCAAATGCAAAATCAAGAATATTTAGAATTAAAAGGTGGCAACCGCGTGGTGCTAATCTCCCTAGAAGAAAATCATCCGACACCGCTACATTTTGCAGCGACCGGTAGTATTGACCACGTTTATAAAGAAATCTTAGTGCAAGTACAAAATAAACAATCTGAGGCCAATTTATTAAATCCCACTCCCACTATTAACTTATTTGCTCCGTTAGATGAAATGTATGCCTTGGTTACCAAAAAAATAAAAATCCTAGAAGGTGATCGTGCCCAAAACTTATTGCAATTTTATACTTGGCAACAAGACCATTTAGGTGAGTCACCGGCGGCCAAAGAACTCTATAAGAAATCATTGGAAGATTTTATGACGCTGCAGGAAGGACAAATTCTTTCTAAATCTTTACAAGAGCTGTTAAACAAATTAGAACAAGCGACAACAATACCTGCGCCCAGTTTATAAGGAAGCACCCCATGAGTGATGTACGTCAAGACGTAAAAGAACATTTTAATTTTAAAGTTGAACACCAAGATAAAAATTCTAGTGCTCGCGCCGGAATGATGCGCACCCCGCATGGCGATATTCCCACTCCAGTCTTCATGCCGGTTGGTACACATGGCGCGATTAAAGCGCTGCAACCAAAAGTTTTAGAAGACATGGATACTAAAATTATTCTCTCTAACACTTATCATTTACACTTAGCTCCCGGCTCAGACCTAGTTAAAAAGGCCGGCGGTTTACATAAATTTATGAGCTGGCCGCGTCCCATCTTGACCGACTCCGGTGGCTTTCAAGTTTTTAGTTTGCAGAAAAAAAGTATTAAAGAAGAAGGCGCAGAATTTAAAGATCAAGAAGGAAAGTCAGTGCTCTTGTCACCTGAAACATCCATTGGTATTCAGCAAAATTTAGGCTCCGACATTATGATGGCCTTTGATGAATGTATTCCCTTTCCCGCCACCAAGGCCTACACCGAAAACTCGATGGCGCGCACCCATCGCTGGCTCGATCGTTGTATTGGCGCTTGGACAAATCCGCAGCAGGCGCTCTTTGGAATTATTCAAGGCTCTACCTTTGAAGATCTTCGCCGCAAATGTGTGGAAGAAGTGTGCTCGAGAAATCTTCCGGGCTATGCTATTGGCGGCGTGTCGGTAGGTGAAGGCCCAGAACTAATGCAAAAAATTGTTTCTTGGACAGCACCGCTAATGCCTTATGATAAACCACGCTACGTCATGGGGGTGGGAAATCCCGAGGATCTTTTAATGATCTGGGAAAATGGCATTGATATGAGCGATTGCATTATCCCCACAAAATTTGCTCGCGGTGGGACTTTTTTTACCAGTCGCGGGAAAATTCGTATCAAGCATCGCAATTACCGCCGCGATTTATACCCCATCGATACCAGCTGTGATTGTTACGTTTGTAAAAACTTTACTCGCGCTTATATTAAACATCTATTTGATTCCAATGAAATTTTAGGGGCGATTCTCGCCACCACTCACAATATTGCCTTTTACAAAGGCCTAGCAGAAAAAGCTCGCGACGCTATTTTAAAAGATCAATTTTTGGACTTTAAAAAAGATTTCTTTGCCAACTACAAAATCACCAAAGATCAAAGCAAAGACGACAGTGACGACGAATAGACAATATAAGATTTAGTGGTATCATTAATTGTTAGCACTAATTTATAAGGAGTTTATATGGCCAAGGGACAAGAAAAAGGTAGAGACAAAGGAAAAGAAAAAGGTAAACCAAAATTAACTATTCAAGAAAAACAAGAAAAGAAAAAAGAAAAAGCCAAAAACAAAAAAGCCTTCTAATTAATTAATAATAGGAGATGATTTTTTATCATCTCCTATTATTCAAGAGATGTTCTCCAATCTAAATTTAGGAATTTGAATAATAAAACGAGTATTGGGGCACTGCTGATCAATAAAAATTCTGCCCCCATGCGCCTCGATTATTCCTTTTGAAATACTCAAACCTAGGCCAGTTCCCTTGTTTACTTCCTTAGTTGTAAAAAAAGGCTCCATAATTTTTGCAGCAATGGCATCAGGTATACCGTGACCAGAGTCTGTTATAACTAATTCCAGCAGCGACTCATTGTAAACTGCCGCGATTTTTATCCATTTTTCATCTTGATGTTCAAGGGCATCGATGGAATTAGAAATTAGATTCACAATGACTTGGGAGATTTCAACAGGTCTTGCCTTAATTTGAATATTCCCGAACTCTTCGATGTGTAATATAATTCCCAATCGTTTTATTTTTTCTTCACAAATAAATAATGAGTCTGTCAAAATTTGATTGAATGAACAGTCCACCAATGGATCTTTTGCCCCATCACGAGCGAAGGCCTTGAGACCTCTAATAATTTTAGCAATACGCTCTGATGTTTTTAATAACAAATCTAAACTCTCACTCCACTCTTCTTGAGACACCACACTTTCTTTATTTTTTCGCTTCAGGATACTCAGCTTTCCAGTAACAATGGTCAGTGGAGTATTAATTTCATGGGAAATTCCGCCGGCCATTTAGATTTTCTGATTGAAAATGATGCTGTGGTTGATTTTAATTTATCACAGCATGCAGAATTAAAAGAATCGTTAAAGAAATCTTGGTGCCTTCCATCCATTAAATCTTACGTCGCCTTCGCTCCAAAAAATCCGAAGTCTCGGGAATATGCCAAAATCTTAAGTGACTTTATGCTTGAGTCTAGAAAAAATGGAAAACTAAAAGAGATTTTGAAAAAATATAACATTAAGGAATGGTAAATTTAAATAAGGTCAGTTTCCTTTTTTAAGACCAAAATTCCTTGATCCACTTTTACTCTCACCACGTGCATAATTTTCGCTAACACTTCTTGCACTTCAGTCGCTCTTTTAGGTGGTCCCTTAAGAATTTCTTCCATATCGCGTTTCATGCGCGCTGAAACATTTTTTAGAATGTGTTCTTGTAGATCAACACTTCCTAAGCGCAAGGCCAGCGCCAATTGTTCTGGTTTTATTACTTTTAAAAGATCCACCAGCATCATTTGTGTGATAAAACGTAAATCTTCAAAGGTCACCATTTTTTCGCGAATGATGGCGGCCATTTTGGGATCGCGTTTTTCCAGATCAGCGAGAACTTTTTTTTGCTGATTAAGATCAAGTCCTGCTAGCATTTTTGCCGCTGCTTCAGGGCCACCTTTAAATGGCATTCTTTACCAAATAATTTTTAACGTAATCATCCACAGCATCTTCTAGTTTAGTAAATTTCACGTCAGGAAAATTTTGTTTAAATTTTGTCATTTTAGCTTCAGTAAAATATTGATACTGATGACGAATTTCAAGCGGCATATCGATAAATTTAATATTAGGCACTAAATTTAAACTCTTAAAAGTCGCCCCCACCAAATCATAAAAACTGCGGGAAGTACCAGTGCCCATATTATAAATTCCCGATTTTTTATTATCTGGAGACTCCATCATAGCGACCAGTGCCTTAACCACATCCCACACATAAATAAAATCTCGCAGCTGCTCACCGTCTTTAAATCCTTCTTTGTGGGATTTAAAAAGTTTTACTTCACCGCTGGTTTTAATTTGGCCATAGGCCTTACACACCAAAGATTTCATTTCATTTTTATGATATTCATTGGGGCCATACACATTAAAAAATTTTACGCCGTACCATCTCGCCGGTTTGCGCTCGCGTTTTAGTACCCATTCATCAAAAAATTGTTTGGAATAACCATACGGATTAAGTGGTTTTAATTTTGGAACGATGCCGTGGTCATCATCATAACCTAATTCACCGTCACCATAAGTGGCGCCGCTAGAAGCGTAAACAAAAGGTAGCTCATGCTCTAGCGCTAGTTTAAATAAGCGCTGCGAGTAATGCACATTATTTTTCATTAAATAATCCACATCACGCTCAGTGGTCGAAGAACAGGCGCCCATGTGATAGATTTTTTTTACAGTGGAAAGAGAGATTTTGAATTGCTCGTTAAATAAATCATCCGCATGAATAAATTCAGCATATTTTAAATCACGTAAGTTTTTCCATTTATCAGCAGATCTTAAACGATCAACAATAATAATATTAGTGTGACCCAATTGATTTAGATATTTAACTAAAACAGAACCAATAAAACCAGCGCCGCCTGTGACTAAAATCATGTTATTTCTCCCGGCTTCATTCTGAAGAATTTAACTAATAAAAAAAGAATGGAAGTTAATTTAAATTTATCTAAGCTCACATATAGTTGATGATAAAACTCTCGCAGATCGGCCAAACGTCCGTACTCCACACTAAGTACATCGAGTGTCTCCATGGTTAAGGCCGCACTGGAGATTTGTTTAGTGATATAAAATTTGTAAAAAAGTACTTGAATAAAAAGAACCACACTCCACACTAAAATTAATTTCCCCCATTTTTTTTGGCGAAAAGAAAAAGCACCAACGACTAAAACCAATGCAAATAAAATTTCTAAAATATTATAATAAGAAAAAATAGTAATGCCTACCCTTCCAGCTTCGGCCATAGATTTAATGGTTCTAAAAACCGTTGGCACGGCAATGAAATCCACCAGCGCTGTGGTCCAAAACCAAGCAGCTAAAGCAATCAAAGAAAATTTATAAACACTGCCTTTATTCATTTAACACTCCATGTTTTTTTGCTAAGTAAGGATGCACAATAAACGATACCGCCAAAATCCCCAGTTCAAATAAAATAATTAACGGCACCCACACCAGCATCATACTGACCACATCGGGCGGCGTAAAAACGGCGGCAATCACCGACAGCACCACATAAATATAACGTCTCATGGAGCGCAGTGAATATTTTGTCACAATCCCCATAAAACCTAAGATGACTAAAATATTTGGCACTTGAAACATGAAACCTAAAAAAACTAAAACTTTAATCGACATTGAAAGATAATCTTTAAGTTCGATCATGGCGCTGACGTTCGTCACCCCTGATGTGAGAAAAACTTTAAAGGCCAAAGGAAATGCGAT
>Ga0163144_10001197_pt1 | contig 61447 bp, 53 predicted proteins | sample OliLak19BULKMAT1_FD_123175 | JGI IMG/M metagenome (GOLD analysis project Ga0163144, IMG submission 123175) | Freshwater microbial mat bacterial communities from Lake Vanda, McMurdo Dry Valleys, Antarctica - Oligotrophic Lake LV.19.BULKMAT1 | ecosystem: Environmental > Aquatic > Freshwater >...
AACGATGAACTCTTCGACGACGACGCACGACGGGAACCATCCCCACGCGCCTGGCGCGCGCACCATGAGCCGCGCGCTCGCCGCGAGCGCCGTCGCGCTGGCGGTGATCGCGGTCAACCTGATGCAGGCGTGCGTGTACCGCCCGCCCGCGTCGCTCGACAGCCCGGAGAACGTCTACGCCATCATCGACTCAGCACCCTACGTCGAGGCGACGGTGCGCGAGCGCGAGGTCGTCGTCGACGACCCCGGCAAGCTGCACGTCGAGCACGGCCGGAGCTGCGCCGAGGCGCGCGAGGCGGCCTCGGAGGACTACATCGGCATGCGGATCACCGAGAGCATCGAGCTGCCGGCCGGCTACACCGGCACCGTGTACCAGAACGGGTATGACCTCGAGTACCTGAGCAAGGACCACCACGTTGTCGGACTGGGGTCGGCGATCTACAACATCCACACGCTGAACAACATCCTGTTCTGGGACGCCGGCGGCGTGATCAGCGACCGCAACGGCGATGACTCCTACCGCTGGTGCTATGCCTACACGGTCGTCGCGTGGCCGGAGGTGACGCGCGCTCCGGGCGGGGCGGTCCGGTTCTTCGACCGTCTGGACATCGCGGTCACCCACGCGGATCAGCACGCGTCGCTGATCTACACCGATCTCGGCAGCGGCGGCGTGCACAGGATCAAGGGCGTGTACCAGTCTCCCGACGTCAAGCCGAAGGCGGTCCTGCTGGCGGGCTTCGCGACGAGCTTCACGGACGACGACCACCACGTGCTGCAGTTCGGCTTCGATCTGGGTACGCCGAAGATACGGAACCGGAAGGTCAAGTGGCGCTCCGACGTCGCATTCAAGGACAACGACACGCGCGAGTTCCGCTCCGCCGAGATCGTGTCGGTGCTCGGCGGCCAGAGCGTCTACCTGTTCCAGCCGCAGACGGTGACCCGCCTGCCCGGCACCGAGGGAGCAGGTGCCGTCAACAACCACCTGCGCCTGCAGGCGCGCAGCCCGCGTAGCTGCGGCGCAGCGCTGGGCACCCCGGCACTGAAGCGCGAGGAGTTCGTCGTGCAGACGCCGCCGTACACTTGGGCGATGCCGATGCTGACCGGCTGGGACCTGGCCGAGACCTGCGGCGACGAGCACAAGCGGCGCATCGGAGCGTGGATCGAGGACTTCAGCTACCAGCGCCTGCCCGGCGACTCGTTCGGCACGCTGCGCTACACCGTCCGCAGCGCATTCGGCGACAAGGACCCGTTCGGCTTCGGCGACCGCCTGCAGGTCGACGTGCTCGGGATCAAGCCAGTGCTCCAGCTGATCGACGGCATCATCGATCAGATCGGCGGCGACCTGGTGAGTACACCGCCGACCAACCCCCTGCCGCCCTCGCGCGGCGGCACCGGCACGGGACCGCTCCAGTTCTGAGCCGTCGCGGCTCGCATCGCAGGAGGCACGGGGGAACGCCGCAAGCGTTCCCCCGTGCCTCCTGCCGGTGATGCGGCCAGCCGACCCTGAAGCCATCGGCGGGTAGCCGTCAGCGATGCTGATAGCGCCTGGGGGAGCTCAGCGCGGGCCAGGACGCATTACGGTGACGCGCCAAGCGCTGTTCCTCGAGGATCGTCGGCGGCAAGGTGAGCGAGGACGAACAGCGCAAGTTGACTGCCGAGCAAGCAATCTCGTCGCAGAGCATGCGATCTATCGGCTGGCGATCATCTTGAAGGCCACGCTCGTGACGGGGCGCTCGACGTCAACGGCGGGCACTTCGGCCACAGCCGTCGCGGAAACCGATCTCGCGGAATCGGTCCGGGAATACGCCGGTACAAGCACGGAGTAGGGAAGTGCTACCGCCACGACGAGGAGGAACGCGACCACGGCGAGGACGACGCGCGCTCGCAGACGCTCGGCCAGCGGGCCGAGCGCACCCAGGCTGAGAACGGTCGCGACCGGAGCGAGCACGGGGAACAGGTAGCGCCCCTGGTACCAGGAGCCGTCGAACCTCTGGACCGCCGACGGGTCCCCGCGCTCCGACTACCACGGCGGCGAGCGCGATCGCGAGCAGCACGGTCGCGGCACCAAAGACGGTCGACACGGCGCGCCCGACGTGAATTGCGAGCGCGACACCGCGAAACGGGAACGACTCGTCGTTGCCGTGCAGCGCGACGTTGACGTCGTCGCCGCCGGTGCCGGCGATCCGCGCCTGGCGGTTGAAGCGGAACCGACCGCTCGGATCGTCGAGATCGACCCAGGCGATCGCCGCCGCCAGGATCGCGTAGTAGAGCGGCGGCTGGTGCGCTTCGCCGGCGTCGGCGGCGTCGGGAACGGGGAGCGCCCGGTGGCGCACGACGTGCTCGGCGAAGCCGAAGTGTGCGAACTCGTCCGGCGCCTCCCATGGCGGCGTCAGCACGTTGTACGTCGTCGCGAGCGCGACGAACGCGACGACCAGTACCGCAGGGAGGGCGCGTCGATGCGGCGAGGCGACGGACGCGGGCATACGCCGGCAAGAGACGACGTCCCCGCGCCTCGCTTTCAGCGTCGCGAGCGGAAATCGGAGGGAAGCACGATTTTGCGACCCGATGACAGAAAGGCCTCCGAGAGGCGTCGATGGGAGCCGTGACGTCCGCCGACTTGCGACCTCGCCGGCGGCGCCTGCTAGATGCCGGTATCCTGTCGGTTGCGATCGCCCTCCGGCTGCTGCTCGCGCTCGTCAACTATGAATCGAACGACGACCATCTCGCGGTCGCGCAGTTCATCGCCGAGCACCGCCGGATTCCCGACTTGCACGACGTGAGCCAAGGCGTCCAGCCCAAGCTCTATCACTCCACCGTCGCCTCGTTGTAGAACGCGCTCGACGTTCCGGCTGGACCGCTTCGCCGCACGGTCGCGCAGCTCGCGAGCTGTGCCGCGGGCATCGGAACGCTGCTCCTCGCCCGCTGGTTCCTGCGCTCGGTGCGCGCGACGGAGCAGGCGCGTCGGGTCGCCTTCGTCGTCGCCCTGAACCCGAGTCTGATCGGAATCGGAGCCCAGGCGACGAACGATTCTTTCGTGATCTTCTTCGTCTCGCTCGCGCTCTTTGCGGGCGAGCGCTTCTTCGCGCATCCGTCCGCGGCGCGCTGGTCGCTCCTGACCACCGCATCGGCGCTCGCCCCGCTCGCGAAGGGCAATGGCCTCGTGGTCCTTCCGGCGGTAGCGGCCGCGTTCCTGGCTTCGCTCCTCGCGGCGCGGCGTGGCCTAGATCGACAGCCGCGCCGGCTCGTCTCCCCGTTCGTCGGCTGGGCCGTCGTCGTCGCGATCGCGCTCGGTGCCTTCTTCCCGTTCGGCGATCACTACCGGCTGTTCAGCCTGCCGTTCGACGATCGAGCAGACGCCAGCGGCATGCGCGCCGCCCGGGATGCGTTCGTCGTCCGGCCCGGCGTTCGCTCGATCCCCGACGCTCTGCTCACGTTCCGCGTCGTCGATCTGCTCCAGCACCCGACGATCGACAACGGGGTCGCGCCGATCCCATTGAGCCGCACGTCGCTCTGGTCGACGCTCTACGGGCGCTTTCATTTCTCGCGCTACGCCTCGTGGCCACCCTCGTGGCAATCGAAGAGCGGCGCGGTCGAAGCTGTCGGGCGCATCGCCTTCGTACTCGGCCTGCCGGCGGCCGCGCTGCTCGGCGCGACGATCGTCGGTCGCGCCGGCACGTGGCTGCCGACCGCCGCCCGGCAGTCCCGAGCGGCCCTGCCGTCGCCGGCGACGACGCTAGTGGATGTGGCGGTCGCCGGCTACCTCGCATTCATCGTGGCGTTCGCACTCGCGTAACGTGACTTCTCGTTCATGAAAGACATCTTTGTCCTGCCTGCCGTCCTCGCCTTTGCGGCTCTGTTCGCGCAGGCGCTGTCCACTCTCGGGCAGTCGGCACGCGGTCGTGGGCTCGCGCGACTCGTCACCGCGGCGACGGCCTTGCTGGCCGTCGCCTACCTGGTCGACGTGGCCGCCCTTGCATGGCAGCTCGTACCGGAGGACTGGGTCGAAGGGCGGTAGGGTTCCGCCGCGCGTTCGCGACCGCCACTCAGCGAGCGGTGTAGCTCGCGCCCGCGATGCGCGCGTTACCCACCACGGAACGGACTGTTCCGTACGACGGAACGACGCCGCCCGTCGTGAGACACGAAGGCCATCAGTACGACGGGACGGACGTCGATCTCGTCACGGTCGTCGCCGGCGCGTCGAGGGTACTCGTCGTAGGAGCGAGGCACGTGTCGTCCCATGCAGACGTGGGATTCGTCCTCGTCCGTGCCGCGGGCGAGCGCGGCTGGGTCGAGGGCGAGCTTCCAGCTGGCACCGATGCGATCACCGGGGTGGCGTTCGCGCCCACGCGCTGACGGGTATTCGCGAACCACGGTCGAATGCCCGATCTGGATCAGCGGCGAAGCGACGACGCCCCAAAGCGTCGGCTGAATTGCGAGCCCGCATCCACGTGATGCACGTCGTCATCAACACTACCCATCGGCGCGGACGCTTGACAGGCTCGCTCCAGCGACGCACGGAGGACGTGCCATGGGCTCCCAGCGCCGTTTCCGCTTCGTCCTGCCGCTGCTCGTCTTCGCGGTGCTGCTGCTCGGCATCGAGGCGGGCGTGCGTTTCCGTCTGCCGCACTACGCGAGCCGCGACTTCTTCCTCACCCTGTTCGGCGACCCGCCGGACGGCACGCCTAAGGACCAGCAGCCGCTGTTCGCGGGCGACCCGATGCTGTTCTGGCGGCTGCGGCCGAACGTCGAGCGCGCCATCTGGGATTTCACCGTGGTCTCGACCAACGCGCAGGGGCTACGCCACGACCGGCCGATCGAGGCGAAGCCGCCCGGCAGGTTCCGCATCGTCTGCGTCGGCGACTCGGTGACCTTCGGCTTCCGCGTTCCCCTGGTCTTCCCCGACACCCCCGACCAGTGGGACCGCACGGACGCGCCCTACCCCGCCCGTCTCGAGCGCCTGCTGCGCGAGCTGTACCCGGACCGCGACGTCGAGGTGATCGCGCTCGCGGTGCCCGGCTACAGCTCCTACCAGGGGCGGATCCTGCTCGAGCAGAGCATCGACTGGCTCGAGCCCGACGTGGTCGTGATCTGCTTCGGCTTCAACGATGTCGCGCGCAAGCACTTCCCCGACAAGGACGTGATGTCGCGCGACCGCGTCGCCACCACGCTGCGCGCCGTGCTGAGCTCGAGCCAGGCGCTGCTACACACCTGGCGCTGGTGGACGTCGCGACCGGGGCCGAAGGTCGAGCTACCGGCGCCGGGGCCGCGCGTGTCGCGCGAGGACTACCTCGCCAACGTGCTCGCCATGATGGAGCTCGCGCGCACCAATGGAGCCGCGGTGCTGGTCGTCGGTCCGGTGTACCGCGACCGCAAGACCAACCCGCCCGAAGCGCTGCAGATGGGACTCTACCGCTCGACTTTGCGCGACTTCGCGCTCGCGCAGCAGATCCCCTACCTCGAGGTCGACGAGCTCACCGAAAGGCGCGACGCCGACAACGAGCGGCTGTTCGGCGAGCACGTGCACCCGAGCAGCATCGGGCACCAGCTCCTCGCGGAGCAGCTGCTCGACGCGCTCGGCCAGCACGGAATGCTGGTACCGCTCGCGAGCCACGCCACCACCTCCTAGCCGGCGGCGGCGCGGCTCGCGGCGCTCATCCCTTCTGCAGGATGTGGATCACGCAGACGCTGCCGCCACCCATCATCTGGCAGAGGCCCGTGCGCGCGTTCTCGACCTGACGCTTGCCGGCCTCGCCGCGCAGCTGCAGCGTGCTCTCCCAGATCTGTGCGAGACCGGTCGGCCCGCCGGGATGGCCGCGCGCGATCAGACCGCCGTCGGTCGAGAACGGCACGCGGCCGCCGAGCTCGAAGTCGCCGCGCTCGATGCACGCCTCGGCCTCGCCGCGCGCGCACATGCCGAGCAGCTCGTAGTACTCGAGCTCCTCGATCGCGAACGCGTCGTGCACCTGCACGAAGTCGATGTCCTTCGGGCCGACGCCCGCCTGCTGGTAGCAGACGGCCGAGGTGTCGACGGTCATGCGTCCCGGACCGACCACAGGACCCATGAACAGGTGGCCGCGGTCGTAGCGCTCGCTCTGCAGCGCGGATGCGACCACCTTCACCACCGGGCGGCCGGGGTTCAGCTTCTTCGCCAGCTCGACCGTGCCGACGATCGCGCACGCCGCACCGTCGCCGATCGGGCACGACATCATCGTCGTCAGCGGCCAGGCCACCATGCGCGAGGAGAGCACCTTCTCGTACGTGACCGGCTTGTCGGACTGGCGCTGCGCCATCGGGTTCCTGGCGCCGTTGTTCCAGTTCTTGGCGGCGATCTTCGCCAGGTGCTCGACCTTGGTGCCGCGCTCGTGCATGCGGCGCGTCGCCCACATGGCGAAGAACGCCGCCGGCAGGATCGCGTCCTCGAGGTTCGCCGGATCGGTGCCGGCGGTGCTGTCCTGGATCATGCTCGTCATCTTGTCGAAGCCGAGCACCATCGCGACGTCGTAGCGGCCGCCCGCGACCGCACCGACCGCCTCGTAGAGGCACGCCGAGCCGGTCGCCGAGGCGTTGTCGAGGCGCTGCACCGGGATGCCGGTGAGGCCGAACTCCTTCATCACGCGCACTCCAGTCATCACCGGTGCGAAGATCTGCCCCGCATAGGCGGCGTTCACGTCCTTGAATCCGAGGCCGGCGTCCTTGAGCGCCGCGAGACCCGCGATGCGCCCCATCTCCGCGTTGCTCGAGTCGGGGAACATGCCGAAGCGATGCATGCCGACGCCGAGGATCGCGACCTCGCGTCCGTTGTTCAGGATGCTCATCGTGCGCCTCCCGCGCTGGTGGTGGGACGGAAGCGCAGGATGACCACGTCCTTGTCGCCGTCCTCGCGGATCGGCTCGAGCTCCGCGATCAGCGGCATGCCGACCGTGAAGTCCTCCTGCTTGCCGGCGAGCGGCGTCTGCACGCGCGGTCCCTCGGGCAGATCGACCTGGCCGACGCCGTAGCCGACGTGCTCCATCCTGGTCGAGCCGAACAGAGGGAAGTGGACGAAGGTGTAGCTGTAGAGCGTCCCCTGCGGCCCGAGCAGCGCGTCGCCGGTGTTCTCCGACAGGCACTTGGCGCACACCGCGCGCCGGGGGAAGAAGTACTCACCGCAGTCCTTGCAGAGCGTGCCGAGCAGCTTCGGCGGCTCTACCGGATCTTCGGGTACCGTGAAGTAGCCCTGCTTCAAGGGGCGTCTCGCTCGCGCTGTATCGGACACGTCTCCTCCTGTTTCCCGAGGCAATGTACCGGACGGTATACAAGAGGCGTTCGAGGTGGCAAACGTGTGCTCGTCGTGCGCGCGCACCTGATGGCGTTCGTCACCCGCCTGCGCAAGGCCGGGGTGCGCATCTCGGTCGCCGAGACCATCGACGCCATGGCCGCCGTGGAAGCCGCGGGTGTCGAACGCGACGTGCTGCGCGAGGCGCTCGCGGCCGCGCTGGTTAAGGACGAGCGCGACCGGGCCGCGTTCGACGCGTCGTTCGACGAGCACTTCCCGCTGCCCGCGCCCGACGGGTCCGCGGGCAAGGGCCGCAGGCGTGGGCCGCGCAGCGGCGGTGAAGGGGCTGCGCCTGGCGGCTCGAGCCGGGGCACCGGCAGCGCGGGCGGCGGCACGAACCCTCCCGCCGAGCAGCGCGAGCCGCGCGCTCCGCTCGAGGCCAGGATGCGCCCGGTGCCGCCGCGAACGCCGTCCGCGCCGCGTGCGGACCAGGCCAGGGCCCAGCGCCCCGCCGACAGCAAGGCGAACACGCGCGCCGGCACCGAGCTGGCGCGCGCCGATCGAGCCACGGCACCACGCCGTTCGCCGCTGGCCGCGGCGCGCCAGGCCGCGCAGCAGCGTCCCGGCGCCGACACCGGCACGCCCGCGCCGCCCGTGTCGCGCCGGCCGTTCGCCGAGCTCGATCCCGACCAGCTCGATCAAGCGCGCGCCGCGGCGCGCGAGCTCGGCCGGCGCTTCCTCGCCCGCGTCTCGCGCCGCTTCCGCCGTACGCGACGCGGCCGCGTCGACATCCGGCGCACGATCCGGCGTGCCGTCGCACGCGGCGGTGCGCTGATCGATCTGCAGCGCCGCGGCCGCCGCCCCGGCAAGCCAGACCTGGTGGTGCTGTGCGACGTTTCGGGCTCGGTCGCGCGCGCGAGCGATCTGCTGCTGACGATGCTGGCCGCGGCGGAGTCCGCGTTCGCGCGCGTGACGCGCTTCGTGTTCGTCGATCACCTGGTGCCGATCGACTACGTCGACGGACAGATCCGGCCGGAGGGAGAGCTCGACCTCTACTCCTACTCCGACCTCGGGACCGTGCTGCACGAGATCGAGAACGGCGTGCCCGGGCTCATCGACCGCCGGACCGTGCTGCTGGTGCTGGGCGACGCACGCAACAACCGCCGGCCGGCACGCGCCGACGTCCTGCGCCGCCTGGCTCTGCACGCCCGCGCGATCGTCTGGGCCGTGCCCGAGCCGCGCGCGCGCTGGGACACCGGCGACAGCGCGCTCGCGAGCTACGCGGAGTCCTGCGATCTGGTGGTCGAGGCGACCTCGCTCACCGGCCTGCTGCTGGCGCTGCGCGCGGCCGCCCGGTAGCCCGCGCCGACTCCCCGTTGGCACCTCCGCCGGAGCATGACGGGATCCGTGCGTCGCAAATTCTGGTCTGCCCACATTGATCGAGCTCGCCTACGACGCCGTGCTCGTTGCCGCGCGGTGGCAATCCTTTCTCGGCGCCCTCGCGGACGCGCTCGGGCGGCGCCAGCATCGGGCTGTCGCTCCGGCACCCGCGCGCGAGCGACCCGGGATCGATCGTCTTCCACGAGACCACTCCGCCTACGAGGCGGCCTACTGCGAGCGCTTCTTCGACATCGACCCGTTCCGGCTGCGCTCGAGCACCCTGGCGCCGGGCTCGTGCGAGATGATGGCGGGCGGCGTAATCGACGCGTCGCTGCAAGTGCGGCACCAGCGCGCCCAGTAGCCCGAGCTCGCGCCGGCCGTATTCGCGCGCGCCGCGCGGACGGAAGATGCCGAGGCCGATCGGCTCGCCGTCCTGGTCGCGGTCGAGGGTCACGCCGAACGACGGCGCCGGCAGCCAGCCCTGGGGCCGCATCCCCTCCTGGGTGCGAACGCGACGCCCGCCGAGAGCGTGCTGGTGCCGCGCGGCGGCGCGCGCTCGCCGCTCCTTTTCTCGAGATGTCGGCTCCGTCTCACCGCCGCGTCCTGACCCAGCGTCGGATCGAGCCGCGCGACGCACGCGGAGGCCTCCGCTGGCGAAGTCTCCGCCTCGAGAGGAATACGTCGATCGACGTGTTCGCGGCTGCGCGACGACCCGTTCGACGAGAGCCGTGCGCTTCGGCTATCAATGCGGGGGCCCCCCGTGGCATCGACGCGCCACAGCAAAATCCAGCTGCTCCGGTGCCTTCCGGCGGCGCTTCTCCTCGTGCTGTCCGCCGCCCTGCCGGCCGGCGCTGGATGCCCGGAGGCGCCCACGGCACTCGATCAGGCGCGCTTTTCCACCACGCCCGACACGGGTCCGCCGGTCGACGGCCACCTGGTGCCGGTCTCGCTGCCCGATCACTGGCGCACGCGGATTCCGGGCGCGGGCGGGCTCGCCTGGTATCGCCTCGCCGTTCCGGCGACCTCGGGCACCGACGCGCGCTGTGCGATCCTGCTGCCGGACGTCAACATGAACGCGGCGGTGTTCGTGAACGGTCAGTGGATCGGCGAGGGCGGCTCGCTCGAGGATCCGGTCGCGCACAACTTCAACCGGCCGCTCTATTTCTCCTTCCCGAGCTCGCTGCTGCGCGGCACGGAAGACCACGTCGACGTCCTGCTCTATGCCTACGCGCACCACTTCGGGCGCCTCGGGCCGATCTGGATCGGCCCGCACCGCGCGCTGCTCGAGCGCTACCGCAGCGCCCACTTCCGGCAGATCACCCTGGCGCAGATCGGCACCGTGATCGCCGTCGTGACCGCACTCCTGGTCGCGACGATCTGGGTCGGCAGCGGCTTCCGCGCCTTGTACGGCTTCTTCCTCGCCGCGACGGTCGCCTGGGCGGTCAACAGCCTCAACTACTGGGTGAGCGAGATTCCACTGTCGCACTGGGCGTGGGACCGGCTGGTGAACGGCGCGCTGGATCAGTTCGCGGTCTTCCTGGCGCTGTTCTTCCACCGCCTGGTCGGCGCGAACCGGCCCCGCGTCGAGCGCGCGCTGGTGGTGTTCTCCGTCGTCGCGGCGATCGCCGCGATCGTGACCCCGCGCCCGCAATTTGCGGCGGCGATGATGACCACGCATGTCGGGATCACCGCGATCGGCGCCTACGTGACCGTCCTGTCCTGGCTACACCGGCGGAGCCTCACCCGGCTCGAGGCCCGCGTCTACCTCGGCGCGTGGCTGCTGCAGCTCGTCTTCAGCGCGCACGACCTGGGCATCCAGCTCGGGCTCTGGCAGGGCTTCGGCTACACCCTGCCCTACACCGTCTCGTGCATGCTGCTGGCGTTCGGCACGACCCTGGCGCTGCGCTTCGTGCAGGCGCTGCGTGCCGCACGCGCGCTCAACAAGACGCTCGAAGAGCGCGTGCGCGAGCGCGAGGAGGAGCTGTCACGCCAGTTCATGCGCAGCCGCGAGCTCGAGCGCCGCGACATCCTCGGCCGCGAGCGCCAGCGCCTGATGCGCGAGATGCACGACGGCCTCGGCGGACAGTTGGTCTCCTCGCTCGCGCTCGTCGAGGCGGGCGACAACGCTGACCCGGATCTGATCGCGGTGCTGCGCGACAGCATCGACGAGCTCCGGCTGGTGATCTTCTCGCTCGATCCCGGCATGACCGAGGTGCCGGCGCTGCTCGCGGCGCTGCGCGGCCGGCTCGAGCCGACGCTCGAGCGCCGCGGCGTGCGCTTTCGCTGGCGCGTCGGCGACGCGCCGACGCCGGAGCGCTTCGGCGCCGAGCAGCTCCTGAGCCTGCTGCGCATCGTCCAGGAGGCGATCACCAACGCGGTTCGCCACGCCTCCCCGACGGCGATCGAGGTCGGCACGTCGGTCGACGATGGCCACCTGCAGATCGTCGTCCGTGACGACGGCACCGGGTTTCCGCCCACTCTGCAGCGCGGCCGGGGCCTCACCAACATGACGCGCCGGGCCGAGGATCTCGGCGGGACGCTGCGCTTCGACTCGGGCCCACACGGCACTCTCGTCGAGCTGCGCCTGCCGCTGCGTTGAGGGGGGATCGATTCAGGTCTTGAGATCGATCAAGCCGAGGTTCACCGCCTCGAAGACGGCCTCGCTGCGCGAGGAGACCTCGAGCTTCTTGTAGATGTGCTGGACGTGCGTCGTGACTGTGCGGCCGGCGATGCCGAGCAGCTCGCCCACCTCGGAGACGCTGAAGCCCTTGGCGACCAGGGTCAGGATCTCGAGCTCGCGCGACGTGAGCGGCGAGTCGTCGCCGCGCGCCGCGGGCTGCGGCGACTGCTGGAAGCTCTGCAGCAGGTAGCGCGCGATCGACGGGCTGATCGGCGAGCCACCGGCGATCAGGTCCTCGATCGAGTGGCCGATGTAGTCGGCGGAGCCGTCCTTCAGGATGTAGCCCTTGGCGCCGGCCCGGATCGCGTCCAGCACGTGCTGCTCGTCGGCAAAAACAGTGATCACCATGGCTCGCGTGCGCGCGGCGAGACGCTGCGCGTCGCGGATCAGGTCGACACCGTTGCCGTCGGGCAGACCCAGGTCGACGAGCATCACATCGGGCTCGCGCGCGAGCGCCGCACGGGCCTCGAATGCCGATCCGGTCGAGCTGATCACGCGCAGCGTCGGCACCGCGGCCACGGCGGCTTCGAGCCGTTTCCGGGTGGGAGGATCGTCTTCGACGATGAGAACGGTGTACACCATGACGCGGCTTCGGTCGGGACACTAGCCGCAAACGCACCCGATGGCGATGCGTAGATCATACGATGCCCGCTCGCGCGTGCCGGGCCGTGGATCCGATCCGGCTGGCGTCGTGGCGAGCACGCAGGGCCTCCGCTAGACAGCCCGTCGTGAGCGCCGACGCGAGCGAATCGGGCGCGCAGGGCGGGACGGCGATCCTGCGCGCGGGCGAACTGCTGCCGGGACAGTCGCGCAAGTTCATACTCGCCTGCGGCGCGCAGGAGATCGAGTGCTTCGTGGTCAACTGGCGCGGCCTGCTGCGCGCGTTCGTGAACCGCTGCCGCCACATCCCGATGACGCTCGACTGGGTCGAGAACCAGTTCTTCGACGAAGCCGGCGACTACCTGCTGTGCCCCACGCACGGCGCCCTCTACGAACCGGACGGCGGTGAGTGCGTGGTCGGACCGCCGTGCGGCAAGGCACTGCACGCGGTGCCCCTGGTCGAGCGCGCCGGAGAGATCGTTGCGCTCTGTCCGCAACCGCTACCGGAGTAGCGTGCGCAGCGCCGTCACTCCGGCTCGTCGCCGAAGTGGGCGCGGATGATGCGCTGCTTCAGGTAGTCCAGCGTTCCGAGGTCTTCCACGATGTCGCCGCCGGTGTCGTAGAAGAAGATCTCGCCGTTCTTGTTGCGGCCGACGGCAACCAGCCATTCGAGGTCGTCGCGGTCTTCGAGCAGATAGTTGATCGTCTGGGCGACGCCCCGCCCAGGAATGATGGTGATCTTTGGTTTGACCGTGGACTTTTCTTGCTTGGCCATCGATTCCGCCATCCCTCTCGCCGCCGGCGGGTCGCTGCTTGGCAACGGCCCTACGGTTCGTTCGGCCGCTAACACGATATGGACCGGGGACTCTCTAAGTCAACCTGATACCGCTCGACATTCCCTTCGGCGGCTTGCCGGCGCGGCGTGAGTGGACCGGGCCCTTTTTACGACAACGCAGATCGCGTGTGGTAGACGAGCCCGCCATGCAGCCGGATCCGCAGGGCCAGACCGAGGAGCGCATTCGCCGCGCGCGGCGCGAGGACATCGCAGCACTGCTGCACGTCGTCGGCGGTCCCGAGGTGGGCCGCGTGCGCGCCCTGCGCAGGCTCACCAAGACGCTCACGGCAGACCTCTACGTCCTCGATCGGGGGTCGACGGTGCACGGCGTCGTCGCGGTGGTCTACCGGCGCAGCCTCGCGCACGGTGGTCTCACCGCGACCATCGACGCGATCGGCGCCTGGTCCGAGGACGCGACGGGCGACCAGACGCAACGTGACACCGCGGCGCTGCTCGCCTGCGCGATCTCGCGGGCGCGCCGCCGCGGCTGCGTCGCCATCGACACCGCCCTGCCCTCGGCCGGGATCCGCGCCACCCTCGAGGCCCAAGGCTTCTCCCCCGGCGCGACGCAGCTCGTTCTCGGACTACGCGACGGATTGCCCGACGATGCCGCCGCGGCGGCGAGGAACCCTTCATGACGCGATTCATCATCGGCCTGCTGCTCGGCCTCCTGCTCGGCATCGGCGGCACGGCCGCGTTCCTCATCACCGCCGGTGGCGGCGACTACCTGATCGTCGCCAGCCCGCGCGTGCGCGAGCTCGAAGGCTCGCTGAAGAACGTGGACCAGGACCGGCAGTGGCTGCGCACGCGCCTCGAGGAGTCGAACGAGGCCCTGGCCAAGCTCGAGTCGCGCTTCTCCGGGCTCGCGGCCCGCTTCGAGGGGATGGCCGCCGGTGCGGGGAGCGCGTCGCCGGGCGCGAGCCCGGCCGCACAGGCGACGCCTGCTGCCACCGAGGAGCCCGCTCTCGACCCGTCGACGGCACCGGTCGAGAAGCCCGCGGACGAGGCGCGCGAGCCGGCAGCGGCCTTCTGAGGCCGCCGCCGGCTGCACGCCCGCGAATCGCTCGCTACTGGATCGAGCGGGTCGTCGGCGTCGTCCGGCCCGTGCTCGTCCCGGTGCCGGGCTTCAGTGTCTGGCATTGCGTGACCACGCGGGAGCCGAGATCCCGGCTGCTGCACGGCAGGCTCATCGCGGCGCTGGTCTGCGGCAGGACCACCCGCGCGGCCAGCGTGCCGCCGACGAGATCGTTCACCTCCGCGGCCACGACCCGCAGCGCGACCAGCATTCCAGGCTGTGCCGCCCGGCGCAGCGAGACCGCGAGGTTCTTCGACGTGTAGGTCGCTGCGGTGCCCTGCTTGTTCGCCTTGAGCGCACCCGCCGGCACCTCGACGACGTAGGTCTGGCCGTTGCCCTGCAGCTCGAAGCGCAGGGTCGGCAGCCCGCGCGTGTCGACCACGCCGCTGAAGCTGCCGTCGAGCACCAGCGTGCCCTCGGGCCGAGCCGTCGTGCTGATCGAGGCCTTGCCGTTGAGCAATGTACAGCTCTGATCCGCGCCCTGGTTGGCCAGGTCGGCGCAGGAGTCGCACACGTCGCCGATGCCGTCGGCGTCGCGATCGAGCTGGTTGGCGTTGGCGGCGTTGGGACAGTTGTCCTTGCTGTTGCGCACGCCGTCGCCGTCGACGTCGTTCGCAGACGGCGTCGGCTGGACCGGCGTCGGAGTCGCAACCGGCGGCTTTGCCGTCACCGTCGGACGCGGGGTCGGCGTCGGGGTCGGCTGCGCGGTCGGCTTCGGCGTCGCGACCGGCGGCGCGCCGCCGTCGTCGTAGAGGTAGGCGATCGCACCCTGGTCGTAGTCGCTCAGATCCGCGCCACGGCCGTCGAAGTGCGCCATCCAGTACATGGTCGCGTCGCTGGTGAAGGTGCCGCCCGAGGTCCCATCCGAGGAGTGCGCCAGCCCGAGCGCGTGGCCGATCTCGTGCGTCACGACCTCCTTGAAGTTGCGGAAGTCGGTCTTGCTCCAGAAGTTGCACCCGCCCCAGCCGTTGTTGAACACCACCGCACCGGCGTTGATCGTCTGGTACGAGGTGCCGGGGCGGAGCGAGCCGCTGGCGCAGAAGCCGCCGACGGCGAGCACGCCGCTGCAGCCCGACGGATCGTCGATCTCACCGCGCGGATCGTCGAAGGAGATCGTCAGCGCGCCCTGCGTGCACTGGAAGCCGCCGCCCTGACGGTCTCCCGCGTAGCGCAGCTCCATGTCCGAACCTGGCTGTCCACTCCATCCGGCGGCCGCGTCGACGATGGATTGACGCGAGCCCGCGGCACCGACCTTCGCGTCGCCCGCGACGTCGCCCCACACCGAGACCGGCAGCTCGAACCAGCGGGACGCCGGCGACATCAGACGGAACTGCGTGGTCGCCTGCGCCCTGCCGACGAGCTGCGGCTCGCGCGCCACCACCTGCGCCGAACCGCGCAACGTCGGCCGGATGCGGCGCGTGAAGTGGCCGAGCGACTCGATGCGCTTACCGTGCCCCTTGGGGCTGATGCGCGAGAGCCACACGCGCCCGTTGTTCGCGACGCGCGCGGAGACCTTGCCGATGCCGAGGTTGTGCGTGCGCAGCACGCCGTCCGCACCGAGCTTCAGATAGACCAGCACGGTTTCGCCGACGTGGTACTCGGGCGAGCCGAAGATCCACTGCTGCGCGTCACCGACCCTGCCGCCGTGCTCGCGCAGCACGATCCGCTCACCCGCGGTCGCGCCCTTGAAGCTCTCGTGCACGTTGAGCGCGACCTCGGTGGCGATGCTCGACCCGTCAAACGCTTGGACGCTGCGCAAGCTGCTCACCGTGGCGAGCACCACCGCATCCGCGCTCTCGAGCATCTCCTCCTGCTCGGGAACCACCCAGGTCGTCGCCGCGGCCGTGCCCACGAAGCACAGCGCAGCAAGCATGAAAATCAATGCAGTTCGTAACACACTCATCCGCATCGGCCCTCCCCGCGAGGCGGTGCGGAGCAACGAGGGTGCCATGACCCGCGCACGAGCCATTTCCATGTCCGGTCGTTGCGCAACGGCTCAGCGACACAGCGGGTGCTCAGCGCGACGGTGACGCGAGCGCCACAATGGTGACGGTCGTGGCGTGCGCGGCGCTGCAGCGCGCAAGCTCCATCGTGGTGCGGCGAGCCCCGGTGGGCGCGCAACGGCACTCGGCACGCTGGCGATCGAACGCCGCCGGCGATGAATCTGGCGTGACATCGCCCGGAGCCTGTGTCAGACGTGGATCATGGGTCAGGGACGCATCGCGTGAAGATGTCCGTCACCTGCCTGGGCACCAGCGACGCGTTCGGATCCGCGGGTCGCCACTGCGCGGGCTACCTGCTCGACACCCAGCAGGGTTGCATGCTGATCGACGCCGGCCCGGGCGTCCTGACCGCGCTCAAGGCCCAGGCCCGACGCCCCGGCGAGATCGACGCGGTGGTTCTGAGCCACCTGCACGGCGATCACTTCGGGGGCGTCGCCTTCCTGATCCTCGAGTACTGCTACGAAGCGCCGCGCGACCGCCCGCTGATCGTGGTCGGGCCGCCCGACACGGAGCGACGCGTCTTCGAGCTCTACTACGCGCTCTACGCCGAGATGCGCGGCCAACCCCTGCCGTTCGAGATCCGCTTCGTCGAGACGATCGACGGCAGCACGACCGAGGTCGCCGACACCCGCGTCGAGAGCTTCCGCGTACCGCACCAGGACACCGCGGTCTCGCTCGGACATCGCATCCGCTGCGGCGGCGCGTCGCTGGTCTACTCCGGCGACACCGCCTGGACCCCCGACCTGCTACGGCAATCGCGCGATGCAGACGTGTTCGTCTGTGAGTGCACCACCTTCGACAGCGAGGTGCCGCGCCACGTGCGCTACCTCGACATCGCCGCCAACCGCCCGAGCTTCGACTGCGGCCGCCTGGTGCTGACGCACCTCGGCCGCGAGATGCGCGAGCGCAGCGGCGAGATTCCCGACGAGCTCGCCAACGACGGCATGGTCATCGAGATACGGTGAGCAACCCCCTCAGGCTGCAGGCAGGCCGAGCAGGCGCTGCGCGATGATGCTGCGCTGCACCTCGGAGGTGCCCGAGGCGATCGTCAAGGCGAAGTTCATCAGGTGGCCGTGCTGCCAGATGCCCTCCTCCCGCACGTGCGGCGAGTCACCGAACAGCAACCCGTAGGGGCCCTGCAGCGCAAGCCCGAACTCGCCGGCGCGCTGCATGAGCTCGCTGCCGAAGAGCTTCAGGATCGACGATTCGGTGGGTGGCCGGTGCTGCTCGAGATCGGCGAGGATGCGCACCGCGTGCAGACCCTGGATCTCGGATTCGAGATAGAGCTGCGCGAGCTTCTGCCGGATGGTGTCGTCCTGCGCGCGCTTCGGGTCCGCGCGCAGGCTCGCGATGATGCGCTCGAGCCCGCGCTGCAAGCGCACCCGGTCGACGACGATCAGGGTGCCGCGCTCGTGGCCGAGCGCGGTCAGGATCACCTGCCAGCCCTTGTTCAGCTCGCCGACGAGATTCGCCGCGGGCACGCGCGCCGCGTCGAGAAAGACCTCGTTGAAATCGTGGTCGCCGGTCATCTCGCGCAGCGGCCGCACGGTGAGGCCGGGCGTGTTCCTCATCGGCACGATCAAGCACGAGATCCCCTTGTGCTTGGGCGCGTCGGGGTCGGTGCGAACCAGGAACAGACCGAAGTCGGCCATCTGCCCGTAGGTCGTCCACACCTTCTGACCGTTGATGACGAAGTCGTCGCCGACGCGCTCGGCGCGGGTGCGCAGCGAGGCGAGGTCCGAGCCCGCGCCCGGCTCCGAGAAGCCGAGGCACCAGACCTCGTCGGCCGAGAGTAGCTTCGGCAAGTAGCGCGCCTGCTGCGCGCGCGAGCCGCAGGCGAGCAGCGTCGGCCCGGAGATCGACAGCGACGGGCCGTTGATCAACGGTGGCGCGTCGGCGCGCTGCAACTCCTCGTTGGCGGCAATGTGATGCAGCAGCGAGAGCCCGCGCCCGCCCACTTCCTTCGGCCAGTGCACGGCGACGAAGCCAGCCTCGAACAGCGCCCGCTGCCAGCTCTTGAGGAACGCGATCCGTCCGCCCTCGTCGTCACCCGACAGGATCGCGCGCGCCTCGCGCGGCGGCTGATTCTTCGCGAGCCAGGCGCGGAGCTCCACACGAAACCGTTCAACGTCGGGCGGCGGGGTGAAATCCATCACTTCCATTCACACGACGCCGCCACTCCTCGTCAACCTCGCCCGCTCGGGAGAGGCGGCGGCGTGATCGCGATGCAGGTGCTGGGACGACGTCGCGCGAGATCGGGCGCTGTGCTGCGTCCGCCGTGGGCACGAGGCGCCCCACGCGACGCCGGAGTCCGTGAGCAGGTCGCGCAAACGCTTGAACTTTGCGCGCCTGGGTCGTAACCGTACGAGGATTCGCAGTCCCCTCCCGGAGGAACCCCCGATGGTCGGTATCACCTCGTTCGGCGCGTACATTCCCTATCTCCGCCTGCCGCTCTCGGCGATCAGCGGCGGCAAGCGAACCGACGGCGGCCCCGAGAAGGCGGTCGCCAACTGGGACGAGGACGCGCTCACGCTGGCTGTAGCAGCTGGTATAGACTGTCTCACCGGCATCGACCGCAAGACCATCGACGGCGTGCTGTTCGCCTCGACCTCCTACGCCTTCAAGGAGAAGCAGGGTGCCGCGATCGTCGCGAAGGCGCTCGACCTGCGCCGCGACGTGCTGACCGCAGACCTCGGCGACTCGCTGCGCGCCGGCACCAACGCGCTGCGCGCCGCGATCGACTCGATCAAGGCCGGCTCGGCAGAGCGCGTCCTGGTGGTGATCGGCGACACCCGCATGGCAGCGCCGCGCTCGGCGCTGGAGGCCAACCTGGGCGACGCCGGGGTGGCCTTCCTGGTCGGCGACACCGACGTCGCGGCCTCGATCACCGCGAGCCACGCGGTCACGGACGAGATCATCGACGTGTGGCGCACCGAGGGCGACCCGTTCGTGCACTCGTGGGAGGACCGCTTCGTCGTCGACCACGGCTACCGCTCGAGCGTGAAGGAGGTCGTCGCCGGTCTCCTGAAGAAGCAGGCGCTCGAGCCCAAGGACTTCACCCGCCTGGTCCTGTTCGGACCCGACAAGCGCAGCCACGGCGCGCTGGCGCGCGAGCTGCGCTTCGATCCGACGAGCCAGCTCCAGGACGCCATGTTCGGTCAGATCGGGAACTGCGGGGCGGCGTTCGCGCCGCTGCAGCTGGTCGCCGCGCTCGAGAACGCGACGGCCGGGGACAAGCTGCTGCTGGTCGGCTACGGCGACGGCGCCGACGCGTTCGCGCTCGAGGTCGCACCCGGGATCGAGAAGCTGCGCGACCGCCGCGGCGTGCGCTGGCACCTGAAGCGCCGCGCCGAGCTGCCGAGCTACGACATGTACATGCGCTTCCGGCAGCTGCTCGCGACCGAGCACGACCGCCGCGCGAGCGCCGGTCTGTCGGCGACCAAGCACTTCCGCGACCGCGACTACGAGGTCAGCCTGCACGCCCAGAAGTGCCGCAAGTGCAGCCAGGTGCAGTACCCGCACCAGCGCGTCTGCTTCACCTGCTTCGCGAAGGACGAGTTCGACCATGTCCGGCTGTCCGACCAGATCGGCTCGCTCAAGTCGTTCACCTTCGACAACTTCGCCGGCAGCCCGAACCCGCCGCTAGTGGCCACGGTGACCGACATCTCGGGCGCGCGGCTCTACCTCCAGATGACGGACGTGAACCCGAAGGAGGTCAAGCTCGACCTCCCGGTCGAGCTCACCTTCCGCAAGATCCACGACGCCGGCGGAACGCCCAACTACTACTGGAAGTGCACCCCGGCCCGCTGAGCGGCTGCCACGAAAGAAGGATCGCGCGCATGAACTCCCAGGCAATTCGAGACAAGGTCGCCATCGTCGGCATGGGCTGCTGCAAGTTCGGTGAGAACTGGGACAAGGATCCCCAGGACATGATCGTCGAGGCCGCGTACGAGGCCTACGCCGACGCCGGCATCGACGATCCGCAGAAGCAGATCGAGGCGGTGTTCTGCGGCGCGCAGTACCCGTCGAAGGGCACGGCCGAGGTCGCCGACGCGCTCAAGCTCTACGACCGTCCGGTGAGCATGGTCGTCAACTATTGCGCCACCGGCACCGACGCCTTCCGCTACGGCGTGTTCGCGGTTGCGTGCGGCATGTACGACACGGTGCTCGTGGTCGGCTTCGACAAGCCGAAGGATCGCGGCGTGTCTGGCCCGAGCGTCGCCGTCACCGGCGTGCGCGGCCTGCCCGCGACCCCGGCCGGCTGGTTCAGCCACGTCGCCGCGCGCTACTTCGACACCTTCGGCGCCGGCCGCGAGGACCTCGCGCGAATCGCGGTCAAGAACCACCACAACGGCACGCTCGCGCCGAAGTCGATGCTGAAGCGCGAGATCACCATCGAGGACGCGCTCAACGCGCGCATGATCTCGTGGCCGTTCGGCCTCTACGACTGCGCGGCACAGTCCGACGGCGCCGCCGCCGCGATCATCACCCGCCGCGAGCTCGCCAAGGGCTATCGTGACGACTTCGCGCTGGTGCGCGGCATCGGCATCTCGCTGTCGGCCGATCCCAAGGAAGATCCGAGCTTCGACTTCCTGCGCTGGAAGCCGACCGAGGCCGCCGCAAAGCAGGTCTACGAGCAGGCGGGCATCACCAACCCGCGCAAGGAGATCCACGTCGCCCAGGTGCACGACTGCTTCACGCTCACCGAGCTGCTCGCCTACGAGGACCTCGGCTTCTGCGAGAAGGGCTCGGCCAAGGAGCACATCAAGTCCGGCACCTTCGAGCTCACCGGCGAGCTACCGGTCAACACCGACGGCGGCCTCAAGACCTTCGGCCACCCCACCGGCGCCACCGGCGTGCGCATGATCTACGAGAACTACAAGCAGCTCCAGGGCAAGGCCGAGGGCCGTCAGATCAAGAACGCCACCGTCGGCCTGTCGCACAACATCGGCGGCGCCCCCCAAGCCTGCGGCGTCTGCATCATCGCCATGCCCTGACCCCCGCGCCGAGGTTCCGCGCGACGCCGGCGCTTCGCGCTACTCGATCTGGTCCCCGATCGCGTAGAGGCGGGTGTCACGCGAGCCCTGATAGAGGACGCGGTCGCCGATCACGGTCCCGGAGTCGAAGACGCGCCGCGCGAAGCCGGACAGCGCCCACTTGACGCTCGCCCCACCCTCGCCGTCCCCTTCCGGGTGGAAGGCGCGCAGTGTGCGGTCCGCGGCGAGGTAGACCGTGCCGGCGGCATCGACCACCGGCGCCGTGTTGAAGAGCCGGCCCTTGATCGGCGTCGACCATTTCTCGACCCCCTCCGGGGTCAGCGCGAAGAACATGCCGTCGGTGCGGCGTGCCGCGCCGACGAACAAGGTACCGTCGATGCCGATCGCGGGCGGCGAGAAGATCCGCCGCCGGCCGGTCTTGAAGCGCCACTTCAAGGTGCCGTCCGGAGCGACCGCGAACAGCCCCTCGTCGAGCCCGACGTAGATCGTGCCGTCGTCGCCCACCACCGGCGTGTAATTCGGGCCGCGCGCGCCGTTGCGCCGCCGCTCGAGGACCAGGTCCCAGAGCTGGATCCCGGTCAGCGCGTCGAGCGCGTGCAGGCGATAGCCGGAGGTCGTCACGTAGACCACGGTGCCGTCGTGGCTGAGCGCCGGCGACACGTTGCGCAGGCCACCGCCGAGAATGTTCAGCCACGCCGGATCCGCGACCGGACCGGGACGCATGGCGTAGAAGTAGCCCGCGCTCAGCGAGTCGGAGCCAATGTAGATCAGGCCACCCAGGTTGCCGATCACCGGGGATGTCGTGACGTCACCATCGGTCTGGATGTGGAACTGCCACTGCGTCTCGCCGTTGGCGAGGACCGACCAGAGGTCGTTGTCGCGGCCACCGATGTAGATGTTGCCGTTGGCAGCTGCCGCCGGCGAGGAGCGATCGGCGAACGTGCCCCGGTTCTTGGTCGTGCACCAGACTTCTTCGCCGTCCGCGGGATCGATCGCACACAGCGGATTGCGGCCGTGCCCGAGATAGATCGTACCGTCCTGGCCGATGGCGGGCGTGCTGACCAGCCGGTTGCGCCCCTTGTACGACCACAGCACGGTCGGGTCGTCCGGGCCGAGGAGCGCGCTGCGGCCGGTGTGCTGCGCGTCGTGCTGGAAGCAAGGCCACGGGCTGTCGGCGAGCTGTGCTGCCGCCGGGTGGCGCTCACCAGGCCGAGGACAAACGACGCGAGCAGGACGGGGCGACAGGACCGGCGACGACGTGCACGCATCGTGAGCGCACTCCTTTTTTACGGGTGAAAGAATCGGAGGTGGAGGCTTCCCGGGGAATCGGGATCCACCGCAGCGCCGTTCGGATCGGCGAGCCCGCACTATGCCCAGCGGACGCTGCACGGGCAAGCACGTCCTCGCTAATTTTTGCTGTCAGCCCGCGGTCTTCGGCCCACTCTCGAAGGCCCCGATGTCGCACCGCCCGGCCTGGTCGCGCGCGACGCCACGCTGGTCCGCGCGCGCGCACGTGCCGTCGCTGCCGGTCGCCTTGCCGGGATTGCCCGCGTCGATCGCCGGGCTGCCGGCAGCCAGCGCGCGGCTGCGGGTCGGCCCGTCGTTCTTCGCGAGCACTGCGAGCTTCGCGTCCTGGCCGAGGACGTTGCCGGCGGTGTCGCCCGTGATCGTGCAGCCCGCCGTGGCCTGGATCAGGTTGTAGCCCTTCGAGGTCAGGACACCCGCACAGTCGGCGCCGCTCGCACATGCATTGTTTGCAATGATGGTATTCGCAGCGCTGATGGTCGCCGACGCGTCGTTGGCGATCCCGCCGCCCTGCGCGCCGCCGTCCGTACCCGCCGTGTTGCCGGCGATGGTGACGTTGCCGAGATCGACCTTGCCCTCGGCCCGGTTGGCGATGCCACCGCCCGAGAGCCCAGCAACGTTGCCGCTGATCGTCGAGTTCACGGCCGTCACCACGCCCGAGTTGAACAGCGCGCCGCCGTCGGAGCCGGCGTTGTTGCCGGTGATCGTGCTGTCGGTGAGCTTGAGCTGTCCCTTCAGGTTGTTGATCCCGGCACCACTCCTGGCCCGGTTACCGTCGACCTCGCTCAGCAGCAGCGACAGCGTGCCGTCGTTCTGGATCCCGCCACCGTCGTCGGTGAGCGACGCGTTGCCGCTGATGGTGCTGTTCATGATCTGCATCGAGCCCGCGTTGGCGATGCCACCGCCGCGGCCGTCGGCCGTGTTGTCGGCAACGCGCACGTTCAGCAGGGTCGCGCTGCCGGCCTCGGAGTTGGACAGCCCGCCACCGCCGCCGTTCGCGTTCAGCGGGTCCGCCTTGGCGCGATTGCCCTTGATCGTCACGTCGGCAAGCTTCAGGTGGCCGCGGTTCAGGATGCCGGCTCCGTTCGCGCCGTTCGCGAGCCCGTTCTGGATCGTCAGGCCCAGCAAGCTGATGGTCGAGTCCTGCTGGGTCTCGAAGACGCGCACCTTGCCGCCGCCGTCGACGATCGTGCTGGCCGCGTCCGCGCCGAGGATCTGCACCTCGCCGTTCACGAACAGGCCGCCGCTCTGCGCATAGTCGGGTCCGCCCCCGGACGGCACCGTGAGCAGGTAGGTTCCGGGCGGCACGTTGATCGTGTCGGATAGCGTCGTCGCGTTGGCCTCCTCGACCGCGGCGCGCAGCGTGCAGCCACCTGCCCGGGCGAGACATTGACCGTCGCCGGGCTTCGCGTCGGGCGAATCCTGGGTGGAGTCCACGTTCAGATTTGCGCCGAGCGCCTGCGACGCACCGCCGAGCAGCAGCACGAGACCGAGCGAAGTGACGAGCCTACGATCCATCTTGCCCCCAAAGCATTCCAGAAAAGCCCCGCCGGCGCTCCTATCCGAGCCGGCGCACATCGTCCAGCGCGCGCGCCGACATGGAATCTTCGTCCAGCAGGCGGCGGGCCTTAACCGCACGGTAACAGCAGCCCTCTATCGTGCAGGGCATTCGCGCGGCGACGGATCTGGTCATCGCCCGCGACGACGAACCTGCACGAGCTTCGCCATGAGACCACTCATCGTCATGACCGGACAGGGCGTGGCCCGCGCCGACGGCTTCAACCTGACGCGCCGGATGAAGGCCACGTCGCGCCTCGCGGCGCTCACCACGGAGGTCCGCCGCAAGGACCGTCAGAATCTCGATGCCCTGCTCGCAGCGTGCAGCACCGGCGGGGACGATGCGCTCGCCCAGGTGCTGCAGGATCTGCGCGCGATCTGCCTGAAGGAGCGCCGCACGACGCTGCGCAAGACCGCGCACCGCGAGGTGTTCGAGGCTCTGGCGGGTGCCGCCGGACAGCGTTTGGTGGCGCACCTGACGACCAACGTCGACGGCCTGACGACGACCTTCGCCGTGCGTGATTTCGGCGCTTCCTGGCCACCCTTCCGCGAGCCATCCACCCACGAGGCCGTCGTCGCCGAGGCACAGCGCGTCCTCGATCGAGGAGCCGGGATGCTGCACTTCCCCGTGCACGGCGAAGCCGGCCTGGTGCTGTCCGAGCCGTCGGGTGAGGTCCTGCAGACGTTCTATGGCATGCCGCGCGTCGTCGCCGGGTACCCTGCCTGGTTGCCCTCGCTCATGGTCGGCACGGCGGCGGGCATGGCTGGACTCGAGCGACGCCTCCTGCCGGCGCGCCTCGGCTACGGGCTGTTCGACGTCCTGATCGCGCCCGGCGCGCCGCACTGCGACGGCCTGGTGGTACCCGACTACCCGGCCGCCGACCTGCTGGTGATCGGCTACGGCGCCGAGGATGGCGGGACGCGCGATGGCTATCCCTTCGAGAGCCGGATCAGCACGCTGGTCGCGGCGGGCCGGCGCGATCCGGGAACGCGCTGGACGGCTCTCGTCTACCGGCCCGGCGAGAATGCGGCGACCGCGAGCTGGTTCGCGGCGCACGGCTTCAGCGTGCTGCCCTACGACGACGGCGAGCTGGCACGCGTCGTCCGTCAAGCGCTGACGCGGACCCTGCCCGGCGCGCGCTGCAGCCCCGATCTCGAGATCGAGCCGCGCAGGCGTCGCGACCTGCCGCGGCCCTGAAGCCGCGCGTACCGCGCTCACGGCGCCGGCGGGGCGCCGCCGGCAGGGACTTGCGCTGCGCCCGCCGGCGCGTCCGCTGCCGCGAGACCCGTGGTCAGCGTCGCGATGGTCACGGCACCGCCCTCGCGGGCGCGATCCATCACCTCGACGGCGAAGCCGTACTCGGCCTGATCGTCGGCATCGAAGAAGAGAATGTGGTCCTCGCGCGCGGCGAACATGCGCTTCAGGCGCTCGGCGAGCTCCTCGAAGCCAACCTGCGCGCCGTTGACCGTGATCTCGCGCCCCGTGCCGACACGCAGCACCAGCGGGGGATCGGAATCCTTCGCAAGCTCCTCCTTGGTGACCTCTTCCTTCTCCTGCTTCGGCGTGTGCACCCAGAACTTCTTGGTCAGCAGCGGCGTGATCACCATGAAGATGATCAGCAGGACGAGCACGACGTCGACCAGCGGCGTCACGTTCATCACCGGCGCCACTCCCTTGCCCTTGCCGGTACCGAGATTCATCGCCATGTCTCAGCCCTCGGGTGCCGGCGCGACCGGTGCGGAAGCCTGCGACTCCGCGACCGGCGGATCCGTCGCCGGCGCACGTGCTCCCGGCTTGCCGCGGCTGCGCTCACCGACCAGCAGCGACATGCCCGGAAAGCCGACCTGCTGCGCGCGCGACAGCACGTTGCGCACCTCGCCGTAGGTCAGCTTCGCATCCGCGCGCAGCACCAGACGCCGCAGCGGCTCCTCCGCGTGGCGCGCGCTCAGCACCTCGATCGCGCCGTCGAGGTCGTACTGCTCCTGGTCGATGTGGTACTCGCCCGCCTTTGCAACCGTCAGCTTGAACGGCTCGCTGGTCGCGTCGACCTCGGGGTCGGGGTTGAAGATGCCCGGCAGCTCGACCGGCACGTCCTGGTCCATCTGCGGCGCCACGACCATGAAGATGATCAGCAGCACCAGCACGACGTCGACCAGCGGCGTCACGTTCATGTCCGGCAGAACGGAGCCCGCGCCCTTGCGTGCCCTACGCAACACGCTCACGGCGGATCCCTTCGCTGTGCATGGCGCGTTCCTCCCAGTCCTCGACCATGTCGAGCAGTTCGCCCGCCGAGCGCTGCAGCACGCCCTCGTCGCGCGCGATCACGGTCGAGAGGAAGTTGAAGGCGAGCACCGCCGGGATCGCGACCGCGAGCCCGAGCGCGGTCTCGATGAGCGCCTCGCTGATGCCCGCGGACACCGACGAGAGCCCGCCGGAGCCGCTCGAGGCGATGCCCTGGAAGGCCGAGATGATGCCGACCACCGTGCCGAGCAGGCCGACGAACGGCGCCACCGAGCCCACCGACGCCAGCACCGACATGCCACGCCGTAGATCTTCGCCGGTCTCCTCGAGATAGCGCTCCAGGTGCCGGCGCGTGCGCTCGGCCGGCGTCAATCCCGAGATGTCCGCCGTCTGCCGCGCGTGCGAGTAGGTGGTCAGACCCGAGCGCACGACGCGCGCCAGGTGCCCGTGCTTGAACTCCTCGCTCTGCGCCTCGGCCAGGACGCCGTCGACGTCAGCCGCGCGGATCTTGTCCGCCATGCTCATGGCGAAGGCACGCGACGCGGCGCGCGAGCGCCGCAGGGTGTAGATCCGCTCGAGGAAGACGGTGAGCGAGGCGAGGCCCATGACCAGCAGGATCCCGGCGATGACCATCGCCGGGACGCCCATGTGCTGCCAGATCTCCGCGTAGCTGAACGACATTCGATTGCTTCCTCTTGGCTGGGAGCGCGCCGCGCGGCGCGTCTTGCTTCCGCTGCACCCAACGGCACCGCGGTATCGTATTCGTCGTCTGCGCCCTACACCGTCAGCTTGAACGGGATCTGGATGACCCGGTACACGGTGATCGCCTGGCCCTGCGCGCGCGCCGGCTCGTACTTCCACTTCTTGACGGTTGCGACCGCCGCGCTGACGAAGGGCTCCTCACCGCGCATCACGGTGACGTCGCCGACGCTGCCATCGGCGAGGACCACGACCTTCAGGATGACCATGCCGGTCTTGCCCGCCGCACGGGCCTCCTGCGGGTAGGGCGGCACCGGGTTCGACTCGAGCGGCCGCGGTGCGATCGCGTCCTCGGGCAGCGCAATCGCGCCACCCACGGTGCCACCGACGACGCCTCCCTGCGCCACGCCGCCCTCGAGACCGGCAGGATCGCCCTGCCCGCCTTCGCCGTAGACGGCGACGCCCTTGTCCTCGCTCGGGTCGGCCTCGCGCGGCGCCTCCTGCGGCATCTCGCGCGGCGCGACCATCTCCTTCACCGGCGGCGGCTTGTCGAGCTTGCGGATCTTCTGCTCGGGACGCACGACCGGTGCCGCGGCGGCCGGGGCCTGCGGCTTCACCTCGGGCATCGCCTTGGGCGCTGGCGCCGGAGCCGGAGGAGGCTCCTTGACGACCTTCTCGACGAAGGTCACGTCGACCGGCTTCTCCTGCATCACCTGCTTGGTGGCACTGCCGAGAGCGACCGCGAGCAGCGCGATCGCGACGTAGATCGCGGTCGAGCCGAAGGTCGCGACCACCCAGTTGCGCCGATTACCGTCGTCGTCGCCGCCGTAGCCGCCGAACAGGCTCGGACCGTCCGGAGCTTGTGCTTGCGTGTTCATTGCGTTCTCATCCGGCCTGCGACTGTCACGGCACCGTGACGACCGACACCGAGCAGGTTGCCTCGACGGTACTGCCGATCAACGACGCGACGTCGGGCGTGCAGGTGAAGTCGGCGACCACGGGTCGCGGCTGGCCGGCCAGACAATCGAACACCAGCCGTGCGAAGCTGCCCGGCGGCACCGCCGTCCCCAGGCTGATCAGGCCGACGCTCACGCGATCGTCCACGCCGTCGGTGTCGCTGTCCTGGTCACCGGCGTTGAACAACCCGCTGACGCCGGTCAAGTTCGTCACCCGGGCGATCACCGTCGACTGGTTCCCGGTGCCCGGAATCTCGATCCGCGTGCCGGGATAGTCGACGATGGTCGTCACACCGGCGACGAAGTCCGACCCGGACTGCGCCTGGTAGCTCGTCGTGATGGTGACGGTTGCCGACTGACACGTCGCCACGCCGGTCGGGCCAGGCGTGGGTGTCGGCGAAGGGGTTGCGGTCGGGTCACCTGGCGATCCCGTCGGCAACGGCGTCGCCGTCGGGACCGCGCTCGGCGTCGGCCCACCCGGCGAAGCGGTCACTGTCGGAACGGAGGTCGGTGTCACGCTGGGCGCCGGCGTACTGGTCGTGCTCGGTGGATCGGCGATGCAGTAGCCCGGCCCCTCCTCGCCAGTGATGAAGGCGCAGTGGCGCGCGGCCTGGCAGCAGCCGGTGAACGGCGCGTCCTGGCACGGTCCGAACAGCCGCGGCTGGCACCCACCCACTCCCGGAGAGGGGGTCGGGGTCGGGGTGGGGCCAGCCGGGGTCGGGCTTGGAGTGGGAATCGGCGAATTCGTCGGCAGCGGCGTCGCGCTGGGCGTCGGCGACGGCGTCGGCAGGCAGGTCGCGGGCTCGGTGCCGAGCGCAGCCGCAAGAACCTCGTCGAGGCCCATGCAGACGAGCGCTTCGGGCGCGCGCGGCACGTCGGTGAGCGAGACCTGATGCATGACGTCCTTGGTCATCAGGAGCTGCAGGCAGTCGGCGAAGCTTGCGTGGTCCGCGACGACGATCGGCGGGGTCAGCGATCCGCACGCCGGCGCGCCGAAGCCGAGCCCGTCCTGCGCGAGCAGGCGCTCGAGCGGCAGCGCGCCGCAGCTCGCACCACGTACGGTCTCGCGGAAGCGCCGCGTCGCGGCCGCGATCTGGTTCAGGTCGCCCTGACACACCAGCGCGCCCTCCTCGCAGCACGCGCTCGAGCCGTTCTGCTCGACCAGGCAGCGGACGCCACGCGTCAAGCATGTTCCGAGTGCGCTCCTGACCTCGCCCAGCATGCGCTCGCTCTCGGCCGCGATCAGCGACTGGCAGGCGCCGACGCTCGACACGCCAGCCGTGGGCGCCGGCGTGGGCGCGACCTGCGAGCTGGTCGGTCGCGGGGTGCGCGAAGGGCCGGGGATCACCGACAGACGCGCCACGCCGTCGCTCGTCGCCAGCGTGCCGACTGCGACCACGAATGCGGTCGCCACGAGCTTGTTCAATGCGGAGCGTCGCATCTGATCTCCGGGTTGGGTTCGTGATCTGGCGGCAACATCATGGGGTCGACACCGTGATGACGCACTGGTTGGGCGTGACTTCGTTGCCAGCGAGCGTCGACGCGTCGACGGCGCAGTTGAAGGCCGAAGCCGGCGGGACGTTCGCACCCTGTGCGCAATCGAAACGCACCCGCGCGAAGTTGCCCGGTGGGATCGCAGCCCCGGTGCTGATCAAGCCGACGTTGAGAAGAAACTGCGTGTCTTGATCGCCGACGCTGAACAGCCCGCCCTGGAGGCCGGTCAGGTTCGTTACCCGCGCGAGCACGGTCGGGTCGTTGCCGAACCCCGGGATGCTCAGATTTGCCGGGTAGGTCAGGCCTACCGTCAGGCCCGCGGCGTCGGGAAAGTCCGTCGCACTGAAGTTCACCGCCACCGTCACGTCGACCTGCGTGCAGGTCACCCCTCCCCCGATGGTGGGCGTGGGAATCGGCGTGCCACCCCCGCTGGTCGGCACGGGAGTCGGTGTGCCGCCCGGCGATCCCACCGGGGTGGGCGTCGCGACCGGCGTCGGCGCCGGGCTCGGCGTGGCGGCAGGAAGATCCTCGCAGGTCGCCGGCCGATCACGCAGGACGCCAGGGAAGCGGCTCTCGAGGTCCATGCAGACCAGGGCCTCGAGCGCGCGCGGCTGCTCCGTGCTGGCCACGAGGTGCAGCACGTCCTGGGTGACCAGGCGCTCGACACAGGTTGCGAGCGAGCCGAGGCCGTCCACGACCAGCGGTGGATCGAGGCGCAGGCAGGCGGCCGTCGTGCGTGCGAAGTCGAGGCCGTCCTCGTCCATCAAATCGGCGAACGGCAGCGCGAGGCACACCGGCGCCACCACGTCCGCCACGAATGCTGCGCCAGCCGCGGCAATCTCCTCTGCTTGACGTACGCAAGGCGTCGTTGCCGCGGCACAACAGCTCGCCGAGCCCGCCTGGTCGAGGATGCACGGCAGAGCGCCGCGCAGGCACTCCGCGAACGCGGCGCGCACGCTGGCCGCGAGCTCGGCCGAGGCGGTACGAATCCTCTCCTGACAAGCCGACTTCGAGCTCGTCACCTGGGGCGTGGGGCGCGGCGTGGGAGGCGTGCCCGGCTTCCCCGGGATAACCGACAGGCGCGCCTGCGACGTGCCCGCCAGCAGCGCCACCATGGCGCACACGAGGACCGAGCCGACCAGCATGCGGGCGGTACCCGTTGCCGAGCTCCTTCCGCCACGGCAAGGACGCCAGCGGTTCAGCCGGTTCTTCGGTCGCTTCGAGAGGCCAGCTCGCATGGGGTCGGTCTCCTGGGAGTACGCAGAGCTTGGGGGCGCGCCCTGTGAGCGGGCACGCCCCCCTGGTTGGTCAGTGCAGCGAGCTCAGGGTTTGACGACCGTGATCACGCACTGGGTAGGCGTGACCTGGTTGCCCGCGAGGGTCGAGGCGTCGATGGCGCAGGTGAACGCCGAAGCCGCCGGCACGGTCGACCCTTGCGCACAGTCGAAGCGCACCCGGGCGAAGTTGCCGGGCGGGATCGGTGACCCGGTACTGATCAGGCCGATGTTGAGCAGGAACTGCGCGTCCTGGTCGCCGACGCTGAACAGGCCGCCCTGCACGCCGGTGAGGTTCGTCACCCGCGCGAGCACGGTCGGCTCGTTGCCGAAGCCCGGGATGCTCAGAGTAGAGGGATAACCGAGGCCGACGGTGACGCCGGCAACATCCGAGAAGTCCGTCGCACTGAAGTTCACGGCCACCGTCACATCGACCTGCGTGCAGGCGACGCCGAGGGGGGTGGGAGTCGGGGTCGGCGCCACGGTGGCGGTGGGCGCGGCGGTGGCGGTGGGCGCGGCGGTGGCGGTGGGCGCAGCGGTCGTGGTCGGGCGCGGCGTGGGCGTGGGCGTGGGCGACGTCACGGCGGTGGGCGTTGGCCCGCCGCTCGAGGTCGGGCCCGGGGTCGGCGTCGGCGTTGCGCCAGAGGGCGCCGGAGTCGGCGTCGGACCCGGGGTCGGCGTCGGCACGACCACGTCGTCGCCGAGCACCTCGTACTTCGCGCTCGACGAGCCCGCGTACATTGCCACAGACTGGCCGTGGAAGCCGTACACCCAGGTGTCGTTGCCGTCGTTGCCGTCCGCGTCGCCGACCGGCGTGCTGCCGACCTTGATGTTGGTGAGCTGCACGAAGCCGGACGAGTCGAGCGTCACCGTGCCCGGTACCAGCGAGCCGCTGTCGCTCGGCACCGCCGAGGAGAACAGTGCGCACGGGATCGACGTATCGGGCAGCGAGGTACGCGTCTCGATGTTGTCGAAGAAGGTCACGTTGGCCTGGACGTTGCTGCCGATCGGGCCGATCTCGCCCGCGAGCGTGCCAGCGTTCTCCTTGAGCGCGATCAGGATGACGATCGAGTCTTCGATCGTCTGCGGGTTGAAGGTCTGGAGCGCGAGGAAGCCGTCGTTGCCGCTCGGCGACAGCAGCAGGTCGGGCAGCTCGACGAAGTCGCCGGTCTCACTGACACCCAGGCCCACGGCGTCGATCGCAAAGGCCTTGCCGATCGCCGAGTCGGCGAGCGTCATGGTGCCGACCAAGGCATCGTCGACGAGCTGGAAGCCGTTCAAGCTCGCGTCGACGCAGTTCGCGTCGGTCTTGTAAGCCGTCACCGTGACGAAGCCGCGGTTGCCGCTCAGGTCCGCTTTCGTGCCGATCGCGGCGTTGGCCGCATTGACCGGCGAGATGTTGGTCGGGTCGACGACGATGGTGTCGTTGAGCGTGAGGCAGATCGGGACGTCGAGGAGGTGCGTGCAGCTCTCGCTCCAGAACGACCAGTGCGTCGTGACCGCCGCGACCCCAGCACCCGAGGTCCCCGCGAGGTTGCTCACCAGCAGGAACGTCGTGCGTCCGGTGGTCGCGTCGAACGGCATGACCAGCGTGTTCGCGGGCTGCGTCTTGCTCGTGAAGGAATCGTCGACCAGAGCGTGGCTCGGGCTCACGCCGAGCAGACAGACGGTCAGGGCCAGGAGACGCGTTGGCAGTCCTCTCATCATTCTCGTCCTCTCTTCTTGCGAAGCGTCTTGCGGGGGGCTCGTTCTCGGGGGCCGAGCGAGCGTGCGCACCGACCCACCGACGCCGGAGTGGACTGTAGGGGACGCTGGTTGCGCGACCGTGATCCGAATGTGACGAATTGGTTGTGCCGCGCGCGCGCAAGCTCCGGCCGCACAGCGCTGCGACGAAGAAAGGGCGGGCCGTCCTCGTCGGACGGCCCGCCCCTTCACCGATGACCCGCGCTCGTAGGGCGGCTAAGGAACGTACGTCACCGACACCGAGCAGCTGCCCGCGATCACGTTACCGTCGAAGTCGCCGCCATCGAACGTGCAGTCGAACTCGCTCGCGACCGGCACCTGACCAGGCTTGCAGTCGAAGGTGGCCGCGGCGAAAGCCCCGGCGGGAATCGCCGAGCTCAGGCTGATGAGGCCGGCGCTCATGCGATCGTCGAGCAGGTCCGCGTTGGTGTCCTGATCGCCGACGGTGAACAGCCCGTCGTTGATCCCGGTCAGGTTGTCGATGCGATCGACGACCGACGGATCGGAGCCCGCACCCGGCATGTCCGCCTTGGTGGCCGGGTAGTCGACGAACGTGGTCACGCCTGCCGCATCCGAGTCGGCATAGGTCGTCGAGATCGTGACCACCACCTGGGAGCACTCGTCCGGGGGCCCGCCATCGCAATAGGTCTGCGGATTGAAGCCCTTGACCAGGGCTGCCACGGTGGTGCCCGCACTGGCGGCGTCCCAGCACGGCGGCAGACCCGGAGCCTTGGAGACGATGCCGTTGATCTTCGCCTGGTACTTGGGCAGCACGCCCTTGGCGGGATCGTTGAGGCAGGCGTCGACGCCGTCTGCCTTGGCCTTGGAGAAGTTGGCAGCGCCCTTGGCGTAGCACTTCTCGACCGAGGCGGCGAGCTTCGCCGCTTCCTTGCTGGCTTTCTGGACGTTCTTCAGCACGGCGGGATCCGGCGGGATGAAGCCGCCGCCGAACTCGGACGGCAGCGCGCCAGTCACATACGTGCCGGCGAGGGCGCTGCTCGACGCGAGCGCCAGTAGAGCCACGGCCGCGGCGACGGGCAGAGCTCCCGCGCGTAGCAACCGGAGAGTGTGCATCTTTCTCATCTTGATAGCCTCCGTAGGGGTCGGCGCTCGCGACGCGAGACGCGCTCGGGTCGCGTGCATCGGCCGACCTTGGTCTCGGTTTCGTAGGCCTCGACCGGCCTAGTCACGAATGAACGAGATGAACTTGAACCGGCCGTCGACCTCGGCAACCGACCCAGTGTTGAGGACGTGCTCAGCACCCTGTTGGTCGATCAGCGTCAACTCGAGCCGGTCGTAGCAGCGGAACCACGCGTACTCGTCGATTCCCTTCAGCCACGTGACGTTCTTGATATGGTACTGTCGGCCACCGTAGGCGGACACGAGATGCTGGCTACCGTAGACGCTCTTGCCGTTCAGGGATTGCCAGAAGTACTCGTCCGCAGCGGGGCTCAGCTTCTGCGGCGGCTGCCCGGGCGGAACGCTGCCCGGCATGATGACCTGGCGATACTCCACCTCGCCGACGCGCAGGTTCTCTAATGCGCCGCGATCACCCGCCTCGAGCGCCGCAACGAACTTCCCGAGCAGCTCGTCCACCGAGGACGCCCCACCCGACAGCGGCGGATGCGGCGCGGTCCCGCGAGGAACCACGAGCGACCCGTCGACCGTCGTGCCACCCAGGACAGCCATCACGAAGACGCCCAGTACGAGGGCGAGGACGGAGATCCGAGCCAGCTTCATGTTCACCACCACATTCCTGTTTCGTCGCTTGAAAGGGCGCGTGCGACCGGCGGGAAGTCCTCCGCCGGTCGCACGCGAGTGGCGCGATCTCAGTTGATCGCGACGTTGTACCAGGGCGCGGTGAGCCAGCTCGCCGCACCCGGCTGGAAGCCACCGCGGTAGCCGGTGGTGTCGAAGAACGCGTCGACCGTCTTGCAGTCGATCGCGGCCGAGTTCGCCGCGGCGCTCGGAACCGGGCTCAGCGGCGGCCAGGTCTCACCCGTGCCGACGGGCAGGCCCGGATCGGTGGTGACGGTCGGCGCCGTCGCCTGGCCGGTCCACAGGGTGAACAGCTGCGCGGTGCTGCAGTTGCCGCCGGTCGCGTTCGCATCCGCGTGCACCGTGCCGGTCGTACCGTTGTTGAAGAAGACGCAGTCCTGGCAGTTCAGCTCGCCGGTCAACGTCGGGCCGACGCCGCAGGCGTTGTTCGACGTCGCCGAGTCGTTCATGCGCACACCCGAGGTGTTGGCGTTGATGGCAATCGTCTTCATGATCTGGCCCGCCGTACCGCGGCGGAGCAGCATGTTGCTGTTGGTCTTGTTGCCGTTGGCCTGGTTGCGCGTGCCTACCAGCGTGACGTTGCAGAACTTGGGCTTCGAGCGCGGCAGGAAGTCGTTGCCGTTCTCGTTGTTGTCGCCCTCGAACTCGTGGCTGCCGCCGGTGTCCATGTTGCCGCCGTAGTGCGCGGCAAAGCCGTACTGCAGCGAGCCCACGGTGCCGAGCTGCCAGTCCAAGCCGTCGTCCGCCATCGCGGTCGCGGACATGAACTTGCTGTTCACGTTGCCACCGAACCACTCGAGGCCGTCGTCGAGGCCCTGGTTCACGTGGACGTGGTCGATGGTCGTGCCACGGCCCACGCCGTTCATGGTGAACAGGTTGAGCTCGTTGTTCGGGCTCAGGATGCGGCCCGCGAACTCGACGCGGATGAAGCGGGCGAGACCGCTCGAGTCGTTGGCGTCGGTACCACCGAAGGGCGTGTTGGCGAGCCCCTCGGCGAGACCCTCACCACCGGGAACGTTGACCGGCGCGCGGCCGTTCAGGACGACGCCGCCCCAGCAGCCCGCGAACTTCGAGCCCGAGCCAAGGTCGCAGGTGAACACGATCGGGTTCGCCGACGTGCCCGGCGCGTTGATCTTCGAGTCGCGACGGAAGACCAGCGCCGAAGTCGGGTCGCTGGTGGGCGTCGAGTCACCGAGGATCAGCGCGCCCGGGTTGATGGTGAGCACGACGTTCGGCTCGACGAACACGATGCCGTCGAGCGTGTAGGTGCAAGCGTCCCAGGTCTCGTTGGACGAGATCGTGCCCGAGACGACCGAGCCGCACGGGCGGATGGTGCCCTGGCCGTCGCACAGCGCGAACAGCGTCTCGTTGCCGAGAACGCTCGAGAACAGGATGACGACGTCGGCGGTGCTGATGCTGCCGCTATCGTTGACGTCGCCGCAGTCGTTCACACCCGCGCCGCCGCAGAGCGGCGACGGGTCCGGGTTCTCGAGGACGGCGCGGAACAGCAGCACGACGTCGGCGGTGCTGCGGCTGCCGTTACCATTCAGATCGCCGCAGACCGCCGCGTGCGCGCTGCCAGCGAAGGCGAGCGCGAGCAGCATTGCGACGCCTCCCATCATTCCCTTCAGAGTCTTTCTCATCATCATTCTCCTCGATCGTTCGGAGCGTGCTCCGATGGTGAAGGAACTCGCAGCCGCACGCCCGAGCTTGAATGGGCGAGCGGCCGCGGGTTTGAGCAGAGGTTGCTCAGGGCATTTCGGTGACGGTGACCGAGCAGGTCACGCCCGCGACCGGCTGGCCGAGAGCGTCGACCGGGTCGCTTACCGAACAGCCGGTGAGCTCGACCTGCGTGAAGCACGAGTTGTCACCCGGGCAGCAGCCCGCCTGGGGGCCCGGCCCGAACGGCAGGTTCACGCCGGGGCTGCACACGAGCGGGTCGCCGGTGTCGCAGAACTGACCAGTGCTGCAGTCGCTGTTGCTGAAGCAGACCGTTGCCGGCGACGGCGAGCAGCGGCCACCGCAGCCGAAGGTCTGCTGGTTCCGGTTGCAGACGCCCTGCGAGAGTGCGACGCAGTTGTCCATCGTCACCTGGAACAGGTCGCCGCTGTCAAACAGGTTGCTGATGTTGATCATGCCGACCGTGCCGCCGCTGTTGTCGTCGTTGAGCAGCGCCAGGCCTGCCGGCTGCAGGGTCTGGAACCGGCCCTGGACCACGCTCGACGTGCCGATGCCGGGGATACCCGCCTCGAACTGCGGGTACTCGACCGTCACCTGGAGCCCGGCGAGCGACTCGGGGGTGTTGATCGCGACCTTCACCAGGCGCGTGCCCGTGCCGCCGCCCGTTCCGACGAACGGCGTGCAGGAGTTGCCCTCGAGCTCGCAGCTCGAGTTGCAGCCGTCTCCCGAGACCAAGTTGCCGTCGTCGCACTGCTCGCCAGCGCCCACTGCGCCGTTGCCGCAGCCGGCCGGCGCTCCGTAGACCGCCTTGGCCAGGTCCTGCCCGGTCGCGACGGCGCTGTCCACGACGCAGTCGTCGAGGCTGGCGAGAACCGTCGAGCAGCTGCCCACCTTCGTGAGGTCAACGCCCGTGCAGTTCTTGGTGATCTTGCTCTTCGAGCCGGCCGAGGTGCGGCTGCCGGTGTCGAGGCAGGTGGGCGAGATCGCCCCGAAAGAGCTGGCGTTCTTGTCGAGGTCGCGCTGGCACTTCACGGAGTCGGCGATGACCTCCTTGATGACCGTCGATCGCGCCTGCGCGATCGAGCGGTGACATGCCACCACGTCACTGTCGCAGAGGAGGTCCTCGGCGCCCAGGTTCACCTGCGAGTTGCCGGTCAGCTCCTCGACGATCTTGTCCAGCACGTCCGCCTGGACGCCGCCGGGGTAGTTTGCAAGGACCGGGCTTCCCGTGCAGGCGCCGTTGATGTTCGAGAGCGCCTTGGCCTCCCGGCTCGAGTAGGCGCCCCTCGGATCGACCTGCGCCGAGTCCACGATGTTGCACTCGCCGCGCATGCTGCCGATCAGGCACACGCGATCGCGCTTCTTGTGGCACTGGTCGACGAAGCGGCTACCAAGGCCGAGCAGCACCTTGGTTTCCTTGCCGATCTGGGCGCGACACTCGAAAGGGCCTGCTTCGGCGCTCGCGGTGAGCCCGAAGAACGCGGCGGCCGCGGCGAAGGCCGCGACGGTGCGCATTCGGCCGGGTGGTTGAACGCAGTCTAGCATAGTGTGTTCCTCCTTGACTGGGGGGTGGCGCGCACGGTGGGGGCGTGCGCGGCGTCCAGACGGGGACACTACGCTGCGTTCGTGTTGCTGCCGTTGAGGTTGTGTGTCGGTTGCGTAAACTCGGGCGCGATCGATTCGCAGACTTGACGATCCGCACAAATGCCGCCCCATCCGGCCCCCGGTACGGTTACCGCCACCGCCGCGTCACGAAGACGTCACGTCCGCATAACCGACAAGCAACCGTGCTCCGGCTATAGGCGCCGTCGACGGAACGCTGCGGGTGTCGCTCCCGACCCCGCGCCCACTGCAGAAGGGTTGGAGCTCAAGGATGAGGAAGGTCTGCGCCCGCCGTTGGTCCACGTTTGCCTGCGCGTGCCTGCTGCTGGCGATCACGCCGCGCTTGCTCGCGGCGCAGGATACCCCCGACGCACCGGCACCGGCCGCGCTGCCCACTGCCGGCGGCGGCCAAGGCACGATCTCGGGCGCGGTGCTGGACGTCGTGAGCGGCGACCCCATCATCGACGCCGGCGTGGAGCTGGTCGGCAAGAAGAAGAGCGCGCGCACCGACATCGACGGCAAGTTCAGATTCAAGGTGCCGATCGGCGAGTATCAGGTGCGCATCTTCGCACCCGGCTACCAGGGCGCGCGCATCACCAACATCAACGTCAAGGCGGGCCAGGTCACGCTTGCCGACACCACGCTCTCTCCGGAAGGCGAGGCCGGCGTCGAGGTGGTCGAGGTGGTCGCGCAAGCCAACCGGGCGGCCGAGGCGACGCAGATCCTGACGCGCCAGAAGGCGGACACGGTCCAGGAGACGATCAGCGCCGAAGTCATCAAGAAATCTCCGGATTCGGACGCGGCCGAGGTCGTGACCCGGGTGCCCGCAGTGACCGTCAAGGACGGCTTCATCTTCGTGCGCGGGCTCGGCGAGCGCTACTCGAGCGCGCTGCTCAACGGAAGCCGCCTACCGAGCACCGACCCGAACCGGCGCGTGGTGCCGCTCGACCTCTTCCCCGCCGATTTCCTGGCCTCGCTGGCAATCATCAAGTCCTACACGCCAGACCTGCCGGGTGACTTCGCCGGCGGCCTGGTGGACATCAACCTGGTCACCTTTCCGACCGAGTTCGAGGCCAGCGTCGGTCTCGATCTCGGTGCCAACACCAGCGCCACGTTCCAGGATTTCGGTACCTACGAGGGGGGCGGCGCCGCCGACTACTTCGGCATCGACAACGACCGCGGGCTGCCGGGCGATTTCGGCAACAAGCCCTTCTTCGGCGTGCTGCCGCGGCCCGAGCAGCAGAAGCTCGCCAGCTCGCTGAAGAACATCTGGTCGGCGAACACCAAGACGGCGCCGCCCAACACCGGGCTCGACTTCACCATCGGCAACTCCTGGGGCCCGTTCGGCGTGAACTTCGCGGCGCTGTGGAAGAACGAGTACGAGGTCCAGGACCCGCTGGTCGAGCGCATCATCGTGTGCAGTGAGAACTGCAACGAGGGCGACTCGAATCCGAGCCTCGTCCCGCAGGAGAACTTCGTCTACAACCTGTCGACGTTCGAGACCACGCTCGGCGGCGTGCTCACTGCCGGCTACGAGCTGAGCCCGACCGATCGCCTCACCTTCCGCTCGCTCTACAACCTGAAGTCCGAGGATCAGGTCTACCTCGGCACCGGCATCAACACGAACCAGCAGCCGCTCGCGACGACCCGTCTCCAGTGGACGCAGGAGCAGCTCGCCTTCGGGCAGCTCGCCGGCAAGCACGTCCTGCCGGTGGTCGAGATCGACTGGCGGAGCGCGTTCGCCTACTCCACGCAGGACATTCCGGACGCGCGCACGAGCTCGTACGAGCTGCAGAACCAGCCGGCGCTGTTCTCCACCCAGCCGCCGAGCGGAACACGAGTCTTCTTCGACATCGAGGAGACCATGTCCGACTCGGCGGTGGACTTCATCGTACCCTTCAAGACCGCCCTGCCCTTCACGGACGTCTGGTCGGGCCTGCCGGGGAAGTTCAAGTTCGGGCCGGCCTACACGTTCCGCGACCGCACCTCGAACCTGCGGCAGTTCTCCTATCGCCCGGGCAACCAGGACTTGAGCCAACCCCCCGAGGTGGTGCTCAATCCGGAGCTCATCGACGAGGGCGATCTCCTGTTTCAGGAGACCACCAGCAAGGCCGACTCCTTCAAGGCGACCGAGGAGATCATCGGCGGCTACGGCATGTTCGACGTGCCCCTCTGGAAGGACCTCGTGCGACTGGTCGCCGGGGTGCGGACGGAATACTCCTTCATCCGGCTGCGCACCTTCACGCAGGGCGTCGAACCATCCAACGTGACGTTCAACACCACGACGATCATCAACAACACCGATCCACTCCCCGGCATCAACCTCATCGTGACGCCGCGCAGCGACATGAACGTTCGCGCCGGCTACAGCCAGACCGTCTCGCGACCGGAGTTCCGCGAGCTGTCGCCGATCCAGTTCCCCGAGCCCCAGGGACTACGCACGACGCTCGGCAATCCAGACCTGGTCGAGGCGAGCGTCGACAACATCGACCTGCGCTGGGAGTGGTTCTTCTCGCCGCTCGAGCTGGTGTCGGCGAGCTTCTTCTACAAGCTGCTCGACAAGCCGATCGAGCAGGTACTGGTGCCGATCGGCTCGACCTACGCCAACTCCTTCGAGAACGCGAAGGACGGCACGCTGTGGGGCTTCGAGCTCGAGGGGCGCAAGAACTTCGGCTTCCTCGCCGACGACCTGGCGCCGGTCAACGTGAGCGTGAACGTGGCCTACATCAACTCGGACGTGGAGCTGGAGCCCCAGACCGGTCCGCTGCAGGTGCCGCTGACGACACCGAACCATCCCTTGCAGGGTCAGTCGCCTTACGTGATCAACGCGGCGCTCGAGTACGTCTCGCCCGACTGGGGCACCGCGCGGTTGCTGTACGTCACCTCCGGTGAGCGCATCGTCGCGCTCGGGCCCAGGCCGGTGCCGAACATCGAGGAAAAGCCTCGCACCCAGATGGACTTCGTCTGGTTCAACGAGATCGACGTCTTCGGCGCGCCCGTGACCGCCAAGTTCGCGATCGAGAACATGTGGAACGATCGCTACCTCTTCAAGCAGGGCGATCTGGTGCAGAGCCGCTTCCGGACGGGTGTGAAGGTCGGGCTCAGCTTCACCTACGACTTCTCCTGAGCGTGCGCGCGTAAGCGGGGACGCGCGCGGCAACCGAAGCTTCATGTGTCGGTGACGCGACGTTCACCGCGCCGTAGCACAAGCGTGCGAAGCTCGAACGTCCATTCCCATGCCCGAGCGGGTGCGCGCGCACCTCGCACGACGGGCGCAATACCAAACCATGCGACACGACGGCCGGAACGAACCGGACCGCCGGGTCGCGTTCGAGAGGCTCACGCGGCGCGCAGGACGCGCGCGGAGCGGGAGGAGGATCCGTGGCTCGAAACGAACGCTCCGGAACGAATACGACGAGCACGCCCCGATCGCGGGGGCGACAGGCACTCGGCGCTGCAGTCGCAGCACTCGCGCTGCTCGCCTCTGCTGGTCACGCGCGCGCCCAGGCGACCATCCCCGTACCCGGGGTCAGCGGCGATCAGCTCATCTACTTCTACGACGCGCGCACCAACCGCGTGCCGTTCCTGACGGTGGCGAACCCGGCCTCGACGCCAGTCGTGATCGAGGTCGCGTTCTACCCTGCCAACCTCGCCAGCCGTCTCGGCGAGGTGATCCTCACGTTGCCCGGCGGCGGCAACATCGTCATCGACCCGAGCTCGAGCTCCGTCGCCGGTGGGGCGGCCAACGGCAACGCCGGTCTCGCCGTCGTCACGCCGATCGCCGCCGCGACCGACTCGCAGCCGATCGTCCCCCCCGAGCCGTTGACGGGCGGCTACACGCTCGCCAACGTCCAGCTCGGCGCGGCCTTCGGCGAGAATCCGTACGGCCGTCTCGCGGTCGGGAGCAACGGCGCGCGCGCCTCGGCCGGCTCGGAGGTCGACGGCAACGCGGTACGCTACCAGCGCTTCACGCCGCTGGTGCTGATGGTACCGACCTACTTCAATCCGTCGGATCTGGCACCGCCCGCGAATGACGGCAACCGCGTCATCATCGCCGCCTTCAACGACTCCTACGGCGCCGAGTTCAACGTGACCGCGCTCAGCGACTCGCCCGCGGCGCTGTTCTGCGACGCGGACGGCTTCGAGGCCGCGATCGGAGCACCGGAAGTGAACGGCGTCCTGGTGAGCAACCTCCAGGACATCGCCGGCGGCGCCGTGCTCGACTCGAGCGGCAAGCTCTTCCTCGACGTCAACGCCGGCACGGGCAACGTGCTCGGCATCTTCGCGCAGTCGCTCGGCACGTTCGCGGCCGGACAGCGTATGCCGGCCGTGTCGAGCGTTCCCGACTGTCCGCAGCCGCCGACGCCGACGCCGACGCCGACGCCGACGCCGCGACCGACGAACAGCGGCGGTGGCAACAGCGCCACCTGCACGGGTGGTCGGGTTTCGCTCACCATCAACGTCACCTTCGACACCCTGGGCGGCTCGCTCAACGTCGCCGGCGTCACGCCGATGATCACCTATCCGGGAGCCGTGTCGATCCCCGGCTTCGCCTCCGACCCGACCGTTCTGGAGCGCGTTACCAATCTCACCGGCGTCACCAACGGGCTCTTCCAGGTCGGCGACGACGATGCGACTCTGATGCTCAACCTCGGCCTGATCAGCCTTTCCCAGACGATCCCGTCCGGAGCCTTTGCGCGCGTCCAGTTCGATTGCACGAACGGCGCCGTGATCGAGACCTCGCAGTTCGCCTGCACGCCGGACGTCTCCGACATCGACGGACTTCAGGTTCCGGCGTCCTGCTCGCTTTCTCTGAGCGCCCCTTGACACCGTGGACTGGCGGCACGGCGCACTTCGCCGCGCCGCCAGTCCACGCTCGATCGCGCGTCTTCACGCACCTTTCATCGCCGTCGTCTCCGCTTCTTCACCCGGGTCTTGTACGAACGCCCCGTCACATGCCGGAGTGCGCCCGCGGGGGCCTTCCGGCCCACTCCTGACACGAGAGGCGGAAGATCATGCGAGGAACATTCGACTGGGCGAATCGAGTTCTCGTCGTTGCGATCGGGCTCGTTGCGATGTTCGCGACGGCGACCGGAGCAGGCACCTACGTGACGGGGCCGCTGCCGTCAGAGTTCGGTAGTGGATTCGTGCCGCCGGACCCCGGCGTGCTGAAGAACGTGCAGAAGGCCAGCAAGGAATCCGCGAAGCTCATCGCCTCGGTGGAGAAGTGCTACGCGAAGGGCGCGCTCAACTTCTCGAAGGGCAAGGATCCGGGCACCGGCACGTGTCTCAACGACCCGCGCAAGGGCGTGATTCCGAAGTTCAACGCCAAGATCGCCGGCATCGTCGGCAAGGCGCCCGGTCTGCCGCCTTGTCACGACTTCGTCGCGGCCGGCGAGACGATCGCGGCGCTCGTGCAGGGCTTCAACGCGGCCACGTACTGCGAGGGCGCCGCACCTACGCCCACGCCGACTCCGACTCCGACCGCCAGCCCGACCCCGACGCCCACGCCGTCGCCCACACCGACACCCGCGCCCACCGCGTCACCTTCGCCCGCACCGACGCCGGCGCCGACCGCATCGCCCTCTCCGACACCGTCGCCCACGCCGATCCCCACGCCGAGCCCGATCGTGCAGTGCGCGACCACGAGCTTGATCGTCACGATCAGCTACGACTCGATCGATCCGGTCACCGGTGCGTCGGTGTTCCTCGGCTACCCCGGCAACCGGATCAACATCATCGACGAAGCGCTCTCCGAGCAGGTACTCGACCTGACCGGCGTCTCGGGTACCCGCCTGGTGGCGGACAACGACACCAATGGCGACCTGCTCGACGATCAGCTCGCAGCCGGCATCGTGACGTCGGGCCAGGGAATCCCGCAGGGGAACTTCTCGCAGGTCGTGTTCGACTGCGTCAGCGGCGTGTCGCGACCGATCGCCCAGGACTTCACCTGCACGGCGGAGTTCGCCACCCAGTTCGGGACCGTGCCCGGAACCTGCCAGGTGACGGCGCTGCAGTACCCGCCCTACATGTGCAACGGCCAGGTCGCGACCATCGTCGGCAGCGACACCGGCGAGACCATCAACGGCACCGCCTCCGCTGACGTCATCGTCGGTCGCGGCGGCAACGACACGATCAATGCTCTCGGCCAGAACGACATCGTCTGCGGTGGCGCCGGCATCGACACCATCCTGGGCGGTGCAGGTACCGACACGCTGTTCGGCCAGAGTGGCGACGACAGCCTCGACGGTGGCGGCGGCACCGATGTCTGCACCGGCGGTCCCGGCACGGATACCTTCAACGGCTGCGAGACGATCGTTCAGTGAGAACGACCTGACCAGGTTGGCCAGACGCACTTCACCTAAGCGAAGTGCGTCTGGCCGATCGCCTACAGCCCAAGCGGTCGAACTTCGGAAAAGCCGGTTCGTCTTCGCGAGCGAGTGCTCGCCGCGTGTACTGTCATGAAACCGTCATCGATTGCGGGCACCACTTCCTTGACTCGCCAAAGGGCGCGTGGTTTTCGATCGCCAATGCGGGACCTACGCTTGAAGGGCGTCGCGGAACGGCTGAGCTTGCGCCCAATCCGCTGCAAGGAGTGCTTCCGGGGACGCAAGCCGGATGGCAGCAACTGCGCCGCATGCGGCGGAACCGGCCGGCTCTGGTCGGGAGCCGGCGCGGAGGCGCTCTCCGACGCACGCCTGCGCCGCCTGGCCTGACGCCGTTCAGGCGTAGCGTTCACTCTGCTTCGCCATCTCGTCACAACGGATCGGACGGCTCGGCTTGCCGGTGGCGTCCATTGTGACAGATGCGCGGGAGCACGACGCTCGCCCGCTGCTGGTCAGAGGGGGAGCCATGTCGCGACGAACGCGTCGGTACGCTCGAACGCACGACCGCCGACGATCCGGAATGGGCGACGATCCTACACTCACCGAGCGCGCTCCTCGGCCTGACGTTCGCCAACGGCTCGCACGGTTGGGCGGTCGGCAGGAACGAGATCCTGGTCACGACCGACGGCGGCTCGACCTGGACCAGCCAGGCGGAAAACCTGCGCCGCGAGATCGGCGCCGGCGCCTACCTGCTGCGTGCGGTCGACTTCCAGGACGAGAGCTCGGCACGGATGGATTGCCGGCGCGCGGCGCAGCGACGGCGCCGACGCGTTCGTCGTGACCAATGACGGCGGTGACACCTGGATCGAGCAGCGCATGCAAGGCGCGGCGAGCCCGACGGGAATCTTCGACCTCGCATTCCTCGACGGCACGCACGGGCTCGCGCTCGGCGGGGATGGGCCCGTCACCATCGCGGCGAACGTGGTGCGCGCCAGATCGAAGCCGGCGGGCATCCTCGCTCCTGCGTTCGAGCGCGCCCGTGCGCACCTGTCCCCACACCCTGGACGGAAACCCCGGGGCTGTGATGATCCGCGCGCTCACCCGTCTCCAGGCGCTTGCACCACTCTCGCGACCTCGGCCAACCTTTCGACTTCCTCACCTGGTTCGAGTATGCGCCCGAGCACGCCGCAGCCTTCGAAGACATGGTGCAACGGCTCCGGGCGACGGAGGAGTGGCGCTACGTGGACCGCGAGGTCGACATCCGGCTCAGCCGCTCGTAGCTGCTCCACCAAACGCGTCCCCCCTCAGGAGCACGTCGGCGCCTCCGCGCTCTCCTAGCGGGTCCCTTCCCTACCTTCGAGGGCTGCGAGCACGGAGGGTGCGACGTTCAGTTCGCGGCGACGGTGACACTGCACGTCGCCGGTACGGTGCCGGCCTGGTCGGCGACGTCCGCGACGCAGCCGAAGTCCGACGCCGCCGGCACCGCCGCGCCCGGCCGGCAGTCGAAGCGGATGCGCGCGAACGGACCGGCGCCGATGCCGGCGGTGATCAGCCCGATGTTGAGCAGCTCGCCGGTGTCGCCGGGCTTGTCCAGCGCGTCGAACAGTCCGCCGCTGGTCCCGGTGAGCAGCTCGACGCGCGCCTTGGCCGAGCGGTCGCTGGGATCGCTCGGCACCGTGAGCGAGGCCGGATAGCGAAGGCGCGTCACCACGCCCGAGACCTTCTCGGCGCGCTCGCGGTCCCACCCGACGCTCACGACCACGCTCGCGCTGGTGCAGGCGGTCGCCTGGTCAACTGCGGTGGCCCGCGCCGCGCCAGCTCCGCCGATGAGCAGCAGCAATCCACTCGCACAGGCGGCGGGCGTACCAATCGATCTCGATTTAGTCTTCACGCGTTCACCCCAGTCCAATTACACAGTCGCCGGTCTCGACTTCGTTCTCGACCGGCATCGGCTCGCCGTCGTAGCTCCAGGTGTCGGCGCAGGTGCCGAAGGGAATCCCCTTCGGCTGGTCGAGAACCACGAAGCTGCCCGCAACCGGATCGAACTCCACCAACCAGAGGTTGTCGACGTCGTAGCGCGTCGCCGCGACGACCCATTCCGGCTCGCGCGGCGTGCCGAGGGTGCTCACGTCGATCCAGCGATGCATGTGGCCGACGAACGTGCCCCGCACGACGTCACTGCCCGCGAGCAGGGTCCAGAGATCCGGCGCGGTCGTTCCAGGCGCCTCGTCGCGTCGCGACAGGAACGCCGGGTAGTGCGCGAGCACGATGCTCGGCTTGCCCTCCGCGAGGTGCGCCTCGATCCAGCCCAGCTGCTCGGGGCCGTACGACGCGTAGAACGTGTCGCACTCCGGGTCGGCCGGATCCCAGCTCCGTCCCAGCATCCCGTTGGTGAGAATGAACTTCCATCCCTTGTGATCGATCGCCTGGTACGGCGGCGTCGCGAAGAAGCGCGCGAAGAGCTGGTGGCTGAGCTCGCGCGAGTACGAGCGCTCGGGGTGCCCGCAGTCGACCTCGTAGTCGTGGTTGCCCCAGACGAAATGAACCGGCACCTCGAGTTCGGCGAACAGCTCGGCTGCGACGCTGAAGGCCGTCTCGGTGGTCTCGTAGAAGGCCGGATCGTCCGAGTGGTAGGCGGCGTGGAGCACGTCCCCCAGGACGAACACCATGTCGGGGCGCGGCGTGATCGCATTGATGGTCTCGCGCACGGCGACGAAGCGCTCGCGCGTCCGGACGATGCTGCTGTTGTCGACGCCCGGGCTCTCCGAGCAGCACTCGTACTGCGGACCGATGAGGTGCGTATCGGCGATGAACACGACGCGGAATGGCGCGTTCGACGCGTCCGTAGCGCGATCGCTGCAGGTGGCGAGCTGCAACACGGCGCCGAGGCCGAGCAGCAGCCAAAGCGGTGAGCGCACCATTCCGCGCAGGCGTCGGCCGGCTCCGGGTGAACCGATGGATCCGTCGGTTGGTCGTGGCACCAACGCGCGTCTAGCCGCGAAGGGTTGCGAAACGGTGACCGGGCGCGTGACGATCCCGTTACGCGCCCCGCGGGAAGTGTCGCGCTGCCTACGCTGCGGGCGTCGCGTCGATCTCCTTCGAGAGTCGCGCTCGATGAAATCACCATGACGTCACGCGCGTGCGTGACATTGCGTTCGACCGGTGCCGTCCTTTCAGCGAGGAGGACGTCATGGTGAGAGTTCTTGCCGCGGTCATTCTCGTCCTGTTGACGAGCGAGCTCGCACGGGGGCAGAGCTGCGACGCCGCGCTCGCGATGTGCGAGCAGGATCTGGCTGCAAGAGAGCAGGTCCGCCAGACGTGCGTCTTCGACCTCGCGGAGGCGCTGACCTACGGGGCTCTTTTCGATGCCTGTCAGCGATCGCGCCCGGCGGTGCGCGATCGCGATCGACAGACGTGCCGACGCCTCGACTGGCAGAACGATGAACCGCACCAGGTCATCGCGCTCGCCTCTGGACGACGGGGCTGGGTTCGAACCCGCCCGATCTCAGATCAATCCTCCCGGCCGCGAACACTCTACGAGACGCTAGCCCGGTGAACTCAGCGTCGCGGTCACGCCTCCCGGTGCTCATCGTCGAGGACAACCCTCACGTTCAGCATCTGCTGACGCTCTACCTGAAGCGCGCCGGCTACGACGCCGCACACGCTGCCAACGGGGACGACGCGCTCGCTCTGCTGCAGGGCGGTCTCACCCCCTGCGCGATCCTCCTCGATTACCACATGCCCATCATGGATGGGGGGAGGTTTCGCCGCGAACAACTGGCACGTGACCTTCAAACAGACATCCCCGTTGTCCTCTACTCGTCGGATTCGATGCTCCGCGAGGACGACCTGCAGTTCAAAGCCGTCTTTTCCGGCCACAGGCTCGACTACGGAATGATCGTGAGAGCGATCGAGCAGTCTCGTTGATGACGCGGACTGGTGCTCGTCCAGTCGTCGGAGCCGGCACGTTGCGTCCGTGCCAAGGCCGACGCTGATCGTGCGAAGGCACGGTGTGCCACCATCCACTCCTTGCGTGCTACTTGACACGCCGTCTCTTCATCGCGCTGTCAGGTGCTCGCAAAGTACGCGGGGTAGGGTCCTCGACGACGGAGGATCAACAAGATGAATTCGACATCGTTAGAGAGACCGCAGCGTCATTCGTCGAGTCGCGTCGTGTCGCCGCCGATCGCCGGCCTGGGAACTCTCCGCGCGGCGAGGTCGATTCGATCACGTCGTGCTCGTTTCGGGATATCTGCGAGATTCTCGACCTCGACCAGGACGCGACCCGCGTCAGGCTGGGAGCCGTTCGACATGCCGAGACTCTCCGGCTCTCTCCGAGGCCACCGGGGTGGCGATCAGACAGGTGCAGCGCTGACCGCACTGATGCAGCTCGGCGATGCAGTAAAATCGCGCTGCGAGGACTTCCACCAGAGTGCGCTGCCGCTGGTCCGCTGTCACCGAAGGTTCACCGTAGGCTAGCGACTCGGACGCGCCCGCAGGCTAAGGTCGTAGCGACGAGAAGGGTCGCTGCCCGCCACGGGCCTTGGAGGTTCGAATGTACCTTTCGGAACTTCGACAGCTCGCGCAGCTTTCCGGTCTGCGCGAAACCAAGTGCCGCGCCTGCCCGCCGGAGGACTGGGCGCCGGCGTGTTCGGCTTGCGGCGGATCCACTCGCGTCTGGGTGAGCGGCGATCTGCTGCTGTCCGACGAGCAACTCGCCCAGATCCGTCGCGGGCGACGGGCCGAGGCCGCGCGGGCCTGAGCACAGCGGATCGCGAAGCCGGCGCTCGATCAGCGTTCGTCAGCGAGCGCGATCAGCGCCAGGATCAGCAGCGCGAGCATGGTGATGCTTGGTGAAGTCAGATCGAGCATGTCGCACGATGGGCCTCAGAACGGTTCGGCAGTGACGCTGGTGGTCACACCGGTCGTCGCTGCGTCGAGCACCAGCAGATCGAGGACCGGCCCATCCCCGTAGACCACGACGTCGCTGCCGTCGTGGAGGTGGATGACGATGTTGTCGAGCAGCACCTCGTAGCGACCGGGCGACAGGTCCAGGAACATCAGCTTGGCCTGATCGCGCCTCGCGGTTCCGAAGCTGCCGAGTCCGATCGAGCGGCGGCGCCAGGTGCCGACGGCCGCGGCGAACGCCTGGCCGTTGCCGACGTTCAGATTGTCTTGATCGCGAACCGCGGGGTTGTCGTCCCACGGCGCCTCCTGGTTGGTGCGGTTCAGGTCGAGGAGGAAGCCGCCGGCGCGTGTCCCAGGCTCGAAACGGACGTCGTACTCGAGCCAGTCGCCGGGATGCAGCTGGACGTCGAAGCCACGGGACAGACGCACCTGCAGCAGGTCACCCGTCGCACCGGACGCGATGTCGACCACCGCGCGGATGACGTCGCCGGACGGTGCCGCGGTGCCGGCGGGAAGGGGTATGTGCGACGGCCGCGCCACCACGCTGGCGTTCCATGCGTTCAGCGCCGCCACCAGCGAGCCGACCGTCGCCGGCTGCGACGCCGCCAGGTTGCTGATCTCGGCGGGATCGTTCGCCACGTCGTACAGCTCGTGCACTCCGTCGGCGCGCCGCAGCAGCTTCCACTGCGGCGTCCGGTAGGCGTCGTAGCGCTCCTGGATCCAGGCGTTCTCCTGGCGCAAGCTGGTGGCGGCAGCGAGAATTCCGGCGGAGACATCGCTGCCGTCAAGCACCGGACCCGGCAGCGGGCTCGCGCCGGCGAGTGCGAGCCTTTCGCCCGGTCCCTGCGATTTCATCTGCCTGTGGCTCGATCGGCCCGCCGGCACGCCAGAACTTCGGCGCGCCGGCGGGCGCCAAGCAGTCTCCGCGCTCGTCGAAAGTACCGTGGTCGCGACGTCTGAAGATACTGCCTGCCGCGTTGCACGGTGGTGAACCGGACCTGACGATCTGACGACAGTCGACGGCTGCAACCTCGCCGATCGGCCGCTCGCAATGGCGAACGACGGGGCTCTTCATCGATGGTTCAGGCGCCGTTCAGACGCTCGTCGCACGCGCCTTGATAAGGCTGCTGTCGCGTCGCCAACCCCCTCCGCGGCGCGAACCTCTCTCAGGAGGTTGTTCGAGCCGAGGCAACCGGCCGCGCGCGATCCACCGGGCGCCCTCCCCCAGACGGCGACCCGGTGGAAGCCGCGCGAGTCACGCGATCACTCAAGGTGAGCCGAACGCGATGGTCGCGATCGCGCTGACCGCGGTCACGAGAATGCCGACGAAAAAGATCAGGTAGCTCCAGCGCAGCATCCGATACTTCCTGCGCGCGAGCACGAGACCCTGGCCGTAGATGTCCCGCGCCAGCATCGCGTAGATACTGGCGTCGTCACGCGCGATGTCGACGAGCATGGTCTCGAAGCGGTCGCGCGGCAGCTCGGCAAAATGCCCGAAGAAGAAGAGGTTGAACGATGGCGCGTCGACGTCCAGGCTGCCGTCCTTCTTGCGAGGGGCGGTGAGCGACGGCAGCACTGCGAGCACGGCGAAGAACAGTGCCGTCAACACACTCGCGATCAGGACCAACAGCGGCCAGCGTAGATTTGGCATCTCGAAACGCGTGATCCCGACCGTCAGGACGATCGAGCAGACCGTGATCATGATGCTGGCCTTGGTGTCGGCCATCGACGACATCTGGTTCTGCGTCTGCTGAATGGTGCGCAGCGCGTAGTCGAGCGTCCCGCGGCTTCGGATCTCGGCGAAGCGCGTGAACGGTTCCGCGAGGGGCTTTCGCTCTCCAGCGCTCGGACCGGGCGCGGACCTGGGATCGAGGTTGGTCCGCGGCTTCCTGACCACCCTAATAGTCGTCCAGCCGTGAATTCGGAACAGGTGAGGCCAACTCTCGGTTGCGGTCGGGGTGACGGGCGCCGTAATCAATCCGTAGCATTCCCCGATGCGCTCCTTGACCCCGAGAAGCGCGGCCCCGCTTTACCCGCGCAGGGTCTCGTGCCTCCTATGGGTGGGCGCGAGCGCCCCAGGAGGAGGTTCGGTCATGCCATTGCTTCACCGCTGCATCCGATTGTCGATCGTGCCGGTGACGCTCGTCGGCGTCCTGATCGCCGGCGCGCGCACCGTGCAGGCAGGTTGCACCGAGACCTCCGAGGCGAGCCTCGTCCAGAAGAGCATCCGCACGGAGATGTCGTGCAACGACCGCAGCCTCCGCCTGCAAACCCCTCCGAATTGCCAGGAGATCGACGCTCCGGCATGCGCCGAGACGCTGGTCGCCGATGCCGCAGCACTCGGCTACGGCACCAACGACTGGGAGCCCGGTGATGCGCCGCCGGTGAACGTCGATCCCGCGGCCCTGCGCACGCAGCTCGCCTGCCAGAAGCAGATCGGGGCCGGCATCCAGAGCTACCTCGGGGTGAAGCTGCGCGGCCTCATCACCGGACGCCCGCTCGAGCAGCTCGAGGTGTCAGCACGCCGCCAGCTCGACCGGATTCCCCTGCGCTGCGCGGTCACCGTGGCCGCCGATGCGGGCGGCGTGATCTTACCCGCCGTCGGTCCGCAGTGCGCCGCTGCCGTCGGTCCGCCGGGCAGCACGGTCGACGGAGAAGCGCTGCGCGATTGCTTGCACACGCTGGTCCAGGTGTGGGTCGATCGCGTCGCGCCGAACCCGCAGCCGCTGCGACCCAACATCCTGTTCATCCTCACCGACGATCAGCGCTGGGACACCACCGGTGCGACGCACGGACTCGGCGGTGCGCCGGTGATGCCGCGCCTGCGCGCCGAGATCGCCAACCAGGGCATCGAGTTCACGACGGCGTTCATGACCACCCCGCTCTGCTGCCCGAGCCGCTCGAGCATCCTGAGCGGGCAGTACGCGCACCGGCACGGCGTCTACAAGAACTCGGGCAACAACGGCGGCGCCGACGACTTCGCCGACGGCTCGACGCTCGCCACCTGGCTGCAGGGCGCGGGGTACCGCACCAGCCTCATCGGCAAGTACCTGAACGGCTACGCGGGTCTCTGGGGCAACAACCAGCCGCCGTACGTGCCGCCCGGCTGGACCGAGTGGCGCGGCATGGAGAACGTCGCCTTCTACGACTACACGATGGTCGAGCCCGACGGCCTCGGCGGCTACACCGAGAACACCTACGGCAGCGCCGAGGAAGACTACTTGACGGACGTCATGCGCGAGAAGGCGAAGACCTTCATCAGCGCGTCGGTGGCGAGCGGCGAGCCCTTCTTCCTGTACCTCTCGTTCAAGGCACCCCACCTGCCGCAGATCCCGGCGCCACGGCACGAGGGGATGTTCGAAGGCATCGCCCCCTGGCGGCCGCCGAGCTACAACGAGGCCGACCTGTCCGACAAGCCGGCATGGCTGCAGGGCCGGCCGCTGGAGGACTCCGCCGACCTCGACCAGGTTCGCATCGACCAGCTCGAGATGCTGCAGGCGGTGGACGAGGCGATCGGCGGCAGCACCACCTACGGCATCACCGGCATCATGGAGCACCTGCGCACGCTGGGCGTCGCCGACGACACGATCGTCATCTACTTCGCCGACAACGGCTGGCTCTGGGGCGAGCACCGGCTGCGCGCCAAGAACCAGCCCTACGAGGAGGCGATCCGCGCCCCGATGCTCGTTCGCTACCCGAAGCTGGCGCCGCTGCCGCGGACGGAGTCGCGCTTCGCGCTCAACATCGACATCGCACCGACGCTCGCCGAGCTTGCCGGCATCGCGGTACCGACCGCTCGCGACGGCGTCAGCCTGGTGCGCGTGCTCGACGGCACGCAAGGGACCTGGCGGAGCGACTTCCTCGCCGAGGCCTGGCCCGGGAGCCACCCGTGGGCGACGGTACGCGAGGCGCGCTGGAAGTACACCGAGATCCCGCTCGACCCGGGCGCTCCGGATACGACCTTCGAGGTCGAGCTCTACGACCTGCTCGCGGATCCCTCCGAACAGGCCAGCGTGGCCGCGGAGAATCCAGCGCAGACGGCGGCGATGGCGGCCCGGCTGCGCGCCCTGCGCCCCAACTGGCCGATCGACTCCGACCCGATGGGGCCCGATCCGGACGAGCAGGAGTGAGAGCTCAAGCCGGGCCTCCGGACGGTCTCTTGCACGCCGAGTGCCGAGGGCTGCTCGATCTGACCAGCGTGTGATGCTACTCGGTATCTCCTCGCGCGCGGTCCCGTCGGCGAGCGACTTCACCCGAGCGTAACGGTCCCTGGGTTCACCCGACGCGCGATGCATTCACCCGGTCGCCGGGGCATCATCCTCGCGCAGCAGGGTCTCACCGGCGCGCACCACGAGCGCGCGGGCAAACGTCTCGGTCGCAGCGTCCGGAAGGTCGACGCGGTCGAAGTGGAACCACGCAGCCTGCACGCGCTCCGAGGTGACGTCGAGAACGACGTAGCCGCGACGCTCGAGGTCTGCCCACTTGATGTGGGGGTTGGCAGACTGGAAGACCGGGATCAGGTCGTTGCCCACCCCGTCGATGCCCGGCGACGTCACGCTCGTCGTGACGAACTCCACTCCCACCGCACCGGCGCCCGTCGCTGGATCGTAGCTCGCCGGATCGTTTGGGTCGTCGGTCAGCTCGATCGCCCACGACGTATGGATGTCGCCCGTGAGCACGACGAGGTTGCCGGGGCTCTCCGCGCGCACGAGCTCGAAGAGCCGCCGGCGGGCCGCGTAGTAGCCGTCCCACTGATCGGGATTCAGGGTCTGCCCGCCGCCTTGCGACTCGGGCAGGCCGACCAGCTTGAGCGGACCCATCATCACCTGCTGGCCGAGGATCCGCCACCGTGCGCGCGACGCGCGCAGCTGCTCGGCCAGCCAGCCCGCCTGCTCCCTGCCGATGAGCTCGCGAGCGGGATCGCGCGTGCCGGGATCCGTCGTGCTGCCGAGCTGCGTGTCGCGTCCCCATAGCCTGGTATCGAGCATGATGAGGTCGACCATGTCGCCGTAGGAGAACGAGCGGAAGATCCGGCCGTCGGCCTGGTCGCGGATCGGCATCCACTCCGAGTAGGCCTGCTCCGCAGCGGCACGCCGCTCGGCCCACGGGCCCTCGTTCTCCGGTTGGTGATTGACGGCGCCGCCACGCCAGGAGTTGTCCGCGCTCTCGTGATCGTCCCACACCGTGATGAAGGGATGCCGGCGATGAATCTCCTGCAAGTCGGCGTCGCGGCGATACTGCGAATAGCGCAGGCGATAGTCGTCCAGGGCGACGATCTCGTGCGACGGCTCGAGGGCGCGCACGTCGCCGTACTCGCCGTCACCGTACTCGTAGATGTAGTCGCCCAGGTGAACCACGGCGTCGAGGTCGTCGCGCGGCGCCAAACGGCGATAGGAGTGAAAATAGCCGTGCGCGAGGCTCGAGCAGGACACGACGGCGAAGCGCACGTTGTTCGTGCCGCCGGCGGGCGCGGTGCGCGTGCGTCCGACGGGCGAGGCCAGGCCCAGAGCCACGAAACGATAGTGGTATGTCGCCCCGGGCTCGAGTCCGACGACGTCGACCTTCACGGTGTGGTCGCGGGACGCATCCGCACGGGCCGTACCCGAGGCAACCACGGCGGCGAAGCCGGGGTCATCCGCCACCTCCCACGCAACGTCGACCGCCGACCCGCCGTCACCGGTCGAGAGCCGCGTCCACAGGATGACCGCATTCGGCAGCGGGTCACCGCTCGCGACCCCGTGCTCGAACAGGTTCGCGGGTGCATTCACCGCGTCCGCGGTGTCGCCACAACCGGCGAGGACGGGGACGATCGGCGCGACACCGAGGCCTGCAGCGATCTTGAGGACGCGTCGTCTGGTGATCATCGAGGACGGTAAGATCATCCACCGCGCGCGGGGGCAACGAGCAGGAGTTACGAGACGCCGGCCATCCTGTGAAATCTCGGTGACGCGAACGTGGCCGGTCGCCCATGGCCGGCACCCCTCACCGCCGCCACTGGTTGGCGCGCACGTTGTCGGCCGCCAGCCGCGCGCTCTCCTCGACGCGCTTCGGGCGCGTCTCGGGCCGCTTCGCGGTCACGATCCATTCCAGGATGCCGCGCTTCGCCGAGCGCGGAAACGCGGCGAAGTTCGCGCGCGCATTCGGGTGAGCAGCCAGCGCGCGGCGTAGATCGTCAGGGATCTCGAGCGCCTCGACCGCGTCCAGCGCGTACCAGGTGCGGTCGCGCCTGGCCGCCTCGACCTTGGCGAGCCCGGCCGCGGCCATGCGCCCGCTCGCGATCAAGCGTTCGACGCGCTCCTTGTTGGGGCGCGACCAACCCGTGCGCGGCTTGCGCGGGGCGAACCACAGCAGCGCGCGCTCGTCGTCGAGCTTGCGCGGCTTGCTGTCGATCCAGCCGAAGCAGAGCGCCTCCTCGACCGACGCGTCGTGGTCGATTCGGGGCTTCCCGGTGGCCTTCTTCCACGTGATCATCCAGACGCCCTCGATGCGCCCGTGGTGACGCTCGAGCCAGCGCCGCCAGGCGGCGCGCGTCGTGGGATGAGTCGAGTTGGCTGGCGGCCGGATCATCGCCTCACATGCGTACACGATCGCGGCGTGGATCGTTGCCGCCCACGCGCAGCAGGAGGTGGACGGCGAGCGCCGCCACGGCGCCGACGAGCATCACGAGCAGGTCCGTGGAAGTCAGGGGCATGAGCGGCTCCGTACAAGTCGGTGGTGACAGAGCGTGACCGCGGTCATGGACGTTCGCTGAAGGCTGCCGCCGTCAAGCGACGGGGATCCGCGCGCGCCGGCGAGCCCGCAGCAGCCCCAGCGCACACGCGAACAGAGCGACCGAGCCGAAGAACACGATGCTCGCCTCAGCGTCCATGCGCCACCCCGCTCACGCGGCTCTGCCGACCACCGCGCGGTCGAGCACGCGTGCGTAGTCGTCGAGCAAGCCGTCGAGGACGGCGTCCCAGGTCCGCGTGCGCGCCAGCACGCGCGCGGCGGCACCGAGACGGCGCGCGAAAACACGATCCTCGACCAACCAGCGGGCGGCCATCACCAGCGAGCCCGGGTTCTCGGGCTCGAACAGCAGCCCGGTGCGACCATCGGCGACGTGATCGAGAACCCCGCCGGCGCGCGGCGCGATCACCGGCACCCCCGACGCCATGGCCTCCAGCGCGACGTTGCCGAAGGTCTCGTTGGCCGCCGGAAAGACGAACACGTCCGCGGACGCGTACGCCGCTGCGAGCGCCTCGCCCGCGAGGTAGCCGGTGAACACGGTCGGCGTTCCGGCAAAGGTGCGCTCGAGCGTCGCGCGCGACGGCCCGTCGCCGACGATCGCCAGCCTTGCGTGCGGCAACGCGTCGATCACCGGACGGAGCCAGTCGATCCGCTTCTCGGGCGACAGTCGACCGACGTAGAGCAGCAGCGGTGCGCTCTGACGTCCCCGCGTCAAGCGTTCGCGCATACTCGCGCTGGCATGCCGCGGATGGAAGCGTTGCGCATCGACGCCGCGGCCCCACAAGCCGACCGAGTGGATCCCGTGCTGCTCGAGCTCGCGCTGCGTCGCGCGCGAGGGCGCGAGGTTCAACGCCGCCTGGTTGTGCAGCCAGCGCAGATACGTCCACAGCGGCCCGGACAGCACGCCGAGCCCCCAGCGCTCGGCGAAGCCCGGCAGATCGGTGTGGTAGGACGCAACGATCGGCAGCGCCCTTGCCTGCGCGTGCCGGAGACCGGCGACACCGAGCGAGACCGGGTTCAGCACGTGCACCAGATCGGGTGCGAAGGCCTCGAGGTGCTCCGAGACGTCGACGTACGGCGGCACCAGGGTCAGCTCTGGATAGAGCGGGAACGAATAGCCCGGCAGGCCGATCACCCGCGTCCACGAATAGCGCTCCGGCGCTCCGGCCGGGGCGAAGAGCAGGCTTTCGATGCCGCGTCGCGCGAAGTGATCCAGCAAGCGGCAGGGCGTGTTCACGATCCCGTCCACCTTGGGCAGGAAGGTCTCCGTGAACAGCGCAACGCGCATCCCCGACCGCCTCTGCTTGGTTCGCGTCCGCATCGCGATGCCGACACGCTACCAGCGCAGTATTACGGCGCGCCGAGCGAGCCATGAACAATCGCCCAAGGAATGGTCAACGAGCGCTGACCGGACGGTGACGATCCGGCGACGCGGACCGCTCAGGACCCGGCGGCGGGCCGCTTGGCCCAGCTCCAGCCGTCGACCTGCAAGCCTTTCGCCGGCGTGTAGCCGGTCGAGATGCTGCGCACGACGCCGTTGCCGTCGACCAGCACGAACGTCGGCGTGCCGCTGACACCGTAGGACAGAAACGCGTCGCGCTTGGCGTCGATCGCGACCAGCGGCGGGAACTCCTGCGCGAACTTGGCGAAGAAGCGCTCGAGCTGGGCCGGATCCTCGTCGGTGATGGCCACCACCTGGACGTCGCGTTCGCGTGCGAAGGCCATCAGCTCCGGCAGCGCCGCCTTGCAGGGTCCGCACCACGTCGCCCAGAAGAACAGCAGGTGCGAGGAACCGCTCGCCAGCGTCGTCGGCGGCGTCTCGCGGTAGCTCGTCAAGCGCAAAGGAGGTGCGGCGCTGCCGACGCGCGGCGGACTCGGCAGGTCGGGGAACTTGCCGGGGTGCTCGCCGGGGATCAACGTGCGGCGCACCAGCTTGCCCTCGTGCAGCACCTCGAGCGGACGCGGCTGGCCGACCTGCTGCAGCATCGTCCACTCGCGCACCTGGCGCGGCTCGGTGAACGGCTTGCCCGGCGGCCCGACCAGGACGTCGCCGACCTCCAGACCAGCCTTGGCCGCGGGCGAGTCCGGATAGACGATGCGCACCGAGACCGCGCCCGCGGCGAGCCCGAGCTTGGTGCGCTCCTCGGGTGTGACCGGGCGGAACTGGATGCCCATCCAGGCCGGCAGCACCGTCCTCGCAGCGGCCAGATCGTCCTCGTAAGACGGGAAGTCGTCGCGTGGCACCGGCGGTACGCGCGCGGCAGCCACATCCAGGGTGAGGTCCTCGCAGCGCTCGAGCGCCGCGAACGCGGACCGCTCGGCCGTGCTCGCACGGGTCGCGAGATAGACCTGCGCCGCGATCCGCAGCAGCAGCGTTCGCATGCGCAGCAAGCCGGCCTCGCGGACCTCCATCCGGTAGGAGATGTCGCCGGCGGTCTCGGCGCGCTCGCCGAGCAGCGTGATGCGCTCGGTGAGCTCGACGTCGGCGTCGGTGTGCGGCCCGAGCTCGGCGAGCAGCTCGGCGCCGAGCGCGCGGGCCGCATCGGGCGACAGCGCGCGAACCTTCTCCGGCGCGACGCGCGCGCTCCAGCCCGGGTTCGCGTCGAGGAAGCGCACCAGGTTGGCGCGCGTCGCGTCGTCGAGCGACTCACCCCACGCATCCGCATGGTTGCCGATCGAATCCGCCACCGCGGGCAGACGCTCGAGGCGGCCGTCGACCTCGGCGAGCGAGCGCGGGCTGGCGAAGCCGAAGCTCTGCCCCATGCGGTCGAGCAGCCGGATCTCGGGCTCGTAGCGCGCCGGATCCTGCCACGCTTCGCGTAGCAGCTCGTCCGCGAGCTGCTCGAGCGTCTGCCCCTGTGCCTTCGCCGCGCGCTCGAGCAGCAGCGCGAGCTGCACGTCCGAGGTGCGCAGCGGAACGTCGGGCGTGCGGTCGTGGACCAGCGCGTGCGCCTGCGCCGCCGTGAAGCTGCCGTCGGCGAGCAGGGACTCGACGAAGCGCACCGAGTAGCCGACGTTGTCGGCGCCGAGGTTCTCGGGGTAGCAGCCGTACGCCGGCCGGTCATGCGTCGAGGCGAAGTAGCCACAGACCTCGCCGGTCGGCAGTGCGTCGGGTGTCGCGGTGCTGCCGTGCTCCGCGATGTGCGCGAAACCGCCCGAGAAGCACTGCGACATCAGCATGACGACACGCACCTCGGGATCGAGCTGCGCGAAGGTCTGCTGCAGGTCGCGCACCGAGAACACCTGCTTGTCGCCCCACATGGTGATGCGCGTGTTGGTCGGCTCGTCACGGTTCGGCGTGCCATGGTCGGTGACGTAGAACAGCAGCGTGTCGCCCGGCGGGATCTTCCGGCCCTCGCCGGCGAACCACGCGCGCAGCGCGTCCGGGGTGGCGGGCCGCAACGTCTGCCCGGCGACGGTCGTGCTGACGAACTCCATCGGCCGGCCGAGCGACGACTCGAGCGGCGTTCCGTCGAGCAGCCAGCCCTCCCCTTCCGGACGAAGCTCGCGCGTCGCGAGGTCTTCGGCCGGATCCTCGCCGTCGCTCGCGAACACCGTGATCTGGTCGCGCGGCACGCGCGCCTGGTCTAGCACCTCGAGCAGCGCGCGCACGTGCAGGATGTGCGACTGGTAGTTGCCGGCGCGGCTGCCGCCGCCGTTGAGCAGGACGACGTGCAGGCGACCGGGAGCGACGGCCGGCTGCGATCCGTCGAACAGGACCGGCACGCTGGCGGCGTTCTGCGCCGCAACGGGTGGCGACACCACCGCGCGCGGCGACGCGCACCCGCACGCTGCGAGGAACGCCCCGCACGCCGCGAGGCGCGCAAGTACGTGCCAGCCCGCGGCACCTCGGGATTCCAGCTGCACCGGCGAGTGTCTCAACCGCCGCACAGCTCGCGCAGCAGCTTTGCGTTGACCACCAGATCGCGGCCGCGGCGGACGACGAGACCGAGCTCCGCGAACTCGGCCAGCGCCTTGGTGACGCGCGCGCGCGACAGCCCGGTGAGCTCGGCGAGCTCCTCGTGCGTCAAGCGGATCTTCAGCAGACGGCCATCCGCGTCGACCACGCCGAAGCCGTCGGCGACGTCGAGCAGGCCGAGCGCCAGCTTGCCACGCAGGTCGAGCGTCAGCAGCTTCACGGTGCGCACGAAGGTGCGCGAGAAGTAGTCGAGCGTGCCGCGCGTCATGCTCTGAATCACCAGCGGCGGCAGCTTCGAGACGATCTCCTGAAACGCCGGCACCTCGATCGCGGCGGCGCGGATCTGCGTCAGCGCGCTCGCGGTGTCGAGCCGGCGCTCGGCGACCACCATGTAGCTGCCGAGCAGCGAGCCCGGCTTGGCGAGCGTCACCAGCACGCGCCGGCCGAGCCCGCCCGGGATCGACAGCTTGGCCACGCCGTCGAGCATCCAGAACAGCCGCGTTGCGACGCTGCCGTCGCGGTAGATCACGCGACCACGCGGGAAGCTCACCAGCTCGGCCGCATCGAGCAGCTGCTCGATGCTGGGCTCCGGCCAGCCCAGGCGGCGCAGCCCCTGCGCCAGCTTGCGCGCTCGCCGCGGATCGTCGGCGAGTCGCCGCAGATCCGGAGCCTTGCTGGTCGCCCGGGGCATCGTTCAGCTCTGCGCGGTCGCCGCCGCCAGCAGGTGGGCAAGCTTGACGGCCTGCTTCTCGCGATCGAACGCAGCGATGGTCGCCTCGTCCGGGTGCACCACCAGCCGTCCGCCGCGGAACTCGTCGACCAGCTGCTCGAGCGTGCGACGAATGGCGCCGCCGTCGCGCGGATCGACCACCCGGCCGAGGCGCGCGCGTTCGAGGATCGACGCGGTCTCGCCGGGAATCGTCAGCGCGAGGATCGGCTTGCGGGTGTACAGGTACTCGCACATCTTGCCCTGGATCTTGATCGCGCCCGAGTCCTCGCGCGGCACCTGGCAGAGCATCAGCACCGTGCTGTCGGCGACGTACTGCACGCTCTCGGCGTGCGGCTTGAACGGGAAGAAGCGCACCACGTCGCCGATCTGCTCGCTGGCGATGAACTCGTCGTAGAGCGGCTGGCGCTTGGCGCCGACGAAGTTGGCGCGCAGCAGCCGGCGCGCGTCGGCGCTCGCGCGCACCAGGTCGCGCACCGCACCGAGGAACGGCATCAGGTCGAACAGCGTCTCTACCGTGCCCGTCACGGTCACGTGCAGGAGCCCCGGCTCGAGGAACTTGGGCTCTCGTGTGACGTGCGCGAAGTCCTCGGGATCGAAGCCGTTGGTGATCACCGAGACTCTCTCGGGCGGGCACCAGGGATACTTGCGCAGGAAGTCGTCGCGCGTCGCCTCGGTCGTGACCACCACCGCGCTCGCGCGGGTGAAGATCTCGCGCTCCCAGCGCTCCTCGCGCGCCTGCCGGCTCGAGTTGCCGGGGTACCACTGCTTGCGCCGGATGCCCTCGGTCCACGGATCGCGCATGTCGGCGATCCAGGGCACGCCGAGCTTCTTCGCCAGCGCCGCGGCGAGCACGTTCACCGAGTTCGGTGGCGAGGTCGAGAAGATCACGTCCGGGCGCTCGCGCCTGGCGATCGCCAGGCTGCGCACGTACGCGGCCCCCGCCCAGACGATCTGCGGATCGGGGATCAGCAGCTTCGACCAGACGAAGTTGCCGACCGCGCCGAGCTGGCCGTGCCGCGTGGTGCGCGCGTCGCGCTCGGTGCGGCCGACGGTCGCGGTCTCGGCCTCCCGGCCGGGCCCGTCGCCGGCACCGTTCGTCACCTTGCCCTTGCCGCCGCCGCGCAGGCGCTTCACGAAGCCTGCAAGCGAGGACTCGATCGCCTCCCACTCGACCGTCGGCGTGCGATAGACCGGCACGCTCGCCGGCACGTCGCGCTCGAGCCCCTGGTCGCGCACCGGCGCGTAGGGGTTCGCGACCGTGTGGATCACCGGCCGCCAGCCCTGCCGGGTGAGATACTTGACGAACTTGCTGACGCGCTGCACGCTGACCCCGCCCTGTGGTGGCCAGCGGTAGGTGAGGACGAGCACCGTCCGGCCGGCGCCGGCGGTGGACGTGCTGCGGTCGGGTTCGCGCGGCGCGGCGGTCTCGGCAGCGTGCGGATCTGTGCTGGGGGTCTGCAAGGTCATCTGCGTTCGAGCTTTCCTCAAATGCGCGCCACGAGCCAGCGTCCGGCCCGGATGCTCCCGGAAACCACCGGAAAGCGTGCGAAGTGTGCCCCCGGGCACAGCGCCGCGGCTTCTGTATCGCGGCTCGCGGACGTATATGGGGGCTCGGACGACGGCACGCAAGCGAGCGCGGACGTGGCGCGCCACAAGCGGCGGGAACATCGAGATCCCTATGG
>Ga0163144_10001198_pt1 | contig 61444 bp, 46 predicted proteins | sample OliLak19BULKMAT1_FD_123175 | JGI IMG/M metagenome (GOLD analysis project Ga0163144, IMG submission 123175) | Freshwater microbial mat bacterial communities from Lake Vanda, McMurdo Dry Valleys, Antarctica - Oligotrophic Lake LV.19.BULKMAT1 | ecosystem: Environmental > Aquatic > Freshwater >...
CGCCCGCCAGTTCTGGCAGTAGTAGATGCGTGTCTCGAGGTCCGTGTCGGAGGCCTCTTCCCCCCAGTCGCCATTGTTGTCGCGGTCGCGCAGGATGATGGAGTCGATGTACGAGGAGCCGCCAAGGCCGCGCGACCCCGCGGCGTGGTAGAGGAAACGCTCCTTGGGCTCTTCATCGTATGATCGTATGGTGGCGATAATGCGCCACCGCTCGTCATAGGCGAAGTAGAACCAGGGGTCGTCGGTGGTATCCTCGACGGTGCCGTCACCATCCACATCGTAGTGCCAACCGATGCGGTACCCCAGGCCGTTGTACGTGTACTCGGCTTTGAGAGCGTTGCTCTGGTTCTTGACCTTGCGCAGGCGACCAAAGGCGTCGTACTCGTACTTCCAATCCTTGCCGTCGTCGGTCATGTTGCCCACGGCGTCGTGGGTGATGGTGTAGTTGTCTCCCGTCGTGCCGGAGTTGCTGTCCAGATCTCTCGTGCCCCACTCGTTGGCTTTATTAAACGTGCCGGTGTCGTCGATCTCGCCAATGCCGGCATCGGTGAAGTCGCCATCGCCATTGAGGTCCAGCCTTCTCCGCATCCAGTTGCCGGTCTGGGACAACGCACTGGCCGGAGTCGCATCGCGCCACTCTTCGTTGCGCGTGTCTTCGGAATCGGACACCGATCCACCCGAGAGGTTGCCCTCCTTGGTGCGCAGCAGCCGGTCGAGGCTGTCCATCGTGTACACAGCATCGAAGCGGCCCTTCTGGGCCGAGTCGTTGAGCCGCGCATCATCGGCGGTCAGGATGTTGCTGCCCCGGTCGTACGTGAGGTCTACCTTGTAGATGTTCGTCCCACTGGCATCGGCGGTCCAGCGCGAAGAAGTGATGCGCCCGAACTGGTCGAGGTTGCCGTATGCCCGCGGCGAGCCTGAGACATAGGCCCTGGAATAGCGGTCGTCGGAGAACTGCGTCAGGGTGGTGCTCACCAGCAAGCCCTCGCCGGTGTAGGCGTACGAGACGACATCCGTCCCATTATAGGTCAGCTTGTTGACGCGGCTGGTGAGGTCGTCGATGCTGACCAACATACCTCGCCGAAGGCGAACAACCTACCGGAACGGCAGGTCCACGCTGAACGTGAACACCCGTGTTTCGTCGGTGTCTTCTTTGAGGATCGGGAATCCGAAGTCAAAGGCCAGGGGCACGGGGCTGACCTGGGGGACGTAGACCCGCAGACCGGCGCCGACGGCGACGCGGTACTTGTCGAAGGCGACGTCCTCATCGACGGTGCCGGTGTCTATGAACAGAACACCCGAGAGGATCTCATCAAAGATGGGCTTTCTGAGTTCCAGCCCGGCGAAGAACAGGAAGTTGCCGCCCACGGTGTCGTCGCTGAGCGAACCGTCGGCGCGCAAACCCACGGGGGCGATGGCGCGGTAGTTGAAGCCGCGGAAGTTCTGACCGCCCAGGTAGAAGCGCTCGAAGAAGGGCGCGGCGTCGGTATCGCCGGGGATGTACCCCACGCGGGTGTTGAACTGGATGGCGGTGGTGCGTCCCAGCACATCCTCGGCCAGTTTGAAGTAGACGGCGTAGGAGGCGTCGAGCTTGGTGAAGGTGTAATCGCCCACCAGGCCGAACTGGTCGGCGCCGAAGTCGATGCGGTTGCCCTCGCTGGGGAAGGTCTGGTTGTCCAGGCTGGAGCGGGTGAAGTGCAGGCCGACGCTCGAAAGGACGCTCTCGTCCTCGGCCTCGAAGTAGTCCACCGGAGCATCGGCGTCGATGTCCGAGAGGGCCACGGACTCGGCCCGCAGCGGGATGTAGGCGTTCCATCGGGAGCCGAACTGCCGGCCCAGCCGCAGCGAGCCGCCGGTACGGGTCTCGTCGTACGAGTCGTAGTCGCGGTCGAAGTAGAAGAGGCGGCCCGAGCCCGAATAGTCGCTCTCAAAGAGGTACGGGTCCGAGAGGCCGATGGAGAGCTCGCGGCTGACATTGCCGGGGACGGCGGCGAGGGTGAGGGTCTGTCCTCCGCCACGGAACGCATCGCCGGTGAACAACTCGCCCAGCGTGTCCGGGGGGTTGGTGATATCGAAGTTGCGCTGGGTGACCGAGATGGTGGCGAAGACGCCTCCGTCGGAGCTGACCCCGCCGCCCAGGTTGAACGATCCGGTGTTGGTTTCCTGGACCTCGACCAGCACGTCGCGGTAGCCGGGGTCCTCCACGGTCTCGGGCTGGACGGTGGCCTTGACGCTGCCGAGGAGGAAGAGCTGGGTCTGCTTGATCCGTCTTTCGCTCTCTTTCACCGCGGTCGTGTCGAGCGGGCGATTGGGCTGCAGGGTGATGTGGCGGCGGATCACGTCGTCTCGGGTGAGGGAGTTGCCGCGGATCACCACCTCCCCGGTCAGGAAGCGCTGCCCCTGGCTCACGATGATGACCACGTCCACCAGCGGCTGCTCGGGCTCACGCAGCTCGCGGGGGCGCACGGCGACATCGGCAAACCCCATTTTGCCATAGGAATCGCGGATGGCGTCCATCGACTTGGTGAGCATGTTCTCGCGGTACACGTCGCCGGGCTTCAGGGCCATCAGCCCCTGGAGCTGGTGGGGCGTCAGGATCCCCTTTTCACCATCGGTGAACGTGACTTTGATATCTCGCAGGGTGTAGACCGGGCCCTCGTCGATGATGAAGTTGACGATGGCCTCTCTGCCGTCGGCGGAGGGTGTGACGATCCGGTCGGCGCGGGCGTCCAGGTGGCCGCGGTCGCGATAGAAGCGGGCGATGGAAGCCACGTCCTCGGCGAGCAGTTCGTTGTCGAGGGGCCCCTTGCGGAGCAGGAGGGCCTCCTTGGTCTTGATCACGGTTTTCAGTTCCGTTTCACTTATGGAGAGGTTGCCGGAAAAGCGGATGTCGGTGACCTTGGTGCGCTCGCCCTCGCGGACGCGGAAGAGGACGATGCCGGTCTGCTCCAGTTCCTTCTCATCAACCGTGACCCGGGTGTTGTAATACCCGTTCTGACGGTAACGCTCCTCGATGCGGCGGCAGGCGCGGTCGAGCTGGGTAGGGTCAACGGGCGTGCCAACGAGCGAATCGATGGACTGGCCCAGTTCCTCGTCTGAAAGCAGCCGGTTGCCCACGGCCTGCACGTCCGTCACCAGCGGCTGGAGCGACACGATGTAGTCCAACTGCACGGAGCCGTCGGCCAGGGGCTGGACGCGGCTCTCGACGCGCCCGAACCGGCCGACACGGTTGAGCCGCGAGATGTCATCGGAAACCGTGGCGGAATCGAAAGGCAGCCCCTCTGTCAGGCGGAGTTGGTTGCGTGCCAGCCTTTCGTTCTCGGCGTCCAGCGGCACCGGGGCCAGCCCCGGCTTGGCGGGGCTGATCTTGAAGACGATGGCGCGAACGGGCCTGCCCTCAAGGGCCTCCAGCCGCGGGGGCGGGGTTGGGGCGGGCGGCGCCGTGGGCGATGGCTGCGTGGCCGTCCCCGGCGCTGCCGGCTGCGCGAGCGTGACCGTGGGAAGGCTTGCAACGCACGCCGCCGCCAGGACCACTCTCTTGATGCGGCTTTGGTTCAGGGTGAAATCCACAGAGTGCGGACGATAGCGACGCGCCAGGGGTCCGCACAACCGCCCCCCACCAACCCCTCGCCGATCCCGCTTCGCACAGAAAGGCTAGGGTGATTCGGCCTACGACAGGTTGACGGGCATGACGACGTACAGGAAGTCGTTCCCGCTCCGGATCAGGCCGGGCTTGTTGGAGGCCTTGAGTTCCATGATGACTTCGGGTTCGCTCATGACCTTGAGGGCATCGGTGATGAAGTTGGGGTTGAAACCGATCTCAATGTCCTCGCCGTCGTAGCCGGTAACGGGGACCTTGATTTCAGCCTTCCCCATCTCCGGAGCGCGGCTGGAGAGTTCGAGTTGACGGTCCTTGCCGGTGAACGCCAGCTTTACCCCCCGGGACTCCTCGTTGGTCAGCAGGGCGGCCCGCCGGACGGCAGAACTGACAACGTCGCGGTCAAAGGTGACCTTCTTGTCCTGGTCCTTGGGGATGACGTCTTCGTAAGGCGGGAACGCCCCCTCCACCAGGTTGCTGACCAGCACGGCGCGCCCGGGGCTGGCGGCGGTGCCGAAACTGAAGATGATCTGGTTTTCGGTAATGGCGATCTGCACCGGCTCATCGTGCTCCTGAATGAGCTTCAGGAGCATCGCCAGAGCCTTGCTGGGGATGATGCAGGAAACAGGCTTGGAGTCCTTGTCGGCCCCGGTGAGGTTGGCGCGGGCCAGGGCCAGGCGGCGACCATCGGTCGCCACCATTTCCAGGCGCTTTCCGTCGCGCTTGAAGAGCACACCGTTGATGGCGTACCTGGAGTTTTCGCGGGCCGTCGCGAAGAGCGTGCGCCCCACCAGGGCCGCGAGCGAGCCGGCCGGGTGGGTCATCACCGTCTTGGCCTTGGGTTGTTCAGAGTTCCCGGCAACCAGGGTGGGAAAGTCGGGGATCGGGGGGAAGTCCGCCGCCGGGTAGCCGTTCACCTCAAAGTGGGCATCGGCGCCGCGGATGTGGCAGGAGTCGTTCTCAACCTCCAGCGTAAGCGTGGGGGCGCCGTCCTCGGCCGAGATGATCTGCCGGAGTTTGTCCGCGGGAATGAGGGCTTCGCCCGCCCTCTGCACGTCCACCTGCGTCAGCGTGAGCTTGAGCGCGATTTCCGCATCCGTCGCCGAAAGCGTCAGGTCCCCCGCCCCCCCCGACTTGGAAGCCGTGAGCTTGACGCACGTGAGTTGCACGCGCGGCGTTCGTGCCGCCACGGCCCCCGAAACGAGATTAATGGCGTCGAGAAGTGCGCCACGATCGCAGATGACCTTCATAAGAACGTCGCTCCATCCTGTTTGTGACCGGGGAGTGTACCACGGGCCGATGCCCCGCGGACCCCGCCGCCGGGCCTGATTCGGCAGGGCGTTTGATCTCACCCCCGAGGGGCCCAGTCGCTATCTTCAGGATTGGCACCCGGTTTGCACAAATCCGACCCCTCACGGGTTGTCAGCCGCCCACGAATACCAGATACTCCCCGGTCCTATCCCGTCCGAGGGGTAGGGTCCGGTGGACGCTCCGGCGTTCACCGGCTTCGTCACGGGGCTTCCCCGGCGCGGTCGGTGCGCAGGCACTCGGCCTCCCGGGGTCAGGTTGTTTATTCTTGAACCCGCCCCTGGGGTTCATCAACTCGAACGGAAGGACCCGCGCCTATGTCTTTTGAAGCTGTCGTACACGCGCAGGCAATCGAGCTGGACCGGCTTTCCCTGGAAATGTGCGCCGCCGCGGGGAGCGGGCACTCCACCACCGCGATGAGCCTGGGCCACATCGTGACGGTCCTCATGTTCCAGACCATGCGCTGGAGCCCCGACTACCCCAACTACCCCACGAGCGACCGGCTGGTGCTGAGCGAGGGCCACGCCGTCCCCATCGTGTACGCCGCGGCCGCGAAACTGGGGGTGATGATCGGGAAGGACCCCGAAAGCCGTCGCAAACTGACGGTGGCCGACCTGAAGACCCTGCGCGACGGGACCAGCGAACTGGATGGGCACCCCAACCCGATGGAGGGGTTCCCGTTCTTTGACGCGGCGACCGGTTCACTGGGCCAGGGGCTGAGTGTGGCCGCCGGGCTGGCGGAGGCGGCCCGCCTGGATGGGGTCGAGAAGCGCGTGTACTGCATCATCGGGGACGGCGAGTCTCGCGAGGGGCAGGTCGCCGAGGCCCTCGACTACATCATGGACCGCAAACTCCGCAACGTGCTGCCGATCTTCAACTGCAACGAGTACGGGCAGGCGGACCGGGTCTCCGGGCAGCAATCGCCCGAGGTGCTGGCGGCCAAGCTGGAGGCGGCCGGGTTCACGGTCAAAACCATCGACGGACACAATCCAGCGCAGATCAAGGCCGCGTTCGACGCCTTCGCGGCGATCGAATCCAACCGTTCGGCGGCGCCGATGGCGGTGGTCGCCAAGACGGTGAAGGGCTGGGGCGCTCCCTCTGTGCAGGGGAACGGCTGGCACGGCAAGCCCCCGACGGGCGAGTCGCTCAAGCGGGCCTTGGCGGAACTGGACCAGAAGCGGATCGAGGTCACCAGCGCGCTGGTGACAACCGACCAGTTCACGATCGAGCCGCCGCCCGAAACGTCGCGTAAGGACGCCGAGCCGGGCGAAGTTCCCAGCCTGACGGAGGCGATGAAGCGAATGGACATGGAGTCGCTGCTGCAGTCGGGCGCCATGGCGACGCGGCGTGCCTTCGGCATCGCGCTGCGGGCCCTGGGGCAGGTCAACGACAAGGTGGTGGTGCTGGATGCGGACGTCAGCAACTCGACCTTTACCGAGGTCTTCCGGAAGGACCCGGCCTGCGCCCCGCGCTTCCTGGAGTGCAAGATCGCCGAGCAGAACATGATGTCGGTGGGCGTGGGCCTTTCGGCGGGGGGCAAGGTGCCGTTCTGCTCGACCTTTGCGAAGTTTGTGTGCCGCGCCTACGACCAGATCGAGATGGGCATCTACTCGGGGGCCAACCTCAAGATCGTGGGGAGCCACGCGGGGATCACGCTCGCGGCGGACGGCCCCAGCCAGATGTCGATGCCCGATGTGGCCTGGTTCCGCGCGTTCACGACGATGAAGGACCACCGCGGCAACCCCGGGTGCTACGTGCTGCAGCCCGCGGACGCCTTCGCCGCGTACGCGCTGACGGGGGTAATGGCCGAGTACGAGGGGGCCTGCTACATGCGGACCCTGCGCTCGGACACCGAGTTCATCTACAACGACGATGTGGTCTTCAACCTCGGCGGGTTTGAGGTGCTGCAGGAAGGGCGGGATATCGTGATCTGTGCCGCGGGGTACATGGTGCACGAGGCCAACAAGGCGCTGGAGATCCTGGACAAGGCCGGGGTCTCGGCGACGCTGGTGGACCTGTACTCGCTGCCGTTTGACAACGATGCGCTGCTGGACCTGGTGGGGGCCAACAACGGCTACGTGCTGTCGGTGGAGGATAACTTCGGCGGGGGCATCGGCTCGGCGGTGGCCGATGCGCTGCTGGAATCCGGCGATGCGTTCCGCCTTAAGCAGATGCACGTGCGCCGCATCCCCAAGAGCGCCAGGACCCCCGAGGAAGTGCTGCAGATGTGCGGCCTAACGGCGAAGGACATCGCGAAGAACGCGATGGAACTGCTGGGCGTGGGCTGATCCCTGACTCCATACTCGGGTGCCACTGGTCGGCCCTGAGACCAGTGCTCACTTCGCCCCGCAGTGCGCCGCCGTCGCGGGGGCGGGGTACCCTGTGGTTCCCCATGAGTTCACCGGACCATCGCCTCCCCACCGATACCGACGATGGCATGCTGCTGATCATCAGCGGCCCCAGCGGCGTGGGGAAGACCACGATCACGCGGGGCGTCGAGCGATCAATCGCCGACTCGGTCTTCTCGGTCTCCGCGACCACGCGGGCCAAGACCAGCGCCGATGTCGAGGGGGTTGACTACCACTTTGTCAGCGATGAAGCGTTCGAGCGCATGAAGTCGGCGGGCGAGTTCTTCGAGACCGCCGGCATCTACGGGAAGAAGTACGGCACGCCCAAGGCCTGGACCATCGAGCAACTCAAGCGCGGCCGCCTGGTGATCCTTGAGATCGATGTGCAGGGGGCGATCCAGATCAAGGCCCAGGTGCCCGATGCCTTCGCGGTGTTCGTGCTCCCCCCCAGCGAGGAAGACCTGCTGTGCCGTCTTCGCGACCGCAAGCGCGAGGATGAGGCGCTGATCCAGCGGAGATTCGCCGCGGCACGCCGGGAGATCTCGACAGCGCAGGAGTGCGGGGTCTACAACGTGTTCCTGGTGAACGGGACGATCGAAGAGTCGATCAAAGAGGCGGTGGACCGGGTCGTGGCGGAGCGGGCGCGGCGGCGGGGGCTGCGCGGGGGATAGCGGGCGCCCGGCCTTACGCCGGATGCTTGCTTTGCATATGAACACAGAGATGCGGAGGGAACAAGAGGGCACGGAGAAGAACCCGGGTTCAAGCCCACTTCTTCTCCTCACACCTGTCCACCCCCGACCCTCTGTGTTTGCCTTTGCGGGGCCGGCCCTCCCGGCGCCCGGACCGCGCCGGGGATGTAATGTCGTTATCTTGGGGCGATGTCTGATCAACCAACCCGTTCCATGAGCGAGGGTTCAGACCCCGATCGCACGCGCAACACAGCGCCCAGCGCTGCCGACGGCGACTCGGGGGGCGTGCGTCAATCCGCCGCCCCCATCCCCAGGCGCATCGGTCGCTACGCCATCCTCCGCGTGCTAGGCGAGGGGGGCATGGGCACGGTGTATGAGGCGGAGCAGGAGAGCCCCAGGCGCACCGTGGCGCTGAAGGTCATCCGCGCTGGGTACTTGTCACCGCAACTCTTGAAACGGTTTGAGCATGAGTCGCAGGTGCTGGGCAGGTTGCAGCACCCGGGCATTGCGCAGGTGTATGAGGCGGGGACGGTAGTCGAGGAACCCGGTTCGGAGAACCGGGCCACCCCGAGCCGGGCTACCCCGTTCTTCGCCATGGAGTTCATCAAGGGCGTGCCGCTCACGGACTACGCCGCGTCGAAGAACCTCGGCACGCGCGAACGGCTTGAACTGGTCGCGCGCATCTGCGATGCGGTCTACCACGCCCACCAGAAGGGCGTGATCCACCGGGACCTCAAGCCCGGCAACATCCTGGTGGATGAGTCGGGCCAGCCCAAGATCCTGGACTTTGGTGTAGCGCGAGCGACAGACTCGGACATCCAGCAGACCACGATCCAGACCGATATTGGTCAGTTGATCGGCACCGTGCCCTACATGAGCCCGGAGCAGGTTGGCGGCGACCCCGACGAACTCGACACGCGGAGCGATGTGTACGCGCTGGGCGTGATCGCGTATGAACTGCTGGCGGGGCGGCTGCCCTACGACCTGACCAAGCGGATCATCCACGAGGCGGTCAGGATCATCAGGGAAGAAGAGCCCACACGCCTCTCGAGCATCAACCGCACGTTGCGGGGTGATGTCGAGACCATTGTCGCCAAGGCCCTGGAGAAGGACAAGGCTCGCCGGTACCAGTCCGCCGAGTCACTGGCCAGCGATATCCGACGTTACCTCACCGACCAGCCCATCACCGCCCGCCCCGCGGGCACGTGGTACCAGCTCAAGAAGTTCTCGCAGCGCAACAAGGCCCTGGTCGGCGGTGTGGCGGTGTCATTTGTCATTCTGCTGGGCGGTCTGGCCGGCACCGCGTGGCAAGCCGATGAGGCCACGAAGCAGGCGAGGCGTGCCGACGAACGGGCCGCGGCGGCGACCAAGGCCGAGGGTGAGGCCCAGATTCAGAAAACGGCGGCCGAAGCCTCGGCGAAGGCCGAGAAAGAGCGGGCCGAGCAACTCCAGCAGGTGTCGGACTTCCAGGCGCAGATGCTCGCGCAGGTGGACCCGACGGAGGCGGGAAGGCTGCTTACGGCGGATGTGACGGCGAAGTTCGGGGAGGCTTTGGTCAAAGCCAACGTGCCCGAGGGCGAGCGCGCCGGCCAAGTGGAGGCGTTCGCGGGCCAGTGGAGCAAGGTAAACGCGACCGATGCGGCCCGCGAGTTGATCGACCGCACCATTCTCAAGCCAGCCGTGGATGCGATCGAGAAGCAGTTCAAGGACCAGCCGGTCGTGGATGCGCAACTACGCCAGGTGTTGGCGGACCGCTATCAGAACCTCGGCCTGCCCGACTCCGCGACTCCGCTCCAGGAGCGGGCGCTCGCGACCCGCCGGCGTGTGCTGGGTGAGGAGCACCCGGACACTCTGACCTCTATTAGCAATATGGGAACCCTGCTGCGAGCCCAGGGCAAGCTGAGTGAGGCCGAGCCATACTACCGCGAAGGGCTGGAGAATTTGCGTCGCGTGCTGGGCGAGGAACACCCTGACGCGCTGACCTCTATCAGCAACATGGGCGTACTGCTGAATACACAGGGCAAGCTGAGCGAGGCCGCGACGTACTTCCGCGAGGCATTGGAGAAGCGGCGGCGAGTGCTGGGCGAGGAACACCCTGACACGCTGACCTCTATCAGCAATCTGGGAGTATTGCTGAATGCACAAGGCAAGCTGAGCGAGGCCGCACCGTACTTCCGCGAGACGTTGGAGAAGTCCCGTCGCGTGCTGGGCGAAGAACACCCGAGCACATTGAACTCGATCAACAACATGGGCGCCCTGTTGATGGCACAAGGCGAGTTGAGTGAGGCGGAGCCGTACTTCCGCGAGGCGATGGAGAAGCGACGGCGTGCGCTGGGTGAGGAGCACCCAGACACGCTGGGCTCGATCCACAACCTAGGAGCCCTGCTGACAGCCCAGGGCGAGTTGGGCGAGGCCGAGCCGTACCTCCGCGAGACGCTGGAGAAGCGCCGGCGTGTGCTGGGCGAGGAGCACCCCGACACGCTGGGCTCGGTCAACAACATGGGAGCCCTACTGCGGTCCCAAGGCAAGCTGGGTGAGGCCGAGCCGTACTACCGCGAAGGTCTGGAGAAGTCCCGTCGCGTGCTGGGCGAGGAGCACCCGAGCACACTGAACTCGATCAACAACATGGGTGGGCTGCTGCAGGCCCAGGGCAAACTGTCGGACGCCGAGCCGTACCTGCGCGAGGCGCTCGAGAACTGTCGGCGCGTGCTGGGCGCGGAACACCCTGACACGCTGGGCTCGATCAACAACATGGGCGGTCTGCTGAAGGCCCTGGGCAGGCTGAGTGAGGCCGAGCCATACTACCGCGAGGGGCTGGAAAAGGTCCGGCGCGTGCTGGGTGAGGATCACCCTGACACGCTGGTCTTGATCAGCAACATGGGCTTCCTGCTGCAGGCGCAGGGAAAACTGGGTGAAGCCGAGGCTTATCACCGCGAGGCGTTGGAGAGGTTCCGGCGCGTGCTGGGCGAGGATCACCCGAGGACGCTGGTCCTGATCGATAACATGGGCGTTCTGCTGCAGGACCAGGGCAAACCGAACGAGGCCGAACCGTACTATCGCGAGGCGCTGGAGAAGCGTCGGCGCGTGCTGGGTCACGAGCACCCAAGCACGCTGATCTCGATCAACAACATGGGCTCACTGTTCGTCGCCCAGCGCAAGCACGCCGAGGCGGTGGCGCTGCTCGCTCCGATCGAAGGTGCCGCCCGCACAGCGTTCACCGGTGGCAACGCGCGCCGCTTGGCATCGCTGCTCATGAGCCTCGGCGAAGCTCGCACGAGCCTCGCCGAGTTCGGCGCCGCGGAGACAAACCTGCTCGAAGCCCACCCCATCTTCATCACCACCCGCAGTGAGCAGCATAAGGACACGCGCGAGTGCATCCAGGCCCTTATTAGTCTGTACACTGCCTGGCACGCAGCGGAGCCGGGCAAAGGCTACGACACCAAGGCAGCGGCGTGGAATGCGACGCTTGAGGCGACGCAACCTCCGACGCAGGACCCGCAGCCTGCGGAGAAGAAGTGAACTGGTCGGCGGCGCGTACAACTGCCGCGTCCGCAGCGAGAAAGCACCGTGGGCAGGAAGCCTGCGTTGTGTGAAAAGAACAACGGGTCGGGCACCGATCCGATCCCCCCTACAACTTCGGCAACAGGCCCAGCACCGTCTCCGCCCGCTGCTGCATCGAGAACTGGACCGTGAACTGAGCCGCGGCACGGAGCGCCTGCGACCGCACCAGTTCCGAAACCTCCGATGCATAATCGGTGTCCATGATCTTGGAACGGGCATCCAGCACGCCCTCCAGCTCAACCTTGAGCCGGTCGTACTCCGAATCAATCTGCTTCATGCGCAGCCCGATGCCGCCCCGCACGCCGCGGGACCATGAGAGCGCTTCGTCGATGGCACTTTGGCCGCCCTCGCGGTCACCATCGATGAGGTTGAACTCTCCGCCGCTGCGGAACTCGAGCACGCCGATGTTGGAAGAGGTGTACCCCTCCAGGACCTGCCGGCCGTTGAACCGCGTGGTCTGGGCGATGTAGTCGATCGCATCGATGATGGAATCGGCCTCCATCTGATAGGCCTCTCGCTCCTCGGGCGTGCTTGCCCCGGTGTTCGCGGCCGCCACCAGGACACCCTCCAGGTCAATGAGCATGTCACCCACGGCGCTGTGCGCCCCCTCGCTCGCGGCCAGGCGAGTGGTCTCAAACTCCAGGCCCTTGATCATCTCCCCCAGTTTCTTGGCCTCCACGGCGAAGTGCTCCCCCGCGATCATGCCCGCCGGGTCGTCGGCCGCGCGGTTGATCCTGCTGCCCGTGATAAGGCGGAGCATGGATGTGCTCATCGCGTTCTGGTTGCGGTGCATCGCCCCCAGCCCGCTCAAGACGGAGATGTTGGTGTTGAGGGAAAGGCCGGGCACAGGGAACTCCGATGGACGAGGTGTCTCAGTCTGCTTATCGGAGCGCGCGCGCGTGGAATGAGGCCAAACCAGGGGATCATGCCCGATGAGGGTGCCCACGCAAGGGGTGTGGGGGTACGCCGACATACGGGGTATATTCCTCCCGTGCTCAGACTCGACCAACAGCGGGTTATCGTGACAGGCGGCGCTGGGTTTCTCGGGCGACACGTCGTCAAGGCCCTGCTGGCCCGCGGCGTGCCTGAGGGGCACATCCTCGTGCCTCGCAGCGCGGAGTACGACCTGCGGCATCCCGACTTCTGCGAGATGCTCCTGGCGCGCGCGGTGGCCGCCACCCCGGCGCCGCAAGGCCCATGGGGTTCAGCCAATCCACGCGACCTCGCCACGCTCATCATCCACTGCGCCGGCTTCGTCGGCGGCCTGGGGGCCAACCGTGCGCACCCCGGGCGGTTCTTTCACGACAACCTCGCGATGGGACTCAACCTCATCGAAGCGGCCCGCCAAACAGGGTTCATCGAGAGGGCCGGTACGATCGTCGTCATCGGCACCATGTGCTCGTATCCCGCGGAGGCGCCCTGCCCATACCGCGAGGACTGGCTCTGGCGCGGCAGGCCCGACCCAGAAGTCGCCAGTTACGGCTTGGCCAAACTCGCCCTCCTGCAACTGCTCGGGGCATACCGATTGGAGCACGGCCTCAAGTCCGCGTACGTGATCCCCACCGGGTTTTATGGGCCGGGCGATAACACCAACCCAGTGAACTCCCATGTGGCCGGGGCTTTCGTGAAGAAGTATGTGGATGCCGCCATGGACGGCGCGCCCGAGGTGGTCAACTGGGGCACCGGCGCGCCGCTGCGGGACCTCATTTACATCGAGGATGCGGCCGAAGGCGTCGTCCGTGTCGCGGAAGTCATGGATGAGCCCACACCGATCAACCTCGCCGGTGGGGAGGAAGTCTCGATCCGCGACCTGGCCGCCCTGGTGTCGCGCCTCGCCGGGTACGGCGGGCGGACAGTCTGGGATGCAACCAAAGGGGATGGACAATTGCGGCGGTCCCTCGACATCGGGCGCGCGAAAGAACTCCTGGGTTGGTCGCCGCGGGTCTCGCTGGAAGAGGGGCTCGCCCGGATGATTGCCGCGTATCGGCAGGGGCGCACAACCTGAGGCGGATGGGCTACTTAGCCCAAGATTCCCGCTGTTTTCTCGGTGGCGGCATCGGGGGCTACACTCCAAACCCTCTCGCGTCCGAACTCGGCCCGTAGTGGCGGGCTATACAGGCCGATAGGGGTCGTTGTGCAATCAACGCGGCTTGGCCACGGTGGCCGCCGCCCGTCAGTTTTGAGTCCGGGTATGAGGGGAGTTCCAGTGGGCAAGGGCATCATCGTCGTCGCCGGAGCAGGCGGATTCATCGGTGGGCATCTGGTCGGAAGGCTGTTGGAGCGCGGCTTCAGTGTTCGGTCCGCTGACATCAAGCCCCTGGATGAGTGGTACCAGGTCCACCGGAAGGCCGAGAACCACGCAGGGCCACTGAAGGGTGATTGCCGCGACTACCGCGTGTGTCGCACCCTGTGCAAGGGGGCCGCGGAGGTCTACCAACTCGCCGCCGACATGGGGGGCATGGGGTTCATCGAGAACAACAAGGCCCTGTGCATGCTCAGCGTGCTGACCAACACGCACATGATCCTCGCGGCCCAGGAGTCCGGCATCGACCGGTTCTTCTACGCATCCTCGGCGTGTGTCTACAACGCCGACAAGCAGAAGGACCCCAACATCACGGCACTCAAGGAAGCCGACGCCTACCCGGGCCTGCCCGAGGACGGCTACGGCTGGGAGAAGCTCTTCAGCGAGCGCATGTGCCGGCACTTCCGAGAGGACTTCGGAATCAATACGCGGGTGGCCCGCTTCCACAATGTCTACGGCCCGGAGGGCACGTGGGAGGGCGGGCGCGAGAAGGCCCCGGCCGCCATCTGCCGCAAGGTCATCGCCGCGGTGGTCTCCGGGAAGCACGAGATTGAAGTCTGGGGCGACGGCACCCAGACCCGCTCGTTCATGTACATCGAGGACTGCCTCAAGGGCATCGACCTCATCACCCATTCGGACATCCTGGAGCCCATCAACCTGGGCAGCAGCGAACTGGTCACGATTAATCAACTCGTAGACATCGCCGAGGACATCGCCGGCATCAAACTCACCCGCAACTACAAACTGGACGCCCCCAAGGGCGTGGCCGGGCGCAACAGCGACAACACCAAGATCCACTCGTACCTGGGTTGGGAGCCTGATACCCGCCTGCGCGACGGCATGGAGAAGACCTACCGCTGGATCCACGGGGAGTTCACGGCCAAGTACAACGCCAAGACCGCCCTGACCAGCCTGGTCAGCACCTTCAGCCACGGGAGCAAGCCCATCCCAGGGGATGGGTACAACGCCGAGAGCAGGAAGATGAACACCTGGAAGCAGGGCATCCCGGCGGGGTACGGCATCACCGGCAGCGCCAAGGCCAAGCCCGCGAAGGCGAAGCCGGCGCCGAAGAAAAAGGCCGTCAAGAAGGCGCCCAAGGGAGCCAAGCGTCGTGTCGGGGCTCGCTAGGCCGCGCCGAGCGTGGTCGCGGGTTCTCGCGCCTCAAGCCGCGCCACATCCACGCATCACACGACGGAGTGACGCCCCTTGACCGCCAAGTCCTCTTCTTTGTTCCTGATCCTGAGCCAGGTCTACCCGCCCGACCCGGCGAGTGTCGGGCAGCACATCCACGACGCCGCGGCGGAAATGGCCCGGCGAGGGCACGATGTCCGGGTGCTCACTTCAGGGCGTGGCTACGACGATCCCACCATCAAGTACCCACCGCGCGAAGTGCGTAACGGGGTCGACGTCCGCCGCCTTCCGCTCTCATCCTTCGGCAAGAAGTCCATCCCCATCCGCCTGGCGGCCCAGGGCCTCTTCCTGGCGCAGGCGATCATCCGCGCCCTCTTCATGCCCCGCCTTGCCGCCATCATGGTCAGCACATCACCCCCGATGTGCTCGGTCGCCGCGCTCATCATCGCTTTTTTCCGGCGCGTGCCTATCAAGTACTGGGTCATGGACCTCAACCCGGACCAGATGATCGCGATGAACAAGATCAGCGCGGGCTCCCTCTCCGCCCGGGTCTTCAACGCGTTCAACCGCAGCATCCTCAAGCGTGCATCCGATGTGGTGGTCATGGACCGCTTCATGGCCCAGCGCGTCAACGCCAAGCGCGACGTCTCCGCCAAGATGTCCGTCATGCCCCCCTGGCCCCACGAGGACGACCTCGAGCCTATCCCCCACGACAGTAACCCCTTCCGCAAGGCCCATGGGCTGGACGGCAGGTTCGTCGTCATGTACTCGGGCAACCACAGCCCTGCCAACCCGATCAAGACCGTGCTCGACGCCGCCGAGAGGCTCCAGGACGATTCCCGGCTGGTCTTCATGTTCATCGGCGGGGGCGCGGGCAAGAAGGAGGTAGAGGAGCGAATCGCCCGCGGCGTCAAGAACATCCGCTCCCTGCCCTACCAGCCCCTCGCGGAAATCAAGTATTCCCTCTCCGCCGCGGACCTGCACGTGGTAAGCATCGGCGACGCCGTGGTCGGAATCGTCCATCCCTGCAAGGTGTACGGCGCGATGGCGGTAGCCCGCCCCATCCTGCTCCTGGGTCCCCACCCCTGCCACGTCTCCGACATCGTTGACCAGCACAATATCGGCTGGCGCCTCCCCCACGGCGATGTGGATGGCGCGGTCCGAATCCTGCTTGAGGCCGCCGCCATGCCCGGCGTCAAGCTCGCTGCGAAGGGCACGGACGCGGCCCGCGTCATCCGCACGTCACTCAGCAAGGCCGCCCTGTGCGCCAAGTTCTGCGATGTCCTGGAGCGCGCTGTGCCTCCCGCCGGGGTGCGCACACCCCTCCCCTCAAGGCCTTAGACTCACACCCCTACGTGGACCAGACACTCGAACATCCCCTGACCACCCCCGTGCCCGGCCCGGTCATCGCGCCCACCCCGCGCCAACGCCCCGCGAGCAACATCGAAGTCATCGTCCCGACGTTCAACGAAGAGGTGAATCTCCCCTTCGCCCTGCGAAGCCTGATGGAATGGGCGGACGCCGTGTATGTTGTCGACTCGGGCTCCACCGACCGGACCTGCGAGATCGCCCGCGAGATGGGGGCCATTGTGGTCCACCGTCCCTGGCTCGGGTACGCCGCCCAGAAAAACTGGGCGCTCGACAACCTCCCGCTGACCGCCGAATGGGCCTTCATCCTCGACGCGGACGAGTCCATCACCCCTGAGCTGCGGACCGAGCTCATCGGGATCGCCGGCAAACCACCGGAACAGGTTCGCCATGCCGGCTTCTACGTGAATCGCCTGACCTACTTCCTCGGGAGGCCCATCCGCCACTGCGGGTACTTCCCCAGTTACAACCTCCGCTTCTTCCGGCGCGGCAGGGCCCGCTACGAAGAACGAGAGGTCCACGAGCACATGATTGTTGACGGTGAGACCGCGCGACTGCGGGGCATCATGCTCCACGAAGACCGTCGCGGCCTCGAGCACTTCATCGCCAAGCACAACCGCTACTCCACCCTCGAAGCCCGAGAGCTGCGCAGGGAACTGGCCGAGGCGGCCGGGCACGACCTGCCCGAGTTGGAGCGCGGCATCGCGATCCGTCGCTGGCTCAAGCGCAACGTGCTCCCCAAGCTGCCGCTCTCGGGGTTCTGGCGGTTCATGTACATGTACTTTGTCCGCCTGGGGTTTCTCGACGGGGCCACCGGGCTGCGATTCTGCCTGGTGCTGGCGACCTACGACCTCTTCATTTCTCTGAAACTCGCGGAACTGCGGGCGCACCGGGACGATGCCACGGCCCAGCCGCGCCCACAGGGAGGGCTTGCGATCCCCGAGGGCCGGCTGCCCGCCGCCCCCGCGCGCACCATCGATGGGCCCGCGACGGTCATGCCGCCGGTCGGCCTGTTTGTTCCGTCGCCCACGACCGTGGGCGGTTCGCCGTATGCCGAGCCAATGGGGGAGCGCCCGGCCGTTGAGGCGCGCCGGCCACAGGCCGATGCGCTCGCCGCGCAACTGGACCCCGCCCGCATGCCGCCCGGGCACTGGCCGGCGGTCGGTTCGGTTCCGGTCTCCATCCTTGTGCCGGTCAAGAACGAGCAACGCAACATTGTGGAGTGCCTGCGCCGTTGCCAGTGGGCGACCGAGCTCGTCGTCGTCGACAGCCAGTCCACGGACCCGACCATCGAGCTCTCGCAGGCCATGGGGGCGAGCGTCTATCAGTTCTATTACAACCGCGCCACCGGTTGGCCAAAGAAGAAGAACTGGGCGTTGGACCAGGTCCCCTGGAACAACGAGTGGGTCATGATCCTGGACGCGGACGAGTACATGACCCCCGAACTGGCCGAGGAGATCCGCCGGGTCGTCACCGGCAAGTACGCCCCCCGCGACCCCATGAAGGCCGGCTGCGGCGATGGGTACTGGGTCAACAGGCGGTTCATGTTCTTCGGCAACTGGCTGCGCGGGTGCGGGTATTACCCATCGTGGAACGTCCGCCTGCTCAAGCACCGGGTGGGACGCTACGAGCGCATCGGGAACCTGGGAGACACCGGCAGCGGAGACAACGAGGTCCACGAGCACATCGTGCTCACGACCGGCAAGGCCGGATACCTGGAGAACGAGTTCCTCCACTACGCCTACCCCGACCTCACCGCCTGGATCGAAAAGCACAACCGGTACACCACGTGGGAGGCTCACGCGATGGAGGCCGGAGACGAGGGCGCCGTCCGCCCCAGCCTCTTCGGCGAGCCCATCGAGCGGCGGCGCTGGATGAAGCGTTACGCCCGCCGGCTCCCTTTCCGGCCCACCCTGCGGTTCATCTACTCCTACTTCATCCAGAAGGGCTGGCGCGACGGTTACCCGGGCTTCGTCATGTGCCGCCTGCTGGCGTGGTACGAGTTTGTCTCGATCGCCAAGCACCGGGAGCGCAACGCGCTCCGTTCCACTCGCGCCGCTGACGAGTCGCGCCGGACGGGGGGCAAGCCCCTATGACCGGCCCGCCCGCAGTGACCGGCCAACCCGCCCAGGCGCCGAGCGTCGCCACGCTCGACCGCGCCCGATCTCCCTACTCCTCGGGAGAAAAGGTCGCACGCCTCCTCTGGGGGTACCTGGGTCAGCCACTCTTCCGGTTCACATTCCATACCTGGTATGGCGTCCGCAACAGCATCCTCCGCGCGTTTGGCGCGAAGATCGGCCACCCGACGCGCTTCCGCCCCAGCGCCCTCATCGAGCAGCCCTGGAACCTCACCATCGGGAACAACTCCTCCATCGGCGACCGCGCGATCGTCTACTGCCTGGGCAAGGTCACGATCGGCGACCATGTATCGGTGTCGCAAGGGGCACACCTCTGCGCCGGCACTCACGATTACCACCGCCCGGACATGCCCCTGCTGAGACCCCCTATCACAATCAACGACTACGCCTGGATCGCCGCCGATGCGTTCGTCGGCCCCAACGTCACCGTGGGCGAGGGGGCCATCCTCGGCGCCCGCGCATGCACCATGAAGGACCTGGACCCCTGGTCGATCTACAGCGGCAACCCAGCGGTAAAGGTCAAGGCCCGACCGCGATTCCCGGCGTAGGAAAGGCGCGGCGGCACTTCCTCCCGGTTCTGACCGACCCTATATTCCGTTCCTCATGACAGCCACCGTACCGGAATATGGGTTCACATCCGAGGCCCCGGCCCACACCGCCGCCTACCTGCGCGATGCTGTCATGGCCCTGCTTCCACCCCTGCCTCCGGGCGCCCGCATCCTCGACATCGGGTGTGGCAACGGGTTTTGGGCCGGCCAGTTTCTCGCCAAGGGATTCACCGTTGTCGGCATCGATCCCTCGGAGAAGGGCATCACCATTGCCCGTCGCTCGTACCCCAAGGCAAGGTTTGAGCAGACAATCGCCTCAAGCGACCTCCTCCAGCGGTTGGGGGAACCGCCGTTTGATGTGATTGTCTCCACCGAAGTCGTTGAACACCTCTACAGCCCGCGGGACTGGGCCTCTGCTGCTTTCAACGCGCTGAAACCCGGCGGCCGCCTCATCTGCTCCACCCCGTACCACGGGTACATCAAGAACCTGGCCCTCGCTGTTTTCAATAAGTGGGACTGGCACGTCAAGCCACTCTGGGACGGTGGGCACATCAAGTTCTGGAGTCGGGCAACACTCACCGAACTCCTGTTGGAACCGGGGTTTGTCAACATTCAGTTTCGCGGGGCCGGTCGGGCCCCCTACCTCTGGATGTCGATGGTGATGTCGGCGGATCGCCCGGCGGCTCGGTGACGCCTTTCGCGTTATGCCTTTGATAGGCAGTCCGGCGTAAATTGGCAGTTAAATCCGCCAATCGGGTGGCGACCGGTAAAACACGTGGCAGATTAGGTGTGTAAGCCCCGCGATACGGACCGTCCAATCGCGCGGGCACCTTTGGGGATTGCCACGATGACCACACTGCTCCAGCATGATTCCAACTGCCCCAGCGAGGGAACCCTATTCGTGCGTTCACTGGGATGGACGATTCTGGCCTCGGCCCTGTGCCTGGCCGGCGCGATGGTGACCTTGGGCCTGCCTTCGACCGCCCAGCCTGAGTTCGCGGCATCCGCGCCGTCGAGCGTCATTGCCACGGCCCAACGCTGAGCCAAGGCCACAAGCACAACCCTCTGCCAAGGTCCATCGCACCCACCATGGTGTAGGTGTTCCGCTGGAACGAGCCCGTGAGGGCTCTGTTTTTTTGCACTTATTCCGACACTTTGCTGGCATTCCCCACGTCTTGAGGCACCGTTATCGTGCACATGCCGGCGCGCTCGCGGGATGTGCGAGAACGGGGAACTGCGCTATGAACATCCTTCACTTTGTTCAATCGACGGACCTTCGCGAAGGTGGGGTTCCTCGCTTCGTCCTCGATGCCTCGCGGGTGATGGCCGCTGAAGGCCACCCTTCCACGATCCTGACCTACGACACAACCGATTCCCCTCAGGCATGGCTGGACCCTGATTCGGGGGGTAAGACTGACGTCGGCACCGACCTCCCTTCGATCCATCGCCTGCCCAGGCCCACCACGCCCGTCAAGTTCTTTGGCCCCGCGGCTATGCGACAGGTCCGCCGCCACTTGAGGCGGTGCGATGTGCTGCACCTGCACTGCATCTGGTCCCCGTCAACGCTTCAGGTTGCCGCGGCCGCCCGCGCCATGGGCGTCCCTTACGTCGTCAGCCTGCACGGCATGCTCGACGACTGGTGCATCTCGCAGCGAAGTCTGAAGAAGCAGGTGTTCCTCACGCTGGGCGGCCGGTACTTCCTCGAGAAGGCCGCACGGGTGCACTGCACCGCCCGCGCTGAAGTCGATCAATCAAAGAAGTGGTTCCCCAAGGGTGCCGAGGCGGTCATCCCCTACCTGATGGATCTGGAACCCTTCCGCCACCTCCCGGGGCGCGCTCTGGCCGCCAAGCGTTTCCAGTTCCTTGAGAACCAGAACGAGCCCCTTGTCCTGTTCCTATCTCGCCTGGACTACAAGAAGCGCCCGGAACTGCTCCTGGGCGCGGCGGCGAACCTGCGCGATCATGGCGTGGGCTGCACCGTGGCCCTCGCGGGGACCGGCCAGGAGACGTACGTCCAGTCGCTCAAGGATCTGTCCGCGAAACTGGGCCTGGAAGACCGAGTCCACTTCCTCGGCCAGGTGGGCGGGGCCGACAAGCTCTCGCTCTACCAGTCCGCCGACCTGTTCGTGCTGCCCACCAGCCAGGAAAACTTTGGCCTGGTCCTGATCGAGGCCTTGGCCTGCGGCACGCCGCTGATCACCACCAAGGGCGTGGACATCTGGAAGGATGTGGAGCGCAGTGGAGCTGGCGAAATCGTCGACCCCGGCGCCGCCGAACTCGCCGCGTCTATCGCGAGCCTGCTCTCGGATAACCAGCGTCGCGCCACCATGGCCTCGAAGGCTCGCCCGTGGGTCTTTAGCGAGTACGACGAGCAGCGTCTCCTCGGCAAGTACGAGACCATGTACGACCTGTGCGCCGCCACTGGAACGAGCCCCGCCCGCCGCGAGGATGAGTCGCGCTGGGTTCCCACCGGCTCCGTGCTGGCGCACGCCTGAGGCACGCCGATCGCCGCGGTCGCCGCGCCCTGACACCCCGCGGGGCTGGGTGGTACCCTCTCCCCCGTGCGGATACTTCAATACCTCAAGTGGATGCGCCTGCGCGACGGCGGCGTTGTCCGTGCCGTGCTCGAGCTGAGCCAGGCCTTGGCGGCGCGCGGCCACTCCGTCACCCTCCTGACCGCCGACGATTCGGGCGTCCCCGATCAGTGGAAGCACGCCCCCACCCCCACCACGCCGCGCTGCATACCGCTCACCCTGCGCGACCGCCTCGCCGAGCTGCGGCGCAGCACCGCCGCCGCCGAGCGCGACACTGTCTCGCAGTTGCTCGACCGACCCTCGATGGATCTCGTTCGCGCGGCAATCCGCGCCGCCGATGTGGTCCACGTCCATGGCCCTTGGGCCAGTTCCAACCTTCAGGTTGCCGCCGCCGCTCGGCGCGCCAAAGTTCCGTACATCGCCTCCCCGCACGGCATGCTCGACGACTGGTGTATGGCTCAGGGTGCGCTCAAGAAGCGCCTGCACCTGGCCCTGCTCAGCCGCCGCATGCTCGAGAAGGCCCGGTGGGTCCACTGCACAGCGCAGGGCGAACTCGACCAGGCCCGCAAGCACTTCCGGCGCGCGGCCGCCGTCGTGATCCCCCTCCCCTTTGAGGCTCCGGCCTTTAAAGCCCCCGCCGGCTCAGACGCGGACTGTGCCCGGCTCCCTGCCCTGGCCAACGACCTTCCCAAGGTCCTGTTCCTGGGTCGGTTGAACGCCATTAAGGGAGTCGAAAAGCTCATCGAGGCTGCCCGACTGCTCAAGGAGCGCGGCCGACCGGTCCATACGCTCATCGCCGGCCCGGCGCAGCCCGCCGCCTACGGCGACGAACTGCAGGCACTGGCCGTCGCCGCCGGGCTGGGCGGCTCGTGCGAGTTCCTCGGCCTGGTCGGCGGCGACGCAAAGGTCTCGTTGTACACCGCGGCGGACGTCTTCGTCCTCCCCAGCGAGCATGAAAACTTCGGCTTCGTGCTGCTCGAGGCGCTCGCCTGCGGCACGCCGGTCGTTACCACCCGGGGGGTATCGATCTGGCGCGAGCTTGAGCAGGGCGGCGGTGCCCTCATCGTCGATGGCAATCCCGAGGCCATCGCCCAAGCCATCGAACTGCTGCTGCGCGATCCGGCCCGGAGTGCCGACATGGGGCGGCGGGGGAGGGCCTGGGTCACCGCGTTTACCGACCAGGAACGCACCCTCACCGCCTACGAGGCGATGTATACGGCTTGCTGAAGGGTGTCCGTTATCTTCCGGGCGCGGCTGCGGATGCCGGGTCCGTGGGGGGCGCCAGGCCTGGCAACGGCCCGCTGCCCGTCAGCCGCAATACCTCTCCGCCCGTGGCCGCCTTGACCGGCTGCGTCGAGCGACGGAGGTAGTGCCCGAGGACGCTGAACAGGAACGCCGAGGCCCATACCGGGTGCTCTGGGTTGCGGAGGAATGTGTTCCATGTGAAGTCGACCGCGCTGGGCTCCAGCAGTTCCGTGCTCTTGATATGGGAAATGGCGTCCTCGCACATGGGGCGGAGCGGTCCGAGCATCCAGCGGCGGATGGGCAGGGAGAACCCCCGCTTCTTCTGACTGAGCAGTGACGGGCGGAGAAACTCGCGGAACGCCACCCTCAGCAGTTCCTTGTTGGCGCGCCCGTGGGGCAGGCGGATGTGCCCGGGGATGGTGTACACCAGGTCGAGCACCCGCCGGTCAAGAAGCGGGACCCTGATCTCAAGAGAATGGGCCATCCCGTTGGTGTCACTGTCGCGCAGCAGCGTGTTGCCCATATAAAACCGAGACTCAAGACGAGAAACCGCGGCGATCGGGTCGTCATCGCCCGGGGACATGTCCGACGCCCCCGGGTCCTGAAACATGGGGGTGAGGCCCATCTCCTGAAAGTCAAAGCCCAGCCGCCGCATGCGTGCATCGGTCTTGCCGCGCCGGCGATAGAAGTACAGCGTGGGGATGTGAGCCCCCGCCATGCCCATCTCCCACGCCTTGTTGCGGACCGACTCGGGGCGCGTCAGGGCCATGGTCCACAGGAGTCGCGCCCGAACGCGCGGCGAGAGCCATGTGCAGTTCTTTGCCAACCTGTGGATGCGGGGCACATCCTGAAAGGCCGGGTAACCGCCGAAGAGTTCGTCACCCCCCAGGCCGGACAGGGCCACGATGACCCCCGTGTCACGCACCGCCTTTGAGATGACATAAGTATTGAGGCCATCGACCGACGGCTGGTCGAGTGATTCCAGCCAGTTGCGGGTCATCTCCTCGGCCTGATTGCCGGTCATCTGTATGTCGTAGTGCTCAACATTGAGCTCGCGGGAAGTGTCCCGGGCCAGGTCAGACTCCGCCATGTCGGGCTCATCCGCAAATCCCACCGTAAACGTGCGAAGGTGCGGCGAGTGTCGCTTCGCAAGCCCCGCGATCACCGTGCTGTCAATACCGGAGGAAAGGAAGACGCCGACAGGCACGTCTGAAACCAGGTGTTCGCGCACCGCGCGGTCGACCTCAAACGAAACCCGCTCCACCGCCTCCTTTGCGGTCATGGCCGGGTTGACGGCGGGGAAGTCCCAATGACGTTCCGCCGGCAGTTCATGCACCGATCCATCCGAACGGCACTCCACCCACTGGAAACTCCCCACCGGGAACGAACGGATGCCCTTGAAGAACGTGAACGGGTCCTGCAGCGCGCCGTACGCGAGCATCCCCGCCACGCCCCGGCGGTCCGGCTCGGGTGGAACGATCCCGGAACTGATGATGGCGCGGACCTCACTGGCAATCATCCATGCCTTGCTGTGGTTGGCGATGTAGAGCGGCTTGATCCCCAGCGGATCCCGGGCCAGCAGGATGCGCCGCGTGCTCCGCTGGAAGAACGCGAAGGCGTACATGCCCGCCAGGTCCTTCAGGCAGTCCGTCCCGTAGCGCACCAGCGCGTGCAGCAACACCTCGGTATCCGAGTGGCCGCGAAAGCGATCACCGTCACGTTCCAGGCGGTCGCGGATCCCTTGAAAGTTGTAGATCTCGCCGTTGTAGATGAGCACATCGCCGCTCTGCGGGTGGACCATCGGCTGGTGGCCCAGGGGCGAGAGGTCCAGGATGGACAACCGGCGATGGCCCAGCCCCACCACCGGGCCCTGCTTCTCGGCGGTCAAAGGAATGTATTCAAAGCCCTCATCGTTGGGGCCGCGGTGCTGCTGCAAGCGCGTCATGGCAGTCAGTGCCCGCGCCGCCAGCCGTCCATCAGGGCACACGATTGCTGCGATTCCGCACATTCGATGACTTGGGTTCGACCACCCACCCCTGTATCGTTCGGGCGAGTGCCCGCGACAACGAACGTCCAAGAGTACCCTGCCTGGGCCCACACTCAAACAAAAAACACCTCAGAACCCGTGAACTCGCCGCCAGCGTGATAGGCTGGTGACATTGTCACTCGACCCAACCCATATCGATGTCTTATAGGGCTACCTTCCTGGCACCGACCCCACCGTGATGCCAAGCATCCACGTACTCCATATCGTCCCATCGATCGACCCGGTGAAGGGGAGCGGACCTTCTGACGCCCTGGTGCGGCTCAGCCGCGCCCAGGCCAAAGCCGGGGTCAAGGTCTCGGTCGCAGCCGTGGACCTGCCCAGCGAGGTTGAGGCGATCCGCGCATCGCTCTCCGGGCTTGGAATCGAGCTCCACCTCGTCGGACCGGGTGGTGGCCGCTGGAACAAAGGCCCAAACGCCAAGGAGACCATTCGAAGGGTGATGCATCAGGGCGGGGTGGACATCGTCCACATCCACGCGATGTGGCAGCACCTGCCGCACTGCGCCGCCTTAGAAGCCCGCCGCGCGGGAGTGCCATACCTATTCCGTCCCTGCGGGATGCTCGAGCCTAAGGCGATGGAGAAGAGCGGGGTCACGAAACGCTTGTTCCTGAGCCTCGTGGCCCGAAAAGACCTGCGCCGTTCGGCCGCCCTTCACGCCACCGCCAACCAGGAGGCCCGCAACTTCCGCAGGTTCGACTTCGGAGCCCGGACCGTCGTGGTCGGCAACGGGGTTGACCTCCATGAATACTCGCCCACCCGCCACGACGCTGAGGTCGAGGCGCAATGGCCCCAACTCCGCGGCAAGCGCCGCATGCTCTTCATGTCACGCATCGACCCCATCAAGGGCACCGCCAACCTCGCCGAGGCCTGGGGGCGGCTGGCGCCAACGCACCCCGATTGGCAGTTGGTCATCGCCGGCGCCGACTCGGGCGGGCACCAGCGCACCTTCGAAGCGGCCCTGGCTCGGGCAAACGTGATCGACCGCACCGTCTTTATCGGCCCGGTCTATGCCGAGGCCAAAAAGCACCTCCTGTCATCCTGTGATGTCTTCGTCCAGCCTTCTTACCAGGAGAACTTTGGGATTACGATCGCCGAAGCCATGGCCTCGGCCCGCCCCGTGATTACCACCAAGGGCACGCCCTGGCACGAACTGGTCACGCGCCGGTGCGGCTGGTGGATCGATATCGGCGTTGACCCGCTCGCAGAGGCCATGGGTGAGGCCATGTCGCGCAGCCCAAGCGACCTCGCGGCCATGGGGCAGCGCTCCCGGCTGTTCATCGAGGAGCGTTACTCGTGGGAAACCGTCGCCGTCGAACTGGCGACGGCGTACGCCTGGCTGCTGGGGCGTCACGAAAAGCCACCCTTTGGCTACGAGCCCGGGGACACTATTCCGCAATAGCGACGCCCGGCTACGCCTTCCAGAGCCGCCCCTTCATCCGATCCGCGTACGGATGCATCGAGTTGCGGGTGTCGACCACCAGTTGAGAGTGCTCGGCAATCTTGGCGTACTCGATGTTCGTGTGGTTGGTCGCGATCAGAACCGCGTCAAAGGCCGCGATATTCTGTGGTGTCAGTTCGACGCTGGTCATGCCCAGGTCGTGCTTACGCACCGGCAGCGTCCGCGGGATCAGAGGGTCGTGGTACGAGACCTCCGCCCCCAGTTCTCGCATCAGTTTGATGAGCTCAAAGGAGGGCGACTCGCGCGTGTCGTCGATATCCGGCTTGTACGCCAGGCCGATCACCAGCACCTTCGAGCCCCGCACCGACTTGCTGGCCGCGTTCAGGGCCAGCGTGAGCCGCTGCACGACATAGTGCGGCATGGACGCGTTGACCTCGCCCGCCAACTCGATGAACCGCGTCTGCCGGCCGACCTCCTTTGCCTTCCACGTCAGGTAGTACGGGTCGATGGGGATGCAGTGGCCGCCCAGCCCGGGCCCGGGGTAGAACGGCATGAACCCGAAGGGCTTGGTCGAGGCCGCCTTCACCACCTCCCAGATGTCGATGTCCATGTCCTGCAGCACGGTCTTCATCTCGTTGACCAGCGCGATGTTCACCGCCCGGAAGATGTTCTCCAGCAGCTTGCCCGATTCGGCCACCTCGGCGCTGCTCACCGGCACCACCTGGGCGACACCCTTGGAGTACAGCGCCACACCCAGGGCCGTGGCCTCATCATCCAGCCCGCCCACGAGCTTGGGGATGGTGCTGGTGGTGTGGCTCTTGCGGCCCGGGTCCTCGCGCTCGGGGGAGAAGACAACATAAAAGTCCTTGCCGGACTCCAGACCCTTCGAGGCCGCCGGCGCATGCTTCAGGATCTCGGGCAGGAACTCGTCGCGCGTCGTCCTGGGGTAGGTGGTGCTCTCCAGGGCGATCAACTGCCCAGGGCGCAGGCAGCGGCCGATCGCCGCGCCGGCGTTGAGCACGTAACTCAGGTCCGGCTCCTGGTGGTGCCCCAGGGGGGTCGGAACGCACACAATGACCACATCACACTCGCCCAGGCGGGAGAAGTCTGCCGTCGCTGAAAACCGCTTGCTCGCGGCCAACTCCTTGGTCATTCCGTCGCCCAGGTGGATCAGGTAGTTACGACCGGCCCCAAGGGCGTCGATCTTGGACTGGTCGATGTCAAACCCGAGAACCGGCAGCCCGCCGGTGTGAAGGGCGTGCGCCAGCGGCAGGCCGACGTACCCCAGGCCGATGATGCCGACCACGGCCTGGTTGGCGGAGATTCTGTCTTTGACTTGCTTGAAGAGACTCATCAGCGACCTTTCAGTGTTACAGGGCTTCGAAGTTCCCCAGATCGCCGGAATTGGGCCTGAACATTAGGCCCGGTTGCCGGCTTTCAACCCACGGTCCGGCCGCCCGCAACCGGGGGCTTGCCCGTCCCGGCTCCGACCCCATTGGCGTTGACCGCCCTCGCCTGGACTGGCCCCCATGGCATCAGGCGGATGCCGCGGGATGCTCGGTGGGGATCAAGCGATGCGGGTGGCCCAAGGCCCTTGGCCATCACTCGTATTCTCTCGAATCAGGTTCGGCCGGCGCGCCGTAGGCATACGCAGCGTAGGTGACTTCCGCCCCTTCATCCCCGTACTCCTCGACCGCCTCGTGCTCCTGGGCCAGTTGGATCGCCCGCGTGGCCATCGCGGCGAACATGAAGAACAGCACGTTGATGGCGCTGATCCGCGCGATCATGTACCCCTCGAAAATGGTCCCGAAGAAGTACGCCGCGTAGAAACCGAGAATCACATCAACGATCCGCCGCTGCTCGGCCGCCAGTCCCCAGCGGATGCGCAGCAACTTGAGCACCTGCGCGAAGCTGACGAGCATGACGGTCACCAGCAGCAGCGCCATTCCAAATCCGTACGACGCGAAGCCGAAGAGCAGGCTGTTCTCGCTCACCTCCGCGTCCTCGACCCCCACGCCGATGGCGGGGTTGTCCATCGCCGTTTCCCACATCTTCGCCCACACCCACGAACGCGTGTCCTCCGTGGACGCCAGCCGATTGAGCCCAAGGTCGATGTCCAGGACCGCCGTCGCCACCACGTACAAACCGTACCCAACCACCATCAGCACCGGGACCGCGAGGATGGCCCGGCCTACCCGCGCGTAGAGCACCGCCGCCACCGCCAGGACCATCATCCCCATGCCCGTGCGCGAGCCGGTCCACAGGAGCATGATCACCGAGGCGCCGGTGAGACCGATGAACGTCATCCGCCACAGCCCGCGCTGCGTGTTGAGCACCAGCCAGAAGGCCGTCGCCGCCACCACGCTCAGGAGGATGGAAGCGGCCTGTGGGTTGGCGGTCAGGCCCGCGAACCGGAAACCGCTCCGGAAACCGGCGCTGGCGAAGAGCATTTCGCGATTGATGAAGACCTGGATGAACACGGCCCCCGACCACACCACCATGGTGATGGCGATGGTCTTGAACAGCTTTTCAAAGTCCGTCCATGTGTCCAGAAGGCTCGGGAACAGCACGATCAGCGGGGTCACCGTCAACAGGGCCAGCCCGATCGACGCCAGCCCGTCTTCCACCGAGCTGTGAACCATCCGCAGCAGCCCGGCGTACAGCGCGACCGCCAGCATCATCAGCCCCGGGCCGGGAATGCGCCGCAGCGACACCCGCCCGGCGTGCGCCACCAGCCCGCACAAAACGAGGCCGCAGAGTGCGCCCATCAACGCCGTCCGATGGTCCTGCAGCGGCGCCAGCCAGGTCCGCGATATCCGGAACTCCTGAATCTCAAGAACGCCCAGCGTCGAGATGAAAAACACCACCCCCGTGATGACGAACCCGAACCGAAAGTCGCGCAGGAACGCAAGGAGCAGGCCGACCCCAACCATGCAGCCCGCGAGTATTCCAAAGATCAGTAGCGCGTTTAGTTCCATGTGACTCGGTGGTTATAGGGACCGTAAACAGGCACCGCCTTCGTGGTGGAGTACTCGGCCGCCCGATCGCGAGATCCAGGTCAGCCCGGACGGCGCGATGCACTATCGACGCGCCATGTGCTTCGGATCGGCCGCGCAACCCAGTTCGCACCCGAATCCAGGGTCTTCCCGCCGGCATCGCAATGCCCCTACCCCAGGAGCCATGCGGGTAGGACTCTGTCAAGGTCCGATCGGGCACCGTTTCTCTGGAACGCCTTCAGAACCGCTCGCGAGTCTCCCCGTTCACACGGCCTTGGAAAGGACGGCGGGCCTTGGGGTGGGGAACCACCACCCGGCCTTCTACGTCATCACTGATGGAACAGATCGACCAATCGTGCCAGACACCCCCGCCCGGCTTCCGCGGAAAGACCGTCACACTCTGGTGAAATTGGCGGGGCTTTCCCGGCCAGACCATGGCGAACGGGGGAACTGATTCCGACAATACTACCTGGGAGTGCCAGGGGGGCGAGCGCCAACGCCGCCGGCATAGTTGAAGGAGACCTTTCGATGCTCAACCTGCTCCGATCTTTCGCTCGCCACGGGGCCATGTTCCTGCCCGTGCTGCTCTCCGGCCTTGCCGCCGCGCAGTTGCCAGATCCGGTGGAACGAACCGCCCCGCTCAGGGTCTACTGGAACGTCATCACCGACGCCAGCATCCTCCAGCGTGGTGGGCAGGGCACGGACTGGGCCGCGATGGTCAACCTGGACGGCCTGCCCCTGCGGCGCGACATCGTTGTGCTGTACGAACACCGCCTGGGCAACTTCCCCAAGGCCGGACCGCAGGAGATCGCCCAAGACCCCAACTACATGGACGCCCACCTGGCGAAAGTGCGCCGGGACATCGCCCAGCAGATTCCCGACCCCGAGTTCAGCGGGGTGGCCGTCATCGACTACGAGACGTGGAACCTCCAGTGGGACTTGATGGTGGGACCGGTCGTTCAGGCATGGACACGCCACGTCCAATCAATGAACCCCAGCCCCATCGCCCGGCTGGGCGGCGACGCCCGCAACGCGGTGCTGCGCGAAACCTACGACCGCGCTGCCAAGGACTTTGTGCTCGCCACCATCCGCGAGTGCAAGGCGTTGCGCCCCAACGCTCAGTGGGGCATGTACGACTACCCCGGGTCATACGGCGGCACCGCGGCCCTGTACAACGACCCCACTTGGCAGAAACTCAAAGACCGAAACGACCAGTTGTCGTGGCTTTGGGAAGCCCTCGATGTGATCACGCCCTCGCTGTACTCATGGCGGAAGACCGTTCCCGACGGCGCCGCCCGCAACCCCCGCACCCAGTACACCACCGCTGAGCACCGCGCGTTCCTCCGGGCCTTGATCACCGAATCCAAGCGCGTCGCCGACGGCAAGCCCGTGTACGGCTACGTCTGGGGCTGCTACCTGCCCAACGCCGGCGCCGACGCCGGCAAGGAATGCAACAGCACCACTATGGAAGTGCTCTTCGATGAAGTGGAACACAGCAACATCGACGGCATGATCATCTGGGAAGATATCGGCGGACGGAACCAGTACCTCACGTTCAACCGATTCACGGCCAACCAGTACCTGCCCCGCCTGCGCCGCATGACCCTTGAGGGCGCTCCCGCCCCAACTTCCCCGGGCCCAGCCCTTGTCGGCCCGCCCCCCACCCGCCCATTCAACGGTCGCGACGCTTCCGCTCCCGGACCGCAGGCCGCCGCCGCCCTCCGCCGCCTCAGGATGTTCCACTCCGCGGCATCAACTTCCGCCAGTTCCCGCAGGGAAGGCAGCTTCTTGCGTCCGGCGAGAAACCGGGCCACCGCCTCTGCCCCTGAATAGCCCCCGCGGCGTTCTCAGCCCCGCATCCATCCCCATTGCCTTGAAACCCCCTTCTCAAAGGGGGTTTTTGCTTGGTACCCAAGCTCGCCCGTCGAGCGTGTCAGGTCCGCCCAGGTTCGTTCTACATCTCCCGGCTGCATCTCAACCCGCTCCGTCCGCGCCGGCTTTCCCACCACGCGCCCAATCACCTCGACCATCTTCGAGAGCGTGGTGGGCTGGTTGCCCCCCAGGTTCCATACCCGGTACCCGAAGTGGTCAATCCGGTCGTACGCCGCCAGCACGCCAGACACGATGTCGTCGATATACGTGTAATCGCGGCTGGAAGTGCCGTCGCCAAAGACCGTGATGGTCTCGTCCCGGGAGACTTTTCTCAAGAATGAGGAAATCGCCAGGTCCGGCCGTTGCCGCGGGCCAAACACGGTGAAAAACCGAAGGCACGCCGTTGGCATTTTGTACAGGTGCCAGTGTGTGTGCGCCATCAGTTCGCACGCCGCCTTCGTCGCCGCGTACGGGCTGATGGGCTTGCTGACATCCTGAGCCTCGGAGAACGGCACGACCGTGGAGTTGCCGTACACCGAGCTTGATGAAGCCATCACGATCCGCCCACACCCGGCCCCTTGCGCCGCCCCCAGCACCACCGCCGTCCCGAGCACGTTCGCCCTGGTGTACCCGGTCGGGTCCTCAATGCTGGGGCGAACCCCCGCCTTCGCCGCCAGGTGAATCACACCCTGCGGGCGGACCCGGCCAAAGACGGTGTCCATCCGCTCGTGGTCGCAGATATCCGCCTCAACCAGTTCGAAGTTCCCACCCCCACCGGTCGCTTCGGCCAGGTTCCTTTCCTTCGCGCCGCGGTCGTAGAACGGGTCGAAGTTGTCGATCCCCACCACCGCCCGCCCGCCCGCGAGCAAGCGTTCAACCACGTGCGAACCAATAAAGCCCGCCGCGCCGGTGACAACCACCGGGCCTTTCCCAAGTTCACAACTCAAGTTCGCCTCCCAACCCCGTGCCGAATACGAAACCCAAAAACAAGCAGGGCGCCATCAAAGACAGCGCCCCGCTGGAGGAGAGAGAGATCAAAGGAGTATAGAGATGTATCGGACGCAAGGTTGCCTAAACCTCCAAACTTCTCAACTGGATTAACAAGAAATCTTCTCCCGATCTGAAGACGCTCGTTCTGGACGCGCACATGCGAACTTGTTGCGAACAAGTTCGTTCACGATGTCCCGGCCCGATAACAAGACCGGCACGCCAGAGCGTGCCGGTCCTTCGTCCTTTGGTCTTCCCACAAACCTGATGGATCTACCGATCGTCGTCCTTGGGTTCAGGACGGGCAGGTGGCGCCTTGCCCTTTCCCGCCCCTCGCCGTTCGCGCACTTCTTGCTTGAATCGCTCCCGCTCCTCGGGGCTCATGTTCTTCAGACGTTCGCGACCTTCCTCCGACATCCGCGGTCCGTCAGCGCCGCCCGGACCGGGGCCTTGGCCATTGGGCCTTTCCCCATCAGGACCGCCCATCGACCGCCGCCGCTCCAGTTCGCCCCGCACCCGCTCCAACTCCTTCTCAACCAGCGGGCGCTGTTCCGCCGTCAGCACCGAGAACATCTTGGCATGAACGTCCGCCGCACGGGGTGCCCCTTCCATGATCTCCTTCAGCCGCTGCCGCGCTTCCTGAGCCTGCGCATCGTCGCCTTCGGGTCTGCGATCGGGCTTTTCTCCCTGGTTGGGCCGGCCCTGCCTGGGCGGCGCATCCATATCGCCCTCCGGCCGCCGCTCCTGGCCGCCCGGTCCGCGCTGCCCGCCACCCGGTCCGCCGCGTTGCTGGCCCTCGCGAGCACCCGGCTCCCGTGGCCCGTTGAGGAACCCCTCAACGCGCCGGCGATCCTCGGGCGGGAGTTGCCGCGCCAACTTCTCCACTTCCTTCCTGTGCTCGGCGCGATAATCCTCCATCTCTTCGCGGAACCCTTCACCAAGCGACCGCAACTTCTCATCCTGGCGCTGCGTCAATCGCACATCCTCGCCCGCCTCGTCGCGGCGCAGAACCTCAAACGCCCGCACAAACGCGCGGTGGGGAATATCGCGCTGCATCCGCTCCTTCGGCCCCCCCTCCCCGCCCCCCGCGAATCGGCGCTGCTCGCCCGGCACGCCGCCCTCACGAACCGGCGGACCCTTCAGCGCTGGCTCGCCCCGGTTGCCGGGCGCGGGCTTGCGATCCTGGCCGGCGGCGGTGCCCGCCAACAGAGCCAGGCAGGCGGCGGTGATGACGGCGTTTCGTACAAGTCCTCCACGGTCGCGTGTGGTTTCCATGTTCATCGAGTGCTCCTTCAGGTGTGTTGGCCGGGGGGCGCTCCGCACTCGCCCGACCTCGTATTCACATTGGATCCTTGCCAGCACCAGCACAACGCCCCGTCCACCAGGGTATTGCCCCGCGCAGGCCCTACCATCGTCGAATGTCCCTCAACAAGGAACTTGTCACCGGCTCATTGCGAGCTGTCCGCGGCTTGTCCCCCGGCTCAGACATCCTGTCCGAAGGCCGCCTGGCAGGCTGTGCCGCCTGTGACACCTATGCCAGCATCAAACTCCGTGTGCCTGGAGCCACTCCCGCCGCGGACCTCAGCCGCATCGCCAATGACGCCCGCAATGCCGTCGCCTCGAAGGCCGCCGGAGACGGCGCCACGTTGGATTCCTTCATTGTCGAGTTCATAGATGAGCAAGGTTCCCCAATGCACACATCCCGCTTCGCCGCCACCGGAACGCCCCCGGCCCCGACGCCCCCCGCTGCTCCGCCCTCTCAGATTCCAAGCGCAGGCCATACGCCCATCGGCGGCCTCAAGCAGGTCCCAGCCCGAGGCCCCACACCCCAGGGCGGCGCCCCGGCCCTGCCCGGCGTTCGCCACGTGATCGCTGTCGGCGCCGGCAAGGGCGGCGTCGGCAAGTCCACCATCGCCTTGGCCCTAGCTGTCGGCCTTGCCCGCAAGGGCCACGCCGTCGGGCTGCTCGACGGCGACATCTACGGCCCCTCCATGCCCACCATGCTGGGCCTGCACTCCCTCGAGCCGGTCGTCCACCAGGGCATGCTCCAGCCCTTCTATGTCCACGGCGTCAAGACCATGACCATCGGCAAACTCGTCGAGCCCGACAAGCCGCTCATCTGGCGCGGCCCCATGGCCCACGGCGCCTTCAAGCAGCTCGCCGAGCAGACCAACTGGGGAGAGCTTGACTACCTCATCGTCGATCTCCCCCCGGGCACCGGCGATGTCTCCCTCACCATGGCCCAGCTCCTCCAGCTCACCGGCGCCGTCGTGGTTTGCACGCCCCAGAAGGTCGCCCAGGACGACGCCATTCGCGCTGCGCGCATGTTCCAGCAACTCGGCATCGAGGTGCTCGGCGTTGTCGAGAACATGAGCTGCTTCGTCGGTGATGACGGCAAGGTCTACGACATCTTCGGGAAGGGCGGGGCGGAGCAGATGGCGGCCCGCCTGAACGTTCCATTCCTGGGAGCGGTTCCAATCACGATGTCGCTGCGGGCCAACTCCGACGCCGGCGACCCCACCGCCAACTTCACCGGGAAGGACCGCGCCGGTGAGGCACTCCGCGAATCGCTGGAGCATCTGGTATCGACGGTCGAAGGCCAGGTCGCTGTTGCCGCCATAACGCAGGCACACACCAAGCCCAAGCTTTCGATCAGCTGATATCGCCCGTACAGGTCCGGGCTCAGCCCCAGTGCCCCAGTGAAGAACGCGGCATGGGTGGGAGCCAAACCATGCCGCGCGCGGGGAGTACACAGCGATGTCTCGTATCAGTTGACGCGGCGCCGACGCATCGTGGCCAACAACCCCAGCCCGATCGCGCTCACCGGCCCCGGCGCGGGAACGACCACCGCGATGTCGCGGATCGTCTGCGGCCAGGTAATCGTCCCGACAAAGCTGGCCTGCCCGGAGGCAAGGTCAATGGTGAAGAAGTTGGAAGAGGCAACTCCCGCCCCCGGTGATGTTAACGAGGCGAACGCGGTGCCCGTGGCCCCCGAAATATCAAAGCCCGTCAGATCCGTCGTCCCCAGACCGGCATTCAGCGGCCCGACCACCGTTTGCTGCCCGCTGTTGGGCGACACCGGGGAACTGTTGACCGAGCCCTGGCGCGCCAGGGCGTCCAGGTCAGAATCCAGAACGTACATCGTGGTCAGCCGCCCGGCGGGAGCCCCAAAGAAGCTGTTGGTGTAAGCCACACCCACCGACCGCGGCGACCCCGGTGTCCCATCCACGAAGCTCAGTGCTGTGTCGACGGCCGCAATCGCTCCCGTGTCCGGGTTGATCCGCAGGTTCTGTCCGGTCGTGCTGGTGACCCGAACGCGGTCGGCCGCCGGGTTGAAGTCAAAGCCAAAGTCGGTGCCACTGAGCGGGGTCGCAAACGTTCCCGACCCCACCTGCGTCGCCACGCCCGTGCTGGGAACGATGGTGTACAGCCGGTTTGAGCTTCCCAGGGCGTAGAGCTGGGCATTCGCAGAGCGGAAGTCGATCCCCAGGATTGTCTCGCCGGGTTGAATTCCGCTGATCACTGCCGTTGTCAGCATCGTGCCCGGGTTGGTGCTGTCAAACTGCGCGACTTCATTGATGGAACTCAGGGCCACAACAATCTCGCCCCGCGCCTGGGTGGCCACCCCCAGCCCCGCGGCAATGAGTGCCAATGACACAACACCCGGCCCGGTGGGCCGGCCGTTCTTCGCCTTTTTCAATTTTTGCTCCTCTCATCTCGCGGAAAGCAAAGCCCCAGCGGACCACACACCCGCCGGCCGACCCCGCCGTGGACGCCATGGCTTCGCCACCCAACCAACGGTAGATTCAGCCCCCTTGGCGGAATGTGCGAAACTACCCCCGGCGTGCCCACAGTTCACGTGCGGATTCTGTCCACCTGTGGTACAAATACCGCCTAGGAAGCACCCTCCCGGAGAAACCCAAATGGCCAAGAAGAAGACCAAGAAAGCCGCAAAGCCCGCCAAGAAGCCCGCCGCCAAGCCCGCCCCGAAGGCAAAGAAGAAGCCCGCCAAGTCTTCCGCAGCCGGCGCGAAGAAAGCCGCCCCATCCCAGGGCCCCGTCCCGGTCAGCACCGGCAAGGGCGACTCATCCCACGCCATCGGGACCGACATCGTGAAGATGTTTAATGGAGGCCAGTTCAAAGAGATCGAGAACAAGTACTGGGCCCCTTCCATCGTCTCCATCGAGGGACACGGCGTCAGCATGGGCTGGCACGGCCGCAAGGCCGTCGATGCCAAGAACGCCTGGTGGGTCAGCGAGAACTCCATCCTCAACGCCGTCGCCGAAGGCCCCTTCGCCGGCGCCACCGGCTTTGCCATCCGCTTCAAGATGGACATCGAAGAGAAGAAAACCGGCCAGCGCAAGTCCATGGATGAAGTCGGCGTCTACACCGTGCGCGACGGCAAGATCATCCAGGAAGAGTTCATGTACGGCGAGAGCAAGACCCTCTCCACCACCCCCGGCGTTACGCCCGACGCCTCCAGCCTGACCGCAGCCGCCGGCGCGCCCTGACAATCCCACGCGGCATGGCGCAGGGTGCCCGCCCCAGCCGGGGTGGACGCAGCGCCCGATATCTCAAGCATCACCCACTCGCGGCCGCGAATGGTTGCGTTGTTGTTTTCACTCCGGCGGCATCGGCGCGAGTCTTCGCCTTGCGGATCGCACACACACGTGTGGAGGACGTCAAGTGCCGCGAAAAGCCTCAACGTCCAGGGCTGTGCTGGCGTCGCCGTCGCAGTTAGAGCCCGCGCTCCAGCAGGTGGCGCAACCGTTTGCCAAACCCGTTACACCAATGCAGACCGTCGGCGTGTCCGCTTGCTGGTGAACAGCACGATTGCAATGCAGCCCCATGCGGTCCCCGGCGCTGGCACTGCGGTGGCCACACGGAAACCCACGTCGAAGCCGGGGAAGTTCGGGAACTCTCCGCCGCCCCCATTCCGCACGAGGTCTGCCGCCCCGCCCGCAGTGAAGGACGCCCAAGCCGTTCCTTCAAAGACGCGAGCGCGTGGCAATGCCTCATCGGAAAGTTGGAAAACTCCCTCCGTCCATTCACTTGTGGCACCGGCAACATCAACGAGGCCCCACGGGCTATTCACGCCGCTGTAGGCGCCCAGCGGCACGCGATACGGGCTCAGCCCGGGGTATACAAGTTCATCCCAGCCCGCGTTCGCGGTGGACAACTCCCCATTCACAAGCACCCCTGGAGGTCCGTAGATGGGGCGGGCGTCGCTGCTGTTGGAGTACGTCCACCACCCGCCCTGCCCCGGCCCAAAGCGGTCCGGCGCAAAGTGCGATGCTTTCATCCATTCATCCAGGGATGGAATCCAGTAGCGGGCTCCGGGGCTGCGGGTGAGTTGGTCAGTGAAGAATGATCCGGTGATGCCGAACGTGCTCACATCGTACGCGCCGCTCAGGAATGCGCTGCGATCACTGCTCTGCCCGTTGTGCAGCCAGTTCGTATAAATCGCGGCCGTCCGCCAGTCGATGCCGCCGGTGGGGAGCATCTCGTTGCCTGTGGGGACCGTCCACCGGCTACCCCCTGGGTTGTTGGGCGTAGTCCCCACCGCGCCCCAGATAAAGGGCGCAAAGACGTGGGGGATGCGGTCGTCGCTGGGGCGGTCGAAGGCCGCGTTCATAAAGTCGGCCCACTGCGAAGTGGTGACCTCGTACTTGCCGATCCTGTACTCGTAGTCCACGTGCCCGCGGTTGTTGTTGAACCCGCCGCCGGTCCAAGGGGCGTTGCCGGGAGCCCCGACGGTGACAAACTCAATGCCGGAGGGGTCGGGCTGGGCAGCGGCGAGCGGTGACAGGCCGCAAAGGGTGAGTCCGAAAGCCCAGCCTGTGTATGCGCGCATGGTGCAACCCCGGGGGAACGACCCTGTCACAACATGCCTCAAGAATCGGGTTGCGGCAAGGAAAACGGAAGAAGGCATTGGGCATCAGGCATTGGGCATTGGGGACAAGGCGGGCACCCGCGCTACGGGTGTCAAGTGTGCTGCGTCCTCCCGGGCTGGGGCGGGTATCCGCTGCTGGCCCGATACCACTCCACCGTCTTCCTCAGCCCCTCTTCAAACGAAGTCTGTGCCTTCCATCCCAAGAGTTTCTGTGCCCTCGCCGTGTCCAGGCATCGGCGAGGCTGGCCGTCGGGCTTCGTCGGGTCCCACACGATCGCGCCCTTGAACCCAGTCAGCCGCACGATCAACTCCACCAGGTCCTTGATCTTGATCTCAAAGCTCGCGCCCAGATTAATCGGCGTTGGTTCATCCATCACTTCCGCCGCGCGGACTACGCCCTCGGCGGCGTCCTCAACGTACAAAAACTCGCGGCTGGCGCTCCCCGTGCCCCAGCACACGACCTGATTGTCGCCCCGCTGCTGCGCCTCCACGCACTTGCGGATGAGCGCGGGGATCACGTGCGAGGATTCCAGATCAAAGTTGTCGTGCGGCCCGTACAAGTTGACCGGCAGCACGTACGCCGACTTCAGGCCGTACTGAAGGCGGTACGCATCCAGCATCTGCCACGCGGCCTTTTTAGCCACCCCGTACGGCGCGTTGGTCTCCTCGGGATAGCCGTTCCACAGTTCTTCTTCCTGGAACGGAACCGGCGTGAACTTGGGGTAGGAACAGATCGTGCCTACCTGCACAAACTTCCCACCCCGCTCCGCCAGCCCATCAAGCCGCGCCTGCTCGATCAGGTGCAGGGCCATCGCCATATTGGCGTAGAAGTACCGACCGGGGTTGGCGCGGTTGGCGCCGATGCCCCCAACTTCCGCCGCAAGATGTAGAACCAGCGAGGCCTTGTGGGGATAGAAGGCCGTGCGGTACAGGCGGGCGACGTCCATGGCGGAAGTCAGGTCAAAGTCCCGTCGGCGCGGGATGAAGATACTGGCTTCGGGCAATCCGCGCTCGAGGAGTCTTTGCCGCACGACCCGCCCCATGAAACCCGCTCCGCCGGTCACGACTACCCTGGTTGAGGGGTCGGAGAAAAAAGAGGTTTGGCCGCGGTTGTTGGGGTGGCGCGTATCGGTCATCGTAAAGTCCTGAGTGGATGAACTGGCCGGAACCCTGTGCCGGCGAAGGAAATCTAGAAGGCGGCTGTCCGCAAAGCATGGCGCGGAGCGATGATTGTCTTTCGGCGGGCGTTCCGAGGGGCCCCGTCGAGCAACGTGGGCTTCGGGGACTTAGACTCGCCGCTACAACCCGCTGGACCACGCCGCCCCTCAATGACCCTCTTTTCCTCCAACCCCTTGCAGTCCCCGGAGCCCCCGGCAGACAATCCGGCACCCACCCAGCCCCATTCCGACCTCGTGCCGACGCCGATGCACGAGAGAGTAGCCGGCGGCATGACGTGGATGGTGGTGGCGGTCACCGCGACCAAAATCACGACGTTTGTCGCTCAGGCCATTCTCGGCTGGTACCTCCTTCCGGAGCACTTCGCCCTCTACGCCACGGCGACCACCATCAGCGGTTTCATGATGATCTGCCGCGACATGGGCGTGCGCGAGATCCTGATCCAGACCGGGCGCGCCAGGTACGCTGAACTCTCGGGTCCCTGCTTCTGGTTGGCGTTCGCCTACAACATGGGAATGGCCATCCTCATGGCCGCCGTTGCATACCCGCTCGCCGTATACGTGTTCCACGACATTGAACTGGCGAGAATGCTCTGGGTCATGTGCGTCGCCCTGCCCATCGGCACCCTGACCAGCATCCTCCAGGCCAAGCTTCGCCTGGAAATGCGGTTTGCCGCGTTCGGCGGGCAGATCATCGTCTCTTCGGTCATTCGCCAGGTGAGCATGGTCCTGCTGGCGGTCTGGGGCTACGGCCCGATGGCGCTGGCCATCCCCGTGGTGGTCGCCGCCGTCTCTGAGAGCGTGGGGACCTATGTCGTGTCGCGCGACTGGCCGTGGATGCGGGCGCCCAGGTTCGAGCTCTGGCGCGGGCTCGTCAGCCGCGCCAAGTGGTTCATGCTGGGCTCGGTCGCCGTGGTCTCCCTGGACTTTGGCCCATACCTCGTGCTCTCACCCGCCCTGGGCGCTTCGCACCCCCAGGTCGGAATCTATTTTTTCGCCTTCCAACTCACCGCCCAGATCGGCGTCCTGCTTTCCTTCAACAGCCTGCAGGTCCTGCTCCCCGCGCTTGTTGCGATGCAGCACGAGCCCGAGCGCATGCGCCAGGCTTCGCTCCGCGCCCTGCGCTCGCTTATGCTGGTCGGGTCCATCGCCAGCCTCGGGCTTGCCTCCATCATCGCCCCCCTCGAAGACCTCATCTGGCGCGGGCGCTGGGCCGAGTCGGTCGAGGCCGTCATCATCATGGGCTTTTTCTTTCCCTGGCGGGTCACTTCCGGGCTGTGCTCCTCCCTGCTCATGGCACAGAACCGAACCAAGGCCTACGCCGTGCTGACGATGCTGGAGGGTGTCGGGCTGGTCGTGGTGACAGGCCTCGCGGTCTCGCTGCAGCCTTCTCAAGAGGCCTTTGCGTGGTGGTCCAACCTTGCTGCGGCCTGCGCTGGTACGCCCTTCGCGGCGTTCTTCGATGGGGTCGCCCGATGGGTGGCGCCCTCCGCGGGCACGAGTAGTTGGTGGATCGGTGCATCCGGGCTTTCCATCTGGACCGGTCTGTGGCTCCTTGTCAGCCGGCTGACCGTGACCTATCTCGTGTTCCGCCCTACAGGCGCCCCCACGAAGGACGTCATGATGGCGGTCTTCCCATCCTGGCTGCTGGCCATCCTCGCGGGCGCGGCGGGGTTTGCCGCGGACGAGTTCTCCGGGATTGGCCCCATCGTGGCAAGGCTGGTCGGAGGGAACAATCCTTCGAGCGCAATCGCCGTCACCGCCGCGAACCTCGCCCGCATCCTGGTCGCGGGCGGGGCGTGCTCGCTCTGCTTCGCCCTCTTCACCCGGTTGTTGATCCCCGAACAACTCCGCGAAACGATCAGCGCCCTGCCCGCGCGGGTCCGCCCCCTGGTCAATATGGTGCTGAGGCTGAAGCCGTGAGTCGCGCCGCACCATGACGACGCTGTGGAACACGACCGGTGCGGCCCTGGCTCGCCTGGCGTCCGCATCCGCGCTCACCCTGCTTGGCGCCTGGCTCATCGGCAGGCTCTTCAGCGATTCCTGGCACTGGTCCCAATACCTCTACTGGCTCCCAACGTACACCGTCTTGGCGGGCGCGCTCGCGCTCCTTGCTGTTTCGGGGCTGCTGGCGAGGTGGTGCCGCCGCAAGGGCGGAGCGCCATCCGCCGTGGCAGCCAAGTCCCGCCGATTTGGGCTGGCCGCGTGCCTGGGTGTGTTCGCATTCCTGCTGCTCTGGGAGTGGCGGGTCCATCGGTTCATCCTTGATGCCGGCCCGCCGCGTTCGAGCGCCGCCCAGCCGGTACGGGTCCTGGCCTGGAACCCGGCCGTGGCCGTCGTGCCCGACTTCACCGGCACCGTCCTCGCGCCCGGCGCCGACGTCGTTGCCATCACCAATGCCCCATGGCAGACCGATTGGACGGGCGTCCGTGAAGCCATGGCCCCTTCATACGCCGCCCGCTTCGACCGCTTCAGGGTCGTAAGCCGGTTCCCAATCCTCCGATGGGGAGGGACCGGCCTCGCCGTGCAGGGCGCCAAGCGCCGCGTCATGAAGTGGGAAGGCGGCGGTGTGATCTCCATCGACAAGGGCTCGGCTATGTTCGTTGAACTCGCCGTCCCCCGCCTGCCAGGGGGCGTGCTGACCATCTGGATGATTGATATGCCATCGGACCCCGAACTCTTCCGGGGGCGCACCATGCGCGAAGCCGCCGCGATGATCCGTTCGTTCCGCGGCCCGATCTACGAGCGCAACGCCGAGGGCCTGGACGACCAGGTCCCCATCGCCCCCGGTCAGGAAGGGTTCCCAGCCCCGGACCTCATCGTCGGCGACTTCAACACGCCCCGCGGGTCGCGCTCCATGCGGGCCATCGCCGGCGGCGCTGTGCACGCGTTCGACCAATCCGGGCGCGGGCCCGCGGCGACATGGCCGGACCGGTGGCCCATCCTGGCGATCGACCAGGCCTTCGTGGGTTCGAGCGTCCGCGCCAGCCGGTACGACATCGTTCACCTCGGCGCTGGCGCGCACCGCGCGCAGATCATCGAACTTGTCCCACGATGAGATGAAACCCCGGGTTGGCCCCCGCCCGGCCTATCGGTACTGCCCGGCTTATCGGTACTGCCCGGCTTATCGGTACTGATGGTCGCCCGCACGGACATCGTGCCCCGCGTCGCGCAGGGTCTTCTCGCGGCGCGCCAGTTCCATGTCGCCGTCGACCATCATGTGCGCCAGTTGCTCGACCGTCGTGCCCGGCTCCCACCCCAAGCGTGCCCTGGCCTTGGAGAAGTCCCCCATCAACTCATCAACCTCCGACGGCCGCAGGTACCTGGGGTCAAACGCGACAAAGTCGCGGTAATCCATCCCGGCGTGCGCGAAGGCCAGTTCGCAGAACTCGCGCACGGAAATGCTCGTCCCGGTGGCGATGACATAGTCGTCGGGCTTGTCGTGCTGGAGCATCAGCCACATGGCCTTGACATAGTCGCCGGCAAAGCCCCAGTCGCGCTTGGCGTGGAGGTTGCCTAGGAACAGCTTGTCCTGCATCCCCAGCTTGATGCGGCCCACCGCCCTCGTGATCTTGCGCGTCACGAAGGTCTCGCCGCGCCGCGGGCTCTCGTGATTGAACAGGATGCCGCACGAGGCGTGCAGCCCGTACGCCTCGCGGTAGTTGAGGGTCAGGTAGTGGGCCATGACCTTGGCGCACCCGTACGGGCTGCGCGGGTAGAAGGGTGTAGTCTCGCGCTGGGGGACCTCCTGCACCTTTCCGTACATCTCTGAGGACGAAGCCTGGTAGTACCGCACCTGCTGGCCGGATTCCTGCTGGAACTCGCGCACGGCGTCGAGCAGCCGCAGCGCCCCCATCCCCACCGTGTCGGTGGTGTAGATCGGCATGTCGAACGAGACGCGCACGTGGCTCTGCGCGCCCAGGTTGTACACCTCGTGCGGCCGCACCTTGCGCATGAGGTCCGACAGGCTGTTGGAATCGCACAGGTCCCCGTAGTGCAGCATCAGGCGCGACGGCCCTACGTGGGGGTCCTGGTAGATCGCCTCGATCCGCCCGGTGTTGAACGACGAGGAGCGGCGGATCAGGCCGTGCACCTCGTACCCCTTGGAGAGCAGCAACTCCGCCAGGTACGAGCCGTCCTGCCCTGTGATCCCGGTGATGAACGCGCGTCTGTTGGTGCTCATGTCGTGGCGTGGTCCCGCTTCTTCCCCCGGATTGCTCGCCCCGCAAGGCGTTCCAAAGGGTAGGGGCATTATCGGCTCGCCTACGGCGCCGGGTTCTTCGGCGGTTGGTCAATCTGACCGGGTGGCAGCAGGACCGTCGTCTGCGCCGTCAGGTACGTTCCCACTGCGACCGCCCAAAGCAGCGCCCCCAGCACCACCGGGCCCGCGGCACGCGCAACCCGCAGCCCCCGATCCAGGGTTGATCGTGCGCTCCCTGCCCCGCCCGCGCCGGGGGCAATCCCCTCCCCGCCCAGCCCGGAAGCGCCATAGATCATCAACATCAGCAGGAACGGCTCCGCATACCGCTGGTACACCCAGGGGTTGGCGCTCTGCGCCGCCACAAACGCCGCGATGCAGCCCAGGAAGATCCAGCGGCGACGGGTGTTCAGGGCCGCCGCCCAGCACACAACCGCCACCGCCCCCGCCACGCTCAACGCCGCGATGAACACCGACCGTTCCTCCACCATCGGGAGCCGGCCCGCGATGCTCCAGATTCCTCCATACCGGCCCTGCTCAAGGTCATAGTTCGTGCGCGGCAGCACCCCCGCGACTCCCCCCGCCAGCGCACCCGCGAGCAGAATCACCCGCCCGTTCTTGAGCAGGTCCATCAGCGCGGGGACCAGGTACGCCCCGAAGAACACGCTGTAGATCGCGGTGAGCGACAAGATGAATGCTGGAGCGCTCGGGTTGCTGTGCCTTGTGTACCAGATGTCAAAGACCGGTGGTGTCAGCCGCCCGCCCCACAACCGCCAGAACCACGCCGCGATGAAGAACGCCGGCAGGGTCGCCACAAGCCCCGCAAAGGCCAACGGGAGTCGCGCGCGGATCCTGGTGATGGGAACGCCCCAGGCGCGATCCGTCGCCACCGCTCCCCCGTCTCCATCCGTGTGCATCCACGCGGCCATCCAGATGGCCGCCGCACACCACACGTGGCTCTGACGGGTCAGCACCAACAGGGCCATCGCCACGCAGCACAGGGCCAGCCGCCCGTGGGTCAGTCGGAACTGAAAGGAAGTGCCCAGCAGGACCGCAACCCACAACCAGCCCGCGTTGTCGGGCAGCACCCAGATAGCCGGGTCGATGACATACATCGAGCACGCCAGCGGCAGCATGAGCACCGCCGCCTTCGCCGGCGCGGCCGCCCGGCTCACGAACCACCACACCACCGCGAGAAACACCAGGGAAACCAGCGTGCCGAAGAGTTGGTGGTACACAACCTCCTGCGTCACGGTCCTGTGAATGACGGCCAGCACAAGGTGATACAAGGGCGTGGTGGCCGAGACATAATCGGAAAGGTCCGGCCGGGGCAGTTCCGCGGAGAACTTCGTCACCACCCGCCAGTGGTAGTTTGCCTGGTCGTAGTAGCCGCGCCCAAGGTGAGACCTCAGCAGCAGCACCGGCAGTGAGGTGCCCAGGAGGATGAGTAGTGCGGGGAGAAGGCTGAGTGCGCGCCGGGTCATGGTGCGCGAGTCTACAGGTGCGCTCACGCCTCTGCCGCCACCGCCGGCCTGCGGAACACCGCCAACTCGTGCCCGTACCAGAGCATGTTGATCCGCTGGACGTGCTCCAGGCCCAGCCCCGCTCCCGTGACCGCCCCCACGACATCCGCAATGCGAGGGATCGCAATCCGCTCGCGGGCAATCAGCAGGTCGTGCAGCCGACTGGCATTGGGGCGGACCAGGCCCTCCGGGTAGATGTCCTTGTACACGAGCACGCCGCCCGGCGCCACCGCCGCGCCCGCCCGTTCGAGCAACAACCGCTGCGCGGCGGCCGGCACATGGTGGAGGACGTCGCAAAGGATGACGGTGTCATATCCGCCTTGCCCGTCCACGGGCCAGGGAGCGTTGGCGTCGAGCAGGAACAGCCGTGGGAGCGGCATTCCGAAGCGCTCCAGGTTCGCTTGGGCCACGGCGATGGCTCGCCGCGATGAGTCGATCCCTGTCAGTTCGCTGGGGGATCGCGTAGCCGCCAGCAGCGCCAGCAGCAGACCGCCGCCGCACCCGATATCCAGAACCCGGGCATCCGTCGGGACGTAGCGCAGCAACTCGTGGAACGGGCAGATGGTGGGGCGGTGGTGCTGGAGCAGGCGCGTCAGCAGCGGCCCACCGCGAAAGACCCGGCGAGCCACTCCCCGCAACTGTGCCGGAGTGATGGTGGTGGGGGGAGTGGGTGTGATGGGGGTTGGCGTATTCAAGCGGGCAAGGCAGGGTAGCGTGAGCGGTCGGAGTACACTAGAAGTTTGCACCTCGGAGACGATTGCCTTGGGACTCCTGACGCCCGTGATGCGGGTCATGCACAAACCGATCTACGACTCGCGCAAGCGAGCCCTTGTCGCCGGCATTGTGCCGCACCTGCGCCCGGCAGACAGGGTCCTGGATGTGGGCTGCGGCAACGGCAGCCTGGGCCAGGCGATCCTCGCCAGCCCGTCGTGCCCGAAGGGCGTCACCGTGGAGGGGCTCGAGCGCGTGAAGCGCGGCGGCGAGCCGATCCCGGTCCACGCCTACGACGGCGGCGCGTTCCCGTTCCCCGACCACTCCTACGACGTGGTGATTGTCGCCGATGTGCTCCACCACGAGCCCGACCCGGAGGGGCTCCTCGCGCGCTGCCGCGCCGCCTCGCGACGCTTGGTGATCATAAAGGACCACCAGGTCCGGGGCTTCATGGCCCAGCAGCGCATCGGACTGATCGACTGGGCCGCCAACGCCCCCTACGGCGTTCCCTGCCTGTACCGCTACAACACACCCGCGCAGTGGTCGCAGGTGATTGGCCGCAATCGGCTTGAAGTTGTCGAGGAACTCGCGTCGATGAAACTCTACCCCCCCGTCGTCGACACAATCTTCGGCGGGTCACTCCACTACTTCGCGGTGCTCAAAGCCAGCGACTGATCGCCCTTCAGCCCGGAGCCCGTATCAACCAGGCAGCCCCTGACCCCACAGCCCACCACCACCAGCCCATGCGGACTGGTATGAGCCCGTTGCCGGGCGAGCCGCCGGGCCCGCGCCGGCCCCTCGCCATGAGCCTCTTCAAACTGGCCCGCCTCCACCAATGGACCAAGGGCGTCTTTGTACTCGTTGGCCCGCTCTACGGGTTGACAGAACTCCCGGACAAAGCCGCGGCTCTCGCGGCGGGATCGGTCGCGTTCCTGGCCTTCGGCCTTGCCTCCAGCGCCTGCTACGTCGTGAACGACCTCCTCGACGCCCCGCAAGACCGCATGCACCCCCGCAAGCGCAACCGTCCGATCGCCCGCGGCGATATCACCCCCGCGCAGGCCTGGGCCTTTGCTTCGGTGCTGGTCGTGGCCGCCGCCGCCTGTCTGCTCGCGCTGGACGCCACTGTAGTTCCAGCGGTGGCACTGCTCCTGGGCCTGTACGTCGCCAACGTCTTCGCGTATTCCTATCGCATCAAGCACATCGTGATCGCCGACGTCATGTCGCTCTCGCTGGGGTTCGTGATCCGCATGTGCGCCGGGTGCGCCGCCGTGGCCATCGCTCCCACGACTTGGCTGCTCAACTGCACCCTTTTCCTCGCGATGTTCCTCGCGTTTGGGAAACGGCTGGGAGAGCGGCGGACCATGGGGGCCGACGCCGCCGCGGCACGGGGGGTACAAGCGGCGTACACCGACGAACTGCTCCGCATGGCCGTCGTCGTGACGGCCGTGGCTACCCTCATCACCTACGCGGGGTATGTCCAGTTCCGGGCGGATGAACACACCCACGTTGTCCCCCCCTTCCGGGCTGGTTTTAACCTGCTTTGGCTCTCGATCATCCCCGCGACCTACGCCCTGCTCCGTGCCATCGTCTTGCTCGAACGCGGTCGATATGACGACCCGACAGAACTGGCGGCGCGTGACCGGCCGATGAAAGTGGCGGTGCTCTGCTTTGTGACGGTCACCATCGGTGTGCTTTCCTGGGGCCATTGGGCCCCAGGGGCGTAATGCGGTGAAAAAACCCCGAACCGCCGGACGGCTTTGGGGCTAAAGTGAATCATCTCTAAGTGGATTCGCTCCGGGAGTTTACCCCGGGGTTCAATGCGACAGTTCGGTGACACCCCAGGGCTGGAGGGGCACCGCGATATTTTTGCGCTGGTCGAAGTAGCAAACGTCTCCCAGGAGTGATGGCGATGACTTGGAACAGAACATTGGGGCGGGCCGCGGCATGGACGTTGGTAGCAGTGTGCGGCCTGACCATCCCCGTGATGGCCCAGGACAAACCCGCCGACAAGCCGGGTGAATCGGGCGAAGAGAAGCCCCCCTTCCGGCCCTTCGCCGAGGTCAGCAAGGGCTATGAGAAGGTCGTCTCCACCGCCGATGGACAAAGTTACTACGGCCTGTGGACCAAGGCCAAGGACGGCGGCATGCTCGCCGAACTCCCCCGCGGCTGGGAGAGCCAGCGCCAGTTCATCGCCATGACCGTCGCCAGCGGTGAGAGTTACGCGGGCCTTCAGTCCGGCGATCTCTACGCCTATTGGAAGCGCATCGACAACCGCCTCATGCTCATAGAGCCCAACGTCGGCACCCGCTCAACGGGCGATGCAGAGTCCAAGAGCTCCGTCAAGAACCTGTTCACCGACCGCGTGCTGCTCGATGTGCCCATCGTCACCATGGGGCCCGGCGGTCAGCCCGTCATTGACCTGCGGGACCTGCTCGCCAACCGCATCCGCGAGGTCTTTGGCGCGGGCCGGGGCGTCGGCATGGTCGGGCGCGGCATCGCCAACGCCAACACCAAGCTCGCCACCATCAAGAGCGCCAAGGCCTTCCCCAAGAACATCGAAGTCACCTACGAGATGCCCACCACCGGCGGGCGCATCCAGGCGTTCCACTACTCCATCAGCCAGATCCCCGACAACACCGGGTATACCCCCCGCGCCGCCGACGACCGCGTGGGCTACTTCACCACCGTCTACCGCGACCTGGGCAAGTTCACCGACAAGGACAAGTGGGTCCGCTACGTCAACCGCTGGAACCTCGAGAAGCGAGACCCCAAACTGCGGATGAGCCCACCCAAGGAACCGATCGTATTCTACATCGACTCCGCCGTGCCCGTGCGCTACCGCAGCGCCGTGCGCAACGGCCTGGAGCGCTGGAACAAGTGCTTTGAGAAGATCGGCATCGTCAACGCCCTGGAGGTCTACCAGCAGGACGAGTCCACCAACGCCCACATGGACAAGGACCCCGAGGATGTGCGCTACAACTTCGTCCGTTGGCTCAGCAACGACGAGGGCACGGCCATCGGCCCCAGCCGCACCCACCCGCTCACCGGCCAGATCCTCGACGCCGACATCGTCCTGACCGACGGCTGGATCCGTCACTACTGGGTGCAGTACAACCAGATCATGCCCGAACTGGCCATGGAGAACCTCTCCCCCGAAACGCTCGCCTGGCTTGATGCCCGCCCGCTGTGGGACCCCCGCATCCGCATGGCCGAGCCCGGCGAGCGCGATGCCCTGATCGCCCAGAGGGCCCAGAGGGGCGTGCTCGCGTACGGCGGGCACCCCATCGCCGCCGCCCAGGACGCCGACCGCGATTCGCTCCGCCTCCACGGCACCAGCGAACTCGACGGCCTCATCGGACGCACCAGCCAGTTTAACGGCCTGTGCCTCGCTGCCAAGGGCAAGGCCTTCGATATGGCCACCATGCACCTGGCCATGGGGATCATGGACCCCGAGGTGCTCGCCACCGCCTACGGCCACGCCGAGCCCGAAGAGGATGGTGACAAGGACGACGCCAAGAAGGACGACAAGGACGAAGCCAAGAAGAAGGCCAAGGACGAGAAGAAGTACGACACCCTCGACGGCATCCCCGACTGGTTCGTCGCCCCGCTCATCGCCGACCTGGTGAGCCACGAGTGCGGCCACACCCTGGGCCTCCGCCACAACTTCAAGGCATCCGGCCAGTACACCTTCGGGGAGATCAACTCCGACGCCGTGAAGGGCAAGAAGGCCTTCACCGGCTCGATCATGGACTACACCCCGGTCAACTTCGCCGTCAAGGACGGCAAGGCCCTGGGCGACTTCGGCATGATCGACCTGGGCACCTACGACTACTGGGCCATCGAGTACGGCTACACCCTCGACGACCCCAAGAAGGTCCTGGCCCGTGTGGCCGAGCCCGGCAACGAGTACGGCACCGATGAGGACGTCGGCGGACCCGACCCCCTGGTCCAGCGCTACGACTTTGCCAAGAACCCCATCGACTACGCCAAGAGCCAGATGGACCTGGCGATCTACCACCGTGGCCGCCTGCTCGACAAGTACGTCAAGGACGGCGAGAGCTGGGCCAAGGTCCGGCGCGGCTACACCACCAGCCTGGGCATGCAGACCCGCTCCCTGAGCATGATGGCCGCCTGGGTCGGCGGCGTCTACGTCAACCGTGACTACAAGGGCGACCCCAACGGGCGCGAGCCCATGCAGGTCGTCCCCACTTCCGAACAGCGCGATGCACTCCGCTGGGTCATCGACCACTCCTTCTTCGATGAGTCTTACGGGCTGACCCCCGAGATCCTCCAGAAGATGACGGTCCAGAAGTGGTACGACGCCGGCGGCATGTCCGAACTCGCCCAGGAGCCCACCTGGCCGATCCACGACCGCATCGCTGGCATCCAGTCCTCCGTCCTCACCATGCTCATGAACCCCTCGACGCTCCGGCGCGTCTTCGATAACGAGTTCCGCATCAAGGCCGACGAAGATGCGCTCACCCTGCCCGAGTTGCTCGACACCATCTGCGCGGCCGCGTACAGCGAGGTCGAGAGAGCCCCCAGCCAGAAGTTCACAACCCGCAAGCCGATGATCACGAGCCTGCGCCGCAACCTGCAGCGCGAATACCTCGAGCGGCTCATCGACCTCACCCTCCCCGGGGCCGGCTCGGGCGAGGCCTACAAGCCCGTCTCCAACCTGGCGATCTACAAGCTCCGCCAACTCAAGGACAAGATCGGCGTCATCGTCGATGACAAGGGCAAGGCGGCGAACCTCGACACGTACACCCTGGCCCACCTGACGGAGGCCAAGGTCCGCATCGAGAAGGCCCTCGACGCCAGCTACATTTACAACGCCGGTTCGCTCGGTGGAGCGGGCGGCGTGTACAACATGTTCTTCGGCGGCCAGCCCGCCCCCGGCGCCCTCCCGGCACCCGCGACCGGCGAGCCAGGATCTCCCGAAGGCAAATAACCAGGCGACAAGCGTTCCAGTTCACATTAAACCCGGGCAACTCGCCCGGGTTTTTTCTTGGTGTGCCAAAACCGCTCAAACCCTTGGAGGTGCACACCGCTATCCCGAAGGGAAAGCACGTCCTTCGCTCAGCCCTTCCGCCTTGCAGCCCTAAGGGCTGAACGTTTGTAGCCGGGGCGTGGAGGAGGCTCTGCGACGACACCCCCGGGATACGGCCCACGAACGTAATCCTTGTCTTTTTCTCCGCAGCCCGAAGGGCTGCTCGTTGCACACCTTTGCCGAGAAGTGCACACCAGACGGAGCAGCCCCACATGCCGCGGACGCCATGCTCCGACACACTCCGCGCCTCAGCGCCCCTGCGTGAGCTCTTCCGGCGCGCGAGCCCCGAACCCCGTCGCCTTCTCAAACATCGCCCCCGCCCGCAGCATCGTGCCCTCGTCAAACGCCCGCGCTACCAACTGCACACCCACCGGCAGGTCGCGCCCTTCCTCACTCACAAACCCCGCCGGCACGCTCATCCCCGGCAGCCCCGCCAAGTTCACGCCCACGGTGTACACATCCTCCGCGTACATCTGGAGCGGGTCGTCCCCCTTGGCGCCGATCTTGAACGCCGGCCCTGGGCTGGAAGGGAGCAGGATGGCGTGGCACCCGGCGTCAAAGGCCGCGTTGTAGTCCGCCAGGATCTTGCGCCGCACCTTCAGGGCGGTGTTGTAGTACGCATCGTAATAGCCACTGGAAAGGACGTGCGTCCCCAGCATGATGCGCCGCTTCACTTCGGGCCCAAACCCCTCCGCGCGGTTGCGGCAATACAGATCAAACAGGTCGTGCACCGGGGCCTGGGTCCGCCGACCGTACCGAATGCCGTCGTACCGCGCCAGGTTGGATGAGGCCTCGGCCGGGGCCACGATGTAGTACGCCGCGATGCCGTAGTCAGTCAGCGGCAGGTCAACGTCGATGATCTTCGCGCCCAACGTCTCATAGGTCTTGATCGCCGCTTCAAACGCCGCTGCAACCCCGGGGTGGTTTGCCTCACTCCGCGCCTGGCGCGGCACGCCCAAGGTCAGGCCATCGATTGGCGTGCCAACCTCCGCCCCCCACGCGGGCACAAACTTCGTCGCGGTCGTCGCATCCGCCCGGTCAAACCCGCAGATCACCTCTAGAACCGCCGCGGCGTCCGCCACGGTGCGGGCCATCGGGCCGATCTGGTCCAAGCTGCTCGCAAAGGCGATGAGGCCGTATCGCGAAACCCGCCCGTAGGTGGGCTTGACCCCCACGATGCCGCACAACCCCGCGGGCTGGCGGATTGAGCCCCCTGTATCCGAGCCCAGTGCCAGGGGCGTAACTCGGGCCGCGACGGCTGCGGCGGACCCGCCCGAAGAGCCCCCCGGCACCCGCGACTTGTCCCACGGGTTGCGCGTCGGACCAAACGCCGAGTGCTCGGTCGATGAACCCATCGCAAACTCATCGAGGTTGGTCTTGCCGATGATGATCGCCCCGGCGTCGATCAGCCGCTGCACCGCCGTGGCGGTGAAGGGGGATTGGTAGTTCTCGAGCATGCGCGAGCCCGCCGTGGTCCGCCCGCCGTACCCCTCGCCGTCGCCCCCCGGCAGGTCACCGTTGATGTCCGGGCCGATGCACATGTTGTCCTTGATGGCGATGGGCACGCCCGCCAGCCGCAGGTGGTGGCCGCCGCCCGCGGCAACCTTGGCATCTACTTTCGCGGCGGCCGCGAGGGCCTTTTCGGGGAAGGTCTGGAGGAAGGCGTTGAGGGCGCTGTTAGACCCCTCGGTGCGCCGGAGGGCAGTCTTGGCCACTTCAAGCGCCAAGACCTTGCGCGCGACCACGGCGTCATGGATCTCAATCGCGGTTGCGGTTTCAGTGTTCAAGTACCACCCTCACCGTCTGACTCCCAGCGCGCCGGCACTTCACGCCCCACCCTCATCATCAAGCACCTTGGGCACCCTCACAAACGGCCCCACCGTGTACGGGGCCATCTTCGTGAACACCGCGTTGGGGATCGTCGGGCCGGGGGCGTCATCGTCAAACCGGTTGCTCACCTCGCCCACGTTCACCATCGGCTCTACGTTCTCCAGGTCCAGCTGCTTCAGCCGCTCCATGTAACCGACCACGGCCGAGAGCTTGGTCCGGCAGTCCTCAACTTCGGCGTCGGTAAGGGCCAGCCGCGAAAGGCGGGCGACCTTGCGGACGTAGTCTTCGGAGAACTGCTGGGGATGGGGGTTGGACATGGGGAAGTCTATGGTGGTCTCCGCTGTCCCTGAGGCGTGCGAGCGAGCTGCATGCCGGGACGCACCGGCGGCCTGACAGGCCAACCATTACACGTGCAACTCAAGAAACGGCCCGACTTCCGCCGCGCACTCGTTACCCTCTTGCGCCATCCACTGGCCGGATTGGCCGCCCTAGTTCTCCTGCTGGGTGACTTTGCTGGCCTCCCATACTCAGACCAGAATCGGTCGGCCGTTCGACGGTGGGTGAGCGATCGTCGGCCGCTAAACAGGGGCGCTGACTACAGCGCCTACCTGGCGCGCGGCGAGAGTGGTTCTTGGAGAGTTGTCGATACACGCCAAGAGTCGCTCGGAGACCTTCTCTCGGATACTCCCGGGCAGCCGGAAAGGGTCGTTGTGCACTTCCACCTCGAACAAATCGACGAGCGCGTCGGCTGGTGGGCCCCGACGCTGCACCGCCAGCGACTGCGCGTCCAATCGATCGTTCTGAGTGGATCACCGACCGATACGGACTTCCAAGTCACAAGCGATCGGTTCTGGTCATGGGTGGTCGCGACCTGGGCCGCCCCAACCTCACTTCCGTTCTCGCGAACGCAAGCTCCCAGCTTGGATAAGGAGGTGATTCTGTGGACCGGCTACCTGCACAACGCAGCGGCCGCTCTGTTGTTCGGCACGGTGTGCTTTTCGGCCGCTTCATTCCCGGCCTACCGCCGCCGCAAGAGGATTGAGCGGCTGCTCTCGCGCGGGCGGTGCCCATCATGCAAGTACGACATCACCACGATTGTCCCGGTAGAAGGAACAACCCGCTGCCCCGAGTGCGGCGCGGTGTGGCCAAACTCCGGTCCCCCTCCCAAAGGGAGGGGCTAGGGGTGAGTTTATTCGCCATCGACTTCACAATGACGCTCGTGCTGCTCCCTTGGCGAACTCGCTTCGGTCAGTGATCGTCCGCGCGCTGATCGGGGGTTGCTGACACTTGCCCGCACCGTCTCACTCCACCCTCCCCGTCTACCATTGCCCCTCACGCTCACCGCCCAGGGAACCAAGCCTTATGCGCGCCATCGTCACCGGCCAGGTCGGAATGGAAAAGAAGCCCTACCTCGAAGCGGCCGCGCAGTTTGCCGGCGGCCAGGGCGAGACCATCGCCATCTACAACGTGGGCGACATGATGTATGGCGAGTCGCGCGATGTGCGGCCGGGGCGCATCCTGGACCTACCCCTCTCTCGCCTGGACTCGCTCCGGCGGGCGGCCTTCAAGGACATCATCACCGACAGCCGCGACCAGCCCAACGTCATGGTCAACACCCACGCCACCTTCCGCTGGCGGCACGGGCTCTTCTCCGCCTTTGACTACGACCAGATCCAGAAGATGGCCCCCGACCTGTTCATCTGCCTGGTGGACAACATCGAGGTGGTGCACCACCGCCTCCACAAAGACCACGAGATCGACGCCACCCTCAAGGACTGCATGGTCTGGCGCGAGGAAGAAATCCTCGCCACCGAGCTCATGAGCAAGGCCGTCCCCTCAAGTAAGTTCTACATCCTCTCCCGCGGCCGCCACGCCCTGACCACCAAGCAACTCTTCCGCCTCATCTGCCGCCCCGGGATGCGCAAGGTCTACCCCAGCTTCCCCATGTCCCACGTCGTGGACATGCCCGACGTGCTGGCAGAGATCGACGCCTTCCGCGCCGCCCTGGCCGAGAACTTCATCACCTTCGACCCGGGCGATGTGGACGAGAAACTGCTGCTGGACCGCGCCATCGCCGCGGCACGCGACGGCAAGGAGTTCCTCGAGGTCGTCCCCCACACCTTCGGCGGGGCCAACACCGCAGCGCCCATCAAGGTCCGCATCCGCGAGGTGCTGGACATCGCCGGGGATATAGACGGCCAGATCTACATGCGCGACTTCAAACTGGTGGACCAGGCCGACATGATCGTCAGCCTCATCCCCGAACTCCCCGGCGGCGTCCCGGGCCTCTCCAGCGGCGTCGAACGCGAGTTGCACCACGCCTTCGAGCACACCAAGGAAGTCTTCGTCGTGTGGAAGCCCAAGAAGGCGCCGTCGCCGTTTATTACAGAGACGGCGACCAAGATCTTCAAGAGCGTCCCCGAGGCCTTGGCGTACTTCGAGAGCAACGGCTACTTCGCGGAGCGAAACCTCTTCGGAAACTGAGGCAAGGGCGCGGAAAAACGCATCCAACCGGCCTGCCGCCTGTACACCCAGGCATGTGCCCGCCCCCTCGCCCGGACCCGCTCGCAGTCGTCGCGACCATCGCCCTGCTCCCCGCCGCCTTGACCCTCATCGCGCGATTGGGGTTCCGACGGGTCCAAGTTCTTGAGCCCGTAGACCACTGCACCGCCTGCAACTACTCCCTCGCCGGTCTTGACCTGCCCCGGCCATGCCCTGAGTGCGGCCTGGAGTGCTCCCACAACATGCCGAGGAGCCGACGTGCAGAAGTCGACCCCCTCGGCCTCCTCCGCCTGCTCTTCGTCTTTGGCTTCTCGCTCGCGGCATGCTTTGCCGTCTGGTACGGCGCCTGCATCGGCGTCGCCGTCAGGCAGTTGCTCATCTTGGGCTGGGCCTTCGAGGCCGGCTGGCACAAATCCGTCGAACAATTCAGCGCGGGCCCGCCGGTGCTCTTCATCGCCTATGCGCTCTTCGTCCCGATCCTTCTCTCCCCAGTCATCCGTCGCCAAAGTCCGGCGGCCCTGGCCGCCCATTGCTCGTTCATAGTTCTGGGCGTCTTCTTCACCGCACTCTGGCCGCCCCTGCTCATCGCCGGCGCGGCCGTCTCGGGCACCAGCCTTGCACTCCGTCTCCGGCGGCAACGCGCCCGCCGAGAGGTCTCCATGGGTGTACGCCCTATAACGCCTCCCGCAACGTCCTGAAAAGAGGTCCGGCAATACCCCCAGTTTCCCCATCCGTCACCCCCACCGCCCACACGCCGATTCTGCCCGACGCGGCTTGTCCTGACTTGCCGCCGCGCCGAATGAATGTGACGCTCTAGACCTCAAGGCTAAGCGTTGTCACGCCCCGGAACGGAAGAACGGAGGATCGAACATGACAGGGCCTATCAATCGTCCAACGTGCACGGGTCGTTCCATCGTCCGCGCACTCCTGATCGCGGCAGCGCTGGGCGTCCCGGCGATCATCGCATCCCGTGGGCTGCTCATTAACGAGTCCAACGCCGAGCCCCGGGCCAGGCGCCACGAAATCACCGCCGATACCATCACCCTCAACGGCCTCTTCCGCGACTTCAAGGGCGGGAAAACCGGCCACCCCGACTTTGACGTTCAGCCGCCCGACGGCCGCGCCATCTACACGGGCATCATGGGGGACTTCCTCAATGAGGACGGCGACCCGGTTCCCGTCAGCCTCGGGGCCAAGGTCACCACCCAAGGGCGAGACGCCAGCAACCGCCCGATCATCGGGCCTAAGGACTACATCGAGAGCAAGCCCGGTGACATCGCCCCAGTCGCCACGAGCGGCGGGCGCGGCGCGGTCAAGTCGCTGGCCTCCGCGGCCCAGTGGTTCACCGACGTCAACAACGTGAACATGTCCGCGTCATTCCCCATGGTGCTCCGCAATGACGGGCAGTACTGGACCTTTGACGCCGACCTGGAAACGCAGTACGCGCACGTCTCGGGCTTTGGCGGCAACAAGGTGTACGGCTACACGTACGAGGTCGAAACCAGCTTCGTCTATGAAGCATCGCGCGGTGACGTCTTCATCGTGGGCGCCGATGACTGCCTGTGGGTGTACATCAACGGAATGCTCGTGGCCGACCTGGGCGGAAACCACGACTACATGGAGCAGACCATCGACCTGAACCGGCTCGGCCTGGTCGATGGCGCGAGTTGCCAAATGAAACTGTTCTACGCCGAACGGGCCAAGGGCGGCTCCCGCCTCAAGTTCCAGACCACGGCGACCAACCGCTCCGTGGGAATCCCTCCGATTACGACCCCCTACGACTGATCTTTCCACCCATCCATGCCACACTTCGCGGCCGGGAATCCCCCGGCCGCGTTTGTTTTTGGCCAGAGGTCTACCCGCGGATCTGGTCACGATGCGTTGCGCAAGGCCTGTCCTTGGCATGGGTTGTGGAAACTCCCTCCGGGTCGTTGGGTACAGTTCCTAGCCGCTGGGCCGGCGTTTCGTGCTCCAAGGGAACCTGAAACCCGCCGCCCCCTCCCCCCAACAATCCCCGCGGCGGGGCAAGGGGTCTTGCTCCCGGCCGAGGGTTTTGCCATGCTCACCGCCAGCCAGCCAATGAACGACCGCGGCTTCCATCCAATCCCGAACCCCGCAGCGTCTTCGGACCCGCTCACCGACCCCACCGTCCAGGAGTGGGAGCGCACCTACGCCACGTTCGTTCACTTGAGCGGGCTGCTGATGGCCGTCTTTGTCCCCGTGCTGCCCGCCGTCGTCCTGTGGCTCGTGAAAAAGAACGAGTCGCCCTACATCAACGACCACGGCAAAGAAGCCATCAACTTCCAGATCAGCCTGCTGATCTACTACGTCGCCGGGGCAATCCTGACCATGGCCGTCATCGGCGTCCTCATCATCCCCGCGGTCTGGGTCCTGGGAATCGTCGGCGTCATCCTCTCCTCCATCGCCGCCAACAAGGGCAAGTACTACCGCTACCCAATGACGATCCGGCTCCTCAGCTAACGCCGGACAGGCATCGGGGATCGGGAATCAGGCATTGGTGCCGAATCCATCCTGCCCCGATGCCCAATGCCCAATGCCCGATCCCCGACGCCTTCTCCCGCTAAACTCCGCCCGTGCCCCTCCTCCAAGCCAGCAACCTCCGCAAGTCCTACAGCGGCCGCACCGTGGTCGACGGCGTCGCCTTCGCGGTCGAACGCGCCGAGGTTGTCGGCCTCCTGGGCCGAAACGGCGCCGGCAAGACCACCAGTTTCCGAATGACCATCGGCATGATCGACCCCGACCGCGGCAGCGACAGCCGCGTCTTCTTCGATGGTCAGGATGTCAGCGCCCTCCCCATGTACCGTCGCGCCCGCATCGGCATGGGCTACCTCAGCCAGGAACCCAGCATCTTCGGCCGCCTCACGGCCGAACAAAACCTCCTCGCCATCCTCGAAACCCGCAGCCTGACGCGCAAGGAGCGCAAGGCCCGGGCCGCGGCACTCCTCGACCAGTTCGGCCTCACCCACAAGGCCAGGCACATGGCCCGCACGTGCTCGGGGGGTGAACGCCGCAAGCTCGAAATCGCCCGCGCCCTCGTCACCGAGCCCCGCCTTATCCTGCTCGACGAGCCCTTTAGCGGCGTCGACCCCATCGCCGTCGAGGACCTGCAGAACGAGATCCGCCGCCTCGCCGACCGCGGCATCGCGTTCCTCATCACCGACCACAACGTCCAGCAGACCCTCCGCGTCTGCGACCGCGCCTGCATCATCGTCAGCGGCAAGAAAATCGCGGAGGGAACCCCCCGCTCGCTCATCAACGATGAAACCGTCAAGCGGGCTTACCTCGGCAACCTCTTCAAGGGTGACGAGTTCGACTCATGAAGCACACGCGACATACCCGCTTCACCCTCCTCGCCCTGTCCCTGGGCGCCCCCGCCCTGCTTGCGGGCTGCCTCGAGCGCCGCGTCTCCATCACATCCGAGCCATCCAACGCGGTCGTCTACGTCAACGACGTCGAAGTCGGCCGGACGCCCGTCGACGCCGACTTCACCTACTACGGCTCGTACGACGTCCGCATCGACAAAGAGGGCTTCGAGCCGCTCCGCACCAAGGCCGTCGCGCGGGCCCCGATCTACGAATACCCGCCCTTCGACCTGCTCGCCATCGCGGCACCCCTCGGTATCGACACCACGGTCAAGTGGCACTTCGATCTGACCCCTTCGCTCGACGCAACGCAAAGCACCCAGGAACTCGAGCAAGGACTGATCGAACGCGCGGCCAATCTCCGCCGGCAACTCGCCCCCGATTGAGTGCGCGAATCGCCAAGGCGAACACAGAGTTGCGGAGGAGGACGGAGGGCACAGAGAAAATCCAGGAATCGTTCAGGCCCTGATCTGGCACAGTCCGGTCCGAACCAACCACTTCTTCTCCGCGCCCTCCGTCCTTCTCCGAATCTCCGTGTTCGTCTTGTCTTTGCCTTCGCCCCGCCATCGCCACCTACGAACGGCCCGGCCTTCTTGCCGGCACACCCACCACGGTCCCCTCCAGCACATCCCGCAGCACCACCGCGCCAGCGCCCACGATGCAGCCGTTCCCGATCCGCACGCCCGGCAGCACCCGCGCCCCGATTCCCACCAGCGCATCGCGCCCCACCCGGACATCCCCGCCCAGCACCGCGCCCGGCGCGATGTGGGAGTTCTCTTCGACCACACACTCGTGCTCGACCACCGCCCCGCTGTTGATGATGGCGTGCGCATGGATGGTCGCGTACGAGTGCACCACCGCCCCGGGCCCCACATACACCCCCGGCCCGATCTTCGCCGTCGGTGAGACCATCGCCCGCGGGTGAATCACCACCGCCGCATCGCCTCGCAACCCCGCTAGAACCCGCCGCCGCAGCCCCGGTGCGCCAAACGCCAGAATCCACGCGCCCTCCAAACCGGACGCCAGTGAATCCAGCGCCCCCAGCCACGCCACGCCCGCCTTCTGCTGAATCAGCGCCCGCGGGTTGTCGTCAAAGAACCCGACCACAACGGTCCCCGCCACGCCCGCGGCTTCCGCCACCACCAAGGCATGCCCCCCGCCGCCAATCAGCACGAGTTTCTGTTGATTCTGCTGTGCCATAAGTAGAGTGCCCAAGCCTAGGCACCGATCGGTTCCCCTCCCGGAGGGAAGGGCCAGGGGTGGGTGCCGTTGTCATTGATATCCATGACTTCACCGGCCACACAATGCCCCAATGCCCAATGCCTTCCCCCCTACCCTCCCCCATGCACCCCGTCCGCATCGCCTGTGTTCGATACCTCAACACCGCGCCGCTCATCGAAGGGCTCGACAAGTTAGCCGGCGTCACGCTCGTGCCCGCCGTCCCGTCCCACATCGCCGCCCTGGTCGCATCCGGTGATGCAGACCTCGGGCTCGTGTCCATCGTCGATGCCGTCGGCCTCCCCGGCTCAACCGACCCCGGCCTGTGCCTTGTCCCCGCGGGCATGATCGGCTGCGATGGGCCCACCCTCACCGTCCGCCTCTTCTCCGCCGTTCCCCTCAACCAGATCACCCACCTCCACGCCGATACCGACAGCCACACCTCCATCATCCTCGCCCAGGTGCTCCTCGCGCGCCTCTTCAACATCAAGCCCCAGGTCGTCGGCTTCGATGCCCGTGAACGAATCGCAGTTCCACTTGAACAGGGCTCAACACCACCGCCGCAACCCAACCAGGCCACCGTCGATCTTGCTCAGTCCTGGCCAACCTCCGTCCTCCTCATCGGCGACAAGGTCGTCACCGACCGCCCGCCCGAGGCACGCTACCCGTACCAACTCGACCTCGGCGAGGCCTGGAAAGGCCTCACCGGCCTCCCCTTTGTTTACGCCGTCTGGATGTGCCGCGCCGCCGCCGCCGATTCCCAAACCACCAGGACCGCCGCGGCAATCCTCGACCGCCAACGCCGCCACAACACAACCCGCCTTGACTGGCTCATCGCAACCCGTGCCCAACAGGCAAGGTGGCCGCTTGACCAAGCCAGGAAGTATGTCGGCCAACTGCTCCGCTACCAGGTCGGCCCCCGCGAACGCGAAGCCGCGGCACGCTTCCTGAGCGAAGCCGCCGACCTCAACCTCGTCGCGCGCCGGGAACTGCGCTGGGCAACCAACTAGCACGATTCCGTGAGGCGCGCCGGCCGTGCTCGCAACACCCGCGCGCCCTGCCGGGCGAAAGCCGGTGATGCCGCTCGCATCGCCCCCCTCCCCCGCCCCACCCCGCGTCCCTCCGCCCCCTCCTGTACCTCCGTTTTCTCTTCGTGACGCCCCCGTGCGCACAGAATCGTGCCTCCGCCGATGTCTGTGCGCGAAATCTCAAAGATTTCCAAACCCCGTAATTCCCAGCACCAACTCAACACTTCGACCGTGCTCTCCACCCCTTCAGCGCGCACAAACCGCACTCCGAGCAGGGGTAGGTGGAGGCATGCAGTTATTTCCACCTCAGTCCCAACCTCTCCCCCCACCCAGGACCCAGCGCCCCCGCAGCGCGCCCAACTCTCCGACCACGATTCCGCCCTCTTCGCCACCCTCCGCCGCAACGACTTTGACCTCTCCTCCACCGCCGCGGCTCACTCCCTCACCGACTTCCAACTCCTGGACTGGTTCAATCAGCCGCAGATCCAGCAAGCCATCCAGTCCCTGAAGGACCTCGACGACCTGGCGATGCACTTCCTCGAATCCAGGTGCCGCCGCACCGCCCTCACCAACCTCGAACAACTGGCCAAAGACTCCGAAGACCCGGTTGAGAAGCGCCGCAACTCAACAGCGCTCGCCGTCGCGACCAATCCCCGGAGCCGATCGGCGCAAGCCGCCGGTCCCGGTGGAGCACGCGCCCCCGCCAAACCTCCACATGCCGATGACGACTCCCAAGACGACCCCGACCCCGAAGACCCCGAAGACCCCGAAGACCCCGAAGACGACGATGATTCCGACGACGCCGACAACGACCCTGACAACAACCACCCCAATCCACTTCCCCGTTCCGCCTTCCCTCCCC
>Ga0163144_10001200_pt1 | contig 61395 bp, 47 predicted proteins | sample OliLak19BULKMAT1_FD_123175 | JGI IMG/M metagenome (GOLD analysis project Ga0163144, IMG submission 123175) | Freshwater microbial mat bacterial communities from Lake Vanda, McMurdo Dry Valleys, Antarctica - Oligotrophic Lake LV.19.BULKMAT1 | ecosystem: Environmental > Aquatic > Freshwater >...
GCTGCAGCGGATCGCGACCCATCCTCAGCGCGACGTCGCCGATCTCACGCCGAGGCGATGGCTCGCAAGGTTCGCCGATCAGGCGATCCCGCCGCCGGCATTTGCGAACTGGAATCCGGGGCCTGCGCAAGAAAGCCGCTCGGCGACCGGTCACAGTGAAACCACAGGGCGGAAGGTTGGAGCGACGAAGACCGAGTTCCCGGAGCTCGTCGCGCGGGCCATCCCCTCAGCACGACACCGAAGAGGAGCCCGTCCCTGCCCTGTGATCCCAAACCGGTCCCGATCGAGATCCCGTTCGGCATCGACGCGCCGCAGGACGACCGCGCGAGAGTGCGCGGATCCATGAGCCCGTTTACATTGCCCACGCCATGTCGGGTTGGATCTTGCTTCGTGACCCTCAGCCTGCGGGGGTCCGTCGAGATCGCGCGACTCAGCTACACGAAGGACGTGGCAACGGGCGAGATCCAGGCCGTGCTCCCGGGGTCTCTGTCCGGGACGTTCATCGTGACGTCCATGACGGCTGTGCCCGAACCAGGCATCAGCGCGCAAGCGTTGGCCGGCATCGCAACCCTCGGCCTGTTCGGTCATAGGCGATCGGGCAGCCGGTCGTAGAGCGCTGGACGGGGGCCGCATCGACTCCGAGTCGTAGATCGCGTCCTCGGCCTGGGGATCCGAGAGCTTGAACCACTGCCGGAGGCAATAGATCCGGAGCATCCGCTCGAGATCATGCGGCGGCCGGCCAGCGATCCCGACGGACCCGGACTCGTCAAGTTGACGTAAAGGGCGAAATCCGTGTGATGGAAAGGGGCAGCTTGATTGTCCTACGCACCACGTGCGCAGCGACGGGTTCGGTCCAAAAAAGATCATCAAACGGTAAGCGCTCGAGCCGCGCCTCTGTGGGACACTCGAATGATCGACCGCGCGCGTGTCGCGTGCGGGTCGAGGGAATGGGAGAAGTTCCCCCGGGAGACGCCGTGACCACGAAACTGGCGAGTGCAAAGCGGATCGCGTTGTGGGCGGCCTTTCTGACGATGGCTTGTTTGATCGATCGCGATCAAATGACCTCGGGCGTTTCCGACACGCGAGGGATGCCGGGGCTTCTCGCCCAGCCGCCGCTCGATTCCCCGCCCGTCTCCGCGAAAGGCCGGGCCTTCCCCTCACAGATCGAGGCCCACCTCGTCGACCGGGAGTACTGGGCAAGCGAGACGAGCGAGGGCCTTCAGGCGCCGAACCGCGAACATGGTCTGCGGAGCTATTTCGGTCCGATGGGAGTCCGGCTCCACGACCGCACGGCGGTAGGGAGCCCCCGACTGTTGGGGCTCGAGCTGGCGCGCATCGGACGGGGTGAAGTCGTCGTTCCGGTGGCTCCAGGTGAAGTCGCCCATCGCGAAGGCCGAGTCGAGATCACGCGCGAGAAGCTGGGCGTGGTCGAGTGGTTCGAGAATACGGAAGCGGGACTCGAGCAGGGATTCACGCTGGAGTACCCGCTGGCTGAATCGGCGTTCGGTGGCGCGCTCGTCCTCGAGCTCGCGATCTCGGGGGCGAAGGCAGCGCTTCGCGGCGAGCACGTCCTTCTGGCGACCGGAGTTGGACGGACGCTCGAGTACGGGAAGCTCGTCACCGAGGACGCGAACGGACGGCGGCTCGCCTCGCACTTCGAAGTGCCAGAAAGCGACCGGATCTTGCTCGTCGTCGACGACCGTGACGCGAGCTATCCGATCGTGATCGACCCGCTCCTGACCGAGACTGCGGATACGCAGCTCGAGTCGAACCAGCCATTGACATTTTTCGGTCAGAGCGTTGCCGCGGCGGGGGACGTGAACGACGACGGCTACGACGACGTGATCGTCGGGGCGGCAGGCTACGACGCGGGGCAAGCCGATGAGGGGGCTGCGTTCATATTCCTGGGCAGCCCGTCGGGTATCGCGAATGGCAGTCCCGCGAATGCGGCCACGCAGCTCGAGTCGAATCAGCCGAATGCATACCTGGGCGCAAGCGTGTCCGGGGCCGGGGACGTGAACGGCGACGGCTACGACGACGTGATCGTCGGCGCCGACTCCTACGACGCAGGCCAGACGAATGAGGGTGCAGCCTTCGTTTTTCTCGGCAGCGCGTTAGGCGTTTCGGATGGAAATCCGTCGAACGCAGGGGCGCGGCTCGAATCTGACCAGGTGAATGCGATGCTCGGCGGCAGCGTGGCCGGCGTAGGGGACGTGAACGGTGACAGCTATGGGGACGTGATCGTCGGAGCCGTCCAATACGACGCGGGTCAGACCGACGAGGGAGCCGCATTCTTGTTCCTGGGCAGTGCTTCGGGGATCGCGGCCGGGAATCCGACGACAGCAGCCGCTCGGCTCGAGTCGGACCAGTTGGGTGCGCGGCTGGGCGCAAGCGTCGCGGGCGCAGGGGACGTGAACGGCGACGGCTACGACGACGTGATCGTCGGGGCCAGCCTCTTCAATGCGGGCCAGCCAGGCGATGGGGCCGCGTTCATTTTCCTGGGGAGTGGCTCGGGCATCTCGAACGGCATCCCCGCGACCGCGGCGACGCAGCTCGACTCGAACCAGGGGGGCGCGGAGTTCGGAAGCAGCGTGGACGGGGCGGGGGACGTCAACGGCGACGGCTACGCCGACGTGGTCGTGGGCGCCCACTACTACGACGCAGGCCAGACAGATGAGGGGGCTGCCTTCGTGTTCCTGGGCAGCGCTTCGGGCGTCGCGGATGGGATTCCCATGGTCGCCGCGACGCAGCTCGAGTCCGACGAGTCGAGCGCGGAGATGGGATTCAGCGTCGCCGGAGCGGGGGACGTGAACGGAGATGGCTATGCGGATGTCATCGTCGGCACCCCCTTCCTGGGCGTTTTCAATTCCGGTGCCGCGTACGTGTTCCTGGGCAGCGCGTCGGGTGTGGCGGATGGGAATCCCGCGACTGCCTTGGCGCGAATCGAGTCGAATCTCGCGGATGCGGTGCTGGGCCGGAGCGTCGCTGGGGCGGGGGACCTCAACGCCGACGGCCATGACGACGTGATCGTCGGTGCCCAGGGATTCGATGCGGGCCAGGGCCTATTCGAGGGCGCCGCATTCGTATACCACGGGAACCCGACCACTCCTGTGGAGGTGGCTTACACCAACGCCTATTACTTCGGCGACAGCCTATCGGACACAGGCAACATCTTGGTTTTGTCCGGTGGCGCACAGCCGTCGGCGCCGTACTTCAACGGCCGCTTCTCCGACGGGCCGGTGTGGGTGGAGTACCTGGCAAGTGGCATCGGCCTGCAGAGCAGTTCGGTGCCATCGCTGCTCGGCGGCAACAACTTCGCGTTCGGTGGGGCCCTCACCAGTGGAGGCAGCGTCCCCAGCCTGCTGACGCAGGTGGGCGCATTGACCAATCCGACGGGCTCACTCGATGCAAACGCGCTGTATGTGGTGGTGGCCGGCCGCAACGACATGCGCGACGCGCGCTCAACCTTCTCCACCCTGGACGCTCCCGGCGCCGCCGGCCGCCTGGCCGCCGCGCAGACCGCGGCAGGCAACATCCGCACGGCGCTGCAAATGCTCGCAGCCGACGGCGCGCGCAACGTACTGGTGGCCAACCTGCCGGATCTGGGCCACACACCCGAGGCCGTCGGCCTGGGCCTGGTGGCGCCGTCCAGCGACGCCACAGCGCAGTTCAACGCCCAGTTCGCCAGCGTGCTGAGCTTCGGCACGGGGCTGGGCCTGAACATGAGATTCTTCGACCTGGCCAGCCTGTCCGCCGCCATCCGCACCGACGCGCTGAGCAACGGCGGTGCCACCTACGGCATCACTAACGTGTTCACGCCCTGCGGCTCGTTCCAGGGCTCGGTCGGCATCGCCTGCAGCGTCTCGGCCTTCTCGGACGCACTGCATCCCACTCGCGTCGTGCACCAGCTGATCGGCAACGCCGCCGTCGTCGTGGTGCCGGAGCCCGAGGCACTGCCGATGCTTCTGCTGGGCCTGGCCGCGGTCTGCTTCGCTACGCGCCAGCGTCGCGCAGCGCGCTGACCAGTGCATCGGATCGGCGACCGCGTACCCCTCAGTCGCCGAGCGCGCGGATCTTGATGCTCCGGTACCAGACCGCGTTGCCGTGATCCTGGAAGAGGATGTGTCCACTCCGGGCGGTCCCGAAGCCCTCGACGGCCGCGTGCTTGCTGTTCGCGACGGCGCGGATCCATTCCGGAGATCCGCGCTCGATCGAGACGACCCGTTCGCCGTTCAGCCAGTGCTCGATCCGGTCGCCCTCGACGCGGATGCGCGCCTCGTTCCACTCGCCGGCGGGCCGGCTCATCCGCGAACGGCTCGCGACCACGTCGTAGAGATCTCCGGCGCGGCGCTTGTCCTTGCTTCCATCGGGGTGGGCCGCGTCGTCGAGGACCTGCATCTCGAGCGAATACGTCCAGCCGAGCTTCGCCGTCTCGTCGGGGACGAGATAGAAAATCCCGCTGTTGCCGCCCGGCGCGACCCTCCATTCGAGGGAGAGCTCGAAGTCGGAGAAGCGCTCCTTCGTCATCAGGTCGAGCGCGGCGGTCCCGAAGGGATTCAGGTGGTTCCAGACGAGGCCCGCGAAGGAGACCATCCGCGTGAACTCGAGCGCGCCGTCGCGGATCACCCAGCCCTCGATGGTGTCGTCCGCGGCCCCGTAATTCTTCCAGCCTGCGAACGTCTCGCCGTCGAAGAGCAGGCGCCAACCCTGCGCCCGCTCGGAAGTCGAGAGCGTATTCGGGGCGGCGACAGGGGCGGCGGCCGGCGCGGCGGCGGGCTCGCTGGGCGAAGTAACAGCCTCCGCGGGCGCGCCCGCTTCCGGCAGCGCGTTCAGCGTGTACCAGGCTTCGTCGACCCAGAGCCGCTCACCGCGCTCGGATCGGATCGCCGGATCGAGGCGCAGGTAGACGATCCGCCCGGCCTCGAGACCTGCGAGATCGAGGGACACGACGCGGCGATCGGTGGAGACACGAACGCCCTCGACCGCGAGGTCGCGGACGTCGTACTTCGGGCCGCCGTATTTCGCGCTCGGCACGTAGTACCAGTCCTGGGCGCGGAAGCGCTTAGCATCGAGCCTGACGTCGGAAGCGAGCGGGCGGCTCAGGACGAAGTCGAAGCCATCCCGCCGCAGCGCGACCCGCATCGGCTCGAACGCGGGCTCGCTTGCGAAACGCAGCCATTCGAGCCCGTACCACGGCTTGCCGAACTCCCCCCAGTTGCCCCGGCTCCCGATCTGCCCGGCGACGAGGCTCCCGTCCGGCCCCTCGACGAGTCGGTGGACCGGCGCCCGCAGCCCGCCGGAGAAATGGAACGCCGCTCCCTGCCAGCCATCGGCGACACGCTCGAGCACGGCCCGCTTGAGTCCGCCCTGGAAGACGTCGCCGAAGAGGATCTGCCCTGAATAGGGGCCGTGTTGGAGCACGACCGGCTGCGTCGGCGAGTTGCCCACCTCGTTGTGCGGCAGCCAGAGCGTCGGCGGCGTGACGTTCGGGGTCGCCGCGCCGGCCGCCGAGTTCGGTGCGCGCCAGCCGTAGTGGGCGCCCGGCTCGATCCGGATCAGCTTGCTCGCCGGGAGCCAGTCGCCCTGATTGTCGGTGACGAAGAGATCGCCGGCCGGAGAGGCCGCGACCCCGTTCGGTGTCCGCAGCCCCTCAGCGACGATCTCGACCTCTCCCGTCGCGAGCGCGACGCGCAGGACCTTGCCGCGTTCCGGCGTCTGGTCGGGACAGCTCTTGCCGCGGGGGAGGATGCAGACGGAGAGTGCGGCGAAGAGATCCCCCTCGACGGCGGCGAGCCCGAAGCCGAACTCGTGGAAGTTCGAGGTCGCACCCCAATCGTTCGAGACGGTGCGGTACTCGTCGGTCCAGCCGTCGCCGTCGTGATCGACGAGTCGCGTGATCTCCTGCTTCTGCATCACGTGCAGCGCGCCGTCGGCGAAGGCGAGACCGAGCGGCTCGTGGAGGCCCTCGGCGATGCGCTCGATCCGCACGTCCTCTGGCGCGCCCTGCCCGTTCGACACGAGGAAGACGGCCCCGTCCCGGTCCCAGGTCGCGACGGCGAGGCGCCCGTCCGGCAGCCAGGCGAGCCCGCCCACCTGCGGCGTGAAGCGGGGCGAGAGATCCGGCGGATCGATCGGGGTCGAGGAGAGCGCGGGATGGAGCGAGTCCGGGCGCGGCCCGACGTCTGAATCATAGGTCCACGGGACGCCCGGAAGCGCCTCCGCGCGCGGATCGGTCGCATCGGCCACCTGCTCCGTCTCGAGGATGCGCGCGGCGAGCGCCGCCGCCTCGGCGTGCCGGAGCTCGGGGTGGGCCGGCATCGCGACGGATCCCCAGCGGCCGACGCTGCCCTCGCGGATGTGCTGCGCGAGCGTCTCGATGCTCGCGGCGCGATTCGCTCGGGCGTGGCGCGCGGCGATCTCCTGCCAGGCCGGTCCCGTCACGCGCTCGTAGGCCGAATGACAGCTCTCGCAGTCGTAGGCCGCGAAATCACCCGCCGCCGCCGGGGCCTCCTCCGCGCGCACGATCGGCTCGGGCGGCGCGTCGAAGAGCTGGACGAGGCGCGTCCGGCCGGGCGCGAGCCGCAGCAGGCCGTCCGCGTCGATCGGCGTGGACGACTCCGCGATCGCCCCCGGCTCGCTCCGCTCGGTGCCCGCGCGACTCGAATCCGAGACGAGGGTCGTCCCTGCATTCGTCGCGACGACGACCGCGATCGAGAGCGCGCCGCCGGGCTCGACCTCGAATAGGCGCTCGATGCCCACCGCTGCCTCGCTCGACTCGAACGCGTCCCCCGAGCGCGCGGAAGCCGGGGCGCGCTCGGGCCATTCCGTCACCCGGCGCATTCGCCCCGCTCGATCCGAGAGCTCGAAGCGCAGCCAGAGCGCGCCGCTCCCGGGCTCGAATCCATGGCCGAGCCAGCGAACGCGCGCGGGCTCCCAGGCGCCCTCCGCCGCTGCGACCCGCCAGGCCGTCACCGCTTCCGGCCGCCACCACGCGGCGCCGCGACTCATCGGCTCCGGCCCCTGCCGCGCGTCGTAGACCGGGCCCGAGAACTCGACGTCCCCGCGCCAGAGCTGATGGATCGAAGCCGTCTCGGTGCTGTAGGCGAGCCAGAGCTCGGGAGCCAGCGCGGCGAGCAGCATGCGCGGACGGCCGTCGAGGCTGCTGCGCAGCACCCAGGGCGAGTGGCCGCGGCCCGGATGGTCGCGCCGCCCGAAGCCCGCGTTGTCGTCGATCGGGACCGGGTGCACCGTCGTGAAGATCAGCGAGGCGAGCTCCAGCGCGGAGAACGCCTCGACGGCGAGGCGTGTCTCGTTCGGCTGGCGATCGAGCCAGGCGCGGTAGCCGACGACGATCCCGATCCACAGCGCGAGGACCACGGCCCCAAGGATGCCCAGTCGCGTTTTCACCGGCGCCTCGCACCCCCGCCTCGATCGACCGTGGCTCGCGCAACGGTCGCAGCGGCGGGATGCGCTTGCAAGTCCGTGGATGCGCGAGGCGCGGAGAACGATCCAGGCGGACGAGGACCGAAGCGGGCGACGGGGGCGCCCTGCGCTCTCCCCCGGCGAGGAAGGACACGAACTCCGCGTGGAGGACGCGGTGGAGGAGCCCGCCGACGGGCGGGTTGACCGATATGCCCCAACCGGTGGTGAGGAAAATCCTTTTGGCGACTTCCGGATCGGCTACGTGCATTTCGGGGGGGAGGTCGCGAACGCCGAGCTGCTGTCGAAACTGAAGGCCCTCGAGCAGCGGCTCGGGGCGTACGACGAGATCGAGCGTGTACTCGGGATGGCCAACGTCGATTCGGTCGTGGGGCTGATCGAGAAGCTCGGGATCCGGATCTCGCCGGAGATGGACGTCGAAGATGCCTTCGGGCGTGTGCGCAGGAGCGATCGAACTTCGGACTACACGATCGACATGAGCTTCAGCGAAGCCTTCGAGTACGTCGTCCATGCTCGGGACGAAAGGCGGGGACGATCTCCCGGCGGTATAGCGGGCGACGGCTCGGCTGCTGCCGAGCCCCCCGTCTACGACGGACTGCTGCTGCGTTATTTCGTGACCGGGGAGGAGAGTTCGCGTTCACTCGCGGCCGTCGCGGCGATCTGGAAGGAGATCGGAAAGCTCGGGCTCGATCGGATCGACGGGGTCGAGGTGCGCGTCGGTGGGGGCGACGTGATCTATCCCCTCGAGTGCGTCTATTACGCGGACACGCTCGCGCGCTCCTTCGGCTACGCCCTGGCGGGGAATCGGGTCGTGCTCTGGGTCGCGTGGCGACGGATCGGGAAGGCGCTGCTCGCGACCGCGCCGGTGGTGGTCGCGGCGATGATCGTGGTCGGAATGATGCCCGTCTTCGACGTGCCGCTCAACGCGCTCAACCTCGGGGTCAGTGCGATCCTCGGCGGAATCGGGATCGACTATCCGATCCACTGGATCGAGCGCTACGACGAGGAGCGCGCCGTTCGCCACGATCGCGCTCGAGGAGATGGGGCCGCACCTGCTGGCCGGCATGTTGACGACCGCGATCGGTTTCTGTGCTGCGACGGTCATGCTGCCTCCGATGTCGACGAGCTTCGGGCTCACGATGGGTGCGGCCATCGCCCTCGTCTATGCCCTCACGATGTTCGCGCTGCCCGCGCTCGTCGTCGCCGGCGATGAGCGAAGGCGCAGCAGTCCGGGTTGAGCAGGCTCCTGCTGTCGGGAGGACGCAGCGCGCGGTCTGGTGCCAATCCATTCCGATCCAGCCGACCCGGAGGTCCCATGTCCCTGTCCATGTACGCCGCGAGCTCTCCCGTCTTCGTCAAGATGTTCAAGAACATGCTGGCCTGGCTCGACAAGGCCGAGGCTCACGCGAAGGCGTTCGCGGCGCAACGTCTCGAGGGTTCGGACAAGCGGGACATCGTGATACCGATCGGACTTGATCGCACGATGAACATGAAGGGCGAAGCCTTCGTCGAGAGCTTCTCGATCCCGAACTTCTTCTTCCACGTGACGATGGTCTACGCGATCCTGCGCCAGGGTGGAGTCGAGATCGGCAAGGGCGACTATCTCGGGGGGCTCTAGCAGTCTCGGGGGGCTCTGGGCAGGCGCAGGCGTTCCATGCAGTCTCGACAGGGCGGGTCCGAAAAGATCATCGAATAGTAAGAACTCGCGCGTCGCTTTTGTGGGACACTCAGATGGATCGACCGTGCGCTAGCCGCGTCCTGGTCGAGGAGATTCATCTTTCTCCCATGGGGGATGGCATGGCGAAGAGCCTGACGAGTGGTCTGACGGGTGGAAAGCGGATCGCGTTGTGGGCGGCCTTTCTCGTGATGGCTTGTTCGGTTCGCGGGGATCGGATGGGCACTGGCGTCCCGAACGCTCGATCCACGCCGTCCTCTCTCGCCCATCCTGCGCTCGCCCCCGCGCTCGTCTTCCCGGAAGCCCCGGCCTTTCTCCCTCAGGCCCAGTCGCACATCGCCGCGCGGGAGTATTGGGCCAGCGAGACGAGCCGCGGCCTGCAGGCGCCAAACCGCAAACATGGGTTGCGGAGCTATTTCAAGCCGACGGGCGTCCGGGTCCACGATCGCACGGCCGCGGCCGGCCCCCGGCTGTTGGTTCTCGAGCTGGCGCGATTGGGACGGGGTGATTCGTTCCTTCCCGTGGCTGCGGGTGAGGTCACTCATCGCGAAGGCCGAGTCGAGATCACGCGCGAGGATCTGGGCCTCATCGAGTGGTTCGTGAACACCGAAGCGGGACTCGAGCAGGGATTTACGCTCGATCACCCGCTGGCTGCGTCGACGTCCGTCGGCGCGCTCGTGCTCGAGCTCTCCGTTTCGGGGGCCCGGGCTGCACTTCGTGGCGATGAAGTCCGCCTGGCGACCGAGGCCGGAAAGAACCTCGCCTACGGGAAGCTCGTCGCCGAGGACGCGAACGGACGGCGGCTCGCCTCGCACTTCGAAGTGCCCGAGAGCGACCAGATCAGGCTCGTCGTGGACGATCGAGACGCGAGCTATCCGATCGTGATCGACCCGCTGCTGACCGAGACTGCGGATGCGCAGCTCGAGTCGAACCAGGCTTTCGCCGGTCTGGGTCAGAGCGTCGCCGCGGCGGGGGACGTGAACGGCGACGGCTACGACGACGTCATCGTCGGGGCCAGCGGCTACGACGCGGGACAGTCCGACGAGGGGGCCGCGTTCGTGTTCCTGGGCAGTGCGTCGGGGATCGCCGATGGCAATCCTGTGAACGCAGCGACGCAGCTCGAGTCGGACCAGGCGAGTGCGTTGCTGGGTGGCAGCGTGTCCGGGGCCGGGGACGTGAACGGCGACGGCTACGACGACGTCATCGTCGGGGCCGCCCAATACGACGCGGGCCAGACCGACGAGGGGGCCGCGTTCGTGTTCCTGGGCAGTGCGTCGGGGATTGCCGATGGCAATCCTGTGAACGCAGCGACGCAGCTCGAGTCGAACCAGGTGAGTGCGTTGCTGGGCGGCAGCGTGTCCGGGGCCGGGGACGTGAACGGTGACGGCTACGGGGACGTGATCGTCGGTGTGGTCCAGTACGACGCGGGTCAGACCGACGAGGGGACCGCGTTCTTGTTCCTGGGCAGCATTTCGGGGATCGCGGACGGGAATCCCACGACGACAGCGACCCGGCTCGAGTCGGACCAGGCGGGTGCCCGGCTGGGCGCAAGCGTCGCCGGGGCGGGGGACGTGAACGGCGACGGCTACGCCGACGTGATCGTCGGGGCCAACCTTTACAACGCGGGCCAGCCGGGCGACGGGGCCGCGTTCATCTTCCTGGGGAGCGGCTCGGGTATCGCGAATGGCAATCCCGCGACCGCGCCGACGCAGCTCGACTCGAACCAGGCTGGTGCGGAGCTGGGCGGCAGCGTCGCCGGGGCGGGGGACGTCAACGGTGACGGTTACGCGGATGTGATCGTTGGTGCCCGCTACTACGACGCCGGTCAGACGGACGAGGGAGCCGCATTCGTGTTCCTGGGCAGCGCGTCGGGTGTCGCGGATGGGATTCCCCTGTTCGCCGCCGCGCAGCTCGAGTCAAACGAAGAGAGTGCGGCGATGGGCTACAGCGTCGCTGGAGCGGGGGACGTGAACGGCGATGGCTATGCAGACGTCATCGTCGGCACCCCCTTCCTGGGATTTCTCAACCCGGGGGCCGCGTTCGTGTTCCTGGGTGGCGCATCGGGCATCGCGGACGGGAATCCCACGACCGCAGCAGCGCAGCTCGACGCCAATCAGTCGAATTCGTGGCTGGGCATCAGTGTCGCCGGAGCGGGGGATGTCAACGGCGACGGCTCCGACGACGTGATCGTCGGGGCCAACCTCTACGACGCCGGTGAGGGTCTCTTCGAGGGGGTCGCGTTCGTCTACCACGGGTTCCCGCCCAGCATCGTCGAGAGCGTGTTCGGTTTCGAGGGCACCTCGCAACGCGACAACGCGGCATTGAACTACAACGCCTTTCCGCCCGACACCATGGGCGCGGTGGGTACGACGCAATTCGTGGAGTTCACCAACGGCAGCGTGTCGGTCTACGACAAGATGACTGGAGTCCTGCAGTCGCGGATCAACTTCCAGAACTTCTGGGCGCTGGCCGGCGCGCCGAGTGCCGTAGGAGGCACGTATTCCCTTGGCGACCAACGTGTCCTTTTTGACCATTACACCCAGCGCTGGATCGCCTCGGGATTCGGCGGCACGACCGACAAGATCAACATCGCGGTGTCGGATACCTCCGACCCGTTGGGGACCTGGAGGGCGGTCCAGTACGCCGGCGTGGCCGCTGGCGGCGTGGCCGACTCCCCGACGCTGGGCGTGGACCGAAACGGGGTCTACATCGGTACCAACGACTTCATCGGGCCCTCATTCTCTTACGCCGGTTCCAGGCTGACCGTCATCCCCAAGGCGGACCTGTTCAACAGTGCGCCTACGCTGATCAATCGGACCACCTTTTTGATCCCCAACGGCAGCGGCGCGATTTCCGCGTTCATCCAGGGCGCGGTCAACTGGAACAGCAGCGGAAACACCGGCCAGTTCGTCGCCAACGATGTGAATTCGCGAGATCTACTTCATTTCGAAGTGGACGGAGTCAACGCCCCGGGCGCCAGCATGAGCACCGCGACCCCCATCGGGGGTGCGACCTTTTTCGACAACTCGTACGCCCGCCAACCCGACGGCACACGGCTCGTCGATACGCATCATGAGTATCTGACCGCCAATGTCGTCCAAGTCGGCGATCGGATCTTCGTCACGAACACCGTGGCGCGGCAGGCTTCGATTTCATCTGCCTTCTCGTCGGTACGATGGCAGGTCATCGACGCGACCAGCGGCACGCTGATCGAAGAGGGCGACATCGGCGGTGGCGGCTTCGACTACTACCAGGGCTCGATCGCCGTCAACGAGTTCGGCCAGGCGGTGATCGGCTACAACCGCTCGGGCCCGCAGACGACCGATGGAAATGGCGACGGTAAGCCTGACGGACGCATCTCTTTCATGGCGCAGACTTTCACCAGCGATGCCCTGGGAGGCCTGGACACTGCCGGAGATCCGTTGCTCCTGCGCGTCAGCGATGCCGATGACTATCGTTGCGGCTCGCACGCAATCGTCGAGAATTGCCGGACGAGATGGGGTGACACCTCGGCCGTGACGATCGATCCGAGCGACCACCGCAGGTTCTACGCGATCGGCGAATACGCAGCGCCCTGGGCGGCCTACTCGGTCGGGGGTACGGAGCGCTCCGTATGGCATACCTACATCGCCGCGATCACGGTGGTGCCCGAACCCGGCCAGGGGGTCATGCTGATGGTCGGCTTGGGGTTCATCAGCTGGATGGAGCGCCGGAAGCGGGCCTCGATCGGCGCACGCTTGCCAATCGATTGAAGAATCGGCGTCGACACGCGTCAAGCGTGAACGCGAACGATGCGTTTCGCCACGAGATCGTGCCGCTGCGGACTAGCATGAATTCTTAGCATTCCTCCGGTTCTGGGCGCATTCCGCGCCCTTCCTGGGAGGGAGCCATGCAGCTTCGATCTATTTCCTCGTTCGCGTGCGCCGTCGTGTCGTCACTCGCGATCTTCGCTTCGGCGCGACGATCTGCTTCCCGAGGGCGTGAACAGCTCCGCCGAAGCAGCCATCGTGCGCTTCGCGCAGCCCAGTACCCGCATGGCACCGATCTCTGATGAGGTCTTCGCTGCACTGAGCGCTCATTTCGACACGCGACAGATGATCGAACTCTGCTTCACCGTCGGCAACAGCGGCATCGTCAACCGCTTCCACGCACTATTCCACACTGACCTCGCCAGCGATACGATCGCCGGACTCGGTGCCAGTCCACTGCCCCTCCCCGAGATCACCGACCACCCAACCTTGCGCGAAGAGGTAAGCAAGGCAAAACCGTGAAGTGCCGCGGTGGCGCGTAGGCGTTTCAGTGCGAGCAGGCTCTGCTGGTCGATCGGGATTGGAGGAATAGCGATGACTCCATAAAATTTCGACTCGTCTTCTGCGCCTTTGATCAGCCCAGGATTCGGATTGGGACGACGCGGTCCAACATTCAATCCGAGGAAGCGGCGCGAGTATTCGAGATCGCGCCGCGTCTCTGCATTACAACGGAAACAGCGCCGCGACAGCCCGGATCCACTCCGAATCGGTGCGCGGATCCTCGGTATGCGGCAGGGCCATTCCGAGCTGGTGCGCGTGCTGCGCGAAGACCGCCTCGATCCGCAGCGGATCGAGATCATCGCTCCCGCTGTCGAGGACCCTTGCCTCGTCGGCATCGGCCAGCGCATTCGCCTTCCAGAGAATGGAGATCCGAAGCTGCTCGGCGGGATAGCGCCGCATGGTCACGCCCTCGTCGCGAATCTCCCAGCCCCCCTCGTTCGCCGCATGGAGCTGCGCCGAGCCACGCAGGAAGTCGCGCGGCAACCTCGCCTCGGGTGGGCCGAGCTCCTGGGTGCGGTGCAGCATGCGTTCGTTGTCCGCCAGGAGTCCCGCGTTCCAGAGCGGCGGAGCCTCGAGACTGGAGGCGTGCTCCGGACCTTCCGGCCAGCACTCGAAAGCGCCCCCGACTCCACGGTGAAACCAGATCAGCGCGGAAGCGATGCGAATCGCCCAGCGCTCGAAGAGGCCAGACCGTCCCATCGCGTACAGGAGCGCGGGGGCGTGGGTGCGCGCGGGAGCGCCTCGGAAATGGGGCATGTCCACGTGCACTGCGGATGCCAGCATCGGGGCGAGAAGGTTCACCATCAGGCTCTGAGGCCGAATGATCTCGGCCGCGAAGCATTGCGCGGCGGCCTCGAGCAGGCGTGGTTCTCGGAACAACACCTCGGCCTCGGGAAACAGGGCTTTGCCCGACACCGCCCAGTAGGCCTTGAACCAGGCCGAGTACTCGTCGCCCGCATAGGTGCGATCCACGACGTGCTGCAAACGGTAGGGGGATCTCGCCCGAACGAAGCCGAGCACGGCCTCCGGATCATCGAAGACGGGACCGAATCGAAGCGGTTTCAGGAGATCGGGTCGCGGGCCCATGGACGTCACCGCCGATCAGACCACGGGCTCGGCCGCGCGCACGCGGACCGGCACGTTGCTCATGCGCGGCTGGCCCGTATAACGATCGACGTCCTGGTCGACGCGAAGCAGCCTTCCCGGGTTCGTGCCCCAGTCGCGGACATGTTTGTCCTGCGGGCCCGGCAGTCCGCCGAAGGAGTGGACCATCGAGACGAGCCCGGCGCGGAGCGTCGCGTCCGGTTCGACGATCCCGAGCATCGAGCCCGACTTCGACTCGATCGCGACGAGGTCGCCCTTCGAGAGACCTTCCCGGTCGAGGTCATCGGGATGCATGAACGCAGGGTTGTAGGGCCACTTGCCCCGCAGTCCTTGGAGATCCTGCCCGTTTGAGTTGAAGGTGTGGATCATACGCCGGCAGATCAGCCGGTACGGGTAGCCGTCGGCGGCATCGACGCGCTCGCGCGCAGCGGCGACGACGGCGAGGTCCGCGAGCATCTCGGCGTTGCCGACGTCGAGGCGACCCGGAAAGCCCGGCTCCCGCTCCGCGACGACGAAGTCCGGTGCCGGAAAGAACGCGCCGCGCGGGTGCTTCTTGACCTCGGCGAGCGAAACGCGGGCATTGCGCGTCAGGATTTCGAAGAGCTCGTCGTTCGTCGGGCGCCGGCCCATGTCGAGCGGTACGCGCTGCGAGTGATCGGCGGGGGCACCCGTCGCCGTCGCAGGCGCGATCCCGAGCTGGAGCCCCATCCGGCGAGCGAGGTCGTAGAAGAAGACCCATTCCTCGACGACCTCTGATCCGGCCGGCGGATCCGCGATCGGCGGGGTGTAGTGGGCGTAGGCCTCGCGGTGGCCGAATCCGGCGCCGTAGAACGTGAGCTGGTCCTGCACGAGTGTCATGCCCGGCATCTCGATCGGCAGCTTGGGTGCGATCACGTAGTCGGCGAGCCTCGCCGTGGCCGAGCGCTTGATGTCGATCTGGACGAGCAGGTCGAGCTGCTCGAGGGCGCGCACGTTCAACACCTGGTCCGGGATCGACGACGCGGGGTTCCCGCCGACGCAGATCAGCGCACGCACCTGCCCGTCGCCTTCGAGCAGGATCTCCTCGGCGAGGGCCGACGCCTGGAGACCGCCGTCGCAGTTCGCGAGGCCGCGCACGCGCAGCTTTTCGCCATAGCCGTAACCGGCGCGCGGGGGTGCTGCCTGAGCGATCGCCGGAAAGGGCGGAGAGAGCGTGCCCGGATTCGGAACCCGGTCGCCGGCACGGCTCCACTGACCGCATACGGTGTTGAGCGCGAGTAGCAGATATTCGAAGAGCGTCCCCCGACCGTTGAAGTTCGGTCCCGTCCCCGCCGTCGCGACGCCGCGTCCGCCGGCGAAGAGCCGCGCGGCCTCCACGAGATCCTCGACCCGCACGTCGGCGCGCCGCGCTACCCAATCGGGCTCGAAGGGCGCGACGGCCGCGCGCAGGGCCTCGAGCCCGTCGACGTGCTCGCGCACGAACCCGACGTCATGGCGCTCCTCGCGCAGGATCACATGGAGCATGGCGGCGAGCAGCGGAACGTCCTCGCCCGGACGGCACTGCAGATGGAGATGGGCGCGACGGGCGGACTCGGTCCGCCGCGGATCGATCACGATGAAGCGCATGCCGCGGCGGACGGCGTCGGTCAGCTCGCGGCCCGGATTCGCAAGCGGTAGTCCGCCTGCCATCGTCAGCGGCGGATTGGTGCCGACGAGCAGCGCGACGTCGCGATCAGCGAAGGCCGGCGGGGGCGCCATCCAGGACCCGTGCAGCGCTTGCGCCACCGCCTTGCCGGGCTGGTCGATCGAGTTCGAGGTGAAGTGCATGGATGAATCGAGCGCATCCATGAAGGAGAGTGCCACGGGCATCGTCGCGGGATTCGCAATGCTGTAGGTCCCGCTGTACATCGCGATGGCCCGCGGTCCGCGCGTCACGAGGATCTCGCTCAACCGTTCGGCGATGTCTTCGACGGCTTCGGCATAGGGCACGGACCGATGGGATCCGTCGGGCATGCGCTTCTGGGTGTGGAGAAGTCGGTCGGGGTGGCCCCACTGCTCGGCGAGCTGTTGGCCCTTCACGCAGCAGAATCCGCGATAGGCGGGATTGTCCCCATCACCGCGGACACGAAGCGGACGACCGTTCTCGACATCGACGAGGATCGCGCAACCGGCGTGGCAGAAGCGGCAGAAGGAGGGCACGGTGGTCGCCATGGGCGGTCCCCTTTTCGAATGGCCGGGAGGACGGAATGCCCCCGATGCTAGACGATGCGGGCGGGCGGGGCTGAGCACTTTGGAGACCGTGCAAACTCGAGACTCGATTCTCCCGATCGCGCCGACCATTTCATCTGGGCTGGCCTCTACTCCACATGAATGGTCAAAAACGCGACCTTCGGGTCGTTCTGCACGCCCTGCTCGCCGGCGGGACGTCCGAGGCCGAAGGGGTTCGGTCCGACGTAGACCGGATAATCGCCCGGCCGGATCGGAACGAAGGTGAAGGCCGCCTCGCCTTTCTCGTCGAATTCGATGGCTCGGAAGCTCAGCCCCTGGAGATGCACTTCGACGCCCTGGATGGTGAGGATGCGCAGGTGGATGTTGGCGAGGAACTCGTTCAGCTCCACGCGGCGGGCCAGCGGATCGCCGCGCGAGTCTCTTCCCTTGCCGTCGCTCGAGAGGGTCAGGCGGTAGTAATCGCCCGTGATCATCTTCAATTCGGCGGGCCTGAGAATCGGCTTGCCGTCCGGCCCGTTGGTGATGTCGATACGAAGATCGATCGGCGGAAGGCTCGCCAGATTGCCTCCGACCTGGCCGTCGGCCGCGCCGGCCAACGCGAATCCTAGAATCAGCAAGACTAGCCATCGCATAACCAACGATCCCTCCCGCGCTGACCGCAGACAGCATTCGAATTCCTGCTACGCCAATGGCCGCCCGATGGAGCTGGAAGTCGCGAGCACGAGTTGGTTGCCCAACGTCGTCAAGCGAGACTTGGAGATCCGGCTGGTCGGTCCGCAGACGATGAGCGCCGCGAGCGGATAGCCCTCGGCCGTGAGCACGGGTGCCCCCACGACCCGCACCTCGTCGACGATCTCGCGATCGTTGACGGCAAAGCCTCGCCGCCGGACGATCGCGAGCGACCGGTCGTCGTCGAGCTTCGGATGCGCGAGGCGCAGCGAGGCGAGTTCGGCGGGCGGAAGATGGGCGGCGATGGCACGTGCGGCGGAGCTGTGGACGAGCGGGAGCTCCGACCCGACCGGCGTGGTGATTCGAAGCGGATGCCTGCTCTCGACGACCTCGCGCACCCGCATCCGCGCGTCCTCGATCGCGACGAGCATCACGGTCTCGCCAGTCTGGTCGCGCAGGGTCTCCATTCGCGGCCGGAGGCTCACGACGAGGCTCGCGGCGGACGTACGGCGGGCGAGCCGCGCGAGGGTCGGCGCGATCCGCCAGCGGCCATCCGCGGTGCGGTCGAGCCAGCGCGCCTTGTGGAGCGTGACGGCGAGGCGATGGGCGGCGCTCTTGTCCAGTCCGCTCGCGCGGGCGAGCTCACTCACGCCAAGGGGTTGGCGGTCGGCGAGCAGCTCAATCAGGCGGCAGGCGTTATGGACCGATTGGATCTCCTTGACAGTCGACAAGCGGGCCTCCTAAGTTCTCTATCGAGATACAGACGTATTACATAGTAATACGATTACCGGCAAGAGGAGTTTCGTCATGGCGACCGATTCTCGCGGTTCGGGACTTCCTTGGGTCGAAGCGATCTCGCGATCCTTCGAGCCCATTCCCTTCGTCGAATTCCATCGCGAAAGGCTTCCGCGTCTGGTCGCCCGTCATGGCAGGCTCATCGCCCGCGATCTCGAGGGCGCTGCGCCGTTCGCTTTCCGCTTGCCGAGCGGTGTCGCATTCACCTGGTTCCCGTCGCCCGAGGGCGTCCGGATCGCCGACGGCGACGCCGAAGCGGACACGGTCGTCGAGCTCCATGAAGAGACGTTCTCCGAATTCATCCATCAGTTGCTGACGGCCACGGGCTCGCTCCAGACGGGCCGCGCGAAGATCGTGCGTGGAACCGTGCTCGGCTGGCAGCGATTCGAGCCGGCGATTCAATCGCTCTGCGAGGGGCGTCAAATCTACGGCCCGCAGGTCTGGGAAACCCTCATCGATCGAAGCGGCCAGCCGCTCGACCTCCGGCGTCGGTTTTCGGTAGACGACGATCTCGAGGAAATTCGGCACTACTTTCACACGGCGGGTTATGTCCATCTCGAAGCCGTCTTCACGCGCGAGGATATCGATCGGCTGGGCAACGAAGTGGAGCACGTCCGCTCCCGGACGATGCCCGGGGATCCTTTCTCGTGGTGGTCGATCGACGCCTCCGGTCGCGAAGTCGTGACCCGCATCAATTATCTCGGCCGCCATTCGAAGGCGCTCCAGGCGCTCTGCCACGATCGGCGCCTCGAGCGTTTCGCCCGCCTCGCGGGACCGACGCTGCGGGTCTGCGACGACCGCCTCGATGGGCCGATGGTATTCATCAAGAACTCGCACGTCGTGAAGGGCAACGGAGATCTCGGCTGGCACGTGGACGACGGCATCGGAGGGCATCCCGTAATGTGTCCTCTGATTCAGACGGGCATTCAGCTCGACCGAGCGAATGCCCAGAACGGCCAGCTCGGCATCCTGGCCGGTTCGCATCGCTATTCGAAGCATTGGATCGCCTGGGGCGAAGAGAAGGATCTTCCCGCCGTCTTCCTCGACACCGAGCCCGGCGATCTCACGCTCCACTATGGGGACGCCATGCACACGACACCCCCGCCGACCGGAGCGGCCGCCGGACGCCGGGCGCTCTACTACAAGTTCGCCGAGCCAAAGACTTTCGAGTGGGTGCCCGCCGGTTGCCACTACAACGACGCCCTCTTTCGTCCGGATGCGTCCGGTCGGACGTCGAGCCGAGCGGCAGCGGGAAACTGACGAGACCACCGACCGCACGTAAATCTTCCATTTAGGTCCAGCCCGAGATCTGCGTAGACGGGATCACGGATTGGTGTAATCGATCTTCGTGCCATGGCTTCGGTGCCCCTGGCAGCGATGATCGACCGAACACGATCGGTCGAAGGCGATGCCTGTCCATACACCACTCGCACGCACCTGCGAAGGAGAACCCCATGTCGGAGCCCATTCGAAACCAATCGAGCCCTGAGCGCAACCCCTGGAAGAACGCCGTGATCGGCGGCAGCGTGGCCGCGCTGATTCTCATCGCTACGGGCGCGGTAGTCGCCAGTCTCCAGGGGGATGCGGCCGAAAAACCGTCCGCGATCGCCGCGCAGGTCCCGGCTCGCGCCGCAGCACCCGCGCCCCGGGTGGCGTCCGCGCCGCCGCAGTCGATCGTGGAAGACTGCAACCGTCACGCAGCCGCGGCCGACCGCAACGAGATGGAGATCGCCAAGGACGGCCTGATCGGTGGCGCCATCGGCGCCGGCGTGGGCGCAGCGGGCGGTGCCATCGCCAAGGGCGGCAAGGGCGCTGGCAAAGGCGCCGGCATCGGCGCCATCGTGGGCGCCGTGGGTGGCTCGCTCTACGGACTGAACGAGGAGAATCGGCGAACCGAGTCGGCGCGCGCCGCTTACGGCGACTGTATGGCGCGCCGAGGCTACTGACCGGCGCGTGGGAGCGTGACGCCCAATTTCCGGCTACCCGCCGGAGATGCGCGCCACCCCTGCGCTGTTGGCCGAAGACCCTACTGGGAACTACCTCGAAGCGGAGGCCGTACGCTGGCCGATGCAGTCGGAACGTAATAGGTCTTCCGCAGACGCAGGGCGCAGGCCCTGCGGATCGCGCCACGAGACGCGATCATCGACCCCGATACCATGCTCGCGAGCGGGGAGGCAGTCTTGAGCGATCCGGCATACACCGACCTGGCGCGGGCCAGCAGTCATTCGATCGGAATCGGCGGCGCGCTCATCTCGCTGGTCGAGCCGCATCCGGGCACCGAGAAGGCCTACAACCGCTGGTACGAGGACGATCATTTCTACGCGGGTGCGTTGTCCATGCCCTGGCTGTTCGCCGGTCGACGCTTCGTCGCCACCCGGGAGCTGCAACGCCTGCGCTACCCCGACCCGTCTCCGATCGCGTCGCCGGTCTCCGCAGGCTGCTATTTGCACCTCTACTGGATCACCCCGGACCACGTCGAAGATCAGATCCGTTGGTCGGTCTCGACCAACGTCGTGCTGCGCGCAGCAGGTCGCATCCACCTCGAGCGGACCCACGTCTACACCTCGTTCCAGGACCACGTCGGATCGTTCGGCCGCGCGTCCGAAGGACCCCGCGACTTCCACACCCTCGACCACCCATATCGCGGCGTCGTCATGGAGGTCATCGATTCCGTCGAGGGCGGCGACCGCGCGGCGCTCGACGCCTGGCTCCGCACCGACTATCTCCCCTGGCTGCACCGCTCCCCCGGCGACCCGATCGGCCACTCGATCTGGTTCGCCCCCCGGCCGCTGCCCGGCGACAAGCAGCCCGACGTCGCCGACATCCCCGGCCTCGATCGGCGCCTCACGCTGCTCCATTTCCTGGACGTGGACCCGCGCGACATCTGGGCCGCGCGCTTCGCCGAGAACGGTGAGCGCGTGGCCGCAGGTGGGCGCGCGTTAATCGCGCTCGCCGCGCCGTTCATCCCCGTCGTGCACGGAACCGATCGGTACGTCGACGAGCTGCGCTGACGCTGCGACGATGAACGTCACCCATTCCGAGAACAGGGCCAAGGAGACAGGGGCTGTCGTATCATGGCCGCATGGGATGGAAACCGAGCTACTGCACCCTCGATCGATCGACGATGTTCGGGCTGCCCGAAACACTCGAACGACAGGTTCGCGCCGCAGCAGCCGCGGGCTTTGGCCTGCTGAGCGCCGACCTATTCAGCCTGCGGACCTACCGCGATACGCACGGCGGCGTGCAGCGGCTTCGCGATGCGCTCGACGCGAACGACATCGGCGTCTTCGACCTCAGCGGCATCACCGTCACCGATGACCGGGCCACGACGCTGGCCGAGCTCGATGAGTTCCTGAGCTTCGCCGACGTACTCGGCGCCACGTGGATCCAGTCGCGAATGCCGATCGACAACGCGACCTCACGCGGGTTGTACGCCGAAGTCGCTGACCGTGTCTCTTCGGCCGGGTACGGTCTGGCGTTCGAGTACAGCTCCTTTGTGCCGATCCGGTCACTTCGCCAGGCCAGCGACTTCGTCGCCGAAATCGCAACGCGCGCGTCGCGCCAGGCGCTCATGATCGATTCGTGGCATTTCTATCAATGCGGCGACACGCTCGATTCCCTTCGAGCGCTCGATCCTTCGCTGTTCGGGTACCTCCAGCTCGACGACGCGCTCGACCCGGGTCCCGACACGCGCTTCGACACCTTGAATCGACGAACGCTCCCGGGGCGCGGAAACCTCGACCTCGTCGGGTTCCTGTCGGTCTTCGACGAGCTCGGTCTCGGGGGCGTCGTCTCGATCGAGGTGATGAACGAGGACCTGCGACGACTCGACGTCGACGACTACGCGAAGCAGGTGGCTTCGACGACCCTCGAAGTCCTCGGCCGAGTGGAGGCCGCGCGTCGCAATGCGATCAGAGCGCCGCTCGACCTGCGGTGATCCCGCCGTCGACGAAGATCGTCTGGCCCGTCACATAGAGAGAAACGAGACGACATCCGCGATGTCATGAGGCTCGCCCACGCGACGCAACGGGACGTTCCTTGCGCGCTCGCTCTTTCGTTCGCCTCCATGGTTGGCCGCGCTGCCCTCGGTGACGACGAGGCCCGGTCCGACTGCATTCGCTCGGATGTGATGTTCGCCCCATTCGATGGCCATCTGTTTGGTCAGGGAGATGACCGCCCGTTGTCGACCACGGGACGCCGAACCATGGGGGCGTAGTTCGCGATGAGACTACAGGTCAACTCCCCGTTCGAGACGGCGGACCTGTACGCGATGCAGAGGGCCCCCGACTTCGACGACCTCGAGCTCTCGTAGCCTGCGCGACTGCGCAATTCGCACCTCATCCGGGTTTGGAAAATTGGCACGCGGATTGCTCCTCAAGTTGCGAATTCATACGAATCGCAGACGTGCAGGAGAGACCCCATGAAGGACGAGCGGAAGGCCACGACCGCAAAGGCGCTGAGATCGGACTCCGTAGCAACCCCCGAGAAACCGCTGGCCCGTCGCCTGCGGACGGCCCTGAATGCCGCTCGCGGCAACATCGAGATCCGCCAGCGTCTCAAGCACGTCACGGACGACCCCCGCCAGCTGGCCAGCATTCGCGAGGTGCTTGGCGGATCCCACGCCGCGTTTCTGGATCTCCTCGTCATCTCGGATCACACGGATTGATTGATTGATTGCGAGGCGAGCGATGGCCAAGCGGATTGTAGATGTTGCTCCTGAGGCCAACCCGCCGCGCGGTCCGATGCGAGCGATGTGGAAGGCGGAGCTCGCCCTGGGTGGCCTCCACTTACCGGTCAAGCTCTACGCGGCGGTCGAAGACCGCGACGTCCAGTTCCGCTTGCTCGACGCGAAGAACGGCGTGCCCGTGAAGCAACGGATCGTCGATCCACGGAGCGGGAAGGAGATCCAGGCAGACGACATCGTCCGCGGCGTCGAGGTCGACACTGGAACGTACGTCGTGATGTCCGCGGCGGAGATCGAAGGCGAGGATCCGCCGCCCTCACGAATGATCGAGCTGACGCGGTTCGTCCCGCGCTCGGCCATCGATTTCGCGTGGTTCGATCGACCCTACCTGCTCGGTCCCGACGGATCCGAGTCGGGCTTCTTGGCATTCGCGCAAGCGCTGCAAAAAAGCGAGAGGTTGGGGATCGCACGTTGGACGATGCGCGGCAAGCGCTACTCGGGATCGCTCTCGGCGGGGGAGCGCCATCTGTCGTTGGTCACGCTGCGTTCGACCGAGCACGTCGTGACGGCCGCGGAGCTTCCTCCGCCGAGCGGCAAGCCGGTCAGCGCGACCGAGCGCACGCTCTCGAAGCAGCTGCTTTCGACCCTCGAGGGCGACTTCGATCCGAAGCTACTGCGGGACGAGTACCGGGAACAATTGCTCGATTACCTCTCGGCCAAGTCGAAGGGCCAACGCGTCCGAAAGCCGCGAGAGACGGTGGTCTCGGCCCCCGACGAGCTGACGCGAGCTCTGAAACGCAGCATCGAGAGTGCGAGGAAAAGCCGTGCCGCGTAAGCGAATTCGCAAGACCGCCGAGGATCCGGAACCGGCGCGTCCGGTCGGGCGGGGGGTCTGGAGAGGAAGCATCAGCTTTGGTCTGGTGACGGTTTCCGTGGAGCTCTTCTCTGCGAGTCGGAAAAAGACGGTGGGGCTGCGTATGCTCGCGCCCGATGGGACGCCCCTGACCCGTCGCTATGCGAGCACGGCGACCGACCGAGAGCTCGGTGCCGACGAGATTGCTCGCGGCTACGAGATCGAGCCGGATCGCTATGTGATCGTCAGCGAGGACGAGCTCGAGGAGATCGCGCCGCGGCGATCCAGGGACATCGAGCTCGAGCGCTTCGTCGATCGCGACAGCATCGATCCCGCGTACTTCGTGAAGCCCTTCCTCGTCCTGCCGGCGGAGACCCAGAGCAAAGCCTATCGATTGCTCGCGGAAACGATGGAGTCGCTCGGGCGCGCCGCGATCGGGCGCTTTGTCATGCGGGGCAAGTCGCTTGCGATCGTGATCTTCGCAGATCGCGGCCTGTTGCGTGCCGAGACCCTCCGCTTCGGCGACGAAGTGCGGTCCACGGAAACGATACAGGTATCGGCTTCGACTAAGCCCTTACCCGCAGAGATCGCGACCATGGGGCGGGCGATCGCCGAGCTCGCCCGCGATGCCGTCGATTGGAGCGAGCTCGAGATTCCCGAAGCCGGAGCGCTCCTGGAACGAGCGCGCGCGAAATTCGCGAAAGGAGTCGACGTGATTCAGTCCAGCCCGGATTTAGACGAGGCGGTCGACGAGAAATCCGAGGAAGACGGCGGGGAGGTCATCGATCTCTTTGCATTGATCGAAAAGAGGATGCGTGATTCCGTGAAGCGACCACGCAGCGTCCGAAGCCGGAATGCGAAGAAACCCGCTCTCTCCAAGCGCAAGTCGCGACCTGCGAAACCGGGCAGCTCTCGCGGAGACGGGAGCAAGTCTTCGCGATGAGCTCGCGTGCTCCCCGGATCAGCCGGATTCGATCCGTTGACGAGCGCGGTTCGTGAGGACGCGCCGCGACTTGTCGAAATCCTTCCAGGGATCGGGGAGCGCGAGTCGGTCGGGCGCATTGCGCACGCTCCACTGCGGCATTTTCCTCGCCTGGTCGAGCTCCTCCCACGCGATCGGCATCGCCACAGGAGCGTTCGGACGCGCCCGGACCGAGTATGAAGCGATCGCCGTCGCGTCGCGCTGGTTGCGCAGGTAGTCGATCAAGATCTTGCCCTTGCGTCGGCTCTTCGAGATCCGGTCGGTGTATTCCTCGGGCTTTTCGCGGGTCATTCTGAGCGCGAGCGCATGCGTAAAGCCCTTCACCGATTCCCAGGTCGTTCGACGTACGAGCGGCGCGACGACGTGGAGGCCTTTTCCGCCCGTCGTCCGCAGGAACGGGACGAGGCCGAGCTCCTCGAGCAGCGCGCGAACCAGCCGGACCGCCTCTACCAGGCGTGGCCATGACACGGTCTCATCTGGATCCAGGTCGATCACGATCTGGTCCGGCTTCTCGATTTGATCTGCACGACTGCCCCAGACGTGAAACTCGATCACGGAGATCTGGACCAACGCGATCAACGAGGGCAGGTCGGTCACCATCGCATACGGAGACTCGTCCTTTTCGATGACGACGCGCCCGACGCTCTCGGAGACGGTCTTGTCCACATGCTTCTGATAGAAGCATTTGCCGGTTCGTCCCTCCGGACAGCGCACGAGGCTGAGCGGTCGCTGGGCGAGCCCGGGCAGGATCCGGTCGGCCATCGCCTCGTAGTACCGAGCAAGCTCGAGCTTCGTAAGGCCGAGCTCCGGGAAATAGACGCGGTCGGGGTGGGTCAGCCGGATGCCCGCGACCTCCTGCCCGGCGCGGCTGGCCCCGCGACCCCGGACGAGCAGGGAGGGGACGAGCGCGACCGGGGGCTTCGGTCGGGGACGACTTCGCGAAGGAGGCAGGGTCGGTGATTCGCGCCGGATCGCTTTCGCCGGCTTGTCCGTGCGCAGTGCGATGAAGGTGGGATGGCGGATTCGATCCTCCTGCGTCCATTCACTGAATTCGACCTCGGCGACGAGCGTGGGTTTGACCCAATGAGCGCCCCGTTCCGCGCGCTCTGGGTCGACGACAGACGCTTTCGAGCGGGCGAGAGTGGCCAATCGAGCGTGGAGCTCGACCAGCAATTTGTCGCTGAAACCCGTTCCGACCTTTCCTGCATAATGGAGCCGTCCATCGTCGGTATAGACGCCGAGCAAGAGAGCGCCCAGGCCGATCCGGGACCGCCGCGGATCTGTATACCCGACGATGACGAATTCCTGTCGCCGGCCGCACTTGCTCTTGACCCACGTCCGGGTCCGGGCGCTGCGATACACCGAGTCGGCGCGTTTGCTCACGATGCCTTCTCCGCCGTTTCGACAGACCTCTTCGAAGAAAGCCAGACCATCCCCCACCACATGTCGACTGAAGTGGATCGACGATGAAGCGGGGACGGAATCGATCACTTTCGACAAGACCTCCCGTCTTGCTTCGAGCGGCACGTTGCGGAGATCGCGTCCGTTCGCGTGGAGGAGATCGAACGCGTAATAGTGGAGCGGTATCCCCCCCGAATCGATCGCGCGTTGCAACGCCTGAAAGTCGCTTCGCCCGTTCGCATTCAGGACGACGACCTCACCGTCGATCAGCGCTCGATCGACCGGAATATCGGCAAGCTCCGCGGCGAGCGCAGCAAAGCGATGTGTCCAATCGTGCCCCGAACGGGTCCGAATGAGGACGTTTCCGCGATCGATCCGAGCGAGCGCCCGGTACCCATCGAATTTGATCTCGTGCAGCCATTCCGTGCCCTCGGGCGGAGTCGTCACGAGGGTCGCAAGCTGTGGAGTCACGACGTTGGGCAAGGCTGAACGAGGGGCAGAGATCGATTCGACATTCGCCCGTGCGCGGGGGGTTGCGGGCCCGGATACTTCCGGATCGCTCGCCTTGATGATGAGCCAGCTCGATTTTCCGCGATCCTTCGCGCGAGACTTCATCCGCACGAGATGCCAGCGTCCCTTGAGGCGATCACCCGCTACGCGGAACTCCAGGTGGCCTTTATCGAATCCCGCCGCGGGATCGCCGACCGGCTCCCATGTTCCTCGATCCCAGATCTCGACCGTTCCGCCGCCGTATTCGCCCTTGGGGATCTCGCCTTCGAAATCGGCGTAGTCGAGTGGATGATCTTCCGTTTGGACCGCCATGCGCCGCTCGCCGACGACGAGGCTCGGCCCCTTCGGAACGGCCCAGCTCTTGAGAACGCCGTCGTACTCGAGCCGGAAGTCATAGTGGACGTGGCGCGCGGCGTGGCGCTGGACGACGAAGCCGAGAGCACGCTTGGGGGAGCGCTTTCGTGAAGAACGTCCCCGCGGCTCCGGCGTCCGCCCGAAGTCACGCTTGCGCCCATAATCCTGGAGCTTCTCCGGCCCGGACTTCGATCCAGCGCGATTGGTCATCGCTTCGCCAGGATCCATCACGCAAAGAAACGATTGTCAAGGTGCGCGCGAAGCTCTTGGTGCAACGCGACCCGCTTCGGCCGCGCTCGCTCGACTTCGAGTCTCCGTTGCCACCGTTCACTCAAAACGACCATTCTATTTCGCATGACCGCTCCCAGCCTTGACGCTCCCGTTCAGGTGAGCAGCGTCTCGCGCTCCTGGTTGGCGATTTCCTCCGAGAGTTGAGACCACCACGGCTTGCAGCGATGGTTGCTGATCTCATTCAACAGAACCTGGATGAGCTCTTTGGCACAATCCACGTCCCCCGATCGAACGGCTTTCTCGGCCTCCACTAGAAACGATTTCGCCTGACCCAGCTCGACGTAAAGATCCTCGAGCTTCCGTTTCCATTCGTCTCGGCGCATCTGTCCTGGTCTCCTAAACCGCCCCCACCCCCGCGGTTTTACCGGAGAAAATGGAGAGGGCGAATTCAGGATCCCGACGATTCCGCGCGACGAATCCCGGTATCGAAGCTGTTCCTGATTCGAGTTTCAGGTGCATCCGCGCAGGACGAAGAGGATGATCAGAACCGGGATCGGGATCCCGATCAGCCAGAGCAGACCCCAACCGGCTGCGCCCTGCTCGCGACGCCGCGTGACCTCGAACCGTTCGCTCATGATCCTTCTCCCTCGAGACCGACCGGCCAGGACGCCTGCCCCTCGAAGCGGGCAATCGCGTCCTGGCCGCAGTCGGGAGCCGACGGTCATCCGACCTTCGCCTCGCCGGTCGTCTTGATGTCTTCTCCACCCGCCTTCTCGAAGATCTCGGTCGCGAGCTTGCGCTGATGAGCGTCCTCGGTGTGGACGGAGACCAGAATGTTGCCGCCCTTGATCTTGCCCTCGTACTGCTTCGCCTCGAATTCGGGAATGCCCATCCCCACGAGTGCTCCAGTAAGGCCTCCCATGGCAGCGCCCACGGCCGCGCCCGAGAGGGCCGCCAGGATGGGACCGGCTGCGATGAACGGTCCCACGCCAGGAATCGCGAGCGAGCCGATGCCCACCAGCCATCCGAGGCCCCCTCCGAGCAGGCCGCCGGCGCCCGCGCCGGTCACCGCACCCTCGGGCGCCTTCGTGTTCTGCTCGTGGGCGAAGTCCTTCGTACCCTGCTTATCGGGGAGGAGTACAGAGATGTCGTTTCCGTCGAAGCCCCCCGCGCGCAGCTCGTTCACTACCCGCTCGGTCTGGTCCGAAGTCTTCAAGATGCAGATGACGGCTCGTTCCATGATCGTTACCCCTTCTCGCCGGACTTAGCGTCACGGTCGATCTCCAGTTGATTGTCGATTCGCGTCGCCCCGGCGTTTTTCGCCAGGGTTTCGATCGCGGTCTTCTCCTGCGAGGTCTTCACCGGCCCACGCAAGGTCACCACTCCGCCCTGTGTGATGATCTTGATGTTTCGTGCCGCAATCGACATTGCGTCGTTCGACGTGATGCCCTTCCGGATCTTCTGAGTCATCGCGACATCGGCTGCTGAGTTCGACTGATCCGTCGGCGTCAACGTCGCGTCATCACGATCTCGTACGTTTCTTTCACTGTTGTCGGGTTCGCCCCGGATCGTCCGGCCATCGACCCCGGTCGGGTCGGCCGAAAAGGCCGGCGAGCTCGCGGTGGCCGCGAGCATGAAAACCATGCTCGCCGCGATGGAGAGTTGTTGCTTGGATCTCATAGATTCATCTCCTCAGTGACTTGTCGTCGTGTCGTCACGATCGTCCTGAGAGCATGAACCGTGCCAAGGTGAATGTGCGCTGTTGCCTTGCTCCGTCCTCGTTCTTCGGGGCCAACGGGTGCGAACCGTGCAAATTGTTCAAATGCCGAAGCGTGCCTGAACACGACGGGGACGCGACGCAGCGTCGACGTGCCTCTCTCTTTCTTTGCCGGAACGCTTTGGCGGAACGTGAATTTGATCTCGACCGATTTGTAGAACCGTCCCGATTCGTTTGGCATTCGCGGAGATCGCTGATCCATCAATGCGTACGCTCGCCGACGAAGCCCAGGGACTTGGCACATTTTTCGCACCCTGATCCTGGACCCACCCATCGAGGTGCCCCCCTCAAACGGAGACCAATGATGACGACCAAAACGGCCAGCATGACGAAGCGAACGGAATCACGAGCACCCAAGCGAAAGACCGCATCCGCACGGCCGCAGGATGCCATCGCCATGCTTCGCGACGACCACAAACGTGTTGCAGAAATGTTCACTCGATTCGAAAGCGCCCGCGGAAGCGAGAGCAAGGCAAAGATCGCCCAGCAGATCTGCCACGAGCTGGAAGTACATGCACAGCTCGAGGAGGAGCTCTTCTATCCCCCGGTGCGGGAGGCGACCGGCGAGGACGCTCTCCTCGACGAGGCCGAAGTCGAACACCAGTCCGCGAAGGACTTGATCGCGCAGATCAAGGAGATGTCCCCCGAAGACGCCCTCTTCGACGCCAAGGTCACGGTGCTCGGCGAGTACATCAAGCACCACGTCAAGGAAGAGCAGAACGAAATGTTTCCCAAGATTCGTGGATCCGAGCTCGACGTCGCGGAGCTCGGCGAACAGATGCGAGCCCGCAAGGAAGAGATCGAAAGCAGCGGCGGCAAGATCAAGCGGATGGTTTCCTAGAACCCGCAGGAGGGATACGCGAGATGGTCAAGAAGAGCGCGACGAAGACCCCCCCGAAGCGGGGCGGAGAGATGGCGGAACGAACCGAGTTGGCTGCGCCGCTGGTCCAGAAGGACGTAACGTCGCATCCGATGACCGTCGGCACCGGCGGCGAGACCCATCAGGTCGCGACAGGCGGAATTCCCGTCTTGACGACCCAACAGGGGATGCCGGTCGGCGATGATCAGAACTCGGTGAAGATCGGCCCGCGTGGTCCGCTGCTTCTCGAGGACGCTCATTTTCGTGAAAAGATCTTTCACTTCGACCATGAGCGTATCCCGGAGCGGGTGGTCCATGCGCGTGGGTATGGTGCGCACGGCTACTTCGAGACCTACGAATCGCTCGCGGAGATCAGCTCTGCCGATTTGTTTCAACGGCCGGGCGAGCGGACGCCTGCCTTCGTGCGGTTCTCGACGGTTGCCGGGAGCAAGGGTTCGATGGACCTCGCCCGTGACGTTCGCGGCTTCGCCGTGAAGCTCTACACGCGCGAGGGAAACTGGGATCTCGTCGGCAACAACATCCCGGTCTTCTTCATCCAGGATCCGATCAAATTTCCTGATCTGGTGCACGCCGTGAAGCCGGAGCCCGACCGCGAGTTCCCGCAGGCCCAGAGCGCACACGACAATTTCTGGGACTTCATTTCTCTCATGCCCGAAACCATGCACATGATCATGTGGGTCATGTCCGACCGCGCGATCCCGCGTTCCTTCCGCTTCATGGAGGGCTTCGGCGTCCATACTTTCCGTTTGGTCGATCAGGCCGGCAAGTCGACTTTCGTGAAGTTTCACTGGAAGCCGAAGCTCGGAATGCAGTCCGTCGTCTGGAACGAGGCCGTCAAGATCAATGGCGCCGACCCCGACTTCCACCGCCGCGATCTTTGGAATGCGATCTCTGCAGGCGACTTCCCGGAATGGGAGCTGGGCCTACAGCTCTTCGACGAGAAGTTCGCGGAGCAGTTCGACTTCGACGTCCTCGACGCGACGAAGTTGATCCCCGAAGAGGAAATTCCGATTCGGCGCGTAGGACGTCTGGTGCTCGATCGCGTCGTCGACAACTTCTTCGCCGAGACCGAGCAGGTTGCGTTCTGCACCCAGAACATCGTGCCGGGGATCGATTTTTCGAACGACCCGTTGTTGCAAGGACGCAATTTTTCGTACCTCGATACGCAGCTGAAGCGTCTCGGCGGTCCGAACTTCACCCACATCCCCATCAACGCCCCGAAATGTGCCGTCGCCCATTTCCAACAGGACGGCCACATGGCGATGAAGAATCCGAAGGGACGCGTCAACTACGAACCGAACAGCTGGAGCGACGAACCGGGACCGCGAGAGTCGCCGGAGCGGGGGTTCCATTCGTTCCCGGCTCCCGAATCCGGCGATAAGCTGCGCGTCCGATCGGAGACCTTCGCAGATCACTTCAGCCAGGCTCGTCAGTTTTACCTCAGTCAGGCGCCGATCGAGCAGAAGCACATTCGCGATGCCCTGGTGTTCGAGCTGAGCAAGGTCGAGAATCCGAAGATCCGCGAGCGGGTGATTTCGCAGCTGCTGAATGTCGATTCCAGCCTGGCCGGTGGCGTCGCTGAGGGGCTGGGGATGCAAAAGCTTCCCCCTGCCGCAAAAGCGGCTCGACCGACACGCGACGATCTGGAGCCGTCCGCGGCCTTGAGCCTCGTGAACAACGGGCCCGAGAGCTTTGAAGGCCGCAAGGTCGGCGTGATGATGACGGATGGGGCGGATGCAAAGCTCTTTGTGTCGCTGACGGCGGCGATCGCGGCCGAAGGCGCCAGCCATGAGGTCATCGCGCCCACAATTGCGGGGGTCGAGCTATCCGATGGACAAAGGGTGGAAGCCAAGCACAAGCTCGGCGGCGGTCCCTCCGTCCTGTTCGACAGCGTCGCCATCCTGGTCTCGGACGTGGGAGCCAAGCTGCTCGCGAATGATGGAGAGGCGCGAGACTTCGTAGCCGACGCGTTTGCGCATTCGAAGTTCATCGCGTACGTGGCGTCTGCTTCTCCGTTGCTCGAGAAGGCAGGCATCGCGGATGCACTGGACGACGGCTGCATCGAGTTGAGCGGGCCGGCGGATGTCGACCAGTTCGTAGAGCTGTGTGCCTCGTTGCGTCATTGGGATCGAGAGCTCGCGACAGACGTGGCTTGAATCGCAGTCGTCGAGGCGACCAGGATGTTCGAACGATCACTTCCGTGGCGGCATCTCATCGTTCGGGGACTGCGGGTGTACTTCCATCTGCTCGCGACCTCGCAGGCCGTCGACGCTGGCGCCGAGCTGCATCCCGAGGTGTGCCTGAGCACGTGCCCGCAGCGCAGTATCGGGAGCCGCAAGGGGTCGAGCCGCGCCCGACCGATGGGCCGCCCGACGTCGGCGCGTTCGAGCTGCCGGAGCCGGGCCTCGGCGCGGGACTTGCGGCGGGCCTGGTCCTGCTCGGCGCCGGGTCGCGCAGGCGGATCGATGGGAGTTCGGAGGAGCGATCATGTTCGAAATCGGCGACGTGGGTTCCCAGCTCGAGGTGATGGTCGAGGTCGCGATCGCGATGGTGCTCGGCGGATTGATCGGCTTCGAACGGGAGCGCGCCGGGAAATCGGCGGGGCTGCGTACGCATATGATGATGGCCGGCTCGGCCGCGCTGCTCGTGGCGCTCGGCGACGTGCTCGTGGTGCGCTTCGAGGCGCTGCCGGGCGGGCCCGTGCAGTCGGACCCGATCCGCATCGTCGAAGCCGTCGTCACCGGCGTCAGCTTTCTCGGCGCCGGAATGATCTTCCGCCGCCATGGAGAGAACGAGGTCGACGGTCTGACGACTGCGTCCGGTGTATTGCTGACCGCAGGGATCGGAATCTGCGTCGCCTTGCGCCAGCTGGTCCTGGCCCTGGGCGTCACCCTGCTGACCATGGTGATCCTGCGCGGGCTTCTGCGATTCGAGCGGCTGCGGGCCGCTCGCCATACGCGCGAGGAGCGGACTCAAACCCTGGTCTCAAATTCTGATCCGAGCTGATACGACGCTTGCTACGCGGCGTACGACGGGGCCGTCCCGTTTCACGCCATGGTCTCACGAATTCGGCGGGTCGTCGTCGTCCAACGCCCTCGTCTCGTCGATGACCCGCTGTACGACGGGATCCAGGATCTCGTCCGCGAGCCAGGTCCGGAACTCGAGATCGCCATCGAAAATGCTTGCGGGCTCCGGCAGGAAGTTTCCACGCGAAGGCAATCGGAGAGAATCGAACGACCCTCGCGTGGGCGCTAAATCGCGCCGCAACAGGCCGATCGCCTCCGCGAGGTGAACGGGACGCTGGAAGGGGAGTCCGACGTGTTGGGCCGGATATGCCGAGAACGGCGATCTTTCTTCACGCCGATTGCTCGCCGGTTTGTTTCGATCCATTTTGAGTATCCCGATTCGGCCTTCGTTGACGAAGGGCAGGGTTGCCTTCAGATCGCACATCACTTCCTGCTCGTTTTTGCAAGTTGCCTGCCAAGGGATCGATGACGCCTCACGCTCGACCCGCCTGGTTCGTCCATAGCCGCCTGTTTCCAAAACGCGACCGTTCGCAGAACGAAGCGGTCGATTGTAGAAACCACTCGTCGCCAACGTCGCATTCTTCGATTCCTGCTCGATGCCGATCACACGTCAGTGCATTCGCCGTTTGCGAGGCGAACTCGCGCGTGCTTTTCACGCCATGATCGGGGCGGGCACGTCGATTGCACACCGATCAGATCGAAACGACAAATCCGGCGACGAAGTCGAGTAGCCCGTCGAAGTCGGGCGGGGGCGACGACGCCTGACGGTGTCGAGACCCCGCCCGAACTCCGGGCTCGGAAGCATTCCTCGTGATCGAAGCGATGACGAGTGAAGCGATTCCAAGACATTCGAGTCGGTTGGAGAGGCAGGTGAACCCAGTGGGTCGCCTGCCTCATCCATTTTGATCGAACGATCGCCGTTTCGGAGGAGGCTCGAGTCGTGCCCCCCGTATCGCTTTTTTCGAGATACCGTTGGTCACGGGTCCCGGAATGTTCAGTCCTGGCTCGCGCGCCAGGCGATCGACAACGGGAGTGGAACGAAGAGAGTAGGCATGGCAGGGTCTCACACGCAGGTCGGCCTTTCTTCACGGGTCGAGGTCGAGCCGATCCTCGAAGATTTCGGCGCGGTCGTAAGCGGCGTCGAGTTCCGGGATCCCGAGGCGACGAGGCTTCTACAGGACCTCGTCCACAATCACGGCCTGATCTTCGTGCGTGACCAGAAGCTGAGCGACTCGGAGCACATCGAAGCGGCGGGACGTTTCGGCAAGCTCGGCGTTTATCCGCTCCAGGCGGCGGCCGGAGCATTCGAGCCGCTCGAATTCATCGTGGACGCTCCCGATGATCCGCCCAAGGCCGACGGCTGGCATAGCGACGTCAGCTGGATCGAGAAGCCGCCCGTCATGGCCTTTCTCTCGATGCTCGAAGTCCCCGATCGCGGTGGAGACACGATGTGGGTCGACACGGCGAAGGCCCATGACACGCTCTCGCCGACGATGCAGGAGATCGTGGGACGGCTCTCCATCTACCACGACATCAGCGAAGCCAATCGCCAGATCTTCTTGCGCAAATGGGGACAGGAGATCATCGACCGTGCCAAGTCGCTGTACGGCATGGGGATGACCCATCCGCTGGTCCGTGAACATCCTGTCACCGGCCGACGATCCCTGTATCTCGCCGGCTATTTCATGCGTCACATCGTGGGGCTGAGCGAGGCAGAGAGCGAGGCGATGCTGGGCTTGTTGATGCGGCACGCGACGGCGCCGGAGCGAGCCGTGCGCTGGCGCTGGCGGGAGAACGACCTGGCGATCTGGGACGAGCGGCGCACGATGCATCGCGCGCTCGGCGATCACTTTCCGCGTCGACGCCGGGTGCGACGTTGCACGGTGCTCGGCGAGCGGCCGATCGGGGTGCGCGATTATCCACCGACTTCGGCTTGATGTTTCGAATGCGTTCCGGCCGCGTTGATCGCGTCCTCAGCGACCTCGACCGGCTGCCTTCGCGGCCTTCGCGGCATTCTTGGCCGCTTTCTGAGCGGTCTTCGCCGCCGCCTTCGAAGCATTCTCGGCAGCCTTGGCGGATGCCTGCGCCGCCTTGGAGGCCTTGCCGGATTTCCTGTCGCCCTGGTCGTGGGGCACAACGACCGTGGTGAGCCCGTCCGTGGAGTTGTCGCTCACGTCCGTCACCGTGTAGATCGCGGAATAGACTCGGCCACTGCCCCTCCCGGAACGTTCGGCGCGCAGCTGGAAAGCCCGGTCGTCGGTTCCAAGGTCGGCTCCTTGAATGTCGCCCGAAGTATCTCCGTCGCCGAGACCGTTGTCCGGCTCGCTGCTCGTGAGCGAGCTGAGCACGACCGTCGGATTCGCATTGCAGCGTCCGTCGCGATGACCACCACGTTGATCGTGCGCATCTTGTGATTGGGCGGCCACAGAGTCGAAGGATTCGGAACCAACGTGAGCGTCGGCGGAGTGGTGTCCGAAATGACTACGACGACAGTATCCCGGGCGCTCGTCGCGACCAGCGTAATGGGGTCAGTGTGGGTGACGGTGAGCGTCACCGTCGTCGATCCGAGAGGGAGGTCGACGTTGGGCGTCGGACTCGTCTCATCGCTGAAGGCGATCCCTGTCGCCTGCCAGAGAAATGTGGTGTCGGAGTTCAGGGCTGCGCTGGCCCCATCGACCGTCGATCCGAGACCGTCGAGGGTCACGGATGAGCCGGGGCTTGCCGAGCACTCGAGATTCAAATCCTCGCCGGCGTCAGCGACGACCTGGGCGATCGCCGGGATGGCTGCAAAGGTCGTCAAACACAAGACTGAGGCGGATCGGACGAGCACCCTTGAACGACTGATTCGAAGCATCTGCATACCTCCTGCGTTGCTTCACGCCCTTCGAATCGAAGGCTCATGGAAGACGATGCCGTGACCAGCCTCACGGCCGACGGCATGTCATCGTCGAGATCTCAGATAGGCTAGGGCGTAGTCAACGCCTCGATCCATTCATGGAAGTAGGTCTTTATCAGCCTGATTTCAGCAGAAGCGATTCGAGAGATGCCAGCAATCGGCCAGGGGGAACGGCTGCCATGCCCCAAGACGGGTTGCACGCTGCGCGCTTCAGACGAGCGCGCGACGCTCCTGCAGTTCGAGTACGGATTCATGGACGAAACCGCCCCGGGCGTGCGACGATCCCTTCAGAGTCGACCGTCGCCGGTCGAAAGCGATTCCGCAGTTGGGTCGCATTGAATCCGGCGCGAGTGCGCCGCGAAAGGTGAAAATGAGCATGCCTCGAGCCGTCCACTTCGATTCCGCATGCTTTCGGACGGCGCCTCGATCGCCGGGTCTCGTGACATGGCTCCTGGCGGCGGGCCTGACCCTGAGCGCGCCGGCTGCGCTGGCCCAGGAATGGGAATGGGAAGCGGACGAGCGCGATCGAGAGCTCGCCGCCGAGACGGCCGTCGACGACGATCCCTACGACCGACCCGGGTTCTATGCGGGGATCTCGGCCATCTACACGTACAACTTCTTCGACCAGGAGATAGAGGACTTCCTCGAGGACGAGCTCGGCGAACAGGGCAGCGTCGACATCGACGATTCGGGCGGGCTCGGCGCCCGCGTCGGCTACCGCGCCGCCTCCTGGTTTGCGGCCGAGGTCCAGTACGAATGGATCGAGACCTACGACGTCGACGTCTCGGGAAACGTCGGACCCGGCGGCAGCAACATCGGCGGCCGCCTCTACGACATCGAGGGCCACACGCTGACGCTCAACACGAAATGGATCGTCCCGTTCTGGCGCATCCAGCCCTACCTCCTCATCGGCGCGGGCTACTCCTTCTATGACGTCGGACGAGGCCCGCTCGCTGCCCCGCTCGAGGCGGCGGACAACGACATCGAGATCGATGGGGGAAAGCAGGACGCCTTTGCCGGACGAGCGGGCCTCGGTCTCGACCTCTACCTGACCCAGCACATCGTCGTCATGGCGGAGGCGACCGCGATGGTCACGACGGAGGACTTCGAGACGCCCAGCGAAGGCGCAATCGATGATCTCTACTACGTGTCGTTCAGCGCGGGGCTGCAGTACCGCTTCTGATCTTGACATACGCACGCCGGTCGACGGGCCGAGCGTGCGCCGCGCCGCCTCTGCGCCATAAGCGCCCATCGGTATCCGGGCGGAAGATGCACGGCGTCCCCGTCATCTACGCAAACGACAACTTCGGGCGCGGGCGATCCGACTTCACGAAGCTCGCGCAGAATTTTCGCGACGATGGAATTCGCGGCCGTGCCATCGTGAATCTTCTGCAGCCCGCGGAGGAGGACTACTTCATCTGGGTGCGGAGGAGAAAGGCGCACCCTCGCGGCTTGGTACGTCGCCTGGATGACACCCGTGAATCGACGGTCCCATGTCGTGGCACGGGTTCTGCATCGTCGAAAGGAAACCCAGGAGGTAACGCAAATGGCACGCTGTGAGGTGTGTGGCAACGACTACGATAAGAGCTTCGAGGTCCAGATGCAGACGGGAGGAACGCATGCGTACTGCCATGCCAGTCCGTGCGGGCGAATCTTTCGCGTGCCATCACGGCATCGAGTGATCGGAGCGAATAACCGTTCAAGTACGGAAAGCCAGCGAGGTTGTTCCAGGTGACCGAAAGAAACCGCAGGCGCCTTCGTCGAGGCTCTTTTGCATACCCATCGCGCACGGCCTGGTTCGCCGGTCGAGGCGATTGAAAGAGCGTCCCACAGGGGATGCACTCGATGATCCGTGTCGGATGGTCGAAACCTGGAAGTCGACGAGGATCTCGCGCTCGGTGTCGAGCTCCTCTCGCGTTCGAAGGACTCGAGTCGCGCTGCCTCCGCAGGTCGTACAGCCGGGCTCGCCATCCCGGAGAAGCCCGAAGCTCAAGCGGGATGAGACCGTTCGAAGACCGCGTCGAGTCCGATAACCCCGACGGATAGGATGGAACGGCTGCGTTTCAAGCTGTTCCGGACGCTGTCCTTCGACCGACCGGTCCTCACCGCAATCGCTTCGAGAGTCAAGTCGTCCGCGAATCGGAGTCGGAAGATTTCGCGGTCTTCGTGGCGCACTCGGGTTTCGAGGAGCGCGATGCAGCGATCGAACGACTCGGCCGCGTCCAGCTCACCTTCGATCCGGGTCTCGACCGCGTCGACGCTCAAGGCGAGCTCGAGCTTGACCCGACGACGCGAGATGTTTCGGATATGGCGACAACATACGTTGTGTGCGATTCCGAAAGTCCAGCTCAGAAGACTCGATCGGCCTTCGAAGCATCCGATCGACCTGAGTAGCTGGATGAAAATCTCCTGGGTGAGATCCTCGGCTTCTGCCGAGTCGGACAGCCGACGTCGCACGAACGCGAGGACTCGCGGGAAGAATTCACAATAGATTTCGGGGAAGACGGTCCGGTCCCCGGCTCTCAGGGACTGCACCCAATCCCGATCGCGAGCACGCTGCCGGTCCGAGGGCGAGGACGCCCGTGTGTGGCTGTCTACCTGCGTAACATTCCACTCAAGGACATTCTGCTCGAGAGGGATCGATTCCACCTGCCTCTCCTTGGGGCTTTACAAGCACATCCCCCGCAAGAGATTCGAGGGATCGGTTGGGAAGAGCGAAAGTCTGGAATCTCGACCACGCTCGAAATCCTGGGATCTACGGAAAACCCGAGCTGGAACGTCGGATTCATACGAGGGGTGCAGCACTACCGCTTTGAGACGACGTTGATTTTCTTTACAGCACGCGACGGTGCCGCCTGACGCCGCTCGTGGTCTTCGTGAAGGGCGTCGTAGGTGGAATCGCCCAGCACGGCGTCGAGCCGCTCCCTGAATATCTTCGCGCTCTCGAGCTTTTCCGGATCGGGCTCTCGCGGCGCGATGGGTCGGACGTGCGCACCGCTGCGACCCTCGCTGTCCGATGGGACCGGGCCGACGTACTTTCGGCCGCTGCGGTGGTTGGCGTACCGAATCGAGCGCGTCCAACCCATCTGCAGGTATTTGCGCCGCGGGCCGACGCCAGAGTCTTGAAGCGCCAGTAGGGCGGGATCTCGCCCTTGTACGGCTCGACGAGCAGAACACCCTGCTCGCCGCGCCCGACGCGGTAGAGCTCCGGGTGCGCGCGGAAATCCGTTCGTTTGAAGTCGAGCGTGTAATCGAACTTCATGGGATCACCGCCGGAATCTCTCCACGCGGCCGTACTCGAGGCGCGATCTCACGCCGTTTGTAGAAACGACGCCCAGCAGAGCCAACCCCCGGACGGGCTCAGGTTCGGCGAGCGGCGAGATCCGAGTGTTTGGCGATCAGCGTCGCAATCTCGTCGGGCAGAGCGGGCTTGACTAGATGGGCGTCGAAGCCAGCCTCTTGCGTTCGGAGACGATCCTCCTTCTCGCCGTAGCCCGTGAGGGCCACGATGAACGCTTTTGAGCCTTCGCGGCGGAGCGCGCGACAGACCTCGAAACCGTCCATACTTGGCATGCCCAGATCCAAAAGTACGATTTCCGGAGGCCTTAGGCGGGCGCTGTGCAGGGCGTCCGGCCCGTCGTGTACGACCTCGACGTCGTATCCGTCGTAACGCAGGAGCATGGCGAGGCTGATGGCCACGTCGTGGTTGTCGTCCACGACGAGGACCCGCTGACCGCTTCCTGTCGAGTGACGGGGCGTGGTCTCAGCGAACGCGACCTCGGCGGCGGACGAAGCACGTTCCAGGTCCCGAACCATCAGCAAATCCTCCCTGGTCGACTTTCGCGCCATTCGGCGTACTGGATGAGCAATTGCCGTGCCGACAAGACCGACGCGTAGGCGCTCCCGCGTCGACATTGCCGCTGGGCGTTCGTCAGTTTTGTACAAAAGTCGAAAATCTCCCGGAAAGCTGCGCTCACCTCCGGAGCCCTTGGCATGGCAAATGCTTCTCCGAACGATGGGAGGACGAAGTCATGAGTTGGTCAGCCTGATCGAGGCAATTTGCTTTTTGGAGGGCACATGGGGTTTCGACAGATCGACTGGAAGGCGAAGCTCAGGCCGCTCTACAAGATGGGGACGCGCCTTCCGCCCGTGGTGAGGTCCCTCGTCGGATGCGCGCTGATCGGCGGTGGACTGCTGGGCGTGCTCGTCCCGGTTCTCGGGTTCTGGATGGTGCCCCTCGGTGCGGTCTTCATCGCGCTCGACGTACCCCCCGCGCGAAGGCGTGTCGAAACGTGGCTCGAGCCAGATGAGCGGGCGACGAGCACAGCGGTCAGATGACCTAACGGACTGGGCACCCGCAATACACCAGTAAGCAGGATGCAATCGCAGGATGCCCCCCTCCACGTCGGAGGATAGAAGCAGCGATCCGTCCTCGGCGATTGCCAGGCCGGTAGGGAAGATCCCGAGCGGCATGCCCGGGAGGTCCATCGAGCCCAGCGGAAGCCCGGTCGCGATCGTCTCCTTCCGCCCGGACGCCGAGTGGACGAGCGTAACGCGATCGGCTGCGGTCTCCGCCACGCCGATGCGGCCGTCAGCGAGCAGGGCGATGCCTTCGGGATGCGCGAGGTCGATCGCGATCGTGCGTCGTGTCCCGTCGTCGACCAGTTCGACGAGTCGGCCTGCCGCCGCCTCGCTGACGATCCAGCCCCGCTTCGAACGTGCGAGTCCCATCGGCATCTCGAGGCCGCGAGCGAGCACGCGACGTGTCTCGGGCCGTGCGGCGTCCAGCTCGATCAGTTTACCGTCGGCGGTCGCAACCACGACGCGAGTCCCCGCGCCGAGCGCGATCGCGCTCGGCTGTCCGAGCTCCGACCACTGCGCAATCACACGCATCGACGATCGATCCCACAACGCTGCGCTCCCGCGATGCAGGCTCGCCGTCACCATGTGGGATTCATTCGCGGCGACCACCGACGGCGACCCGGAGGATTCTGCGTCGCGGCGGATGTCGCGGACCGAACCGCTCGCGAGGTCGACCGCGCTCAGCGCGAACGTGTCGGCGACGTACAGGATATTTCCCGCGCGCGCGATGCCGCCGGGCAGGGTCAGCGGGCTCGCGATCACCGTACGGATCGCGCCGCTCGCGCGGTCGACCTCGTAGATCGCGTTGTCGGGCATGTTGGTGACGTACATGCGGCCGTCGGGCGCGAAGGCCAGGTTGTCGAGATTCGTCGGAGCCGTGGCGATGCGCGTCTTCTTGTGGGAGACGCGATCGATGTGGAACACCTCACCGGTCGCATTGTCGATGGCGTAGAGCTCGCCCTTCGGATCGAAGTTCGCAGCCGCCGGCGTCGTGAAGCCGTCGGCCACGACTTCGAGCGCTCCGCTGTCGACATCGAGGCATACGACCTGGGCGCGGAACCAGAGGGGTCCGCACAGGCGGCCATCCGGGCCGAAGTCGAAGCCGTTGAGGCCTCCGAGATCCTTGCGTACCAGGCGCGGCTCGGTCTTGGCCCGTGCGATCGAACTCCCAGAGCGCATCGGCGGTGAAGACCTGGGTCCCGAAGAGGCGGCCGCGGGCATCGAGGGCGAGGGAGTTCATGCCCGGGAGGCCGCGCGCGAGGATGCGAATCTTGCCGTCGGGATCGCGAGCGCTCAGCGTGCCGTGCATGAAGCCGGTGAAGTAGAGCGTGCCGTCGGCGGCGAGCTCGAGATCGTCGGCCTCGCCCTCGGGCGCCGCTACGGCAATTTCCGCGCGTCCACTCGCGGGGTCCACGCGGTAGATCGCCTGTCCCATTACGCTTCCGACCAGGATCATGCCGTCGGCGCCGATCACGAGGCCATGGATCCCGCGGAAGGGTCCGCCGGGGACCAGCCAATCGCGTTTCCATTCGGCGGCGGAGGCCGGGCCCGAGAACAGCAAGACAAGGACGGCCACGAGCGAGCGAATCGGCATGGATCGATCCTCGGGAGTGCGGGCTGACGCGAGACTAGAACAGCCCGTCGGCCGCGATCAGACCCGCAGATCGAAGTATCCCTCCGCGCAGACCTTCCCGTTGATGCGGATGTCCAGGCCGTGGCGTCCGGCATGATAAGTCCGCGTCGTGATCGGCTTGATCGCGTGTCGCTTCTCGAGCGCGCGTGTCTCCCCCGGCACCAGCGTGACGCTCCAGCCCTTGAATACCTTCGGCGACGTCCCGCCGTTCGCCTTCACGTGATGCACCGCGTAATCGATCACCAGCGACTGCGCGCGCTTCGCGTTGGAGTGCAGATTCAAGCCGAGCGTAACCCCCTCGCCGAGCGCGATGCGGCGAGGGAAAACCTTCAGGACCGCCTCGCCCACGAACGGCCGTCCCAGCCCCCAGGCCGCGAGCACGCGGCGATCGCCGGCCTTGATCAGCGTGCGGCTGGCGTGGCGCAGCAGCGCGCGGCGGGGCTCGGGGGCATCGAGCAGGTGGCGCTCGAGCCAATCGGCGACCCGGCCCGGATGGTCCTTGGCGATGTCGTTCAGATGGTTGGCGACGCTACGCCGCACGTACTCGCTCCGGTCGTCCTGAAGTCGTTCGAGCAGCGGCAAGGTCGGCGACGGGTCGGCGATCAGCGATTTCAGCTGCCGACCCCAGGGCAGGCGAGGGCGGCTGCCTTCGCTGACGAGGCGCCGGACGTGCTCGCTCGGGTCGCGGGTCCAGCGCGCGAGCGTCGCGAACGTGAGGTCGGGATGTCGCTCGATGAAAGGTCGCAAGGCCCACTCGGCGCTGAAACGCTGGGTCATCGCGTGGAGCGCAGCCAGCGCTCGTTTCGGCGAGTCGAGGCCTCGGCGCGCGACGTACTCGGAGAGGGGCCACACGATCCAGCCCGCGAGCCCGTCGTCGCGTTCGTACAGCTCCGAGAGCGCCTCGTCGCCGCGTACCGACGCGAGCGCCGCCTCGATCGCCTCGCAATTCGCGGCGAAGTCGGCGGGTAGGGTCGCCTCGAGCGCTGTGCAGACATGTTGGGCGCGCGCCTTGAACTCGAGCGTCTCGAGTCCCTGCGACGCGAGTCGGCGGAAGCGCCGGGCATCGAAGTCGGGGCTGGTGCGCGCGAGATGGCGCGCCGCTGCGTCGACGGATCCGGCGTGGATCAGATTCTTGAACGGCTCGGGCACGGCGCGCGAGGCTAGCGCATGATGCGCCCCGCCCTCAGAGTCCGAGTCCCCGTGCGAACGCCCGAATATCCGCCGCCAACGCCTCCGGCTCCTCGAGGGCCGGAAAATGCCCGCCCGACTTCATCGATGTCCAATGCCGCAGGTCGTACTTCCTCGCGACCGCCGAGCGCGGCGTTCGCATCACCTCTTTCGGAAACATCGCGACGCCCGTCGGCACCTCGATCCGAACGGGCCGAGCCCCGACCGGAGGCCGGGTCCGGCGTTCCCAATACCAGTGCGCCGAGGATCGCAGCGTCCCCGTTGCCCAGTAGATCGTGACGTTCGTGAGCAGCTCGTCGCGCGTGAAGCGGGACTCGATGTCGCCGTTGCAGTCGCTCCAGACGCGGAACTTCTCGACGATCCAGGCCATCGTCCCGACCGGAGAGTCGTGCATCGCGTAGGCCAGCGTCTGGGGCCGGGTGCTCTGGATGGCGGAATAACCTCCCTCCTCGGCCAGCCACTTCGCCGTCGTCGCAGCGAACGCGGTCTCCTCGTCGGTCGCCTCGTCGCCTTCGCCGGGGATGCCGAGGGGCAGCGGGAGGTGGATTCCCGCGATCGCTTTCGGGTCCAGGTAGGCCATGCTCGTCGCGATGAAGGCGCCGCGGTCGCCGCCGTGGACGAGGAATCGCTCGTAGCCGAGGACCTCCTTCATCAAGCGGATCAAGACTTCCGCACACTCGTCGACGCCGAAGCCCGCCGCGCGGGGAATCGACGAGAAGCCATGGCCCGGGAGCGACGGCACGACGACGTCGAAGTCTCGCGCGAGCAGGGGAGCGAGCTTCGCCATCTCGGTGAACGAGCTCGGCCAGCCGTGGATCAACATCAGCCCCGGGCGACCGGAACGGGCGCCGCTACCCACTCGCGCAAAATGGATGTCCAAACCGTCGAGCGCGCACTTGAATCCGGGCAGCTCGTTGTTCAGCCTCGTTTCTTGCGCGCGCCAGTCGAATCCGTGGGCCCAGTAGTCGGCCAGCTCGCGGGCATACGACAGCTCGACGCCGAGCTGCCAGCCCATGCCGGGGAGTTCATCCGGCCAGCGGGTCGCTTCGATACGCCGGCGCAGATCGTCGAGGACTGCGTCTTCGATGTGGATCTCGAACCGCGATGCCGCGAGGCTCATGGATTCTCCTCCTCGCGACAGTAGCTCGATCGCCACCCGCGAGCGTCCCGTGCGTCAAAGCGTCACGGGCGATGCGCTCGATCGGGTGCGCTACAACTTTTCGAGCGGGAGGTGTGCGATGTCGCGGTTTCCTTTCGGGATCCCCAACAGCTGGTATCTGGTCGCGTACTCGGACGAGTTCGAGTCCAGCATGCTGAAGCCGCTGCCCTACCTCGGTCGGAACATGATCGGATTCCGGGATGGCAGCGGAGCCGTGTCGATCCTCGATGGATACTGTCCGCATCTCGGAGCCAACCTCGCCGCGGGCGGGACCTGCGAGAATGGCGTGATCCGCTGTCCATTCCACGGCTGGAAGTACGACGGCAGCGGACGCTGCATCGAGATTCCGTACGCGAAACGGATTCCGTCCGGCGCGGCGCTGACGCGCTACCCCGTGCTCGAGCGCAACGGGATGGTCTTCGTCTGGAACGGGGAGGTCGGGGCCGAGCCCTTCTTCGAGATTCCGGTGCTCCCCGAATGGGGCGATCCGGCGTACACGGATCGCTGGATGCGCTTCGAATGGGACGTGAAGACGCATCCCCAGGAGATCTCGGAGAACGGCATCGATGTGCCGCATTTCCAGTTCGTGCATCGGATGGATCCGCTCGAGGGCTACCGCGTTCGTTTCGATGGGTCGGCCTATTACTGGTCGATCGGCGTCAGCAAGCAGTTCTCGACTCTCGCCGATTTCAACGATGGCTTCATGATGACAGGCGAGAATTGGGGCCTGGGTTATTCCCTGATCCGGCAGACGGGCCACTTCGAGACCTCCGTCGTCACGAGCTTCACCGCGATCGATCGCGAGACGACCTGCATCAAGATGGGTGTGCTCGCGAAGCGCAGACCCGGGAATGACGCGGCGCAGGCGGCAGAGCTCGATGGGTATATGAAGGAGCATGCCGCGGTCGCGGTCCAGGACTTCCGGATCTGGGAGAACAAGCGATACGAGCCGAAGCCGGTTCTTTGTGACGAGGACGGCCCGATCGCGGAGCACCGCCGCTGGGCGAAGCAATTCTACGTCGACGCGGCGTCCCGATAGGCTCGATCGGATCCCTCGCCATCCCATCTGCCAGGAGCGCCGCGCCATTACGCGCCACCTTGCGTGGGGACGCTCCGCGTCAGGCAATCTTCCGAGCACGACGTGCGAACGGTACCCGTCGTCGACCGCATTTTTTCTGCGCTAGGCCGTCAGCCAATGATGCTTCTGCGGCTTCGCCTTGGCGTGGGGATCGATGTGTACGTTGATGATGCTCGGCATGCAATCGCCGAGGGCGTGCTTGAGAGACGTCGACAGCTCGGCCGGCGTGCGCACCGAATAGCCCTTCCCGCCAAAGCCCTCGATCATCCGCTCGTAGCCCGCCTGGATCGTGTAGGCCGAAGCCGGTGACTCGAAGCGATTCTCGGGCAGCGACTCGAATCCCATCCCGATGCCGTTGTTGTTGAGGATGACGAACACGATCGGCAGCCGGTAGCGACAGGCGGTCTCGACCTCCATACCGCTGAAGCCGAAGGCCGAGTCGCCCTCGACGCAGATCACCTTGCGGTCCGGATGCACGACCTGGGCGGCGATCGCCTGGGCGAGGCCCACGCCCATCGTGCCGAAGGTGCCGGCGTCGAGCCGCTCGCGGGGCTGCGAGTGCATCAGCACGCTCCGGCTGATGTCCATGGTATTCGCGCCCTCGGCCTGAATGATCGTGCCGGGCGGTGCCTGCTCGCGAATCTCGCGTAGCACGCGGTAGTAGCCCATCGGGACGGCCTCGTCGTTCATCATGCTCTGCACGAAGCGCTTGTTCTCCTCGACCTTGACGTCGAGGGTCGCGCGCCAGGCGCAATCCGCGGCGAATCGGAAGGGCTCCGCTTCGAGGGCCACGTTGAGCTGGCCGACGATGGCCTTGAGATCGCCCACGAGCCCGACCTCGGCGGGCACGTTGCGACCGATCTCCTCCCCGTGAATGTCGACCTGGATGATCTTCACCTTCGCATCGAAGCGCGGCGGCAATCCAAAATGCATGATCCAATTGAGGCGCGCGCCGAGCAGCACGACGACGTCGGCCTGCTCGAGCGCGAGACCCCGAGCGGGCGCGACCGACAGCGCGTGCTCATCGTCGACGACGCCCTTGCCCATCGGCGAGCTCAGGAAGGGGACCTGCGTCGCTTCGATGAAGGCGCGCACTTCGCGCTCGGCCCGGGCGTAGGCGGCGCCCTTGCCAAGGATCACGAGCGGACGTTTGGCGGTTCGAAGTACGTCGATCGCCCGCTGTACGTCCGAGGGAGCGGCCAGCGTTCTCGGCGGGTCGGGGCATCGCTCGGGGAACGTGACGTCGCTCTCCTCGACGCGGGCCGAGAGGAAATCGTCCGGGAAGTCGAGATAGCTCGCTCCCGGGCGGCCGCTGATGCTGCTCCGGACGGCCTGCTCGCAGTAGAAGGGAATGCGACTCGTCTGGTCGGGGCGCGCCGCGTACTTCGAGTAGATCCGGGCGAGCTCGACCTGCGGCGCTTCCTGGAAGGCCCCGCGGCCCTCCTGATAGGAGTTGCTGGATCCGCCTAGCAAGAGCATCGGCCAGCAATTCTCCCGGGCGTTCGCGAGGCCGGCGATGCCGTGGACCATGCCGGGGCCCGAGACCGTGAGGCAGGCGCCCGGACGCCCGGTCAGGTAACCGACGGCGCCTGCGGCGTAGCTCGCGGCCTGCTCGTTGCGCATGCCGATGAATTGGATTCCCTCCGCTTGCGCCGCGGCGGCGATTCCGAAGACGGGAAAGCCGACGATGCCGAACATCTTCTCCACGCCCTGCTTCTTGAGGCTGCGGGCGATGAGCGTATTGCCGTCGAGAGTGGCCATGGCGGGGGTCTCCTGCTGCTCTTGGGGGAGCTCGAAGGGAGAAGGATCGGCGCGAAATTGGCTCGCGCGACTTCTTACGAGGCTAGAATGGCCACTCGACCAGGACAAGGCTCGATTCGGGCGACGTCGATGGGTCCGCTCGCGCGCGGCCTGGATTCCGGGGTCGGAGAGGAGAGGCTTCATGCCGGCACTCGATGGAATGCGCATCCTGGACATGACCCAGTACGAGGCGGGGACTTCGTGTACCCAGGCGCTGGCCTGGATGGGAGCGGACGTCGTAAAGGTCGAGGCGCCGGGGATCGGCGATCCCGGTCGTTGGGTCGCGGGGGGCGGCGCTTATTTCTGGAACTGGAATGCCAACAAGCGGAGCGTCGTGATCAACCTGCGCAAGCCCGAAGGTCGGCAGGTCCTGATCGATCTGCTCCCGCGCTTTGACGTCTTCGTCGAGAACTACGCCCCGGGCGTCGTCGAACGCCTCGGGCTCGAGTACGAGACGCTTCGGCGGGTCCATCCGTCCGTCATCTACGCGCAGGTGAAGGGCTACGGCAATGACGGACCCTATTCGAAATATCTCGCCTACGACATGTGCGCCCAGGCGGCCGCCGGCGCGTTCTCGATCACGGGACAGCCTGATGGGCCGCCGACACTCCCGGGCGTGACCGTCGGCGACTCGGGCACGGGTATGCAGCTCGGTATGGCGATCCTGGCGGCCTACATCCAGAAGCTCCGGACGGGAGAGGGCCAGCGCATCGAGATCTCGATGCACGAGGCGATCACCTACTACATGCGAACCCACCTCGCGAACGGCGCGGACTGGGGCCGCCGTGCGGCGCCACGATTCGGCAGCCAGACCGGCGCGGCGCCCTCGGGTCTCTATGCTTGCAAGCCCTTCGGTCCCAACGACTACGCCTTCGTGTTGGCGGTGACCGCGACCCACGTCGACAAGATGTTCATGGCCATCGATCGACCCGACCTGATCTCGGACGCGCGCTTCGACACGAGCGAGAAGCGTCTCGCGCGGACGCCCGAGCTGCACGAAGAGATCGAGCAGTGGACGCGTTTGCGGACGAAGCACGAGGTGATGCGTGAGCTCGGGGAGGCCGGCGTGCCGTGCGCTGCGACCATGGATACGGCCGAGCTCTACGACGATCCCCATCTCAACGCGCGCGGATTCGTCAAGACCGTCGAGCATCCCGAGCTCGGTTCCGTTCGGATGTTGGGATTCGCGCCGCGCATGTCGGCCAACGGGGTCGAGTTCGTGAGGCCGCCGACCCTCGGTCAACACACCGACGCCGTCCTGGCCGCGGAGCTCGGCTTCGATCCGGATCGACTGAAAGCGCTTCGAGCCGTCGAGGCGATCGCCTGAAATCGGCTGGTGACGACCGGTCCGATCTCCGGCTCGCGCCGGGCGAGCGCGTTCAGGAGGGCCGGAACCCGATCCTGTCGACGATCGAAGCGTTGCCGGTCGAGTTCACGCAGCGCCGATGGCCGGGATCGCGCAGATGATCGACAACCTTTGGCGTCCCAATGCCTCTGGACCGGGCCTGGTCCTACTCGCCCTCGCCGGGCAGCATCCTCGGTAGCTCGATGGAGAAGACGCATCCGCAACCCGGAAGGTCACGCACCGTGAGCTGGCCCCCCATCGCCTCGATCCCTCGACGGCTGATCGTGAGCCCGAGACCGAGGCCGGAGCGGTCGTCATTGCGCTGTTCGAACGGTTTGAACATCTCCTCGATGCGGCCCGGCGGCAGTCCGCCGCATTCGTCTTCCACCTCGAAGAGCACACGGTCCCCGGTCGCAGTGGTCCGAAGAGATATCTCCCCGGCGGGGTGGCTGAACTTGAACGCGTTTTGGAGCAGGTTGGAAAGCGCGGCCGCGACAATCTGGGGATCGCCTCGGACATCGATAGCGGGTTCTACGCGAGAGACCAGCAGCGTGTAGCCGACCGCCTCCGCGGCCATCTTGGCCTCCGCCTCGATCTCGGCCAGGAGCGCGGCCACCGGGACCCGAATCCGGAGAGCCCGCTGGGATTCCACGCGTACCTCGGCGAGCGAAGCGCTGAGTAGAGATTGAAGGGCTCGCAGGCTGCGGCCGAGAACCGCGCCGGTGCTTCCGCCGATTCCGACCACTCCCTTTTGTAGAATCGAATAAGAGAGCAGGGCGGCGGCAACTCGATTGCTCATCTCGTGTGCCACGACGGCCTGACGCTCCAGCGCCTTATGGGCCATGGACTGGTCACGCATCCGCTCGTACTCGGCGACCGCCTGCGCGGTCGCGTCGTCCTGGCAGCGGTTGAAATTGTTGAACTCGCTGACCGTGATCGTTGCGTTCGTCTCTTCGGCGAGCTGTGTGATGGCCTGACAGACGTCTCCGTACCCGTGCACGACCTGGCTCACGCTGAAACCCATGGCCTGGAGCTCGCGTCCGTGTCGAGCGGCGCTCGCTTCGATGGCCACGCTGTCAGCGGTCGCGAGGCGGAGGCGATCGACCAGCTGCTCGAGGAAAAGGGGGACCCCGTTCTTGAGCTCGTCCTCCGTCGGGACGGGTAGGATCCGCGTCGCCAGCTTCGCTCGAGTGCGGGCGATGATCTCGGGCGTATTGGCGCGGATGAACTCGTGGAGCACTGTCGTCTCTCCATCTCGTATTCGTGATTTTCAGGCGCTTTATAATGCAAGCGGCGTGCCGCAGTCGGCCGCCCGTCCGGAGTCCTGACCCGCGGGCTCTTCACCCAAACGATCCCGGGAGTTCAAGTCCCAGCCGTCGAGTTCCTCGACGCGACGGAACGCACGGACCCGCGTTCGATACGCGCCTCACGATGCCCGTGTGCGCTTGCTATTTCGCGTCGGTCGAACCTCCGAGAACGGGGTGCGGCAGAAGCGGGAGGACGTTCGGCTCGGGCACCTGCACGATGAGGACGTCATCGATCCAGGTTTGAGCGCAACTCACGGGGCAGCCTGTGTCGATTCCGGAAATACCGAAATCAGTCAGAAGCTTGCGGGCCAGGAGTCTGCTGGTGATATCGAAGAAGACCTAGTCGTCCGTGCTGGGCGCCGCGATGTACGGCCATCATTCCATAACCTGCGACGTTATCTTCGGCTCCGGCAGTGATGGACGTTCCCGGGTTCCAGCGGGTATCGTGCTCGTTCGTTCGGGCGGTCGACTTCGCCTGCGATACGACGAGGTCGCCGGGGCCCCCGAGACGGTCTTCTGCAAGCTGCCCCCGACGGATCCGGAGCACCGGGCGATGATCGGCGCGACGGGCATGGGGATGCGCGAGGCCTGGTTCTACCGCGATCTCGCGCCCCGGGTCTCGATGCGGATGCCGACCGCGTACTTTGCCGAAGCAGACTCGAAGGGCGACTTCGTTCTCGTGCTCGAGGACCTGACGGCGCGCGGATGTGCGGTTTCGGATGGGACCTGGGCGATCTCGGCGGATCTCGCCGCGAAGGCGATCGAGGACTTCGCCGAGCTGCACGCTCGATTCGAAGATGCTGATCGTCTCGCCGCGATCGCGCCGTGGGTATCCGTGAAGCGCGTCGGGTCCGTCGACGTCACCGTTCGCACGCTTCGTCATGTGATCGAGAATCACGGGGGGCTCCTGTCGGAGTCGTACCTCGCCGTGGCTCGACTGTTCGCCGATCGCCCGGGCGAGGTCAATGCGCTGTGGGATCAAGGGCCGCAGACCTTGATCCATGGTGATGCACATATCGGAAACCTTTTCGTCGACGACCGACGGGTCGGCTTCCTCGACTGGGGCAAGTTGTACGTATACATGGCCATGCGCGACGTCAGCTTCTTCCTCACGATGGGGATGGACGCCGAGGATCGTCGTCGCAAGGAGCGTGCGTTGGTCCGACATTATGTCGATGTCCGCCGCGCGCTCGGCGGTGTCGAGCTCGGCTTCGACGACGCGTGGCGAGCACACCGGCTCCATGCGGCCTACACGGTGATCGCCTCCTTCCTGACGCTCGTGCCGCCCTACAACACCGAGTCCCGTCGCGTCTTCACCCAGGCGTTCCGAGCGCGCGCGAGCGCGGCGCTCGACGATCTCGAGACGGTGGAGGTCCTTCGCTCCGCGCTGTGAGGTGGGGACTCGAGCAGGTCGTCGAACGAGCACCCAGTCGTGGGCGACGGGGGGCGGCCTTCAGTGTCCGTGCGGCGAGGGGGTGCTCGGTGAGTCGTCGGGGGTCCCGATGTCGACAGGGCCCGATTCCGATCCCGATCCCGCCTGCGCTCGTGCCTGGGACGCACGACTCGCCTTCGGTGCCTCGTCGATCATCGCGGCGGCCTTCATGGCTTTCTCTAGGAACTCTTCCTCGGCCTCGAGCGTGAGCACGACGATGACGATGCGACGATTCGAAGCGCTCTTCGGATCCTTGGCGTCGAGCGGGACGGTCGAGGCGAGCCCCTGCACGCGCGTCACGCGATTGGCCGGCAGGCCACCGGCCTCCAGCTCCCGCCGCGAGGCGTTCGCACGGTCGCTCGAGAGCTCCCAGTTGCTGTAGCCCTTCCGGACGCCCGGGAACGGAACCCCATCGGTGTGTCCCTCGATCGCGACCTGGTTCGGGACGAGGGCGAGCACCGCGCCGAGCTCACGCAAGAGGGCGCGCATCTGAGGCCGCGCAGTGGCGCTGCCGCTGTCGAACATCGCGCGGTTCTCCTCGTCGAAGATCTGGATGCGCAGACCTTCGGTCGTGATCGCGAGCTTCAGCTGCGCGAGCGACTCCTCGAGCTCCGGATCGGCGAGCATCGCGTTCTCGACCTTCTTGCGCAGCCGTTCGAGACGGGCGAAGTCCGCGCGCTCGCGATCCGCACGGAGGTTCGCGACGAGCTGCATTCGCGCCTGGTCGGCCACCGCTTCGCGCTCGGCCGAGCTCAGCATCCCACTGCCGCCCCCTTCGATGACGGACGCCGTACCGGATCCCGTGTCACCGAACAGCGCGACTTCGACGGGCTGTGTGAAGTATTCCGACAGCTTCTCCTTCTCCTCCTCCGTCGTGGCGGAAAGCAGCCACATGAGCAGGAAGAAGGCCATCATCGCGGTCACGAAATCGGCATAGGCGATCTTCCAGGCGCCGCCGTGGTGGCCGTGGGCGCCCTTCTTGATGCGTTTGATGATGATCGTCTGGGATTTCGACGACTCGCCGGCCATGGCTCAGGCCCGGCCCTTCACGTGGGCCTCGAGCTCGGTGAAGGACGGTCGCTCGGTCGAGAACAAGACCTTGCGCCCGAACTCGACCGCGACCTGGGGCGGGTAGCCCTGCATGCTGGCGAGCAACGTCGTCTTGATGCACTGCAGCTCCTTGCTGCCTTCGTTGCTCTGCTGCTCCATCAGCGCGGCCAGCGGCTCCGCGATCGCATAGGCCAACAAAATGCCCAGAAAGGTTCCGACCAGCGCAGACCCGATCATCCCGCCGAGGATCGCCGGGGGCTGACCGACGGACCCCATCGTGTTCACCACGCCGAGCACGGCGGCGACGATGCCGAAGGCGGGCAGCGAGCCGGCGACCTTCGCGACTGCGTTGGCGGGGAGGTGGGCTTCCTGGTGGTGTGTCTCGATCTCGCTGTCCATCAGGGACTCGACTTCATGGGGGTTGAGATTTCCGCCCATCATCAGCCGCAGATAGTCGGTCATGAACTCGACCACGTGATGGTCGCCGGCGACTTGCGGATAGTTCTGGAACAGCGCCGAGCTATCCGGATTTTCGACCTCGCCCTCGATCGCCATCAGGCCTTCTTTGCGGGCCTTCTGGAGGATGGCGTAGAGGAGCGCGAGGAGCTCCAGGTAGCGGTCCTTGGTGTACTTGCTTCCCTTGAAGCAACGCCCCAGTCCCCCCATCGTCGCCTTCAAGACCTTGGGTGGATTGGCGACCAGGAACGCGCCGATCGCGCCACCGAGGATCGCCATCATCTCCGTCGGGAGGGCGTGGAGGATGACACCGATGTGACCGCCATGCAGGATGTACGCGCCGAAGATACACGCGAGAGCGGCCGTCCAACCGATGATGACCAACATGATGGAGCCACTCCCCCGTGATGCGAACGGAGTCGTCCGCAATTTTCGCGGACTCGCGCGGCTGATCGTCGCCCCTGGGAGGGCACTTGAGGATGCTCTTCTCAACGAACCATTTAGAGCGAAACGCGGCGCGAAGAAGCAATCAGCAACGTGCGTCCTGCACCCCCACTTCCGACCAGCGGAGGCTTCTCATTAGTTCTACCGATTCATTCTGAAATCGCGCGGCCAGGGGAAAAGGCGATCCCTTCCCTTCAGATCGCGAGCAGGGCACGTTATCGTCTAGCCCGCCCCTGGCCGAGAAGCCGTCCTTGCGCTTGGACGCGTCGCGCGAAGCCGTCTGCCGTCGAATCCCTTCACGAGAGGATCCAACTTGGTTTCGAATCGAGGTCCTCGCCGTCGCGCCGTCCTCTACTCGGGCGGGCATGGGCGGCGTAACGTGCTGCTCCACGAAGCGCTGCTCGAGCTCGCCCTGCGCGGTCGAAGTCGGGGCTCTCGCCGCGTGCGGATGACCTACGTTCCGTTCACAGCGGAGGGGGCAGGGCCCTTCTTCCGTCGCTTCGAGCGTCGATTTCGTGTGTTTGGAGGTACGCATTTTCACTGCGTACCGGCGGACCTGCCCGCGCTGGCGCACGCTGGATCTGCGCGCCGCCGCGCCACCGAGGTCCTGCTCGCGAGCGACATCGTCTTCCTGGCCGGTGGCAACACGTTTTCCTTCCTTGCGAATCTGGCGCAGTCGGGGCTGCTGCCGGTCCTGCGCCGGTTTGCCGCTCGCGGCGGTGCGGTCGCAGGCATGTCCGCCGGCGCGCACCTCCTCACGCCCCACATCCGATTGGCCGGATACCCGCCATTCGACTGCGACGAGAACGAGGTCGGCCTGCCGCACCATGAGCTCGGAGCGCTCGCCCTCGTCGACTTCGAGTTCTTTCCTCACTACCGCCATTCACCCCGATACCGCCGAGCGCTCGCCGCTTACGCGCGTCGGGAGGGGCGCCGTCTCTATGCGTGCCGGGATGGCAGCGGCGTGGTGATCGAGGACGAGCGCGTCACGCCAGTCGGCGACGTCTGGACCTTCGAGGGCGGCGTCGAGCGCAGAGTCGGGTCCTGGGCGCAGGCCGGCAACGACCACGATCACGGATCCCGACGATGAAGCTCTCCTCGCACGGGCAGTGAGCCTCTGGTTCTGGCGGTGCCCCAGCCGGGGCGCCTATGCTGCGAGGGCTCGAAATCGAGTCGGCGAGGCAAGTACTCTCCAATGCCCGACCCAATGCCCGACCCAATGCCTGCCCCCCCGCGCTATGTCTCCGCCGAAGAGGCGCTCCGCTGCGTCGAATCGGGCCACCGCCTCTTCGTTCACGGCAGCGCCGTCACGCCGACCGCGATGCTCCGTGCCCTCGCCGACGAGCGGGAGCGACTGCGCGAAGTCGAGCTCGTCTTCATCTCCGTCTATGGCCCGGTATTCGTCGATCAGCCCGGCATGGAGGCACATTTCCACCTGAACTCGCTTTTCGTCAGCGGATCGATCCGCGAGGCGGTCGATGCGGGAAGGGCGGACTTCGTCCCCGTCTTCTTGTCCGAGATCCCGGAGCTGTTCAAGCGCCGCGTGCTGCCCCTCGACGGGGCGATCGTCCAGGTCTCGCCCCCGGATCGGAACGGCTTTTGCTCCCTCGGAACCTCGGTCGACGTCGCGCGCTCGGCCGTCGATCACGCCCGTTATGTCATCGCCCAGGTCAATCCCCGTGTGCCCCGGACGCACGGGGATGGGATGGTGCCCATGAGCCGATTCGCGGCCATGACCTGGCAGGACGAACCGCTCCACGAGGCGAGCTTCGGCGACGAGATCGGCGAACCGGAGCAGCGGATCGGGGGGATCGTCGCCGGCATGATCGAGGATCGAAGTACCCTCCAGATCGGCATCGGCTCCATCCCGGACGCCGTGTTGCGTCAGCTCTCCGGCCACGCGGATCTCGGGGTCCATACCGAGATGTTCTCCGACGGCATCATCGACCTCTGCGAGAAGGGTGTCGTGACGAATCGATACAAGGCGGTCCATCCCAACAAGTCGGTGACGGGCTTCGCGCTCGGCTCGCGGCGCCTCTACGACTACGTCGACGACAATCCGGCCTTCGCGTTCCTCGACATCGACTACGTCAATGAGCCGTCGGTCATCAGCCGCAATCCCCGCGTCGTCGCGATCAACGGAGCGATCGAGGTCGACATCACCGGCCAGGTCTGCGCCGACAGCATCGGGACGCGTCAGTACAGCGGCATCGGCGGTCAGATGGACTTCATGCGCGGCGCGGCGCTCTCCGAAGGCGGCAAGCCGATCATCGTGGTCACCAGTCGGACGAAGCGCGGCGTGCCCCGCATCGTGCCCGAGCTGCGGCCGGGAGCGGGCGTCGTGACGACGCGGGGGCACGTCCACTTCATCGTGACCGAGTACGGCTGCGCCGAGATGTTCGGCCGCAACCTGCGCCAGCGCGCGAGGAGCCTGATCGAGATCGCGCACCCCGACGATCGGGGTGCCCTGCACCGCGCCTGCTTCGAGCGGTTCAAGGTCTTCGCCTGAGAGGCGTTACAGGGAGAGCTTCATGAATGCGACCGACGTCGAGATCCTGATGGCCGAGCGTGCGATCACGCGGATCGTGCTCGCTTATGCCCGCGCAGTCGACGGCCTCGACTTCGAACGACTGCGCGAGTGCTTTCATCCCGATGCGCAGATCCACTACGGCGACATCTTCTCCGGAGCACGCGACGTGGCGATCGCCTGGCTCGAGAACTCGCTCTCGCGACTGCAGGGAACGATGCACGACTTCGGCGCGCCGGACATCGATCTCGATCTCGACCGGGGTCGCGCCCGCTGCGAGACCTATTCGACCAATTCGGCGCGCTTTCCCGCCAATGAGAAGGGCGAGGTCCTGCTGAACTTGACCGGCACGCGCTACCTCGACGTCTTCGAGCGACGAGACGGAGAATGGCGGATCCTCGAGCGCCGGAACAAGACGAGCTGGGTACAGAACAGCATCGAGACGGCGACCCCGCCGCCGCCCTTCACCGTCGGCAGCCCGCGTCAACGCTGAACGCGAGCGGGTGGGTTCGCCCTGCAGGCGGGCGTACTGGTCGGGGTGGCGGGTCAACTCGTAGACGAGCCAGCCGAGCGTGTTGCGTGTCGTCTCGACACCGCCGACGACGAGATTCTGGAAGAGCCGGCCGAACTCGCGATCCGAGAGCCGTCGCCCGCCGCGCTCGGCTTCGAGCATCGCGAGTGAGAGGCTGTCGCGCGGATCGGCGCGCAGGTCGGCAGCCAGGGACTCGCCGAAGGCGATCAGCTCGATGCTCGCCTGGATCGACCCGCGCCGCAGTGGGGGAGAAGGGGGAATCTCGTCCGTGTGATACTTTGCTCCGCGTCGTGGCTCCTGCGCAGAGAGAATGCCGCGCGACGAACCTGCCAGCCGATCGGGTCTCGATCTGGACGGCGATCTGAAGAATGCCATGAAGCAGCTCCTTTCGATCCGCTCCTCGGGTGCGCGATGAGTCGACCGGCCGAGCCGCGAATCGATTGCAGGCGCTGTCGTCGTCCCATGGTTGCCTGCTACTGCGCGCACGTGACGCCGATTCCGACGCGAACGCGCGTGGTCGTCCTGCAGCACCCGCGTGAGCGCCGCAAGGCGATCGGGACCGCGCGGATCGCGGCGTTGTGTCTCCCGTCTGCGGAGATCCTGGTCGGCTTCGAGTTCGAGCACGACGAGCGCGCCCGATCGTTGCTGGCCGATCCCGACGCGCCGGCCGTGCTTCTCTACCCGTCACCCGATGCACGGGACCTGAAGAGCGACCCGCCGAAGGGTCCCGTGACGCTGGTCGTGCTCGACGGAACCTGGAACCAGGCGGGGAGTCTGCTGCGACACAATCCGTGGCTGCAGAGTCTTCCCAAGGTCGCCTTCGACCCCGAGAAGCCGAGCGAATACCGGATTCGTCGCGAGCCACGCGAGGACTACGTCTCCACGATCGAAGCGATGGTCCACGCGCTGGGATTCCTCGAGGACGGCGATCCCGCACGGTTCCAGGCGTTGATGGCTCCTTTCCGTGCGATGGTCGACGTTCAGCTCGGGTTCGCCGCGCGTGTCGGGGAGCCACGCTGGCGAAAAATCCACCGCAAGCCCCGAGCAAAGGCCCCTCGCCTGCCGGCATTGCTGCTCGAGCCGCGTTTGCTCTGCTTGATCGGCGAGGCCAACGCATGGCCGCACGATCGTGCGCTCGGCGGTCCGCCTCATCCGCACGAGCTCGTCTACTGCTGTGCCACCGAGCTCGGCGAAGATGCGCTCTTCGAGCAGGTGATCGCCCCGCGCCTCCCCTTGTCGGCGTCGCCCGTGGCGCACGCCCGCCTGACCGTCGACGAGTTGGCGAACGGTATTTCGCTCGTCGATGCGCGCGCCGCCTGGAATCGGTTCGTGCGAGCCGACGATGTCCTTTGCATCTGGGGCCACCATTCGCTCGGCTTGCTGCGTCGCGACGACCTGACCCTGCCCCGACGCGTGCTCGACGTTCGCCAGGTCGCGGGCGACTTCCTGCAATCCCGGCCCGGGAGCCCGGAAGAGCTGGTCGAGCGCCTCGGACTTTCGTGGCAACCCCACGGTCGCGGGCGCGGCGGCGAACGCCTGGGGATTCTCGTGGCGATCACGCGCTGGCTCTCGGCGTCGGCGCGGGGAACGATCTCGAACGACCGCCCTCTCCTGGATAGCTAGGCAATCTCCGCGACCGCTGCCGTTACTGGGGCGCGGCCTACGGCCCTTCGACCTGAAGACGAGCGCGCCGGCCGAAGACCGGCAACTTGTGGCAGTTGTGCTCTCTTGAGCGACCCCGGGGTCGCCTGCGGCCAAACGGAATTCGGTGTATGGCGAGGAAAATTCCCTGTCAGGCCCTGCAATTCTGATAGGATCGTGCCGCACCTCACAGACAAATTCATCGGAGATCCCATGCGGCCCGCAGACCCCGACCACCTCGTGGCTCGCGCCGGTAGGCGATTGCTCTGGCTCTTGGGGATCGTGGCGAGCGTCGTCGCGGTGGGGTTCACGGCCTCGGCCCAGGTCAGCTTCAGCAATGCCAGCGGGGCGGCCGGGATCGGCGCATATGCGAGCCTCGGTGGCCAGGGCGGTGGCGTCGCCGCCGCCGACTTCGACGACGACGGCGACATCGATCTCTTCCTGCCGACGGGAAGCGGAACGCCGAATCGGCTCCATCGCAACCTCGGCAACGGGACCTACGAAGAAATCGCGGCGGCGGCCGGCCTGGCCAATACCGATCACACCCGCATCGGACTCTGGTTCGACTACGACGGAGACGGCGCGCTCGATCTCCTGACCGTCTCCGACTGCTTCAACTTCAGCACGTCCGTCTGCCTGACGCTCCGCACGACGAAGCTGTACCGGCAGGTGAGCAACGCGGTCTTCGTCGACGTGACGGCCGCAGCGGGTCTCGAGCTGGCGCTCCAGGCTGCCCCCAATCGTCACGCGGGGGGTGTCGCGGCCGGCGACCTGAACGGTGACGGCTACCTCGATCTCTTCCTCACCGATTGGCGGCCCGATTTTCCCGCGACCGCCGACGGTTCGCGTCTGTACATGAACACGGGGACGGGCTCCTTCGTCGAGCGGACGGCGCTCTCCGGGATCATCGTCGGCCAGCAGCTGCGCTGGCAACCGATCCTCGCCGACATCGACGGCGACCGGGACGTCGACATCTATTCAGCGGTCGATTTCGGCGCCAACCAGCTCTTCCTGAATCAGGGAGCCGGTACCTTCGTGAACGGAGCGGCAGCGGCGGGGGCGGCCAACGCCTGGAACGACATGGGCATCGCGCCGGGCGATCCCGACAACGATGGCGATCTCGATCTCTACATCACGAACATCGAGAACGTCGGCGCGACGACCTTCTCCATCCTCTACGAAAACGTATCTCTCGGAAGCACGCTCGCGTTCAACCAGATCGCCCAGGCGGCGGGCCTGCTCGGCGGGGGCTGGGGCTGGGGTGCAACCTGGCTGGATGGCGACAACGACGGCTGGCTCGACCTCGCGCATACCAACGGAAACTTCACGCCCTACGACGCCGATCAATCGCGCTTCTTTCGCAACAACGGAACCCAGCCCCTCTCCTTCACCAACATCACCGCGACCTCGGGCTTCGACGACACCGACTGGGGCGCCGGTCTGGTCACCCTCGACTACGACCGCGATGGACGGCCGGACCTCTTCCAGACGACGAACTCGCCCGGCGTTACGCCCGTGCGTCTGCTCCGAAATACCTCGGCGGCCTCCGGCAACCACTACCTCGTGGTCCAGCCGCGCATGCCCGGAACGAATCGCTTCGCGATCGGCGCAGTCGTGCGCGTGACGGCAGGCGGGCGGACGCGCATGCATCCGATCACCGCCGGGACGAGCTTTCTCTCCCAGGAGCCCGCCGAAGCGCATTTCGGCTTGGGCACCGCGACGAGCGCGAACATCACCGTCGATTGGCCCAACGGAACCTCGACGATCGTGACCAACGTCCCCGCGGACCAGGTGCTGGTCGTGACGCCGGCGTCGGGCAACGTGGACACCGACGGGGACGGGCTGCTCGACACCGTGGAGACGACGCTCGGGACCAACCCGCTCGTCGCCGACAGCGACGGCGACGGAATCAATGACGGAATCGAGATCGTGGTGATCGCCTCGCCGCGGGACACCGACGGCGACGCGATCATCGACGCCCTCGACGTCGACGATGACGGCGACGGAATCAATACCCTCGCCGAAGACACCAACGGCAACGGCAATCCTTTCGACGACGACACGAACCACGACGGCATCCCGGACTACCGCTCGAACGACTCGGACGGCGATGGGATTCTCGACGGCCCGGACAACTGCCGCGTGAATTCGAATCCGGGCCAGGTCGACGTGAATGGCGACGGCTTCGGCGACGTCTGCCAGCCGAACGATTTCGATCGCGACGGCTGGCCCGACGCCGAGGACAACTGTCGCGAGGACAAGAATCCCGATCAGGTCGACACGGATCAGAACGGCGTCGGCGACGTCTGCGACGGCCGCTCGATGGCGCGGACCTGGAACGAGCGCCTGCTGCACGCGATTCGGAAGGACCGCGCGCGACCGACGGTGCATGCACGAAATCTCTACCACGTGTCCGTCGCGATGTGGGACGCCTGGGCCGCCTACGATCCGACCGCAGTCGGTGTGCTCCACGAAGAGGTGGCGACCGCTCCGGATTTACTCGCCGCCCGCAACGAGGCGATCGCCTACGCCGCCTATCGGGTGATGAAGGCCCGGTTCACGACTTCGGTCGGCGCTGCGATCACGCTCCCGGCGATCGATGCCGCGATGGCCGAGCTCGGGTACGACATCGCAATTACGACGACCGTGGGCACGAACCCGGCAGCGGTCGGCAATCGTGTCGCCAATACCGTGCTGACACAGACGCTGCTCGACGGTGCGAACGAGGTCGGGGGATACGCCAACCTGAACTACGCGCCGGTGAATCCGCCGCTGTTGCCCGTGCTGCCGGGCAATCCGACGCAGGTCGATCCGAATCGCTGGCAGCCCCTCGCGCTGAGCTTCTTCATCGACCAGTCGGGCAATCCGATCCCCGGCGGCTTTCCGCCCTTCTTGAGCCCGGAATGGGGACGTGTCACGCCCTTCGCGCTGACTCCGGCAGACCGCACGGACTACAGCCGTGGCGGCTTTACCTATCCCGTCTATCACGATCCGGGACCGCCGCCGCTGCTCGGGGGCGTGGGCGACGAGTATTTCAAGTACGGCGTCGACATGAACGTCATGTGGAGCAGCCAACTCGATCCGAACGATGGGGTGATGGTCGATATCTCGCCCAACTCGCTCGGCGGTAGCCCGCTCCCGCAGCCGGGGGACTACGCGACCTTCTACGACGTCGAGAACGGCGGGGACACCGGACCGGGGCATCCGATCAATCCCGTGACCCTTGCGCCCTACGAGCCGAATGTCGTGCCGCGAGGCGACTACACGCGGGTGCTCGCGGAGTTCTGGGCGGATGGTCCGGAGTCCGAGACGCCGCCCGGGCATTGGTTCACGCTCGCGAACTACGTCGCCGATCATCCGCTCTTCGAGAAGCGCCTGGGCGGGCAGGGCCCGATTGTCGACGATCTCGAGTGGGACGTGAAGATCTACCTGATGATGGGCGGCGCGATGCACGACGCCGCGATCTCCGCCTGGGGCATTAAGGGTTGGTACGACTACACGCGGCCGGTCTCGGCGGTCCGTTATCTGGCGGACCGGGGTCAGTCGTCGGATCCCGGCGGGCCGAGCTATCACCCGGACGGGATTACTTTGCGCCCCGGCACGATCGAGGTCGTGACCGCGCAGAGCAGCGCGCCAGGCGAGCGCC